>RCUK01000312.1_pt1 | contig 50899 bp, 32 predicted proteins | sample 2166381 | NCBI WGS metagenome assembly RCUK01 (sample SAMN09932809, study PRJNA488358) | compost metagenome | isolation source: compost soil in an enriched community | place: Germany: Experimental Botanical Garden | reverse complement strand
ATACGCGAAGCGCCTGAAAGTGCTGGAAGCGTTCCAACGTTCGGGCATCAAGCCTGACTGGATGATCATGGAAGTGCTGCCAGTGCTGCCGCCGGAACTGCGTCCGCTGGTACCGCTGGATGGCGGCCGTTTCGCGACCTCGGATCTGAACGATCTGTATCGCCGCGTCATCAACCGTAACAACCGTCTGAAACGCCTGATGGAGCTGCGTGCTCCAGAGATCATCACGCGCAACGAAAAGCGCATGCTGCAAGAAGCGGTCGATTCGCTGCTGGACAACGGCCGTCGCGGCAAAGCGATGACCGGCGCCAACAAGCGTCCGCTGAAATCGCTGGCAGAGATGATCAAGGGCAAGGGCGGCCGTTTCCGTCAAAACTTGCTGGGCAAACGCGTCGATTACTCCGGTCGTTCGGTCATCGTCGTGGGCCCGCAATTGAAACTGCATCAGTGCGGCTTGCCGAAACTGATGGCGCTGGAACTGTTCAAGCCATTCATTTTCAATAAACTGGAACTGATGGGTCTGGCTACCACGATCAAGGCCGCCAAAAAGCTGGTCGAGATTCAAGAGCCGGTCGTGTGGGACATCCTGGAAGACGTGATCCGTGAACATCCGATCATGTTGAACCGCGCACCTACGCTGCACCGTCTGGGTATCCAGGCGTTCGAGCCAGTCCTGATTGAAGGCAAGGCCATCCAGCTGCACCCGCTCGTCTGCGCCGCATTCAACGCCGACTTTGACGGTGACCAAATGGCGGTCCACGTTCCTCTGTCGATCGAAGCGCAGATGGAAGCACGCACCCTGATGCTGGCATCGAACAACATCCTGTTCCCATCGAACGGCGAACCATCGATCGTTCCTTCCCAGGATATCGTGCTGGGTCTGTACTACGCGACCCGCGAAGCGATCAATGCGAAGAACGAAGGGATGATGTTCCCTGACGTGTCGGAAGTGATCCGCGCCTACGACAACAAGGAAGTCGAACTGACGACCCGCGTCACCGTGCGTATTACCGAATACCCGAAAAACGCCGAAACGGGCGAATTCGAGAAAACGGTAACGCGTTACGAAACGACGATCGGCCGTGCGATCCTGTCGGAAATTCTGCCAAAAGGCCTGCCGTTCTCCGTCCTGAACCGCGCGCTGAAAAAGAAAGAAATTTCCAAGCTGATCAACACGTCGTTCCGCAAGTGCGGCCTGCGCGCCACCGTGGTGTTCGCAGACAAACTGATGCAATCGGGTTTCCGCCTGGCGACACGCGCCGGTATCTCGATCTGCGTCGACGACATGCTGGTACCGCCTCAAAAAGTCACCCTGATCGCGACGGCCGAATCGGAAGTCAAGCAGATCGAACAGCAATACGCCTCGGGTCTCGTGACCGCCGGCGAGCGTTACAACAAGGTAGTCGATATCTGGGGCAAAACCTCGGATGAAGTCGGCAAGGCCATGATGGACCAGCTCAAAGTCGAAGACGTGATCCGCCGCGACGGCACCAAGTCGACGCAAGAATCGTTCAACGCCATTTACATGATGGCCGACTCCGGCGCGCGCGGTTCCGCAGCCCAGATTCGCCAGTTGGCCGGTATGCGTGGTCTGATGGCCAAACCGGATGGTTCGATTATCGAAACGCCGATTACCGCGAACTTCCGCGAAGGTCTGAACGTTTTGCAGTACTTCATTTCGACCCACGGTGCTCGTAAAGGTCTGGCCGATACGGCGCTGAAAACGGCTAACTCCGGTTACCTGACGCGTCGTCTGGTTGACGTGACGCAAGACTTGGTGGTGATCGAAGATGATTGCGGCACCATGAACGGCGCCGTCATGAAGGCGCTGGTCGAAGGTGGTGAAGTCATCGAACCGTTGCGTGACCGTATCCTCGGCCGCGTCGTGGTGCATGACGTCGTCAATCCTGAAACCCAGGAAACGCTGTACGAAGCCGGCACCTTGATGGACGAAGACATGGTCGAAGAGATCGAGCGTCTGTCCATCGATGAAGTCAAGGTCCGCACGCCACTGACTTGCGACACGCGCTTCGGCCTGTGCGCCAAGTGCTATGGCCGCGATCTGGGCCGCGGCATGCTGGTCAACGCCGGCGAAGCCGTCGGTGTGGTGGCAGCGCAGTCGATTGGTGAGCCTGGTACCCAGCTGACCATGCGTACGTTCCACATTGGTGGTGCGGCATCGCGTGCAGCAGTGGCATCGTCGGTGGAAGCCAAGTCGAACGGTACCATTCGCTTCACGGCAACCATGCGTTACGTCACGAACGGCAAGGGCGCGCAAATCGTCATTTCCCGTTCCGGCGAAGTGCTGATTACCGACGACCATGGCCGTGAGCGTGAGCGTCATAAAGTACCGTACGGTGCGACCCTGATCGTCAAGGACGGCATGGTCATCAAGGCCGGTACGGCCCTGGCAACGTGGGATCCGCTGACCCGTCCGATCATTACCGAATACGCCGGTCAAGTGCGTTTCGAGAACGTCGAAGAAGGCGTCACCGTAGCCCGTCAGGTCGACGAAGTGACCGGTCTGTCCACCCTGGTGGCGATCGATGCGAAACGTCGCGGTTCGTTGACGAAAACGTTGCGTCCGCAAGTCAAGCTGATCAACGACGCGAACGAAGAAGTCAAGATCGCCGGCACCGAACACTCGGTGGCGATCGGCTTCCAGGTCGGCGCGCTGATCATGGTCAAGGACGGTCAACAGGTATCGGTTGGTGAAGTGCTGGCACGTATTCCTACCGAATCGCAAAAAACGCGCGATATTACCGGTGGTCTGCCACGCGTTGCCGAACTGTTCGAAGCGCGCTCGCCGAAAGATGCCGGTATGCTGGCGGAAGTCACGGGTACGGTTGCGTTCGGTAAAGAAACCAAGGGCAAGCAGCGTCTGGAAATCACGGACATGGACGGCAACAAGCATGAGTTCTTGATCACCAAGGACAAGCAAGTGCTGGTGCATGACGGCCAAGTCGTGAACAAGGGTGAGATGATCGTGGACGGCCCGGCCGATCCGCAAGACATCCTGCGCCTGCTGGGTATCGAAGCGCTGGCACGTTACATCGTTGACGAAGTGCAAGACGTGTACCGTCTGCAAGGCGTGAAGATCAATGACAAGCACATCGAAGTGATCGTGCGTCAGATGCTGCGCCGTGTTCAGATCGTCAATGCCGGCGACACCAACTACATCGTTGGCGAGCAGGTAGAGCGTTCGGAACTGCTGGACGAGAACGATCGCATGGCCGTTGAGAACAAGATTCCAGCGACCTACGAAAACGTCTTGCTGGGTATTACCAAGGCATCGCTGTCGACCGATTCGTTCATCTCGGCCGCATCGTTCCAGGAAACCACCCGCGTGCTGACCGAAGCGGCGATCATGGGCAAGCGCGATGGTCTGCGCGGCCTGAAAGAGAACGTCATCGTCGGCCGCCTGATTCCTGGCGGTACGGGCCTGGCCTTCCACCGCGCACGCAAAGAGAAAGAAGCGTGGGAAGTGGAAGAGCGTCAAGCGCTGCTGCTGGCCGAGAAAGCCTCGATGGCTGGCGAAGCTGCAGAAGCGCTGCAGGATATCGAGACCCAGCAACACCACGGCGACGAAGCGTAATCTGCGCGGCTAGCTGACAAGAACGGCACCTTCGGGTGCCGTTTTTTTATGTTCGTTACTGCGGCCTTCCACCGTGCACGCAAAGAGAAAGAGACGTGGGAAGTGGTTGAGCGTCAAGCCCCGCTGCTGGCCGATAAAGCCCCCCTGGCCGGTGAAACTACCGACGATCTGCTGGCCATCGAAACTCGGCAACACACGACGAAGCGTCATCTTTATCAAGCAGCGTAAAATTTATAGTTAATGGCAATCGCATGGATGTCGTCCGCTTTATTTTCCTGGAAATTTTTAATCATTTAATTGATAGAAATTCCAGGTAATAGAAAATATTTATTGCGTATGCCATTCAGAGGTCACACGTTTAATTATTTAGCTTCTAAATATATGCATCTGCGCTGTTCGCTGATAAGAACGGCACCAGGGAGAAATTCCTGGTGCCGTTTTTTTATGTCCATGACTGCGGCCTTCCAGCACACACGTAAACAGGAAGCCGCGCCCAGGAACGCCATGGCGTCAGCAAGTCTGCAGTATTGATCGGCACTCGTTTTTGCTGGCATCGTAAAACACATAGACGGCGGCTTCGTCATGAAAATAGCCGTGCACCGGGAGTTGTCCCAAAAATACTAGCGGACCGTGCGCCTCGATGGGCCAGTTGGGCGCTTGCAGCCAACGGGGTGGCTTCTTCGCATAGCGAAATAACGCGAGCAGTTGCGCCCGCAGCCACTGCGTCCGTTCACTTTTTTTCGCATGTGGCGGTGCCTTGTCCAGCAGTGCCGCCACATAGGCCAGATCCACATCCAGCCACTTCGGCTGCGCCGCCAGCAAAAGCTCGTGCAGCTGGCCAGGCTTTTCCGAGACGAATACCGGAATGCCGACGGCGTGCAAAAACTCGGCCAGGGCGCCCTGCGCGTTCAGCACGTCCGCCGGATTGTGCAGGTCGAGCGATATCAGATAGTGATACAGCGTGTGCCCCGCATGCGCATACTTGGGCGCCGGCTGCGCCGACAACAGGCGCTCTGTTTCTGCGTCTTCATATAAAAGGTGTTCAAAGGCCGCCGTATCAAGTTGTCCTTCGACAAACCCGACCACGCTGCTGGTGGCTGATGACATACAAGTGTTCCCTGAAAGTATCGTTTGTCGGCAACTGCGAGTGTGAGAGGGCACGCCGTTTTTCGATCGTTCGGCCGTGCGCAACCATGGCGATTATGCACGATGCCGTCCTGCCGGCACACTCTGTTGTAGCGTAGCAAAAGTACGCATGCCACGCCAATTTTCGGCGTGCTCATGCTAATATCTGGCGCATGATTGCCCAAGCCCTGTTTACTCCCGCCCAGCAGAAACTGCTGGGTTTGCTCTTTGTCCGTGTGAATGAAGGCTTTCACTTGAACGAGATCATGCGCTTGACGGGTCTGGGCAGCGCGTCGGCGCAGCGGGAACTGCGCCGGCTGCATGAGGCCGGCCTGATCACGTCGGAGCGGATCGGCAATGTGCGGCGCTTCTGGCCCAACAAGGAAAGCCTCGTGTATCCGGAGTTGAGCGGGCTGGTGCAGAAAACCTTCGGCATTGTCGGCGTGCTCAGCATGGCCCTGGCGCCCTTGCGTACCCAGCTGCACCTGGCCTTCGTGTCGGGCGCCACGGCGAAGGGACAGGACATGCCCGGCAGCGCCATCGACTTGCTGCTGGTGGGTGAAGAAGCCAATTATGGCGATCTGTTGACGGGATTGGCCCCGGCCGAGCGAACCTTACGGCGTAAAATCAATCCCAACCTATATACGCTGGCCGATTATCGCCGGCGGCTACGTGAAGGCCAGCCATTTCTGCTGCAGGTATTACAGCAGCCGAAGTTGTTTGTCATCGGCGATGAATCATTATTGCACGCGCTGGCATTACCGGATTCTTCATTACAAACGAATGACATGCCATCTGTATTCTAAAGGCCGGGCCTGGCATTCAATTTCTGATGCATGAAATTGTTGGCCAGAATAATATCTGAGGCGGATTGATCGTATGATGAATAAACTACAGGCTTTCGGTTTAATTGTTTCCCAGGCGGTACGCGGCGAATTAACGTTTCCCACGAGCGTTAATTCCGCACTGCAATTGCAATTGGCTCTGGCTGAACCGGACTGCCATATCGACCATGCGATCAAGCTGGTATTGGCCGAGCCCCTGCTGGCGGCGCGCACGGTCGCGCTGGCCAACTCGGCCGTTTACAGCCGCGGCGATGCGGCCCCCGTGACCAGCGTGCGCGCCGCCGTCATGCGCATGGGCTACCGCAATCTCTACGCGCTGGTGGCGGCCATGGTGGTACGCCAGTTCGGCAGCAAGATCATCGACCCCGTCCTGCGCCAGAAGGCGGCCCAGCTGTGGGAACACACGGCCCACGTGGCGGCGTTGGCCCATGTGCTTGCCCGTCGCGTGACGCACGTCGATGCCGACACGGCGCTGTTCGCCGGCATCGTGCACGAGGTGGGTGGTTTTTATCTGTTGTCGCGCGCCGACGAATTTCCCGGCCTGCTCGACGACGATGCGGATCACTGGATGGAATCCGCCGAAGAAATCATTTCCCGCGAAGTCATGAAGAAGCTCTTGATCCCGCTGGCCGTGAGCGAAGCCATCGAAGGCTTGCGCGATGGCTTGCTGTCGATTCCGCCCGACTCCCTGCTCGACACCTTGTTGTTGGCCAAGCAGTTGTCGCCCGTGCAGTCGCCGTTGCAGGTGACGTATGTGGAAATGCTCACGCCCTCCGATTCCGTCATCGATTTCATTATCGATAACGAGACCCTGCAAAGCATCCTCGCCGAATCGGCCGAGGAAGTGCGCTCGATGAGTGCCGCGCTGCTCGTCTGAGCTCGTCCGGGATCAGCGCATTGTTCGCCTGGCCCGGCCGCGCTGCCTGCCAGCGCCGTCAGGGGCCCGGATGCAGCACGACCTTGATGCATTGCTCCTGCTTCTTCTGGAAGATTTCATAGCCGTGCGGCGCTTCGTCCAGGGTCAAGTGGTGGGAAATGATGGCGCCGGGATCGAGCTCGCCCCGCTGGATGCGTTCCAGTAGTGGTTGCATGTAGCGCTGCACGTGCGTTTGCCCCGTCTTGATGGTCAATGAACGGTTCATGATGGAGCCAAACGGGATCTTGTCGCTGAAGCCGCCATATACCCCTGGCACCGAGACGACGCCGCCGTTGCGGCACGCCATCAAGGCTTCACGCAGGGCCGTGGGACGGTCCGATTCCAGTTTCATGGTCTGCTTGAGGCGGTCGTAGATATAGCTGACGCCGGAACCGTGCGCTTCCATGCCGACGGCATCGATGCAGGCATCGGGGCCCCGTCCTCCCGTCATTTCCCGCAGGGCGTCGGGCACGTCCACGGCATCGAAATGCAGGGTTTCCGCACCGGACAGTTCGCGCGCCATGCGCAGGCGTTCCGGGTAATGGTCGATGGCGATGACGCGCTCGGCGCCGAGCAGGAAGGCGCTCTGGATGGCGAACTGCCCCACGGGGCCGCAACCCCATACGGCCACCACCTGGCCCGGCGCGATGGCACAGGCTTCGGCTGCCATGTAGCCGGTCGGCAGTATGTCCGACAGGAACAGCACCTGTTCATCCTTGAGCTCGTCCGGTACCTTGATGGGGCCGACGTCGGCAAACGGCACGCGCACATATTCGGCCTGGCCGCCCGCATAGCCGCCCGTCAGATGGGAATAGCCAAAGATGCCCGCGCCCGAGTGGCCCCACATCTTTTCCGCCATATAGGCATTGGGATTGGAGTTCTCGCACACCGAGTACAGCTGCTGCTCGCAAAAGAAGCAGCGTCCGCAGGCAATGGGAAATGGCACCACCACCCGTTCTCCCACCTTGAGCTTGCGCACAGCGGAACCCACCTCCACCACCTCGCCCATGAACTCATGGCCGAGGATATCGCCTTGCTCCATGGTGGGCACGACGCCATTGTAGAGGTGCAAGTCGGAACCGCAGATGGCCGTGGAACTGACTTTGATGATGGCGTCGCCGGGATTGAGGATGGCGGGATCGGGCACCTGTTCGATTCGTACGTCGCGCTTGCCGTGCCAGCAATTGGCCTTCATGACACACCTCCGTTTGCTTGCGGTCGAGGGGAAGATGCCGTGCCGCCAGCCTTGTGCAGCAAGCGCGTCTTGAAGCTGCGCTTGCCCGACGGCTGACCCTCGGTGGTGCTGACCTCGCCCGTTTCCATCCACTGCTTGAAGCGGCGCAAGGTGGTCTCGATCTTGTAGGCGGGCGCCTGGCTGAACAGGCCGGCCACGGCCGCGCCCACCTTGCCGACGGGCGCCTGCATGTGCAGTTGCATGGTGACCACGGTGCCGCGCCCACCCGGTGCGGGCGACAGTTCCAGCGCGCCCGTTTCCGCATGATTTTCCGCCGCGCGCCAGCGCATGCTCTGGCCCGGACGCTCTTGCGTCAGTTCGCCTATCCACTCGCCTTCGACGCTGTGCCAGCGCGAGCGGCGCGCATCGATTATCTGCACCGACTGCAAGCCTGGCATGAAGCGGGGCAGGTTTTCCAGGTCGCGCCAGGCGCGGTAGCATTCGTCGGCGGAACGGTTGACGATCACGCTCCTTTGCAGCGCCAGCCCCTCTTCGCCGGGCGCGGGCAGTTCGCTCAGCTTGCGCGGCGCCAGTTGTGCGCTGGCGATATAGTCGATGGCCGTCACGCCTGCCACCACGGCCGCCGTCGCCGCCAGGCGCGTGCGCGCATTGCGCCGGCTGGTCATGGCCACGCCCAGCAGCGACAGATCCATGGCGTCGCCGGCGATGCGCGACCAGCGCCATGCCGGCTTGCTTTCTCCGCGCAGCAAGGCCACGCCGCAAGCCATTTCGCGCAGGCCGATGGCGCGTATCCAGACAGACGAGACGCCGCGCAAGCCGCTGGCCCGCGCCAGGCCGCGCGGTGCCACCAGCTGGACCAGGCCCAGTCCGATGCTGAGCCAGCCAAGTGCCGTGATCAGGCCATGGTTGCCATGCGCGGTATCGTCGGGAATGTGCCTCTGCGGCCGTTCACCGGCCTGGCCGCGTGCGCTCGTGTAGTGAAGTATGGCCTCATGCCCATGGGCGGATGCGCCGGCATCATCGGGTATCTCCGTTGACGGTTGCCATGCGGGCGGGCGGGCCGTGGCGCCATTGTTCCTGTCTTCGCTTTGCATGCTGCCTCCCTTCTGTGTATGGGAATTAGGCAGCATCGACCTGTACGCGTTCCGGCAGGCGCGCGCGAGATGCGCCGGATCTGCGCCAGATCAAATATCGGTGCGAAAAAAAACGGCAGCCCCGGTTGGCGCTGCCGTTGTTGCGAGACGCGGTTAGCTTACTTCCGCTGCGCGATCCACCGGTCGACCTTGGCTTCCAGCAGTTTCAGGGGCAGGGTGCCGTCGCTCAGCACCACTTCGTGGAACTTCGGCAGGCTGAATTTGTCGCCCAGCGCCTGCTGCGCGCGCTGGCGCAGTTCGACGATTTTCAGCGAACCGATCTTGTAGCCCAGCGCCTGGCCCGGCCAGGCCATGTAGCGTTCCGTCTCGCTTTTCGCCACGGCGTCATAGCCGAGGGTGTCGCGCATGTACTTGATCGTCTGTTCGCGCGTCCAGCCCTTGGTGTGCAAGCCCGTGTCGACCACCAGGCGTACGGCGCGCAGCATCTCGTCGTTCAAATGGCCGAAATACTGGGCCGGATCCTCGAACAGGCCCATTTCCTTGCCCAGGGTTTCCGCATACAGGGCCCAGCCTTCCGTGAAGGCATTGTTGCCGCCGAAACGGCGGAAGTTCGGCAAGTCCATCTCTTGCACCAGCGCCAGGTGGAAATGGTGGCCAGGTTTACCTTCGTGCAGGAACAGGGTGGTCATGCCCGTGTCGCCATACAGTTTCGGGTCGGTGACGACGGACCAGAACACGCCAGGGCGCGAACCGTCGGCGGCCGGCGCCGTGTAGTGGTCGGCGGCCGTATCGCGGCTCAGTTCAGGTTCCAGGCGCAAGTCCAGCGGCGCCTTCGGCACCAGGGTGAACAAGGCGGGTAATTTGCTGTCCAACAGTACGTTGAGCTTGCGGTAGACGTCGAGCACTTCCTGCTCCGTCTTGAACGGACGGTATTTCGCCTGTTCCGACACCCACACGGGCAAGCCGGCGGCCGGGCCGTTGTAGCCCATCTTCGGGCCCACGATCGCATATTGTTCCTGGATGCGCGCCACTTCCTTCAAGCCGATGGCGTGGATCTGCTCCGGTTTCAGATCCGTGGTGGTGCTGCTGGCCACGCGCGCCTGGTACCACGCGGCGCCATCGGGCAGGGCGCTCCAGCCGCTGCTCGTGCGGCCGGCCGGCAGGTAATCGCGCTCCATGAAGGTGGACAGGCGCTGCAGCGCCGGCATCAGCTTGGCTTCGATGATGACGGTATAGGTTTGCGTCAGGCGCGCCTTGTCCGCGTCGGAAAAGCTGGCCGGCAAGTTCTTGATGGGCGTGTAATAGACGCTGTCCTGCGGCGTGGCGCTGACGAGCTTCTTGAATTGCGGCAGGGCCGATTCCGTCAGCGCCTTCGGCAGCACGATGCCCTTTTGCATGCCGACTTTCATGTTGGTGATGGCCTGGTCTATCCAGCCCGGCAACTGGCCAATACGGCTCAGGTAAGCGTCATACTCCTTGACCGTGGTCAAAGGCTGCGATGCCTCGCCGCCCGCATAATTGGCCAGGGTGACGGGCATGCTGTCCATCTGGTTCAGCGGCAGCAGGTATTCGGGGAAGCGCTCGAAGCTCAGCGCCGTGGCCAGTTCATAGTCGAGGATGTCGTAGTTGATCTGGTCCTGGTGCGACAGCTGCGCGCGGGCAATGCTGCGCAGCGTCTTCTGGTACTGGCGGTACAGGGCGAACTGTTTTGCGCGCGCGGCAGGCACGATGGCTGAACCGAGCTGGTCGTCAAAACGGTTGTCGCCGCTCTCGGTGGCATTGATCGGCTCGAAACGGGCCAGCGCGTCGTAGTATGTGTCGGCCAGTACTTGTAGCTGCTGCTTTGCTTTCGGCGCGCTGACGGCGGGCGCGACGGCTGTTTTGGCAGCGGGCTGGGCCGCTTGCGCCATGGGCGCGTAGGCGAGCAACAGGGAGATGGCCAGGGTGCCGAGGGTGCCGGCGGCAAAACGATGCTTCATGCGCGATGTCCTTTGTAAGGAGGGAATGAACGGAGGCGTTGTGGGTCGGGGTGGCCGGTCGCGAAGGAGCAGCCGGGGCGTAAGCATACGCCATTGCCCAGTACGTTTGGATAAATTGTACGAGGGGAATGTTGCTATTTTGCCGTAGGCGGCAGGGACGCTTTCATCGCTTGCCAGTGGCTGCTGGTCAAGGGAAGACAGGCAGGGCAGGGCGTGGCGGCGATCAGGCTGCGGATCTGCTGCGCGCGCGCCGCCGTTTGCGGGTGCGAGGAAATCCAGTCGGGTACCTTGGCTTTGTCCTTGTCATCGAGCTTCTGGAAAAAACTGAGCATGCCGTCGGGGCGGATACGCGCGCGCTGTAAGGCGAGCAAACCGAGACGGTCCGCCTCTTCTTCCATGTCGCGGCTGAAATACAAGGTGCCGGCCTGGTGCGCCAGCATGGCGGCCACGGCGCTGATGTCGCCGATGGTCACGCCCACGAGGGCGCCCCAGCCCAGGCTGCTGATCATTTGCCGCAGCGAATGGCGCTGCTCCACATGCTGTACTTCATGCGCGAGCACGCCGGCCAGTTCGCCCGGGTCGGCGGCCTGGCGCAGCAAGCCCGTATGCACGACGATGATGCCGCCGGGCATGGCAAACGCGTTGACCGTGTCGTCGTTCTTGATCAGCCAGCGGTACTGGTAGCGCGAGCCGGCCGTCAGCTTGCGGCCGATGTCCTGCACCGTCTGCTGCGTCACGCCGCTTTCGCTGATGCCGCCCTGCGCGCGCACTTGCGACAGGGCAAGTTCGCCCAGCTGTTTTTCCGTCGACAAAGGGATCCATCCTGCCAGCGCGCCGACGGCATGGCCGCCTTGCCACCACAGCAGGGCCGCCGCGACGACGGTCGCGCCCGTCAAACCGGCCAGCCAGCCCGACACTTGCCGCCGGTTGCGCTGGCGCTCGCCCCACAAACGCTGCAGTTGCGGCTGCAGCGTGGCCGGCGCTTCTTTTAGCACGATGGCGATGTCGCTCGCCGTCAGCGGTTTCAGCGAGGCTTGCCGTCCTTGTGCGTCGAGCCAGTTCAGGAACAGTTCCGGCCCGTCGACACCGCCTACGCTGACGACCAGCAGCGCCACATCGACACCATGGCCGGGCGCATCGATGGCCAGCTGGGCACCAAAAAAATGCGCGCTGACGGCCGTGCCCGCCGGGCCGCCGTCGGGGCCGGTCAGCAGTGCCTGGAACGGCGTCATGCGGCGGCCTCTGCGAAGCGAGTTTCGTACAGGGCCGCCATCAGGTCGGACTGGCTGATGATGCCGGCCAGGCGTTCTTCATCGTCGAGGATGGGAATATGGTGATAGCCGGCGTCGGCCATCAGGGGAACCAGATCAATGATGGGCGTGCCCAGGCGGGCCGTGTGCGGCGACGGCGTCATCAATTGCCCCACCACTTCCGGCTTGTCGCTGTGGGACAGGCCGCTGCGTTGCAGCAGGCCGCGCAGTCGCTGGCGCATGCCCTGATAATCGTCGAGGCCGCCATGGCGCAGGAAATCCGTCTGCGTGATGATGCCGATGACGCGGCGCGCCCGGTTCAGCACGGGCAGGGCGCCCACCTGGTGTTCGCGCATGGTGCGCCAGGCAACATCGAGCGGCGTGCCGAATTCCACGCTGAGCACGTCTTTCGACATGATGTCGGCGCAGGTGACGACGCCGAAGCGGCGCTGGTAGGCGCGCATTTCCGTTTGCAGGAAGATCGCTTGCAAATCGTCGCGGCTGATATCGAGCACTTCGCTGTGCTGGCGCAACACGGCATCGAGGTCATCGGGCGAAAAGCCCAGGCGGTTGCTGGGCACGTCATCCTTGGTATCGTGCGGATGCGGCGCCACCAGTTGCTGGATGTGCGGGTAGCGGCGCCCCGTCAGGTTGTTGTACAGCACGGCGCAAGCGACCAGCACGGCGGAATTGAACAGCACGGTGATGAAGACGAATTCAAAGCCGGCCGCATGCACGCTGGCGCCGCCAACCACCGTGGTGAGCGCCACGGCGCCGCCCGGCGGATGCAGACAGCGCAGGGCAAACATGGCGCCGATGGCCAGGCAGGCGGCCAGCGCCGCCACGCCCACGCTGGGCCCCAGCCATTTGACGCAAGCCATGCCGACCAGGCCGGAGACCACATTGCCGCCCACCACGGACCACGGTTGCGCCAGCGGGCTGGCCGGCAGGCAGAACAGCAGCACGGCCGAGGCGCCCATGGGCGCGATCAGGTAGACGCTGGCGCTGTCGGGGGCCAGCAGGAAATGGCAGATGAGTCCAGTGAGCAGCAAGCCGCAGATGGCGCCAGCGCAGGCGCGCAATTGTTCGCGGCGGCTGCCGTTGTTCGGTTGCGGCAGCCAGCGTGCCAGGAAAGAAGTCGTCATGGAGGAGGGCGCGTTCGGGCCGCGTTGCTCAGTGTGAGCCCCATATTATCCCATGCGTTCCATTTCGCTGCCTGCGGGCATCAATCTTCGGTACAGACCGCTTGCAAGTTCCTGGCGACCGCGATGGCGGACGGCTCTGTTGGTGCCGCTTATACGTTTTCCGCATAAGCACAGTGCAATTAAATGGTGGATATTTCTCACGAGCAGGCATATTCTAGACAATCACGCCCGCTGGCAGCTGTTCAGCTGGCCTCACGATTTCTTTCAGGAGCCCGCATGCGCTTTTCCCTTTTCCTTGCCAGCCTGCTGCTTGCCGGCACCGCCGTTGCCGCCGCCCCCACGCCGAGCAACCCCGTCGCCACGCCGCACTTGCCGTACAACGCGGCGGCCGACGCCAAGGCAGACGTGGCCCGCGCGCTGGCCGAAGCGAAGGCCGCGCACGTGCCCGTCTTGCTGATCTTTGGCGCCAACTGGTGCGAGGATTGCCGCGCGCTCGACAAGGCCTTGAAGCAAGGCAAGAACGCGGAGTTGATGCAACAGCAGTTCAAGGTCGTCAAGGTCGACGTGGGTAACTTCGACCATAACCTCGACGTGGCGCAAGCCTATGGCAATCCGCTCAAGAAAGGCATCCCGGCTGCCGTGCTGGTCTCGAGCGACAACAACCAGGTGCTGTACGCCACCAAGGGCGGCGAACTGGCCAATGCCCGCCGCATGAGCGAGAGCGGCATCTATGATTTCTTCAAGCAAGCGGCGAGCGTGAAAGCGCCGGCGATTTAACTCTTCCAGCGTGAAGACACGCTGGCCCCTGCGCCTGGCGGGGCTTGTCTGACATGCGCAGGATGTCAAGGTGCGTGATTTCGCGCGCCTCCATGCGGTGCAGAAATACATTCAGGCAGGCAAGCCGTGGGCGATCAATTCCAGCGGCAATTCCGTGCTGCACTTGATTTGTTCCATGGAAAAGGCGGACGACACTCCCGTCAATTGCACGGCCTTGATGAGCTTTTTGTAGAAGGTGTCATACCCCTTGATGTCGGTGGTGACGACTTTCAGCAGGTAATCGATGTCGCCGCTCATGCGGTGAAATTCCTGTACCTCGGGCAAGACGATGACGGCGGCGGCGAAGCGGCGCAGCCATTTTTCATCGTGCTGGCCCGTGCGTACGCTGACGAACACGGTCACGGGCAAGCCCACTTTTTGCCGGTTCACGATGGCCACGCGGCTCTCGATATAGCCCTCTTCCTCCAGACGCTTGACCCGCTTCCAGCACGGCGTGCTGGACAAACCGATCTTCTCGCTGAGGGCGGCGATCGACAAGGTGCCATCCTGCTGCAGGGCCGCCAGGATGGCGCAGTCGAATTTGTCGAGCGAGGCGTTTGGTGAATTCATTTTACTATTCCGGTTTTTATAGCATGAACATACTGCATAGTACCGTAGTTGCAGTGTCTTTTGGCATATCTTTACGGGGGCAGGCCGGTAGACTATCCATATGTTTCAGCCGCCTGCGCTGCCCCTTTTATAGAATACTCGGACTGCCATCATGAAAGAAATCTACCTCGACAGCAATGCCACCACTTGCGTGCTGCCTGCCGCCGTTGCCGCCGCCCGGCAAGCGATGGAGCAGGGCTATGGCAATCCCAGCAGCACCCATGCGACGGGATTGCAGGCCAAGGCCATGATGGATGGCGTGCGCCGGCGCGCCAGCGGCTTGCTGGGCGTGGGCGACGGCCGCCTGATGTTCAACAGCGGCGCCACCGAAGGCATCCAGACGGCCGTGCTGTCGGCCCTGTGTGCACTGCGCGAACGGCGCGATGCGGGCAAGCGCATCGGCAGCCTGCTGCTGTATGGCGCGACCGAGCACAAGGCCGTACCGGAAAGCCTGGCGCACTGGAACCGGCTATTGGGTTTGAATCTGGAAGTGCGCAAGCTGCCCGTCGATGCGCAGGGGCGCCACGATCTGCAGGCGCTCGGTGCGCTGATCGGCGACGCGGCCATGCTGTGCACGATGGCGGCGAATAATGAAACGGGTGTCGTCAGCGATTTGTCCGCCATTGCCCAGCTGCTGCAGGAACGCGGTGCCGATGCCTACTGGATGGTCGATTGCGTGCAGGCGCTGGGCAAGCTGAAACTGAACCTGGCCGCCACGCGCATCGATTACGCGCCGTTCTCCGGCCACAAGCTGTATGCGCCCAAGGGCATCGGCATGCTGTACGTGCGCGCCGGCGCCCCATATACGCCGTTGATGATGGGCGGCGGCCAGGAAGGGGGGCTGCGCTCGGGCACGGAAAACATGGCCGGCATCGCCGCGCTGGGCGCCGTGCTGGCCGCGCTCGACGATGGCAAGACTTTCCGCAGCCACGCCGACCTGGCCGCGTTCCGCGCGCAGCTGGTGGCCAGCCTGGAACGCGCCTTCCCCGGCATCGTGTTCAATATGCCGTTCGACTTGTCCTTGTCGACGACGCTCAATTTTTCCGTGCCGGGCCTGTCGTCGAAGGAATTGCTGGATCTGTTCGACGCGGCGCGCGTGCGCGTCAGCTCGGGCAGCGCCTGTTCCGCCGCCAAGGCGCTCCCCAGCTATGTGCTGGAAGCGATGCACGTGCCGCAATGGCGTGCCAGCTCGGCCATCCGTTTGTCGTTCGGTCCCCTGATCGACGCGGCGACGGTGACGGCCGCCTGCGCGCGCATCGAGCGCTGCGGCGAAGCGCTGCGCAGCAGCTGCCTGCTGCCGTCGGCGCTGGCGCCATCGCCGCAGGATGGCGTGATCCAGTTGAGCGTCGATGGCCAGTGCACCTGGCTGCTCAGCGACGCTGCCAGCGCCAGTTGCGTCGTCATCGATCCCGTCGCCGCGCTCGTGCCGCGCCTGGCTGCCTTCATCCGCTGCCAGCACCTGGCCTTGCGCGCCATCGTGCACACGACGGCGCCGACCGACCATGGCGTGGCGCGCCTGGCGCTGCTGCAGGAACTCGAGATCGAACAAGTCGGTCGCGTCGATATCGATGGTGAGCTGGCGCTGGGCCAGCAGCGCTTGCGCCGCATCGAGTGTGGCGAAACCCATGTGTACCTGCTGGAGCAGCGCTTCGCCTTCATCGGCGTCCTGGCGCCCGAAGCGCTGGCGCCCTTGCTGGATGCGGCACTGCTGACGAAGGACACCGTGCTGTGCGCGTCAGGCGACGACGGCAGCATTTGCGCTACCGTGCGCACGGTGCTGGACGGTAGCGTGCCGGCTGCCGAACTCCAGCTCGATGCGGCCGCCTTGCCTGCCTTCCTGCGCCAGCATCCCGACGCCATCCTCGTCGACGTGCGCGAAGCGTATGAACACGCGGCGTGCGCCGGCACGGTGTTTGAAGGCTGCGAGGTGCGCAGCGTACCGCTGAGCCGCCTGGCGGGACAGGTGGCCGCGTGGCTGCAGCAGCCGCAGCGCCCGCTGGTGTTTTTCTGCCGCAGCGGCAACCGCAGCGCGCGCGCCAGCGCCTGTTTGCGCCGCCTCGGTCACGGCGCGGCATGGCAACTGAACGGCGGCATGGCGATGGCGGAGGCGACGCGCCACCCGCTGGCCATCGCTGCCTGAGCGGATTGAAGTTTCCTCGTTGAAATATTGCTCCGTGCCATCTTTGGCACGGTGTTCTTCTCGCATTTCTTGCATTCATTTCCTGACGGCATTTTTCCGCCGCTCAACAGGCTAATTTCTTTGCTGAAACGTCCCTAAAACGTAATGTATGTACGCTAGCGCACGGTCTTGCGCAGATGGCGCACCTACGATGAAGTTCAGAAAATCTCCCTACACCCTGAGATTCGTCGCAACGCTCCGGCGCTTCGCTTTCCGTCTTCGCCAGTGTCCGATCGTGTTCTTCCAGACTGGGCCAGCGTGACGGCGGCCGCTGGCTGTGTGCGCGCACCTAGCGAGGCCCAAGTTGAAAGAGTACACAGCAGTTGTCACGCAGCAGATCAAGGAACAGATTTCCAAAGTTAAAGAAATCTTCCGCGACCATTCCCTTGCACCGGACACCTTCGACGCCGCGCGCGACGATGCCTTGCCCTTGCGTTCCGAATTATTCAGCGCCATGCAGATGGCCTCCCACGGCAAGCACGTGGCCACCGGCCATGCGGTGGGCAAGCATCACGGCCGCGACCGCCTGCTGGCGCGCCTGGCCGACAATGCGGCCCTGATCACGGCCACCGTCAACGAGCTGACGGCGACCGTCAAAAGCGGCCGCCAGGTCACGCCCGCCTCGGAGTGGCTGCTCGATAATTTTTATCTGATCGAAGAGCAGATCCGCACCACGCGGCGCCACCTGCCGAAGAACTACAGCAAGGAGCTGCCGCGCTTGGCGTCGGGCCCCGACGCCGGCTGCCCGCGCGTCTATAAAATTGCGCTGGAAATCATCTCGCACGGCGATGGCCGGGTCGACCTGGAAAACCTGTGCCACTTCGTCGAGGCTTACCAGGATGTGGCCACCCTGACCCTGGGTGAACTGTGGGCCGTGCCCATCATGCTACGCCTGGCCCTGATCGAAAACCTGCGCCGCGTCGCCGTGCGCGTGGCCGACGACCGCATGCAGCGCGACCTGGCCAATACCTGGGCCGACCAGATGACGGAGATCGCCGAGCGCAATCCCAGCGGCTTGATCCTGCTCGTCGCCGACATGGCCCGTTCGAATCCGCCGATGACCAGCGCCTTCGTGGCCGAATTGTCGCGCCGCCTGCAGGGACAGAGCTCCTCGCTGACCCTGGCGCTGTCGTGGCTGACGCACAAGCTGGCCGAGTCGGGCCTCACCATCGAACAGCAGATCCAGTCCGAAATCGGGCAGCAGGCGGCCGACCAGGTGTCGATCGCCAACAGCATCGGCAGCCTGCGTTTTCTCGGCACCATGGATTGGCAGGAATTCGTCGAGACCATGAGCGTGGTCGAGCAGACCTTGCGCCTCGATCCGGCCGGCACGTATGGCTTGATGGATTTCGCCACGCGCGACAGCTACCGCCACGCCATCGAACGCATCGCCAGGCGCAGCGCGCGCAGCGAAGTGGAAGTGGCCGAGATGGTGGTGCAGCTGGCGCACACGCACGGCAACGGCAATGACGCGCGCCGCGGCCACATCGGCTTTTATCTGGTGGGGCGCGGCGTGCTGGTGCTGGAAAAACAGGCCGGCGCCAAGCTGCCTTTCGTCGAGGCGCTGCAGCATACGGCGCGCGCCGCGCCGCTGGCCGTCTACCTGGGCGCCATTTCGTTCCTGACCCTGGCGACGAGCGCCTTGCTGCTCGAGCGCGCCGTGCGCCATGGCGTGCAGGGCTGGCCCCTGGCGGCGCTGGGCGCGCTGGCGCTGCTGGGCAGCAGCCAGCTGGCCGTGGCCGTGGTGAACTGGCTGGCGACCCTGATGACGTCGCCGCACCCGCTGCCGCGCATGGATTACCAGGCCGGCATCCCGTCGGACGCGCGCGGCATCGTCGTCGTGCCGACGCTGATCTACAGCAAGGAAAACGTGGCGGCCCTGTGCGAGGCGCTGGAAGTGCGCTATCTCGCCAACCGCGACCCGAACCTGCGTTTCTGCCTGCTGACGGACTTCGTCGACGCCGAGGCGCAAACGATGCCCGGCGACGAAGCCTTGCTGCGCCAGGCGCAGGAGACCATCCGCATCCTGAACGAGAAATACCGCGTGGAGGGCGTCGAATTCAAGGAAAATGGCGACCCGGCCGATCCCGAGGAACTGGGCCATGTGGGACCGTTCCTGCTGCTGCACCGTCCGCGCCTGTGGAATTCGCAGCAGAATGCGTGGATGGGGCAGGAGCGCAAGCGCGGCAAATTGTCCGACCTGCACGCGTTCTTGCGCGGCGGCGCGCGCGACAAATTCTCGCTGGTGGAAGGCGAGTTGCGCGGCCTGCGCACGATCAAATACGTGATCACGCTCGACACGGATACGCAACTTCCGCGCGACGCGGCGCGCGAATTCATCGCCACCATGATGCACCCGCTGAACCGTCCCGTGCTCGACGCGGCCGGCACGCGCGTGGTGGCCGGCTACGGCATCCTGCAGCCGCGCGTGGCCGTGGCGCTGCCCAGCGCGAATGCCTCGCGCTACGAGCTGCTGTGCGGCGGCGAACCGGGCATCGACCCCTACACGCGCACCGTCTCCGACCTGTACCAGGACGTGTTTTATGAAGGCTCGTTCATCGGCAAGGGCATCTACGATCTCGACATGTTCGAGCGCGTGCTGGGCCAGCGCCTGCCCGACAATAAAATCCTCAGCCACGATCTGCTGGAAGGCTGCTATCTGCGCGCCGGCCTCTTGAGCGACTCGCAACTGTACGAGGAATATCCGGCCCGCTACGACGCCGACGTGAGCCGCCGCCAGCGCTGGATCCGCGGCGACTGGCAACTGGTCGGCTGGCTGCTGGGCCGTGTGCCGGGCCGCGCCGGCAAGCGCGAACGCAATCCCTTGTCGATGCTGTCGCGCTGGAAGCTGTTCGACAACCTGCGCCGCAGCGTCGTCGCGCCCGCGACCACCTTGTCGCTGCTGCTGGTGTGGGGCTTCCTGCCGCACGTGGCCTTCTGGAGCGCGGCCGTGCTGGCCATCATCTTCCTGCCGCCCGTCTTTTCGGCCCTGTACGATCTGCTGCGCAAACCGCGCGACACCCTGTGGCGCCAGCACCTGGCCGCCTTCGAGCGGCGCTGCGGCGTGCAGTTTTCGCACGCCATGCTGACCCTCGTCTTCCTGCCGTACGAAGCGTGGATCAGCCTCGACGCCATCGTCCGCACCCTTTGGCGCCTGGGCGTGTCGCACAAGCATTTGCTCGACTGGCGCGCCTCGAACCTGCATGTATCGTCAGGTTCGCAGGCCGACAGCTGGCGCGCCATGTGGTGCTCGCCCGCGCTGGCGCTGGCCACCTTCGGTGCCTTGCTGTACTGGCGTCCGGAAGCCTTGCCCGCCGCCGCCGTGGTGCTGCTCTTGTGGCTGGCCGCACCCGCCATCGCCTGGTGGATCAGCCGCCCCATCGAGCGTGCCGTGGCGCGCCTGTCGGCCGAGCAGGGACGTTTTTTGCATGGCGTGGCGCGCAAGACCTGGGCGTATTTCGACACCTTCGTCGGGCCGGACGATCACTGGCTGCCGCCCGATAACATGCAGGAACATCCGAACCTCGTGGTGGCGCACCGCACCTCGCCGACAAATATCGGCCTGGCGCTGCTGGCCAACCTGACGGCCTACGACTTCGGCTACATCACCCTGGGCCAGTTGATCGAGCGCAGCCGCGCCACCCTGCACAGCATGGGTGAGCTGGAACGCTTCCAGGGCCACTTCTATAACTGGTACGACACGCAGACCCTGAAGGCGCTGCAGCCCATGTACATTTCAACGGTCGACAGCGGCAACCTGGCCGGCCACTTGCTGACCTTGCAGCCGGGATTGGTGGAGCTGTATGACGCCCCGATCATCGGCGGGCAAGTGGTGCAGGGCATCCGCACGACGGCGCAGGTACTGCAGGAATTCATCGCCGCCGAAGGCGAGGGCAAGGCCATGCGCGACGGCCTGCACTTGCTGCAAGCGCCTGCGACGCCCGCCAGCCTGGCCGAATGGCATGCTTATCTCGCCGCCGCGAATGGCGCGGCCGACGCGCTGCTGTCGCTGACCTTGCAAAGCGAGGATGGCGAGCTGTCCATGTGGGCGGGAGCCTTGGCGCGCCAGTGCCGCGCGGCGCTGGCCGAGTTGCTGCAACTGGCGCCGTGGGCGGCGCACACGGGTGTCGATGTGGCGCTGATGCGCGTGCCGACCCTGCGTGAACTGGCCAACCTGGAAACGCCGGAAGGCACGCAGCCGGAGCTGGCCGCCTTGCTGGCGCAGGGCCGCGAACAGGCGGGACGCCACATGCGCGACATCGCCCACGCGGCGGGCCAGGCGCGCGACTTCGCGCAGATCGAATATGGCTTCCTGTACAACCCGTCGACAAAACTGCTGGCCATCGGCTACAACGTCAGCGAACGGCGCCTGGACCCCAGCTACTACGATTTGCTTGCTTCCGAAGTGCGCCTGGCCAGCTTCGTCGCCATCGCCCAGGGCCAGCTGCCGCAGGAGCACTGGTTCGCCCTGGGCCGCCAGCTGTGCATGGTGGCCGGCCAGCCCGTGCTGCTGTCGTGGAGCGGCTCGATGTTCGAGTACCTGATGCCGCTCCTGGTCATGCCGAACTACCCGAACACCTTGCTTGACCAGACCTACCACTCCGTCATCGAGGCGCAGATCGATTACGGACGCCAGCGCGACGTGCCTTGGGGGATTTCCGAATCCGGCTACAACACGGTCGACGCCAGTTTGAACTATCAATACCGCGCCTTCGGCGTGCCTGGGCTGGGCTTGAAACGGGGCTTGGCCGACGACCTGGTGGTGGCGCCGTACGCCAGCATGATGGGCCTGATGGTGCAGCCGGAAGCGTCGTGTCAGAACCTGCAGCGCATGCAGGCGGCCGGCTACATGGGCCGCTACGGCTTTTTTGAAGCGATCGATTTCACCACGGCGCGCCTGCCGCGCGGACAGGGCAGCGCCATCATCCGCTCCTTCATGGTGCACCACCAAGGCATGGGCTTTCTGGCTCTCAGCTATCTGCTGCACGACCGCCCCATGCAGCGCCGTTTCGAGTCCGATCCGTTGCTGCAATCGGCCTTGCTGGTGCTGCAGGAACGCACGCCGCAGGCAGGCGCGTTTTACTCGAACACGGCCGAGCTGGCGGTGCTGCGCAGCGGCGCGCCCGAGCAGGCCATGCCGATGCGCATCCTCACGCAAGCCAACAGCGCCGTGCCCGAAACGCAGCTGCTGTCGAACGGCCGTTACCACGTCATGGTGAGCAACGCGGGCGGCAGCTACAGCCGCTGGAAAGACTTGTCCGTGACGCGCTGGCGCGAAGACAGCACGCGTGATAACTGGGGCAATTTCTGCTATCTGCGCGACCTCGATGATGGCGAAGTCTGGTCCACCATGTACCAGCCGACCCTGGCCGAACCGAAGAAATACGAAGTGATTTTTTCCGAGGGGCGGGCCGAGTTCCGCCGCGCCGACCATGGCCTGGACCTGTACACGGAAATCGTCGTCTCGCCCGAGGACGATATTGAAATCCGCCGTACGCGCATCAGCAATAATTCGAATCGCCAGCGGCGCATCGAGATCACCAGTTTTGCCGAAGTGGTGATGGCGCCGGCGGCGGCCGATGCGGCCCATCCGGCCTTCAGCAAACTGTTCGTGCAAACGGAAATCCTCGCGCATGAAAAGGCGATTTTATGCACGCGCCGGCCCCGCTCGAAAGAGGAGCAGATGCCATGGCTGCTGCATGTGATGACCGTGCACGATATCGAGCGCTACGAAGTATCGTTCGAGACGGACCGCGCGCGCTTCATCGGCCGCGGCAACACGGCGCAGCTGCCGCAGGCGCTGCAGGACAGCGGTCCATTGAGTGGCGGCCACGGTTCCGTGCTCGACCCCATCGTGGCCATCCGCTACGTCATCACGCTCGAACCCGACCAGGCCGTCACCGTCGACAGCGTGACCGGCATGGCCGAACAGCGCGATGCGGCGCTGCACCTGATCGACAAATACCAGGACCGCCATCTGGCCGACCGCGTGTTCGAGCTGGCCTGGACGCACAGCCAGGTGGTGCTGCGCCAGTTGAACGCGAGCGAAGCGGACGCGCAGCTGTATGCGCGCCTGGCCAATGCCGTGATCTATCCGAATGCGGCCCTGCGCGCCGAGGCCAGCATCCTGATCAAGAACCAGCGCGGCCAGTCCGGCCTGTGGGCGTATGCCATTTCCGGCGACTTGCCCATCGTGCTGCTGCAGATACGCGACGCGGCCAATATCGAACTGGCGCGCCAGATGGTGCAGGCGCATGCCTACTGGCGCCTGAAGGGATTGATCGTCGACCTGGTGATCTGGTACGAAGAGCAGTCGGGTTACCGCCAGCTGCTGCACGACCAGATCATGGGCCTGATCGCGTCGGGCATCGATGCGCAGGCGATCGACCGCCCGGGCGGCATCTTCGTGCGCCTGGCCGAGCAGATCGCCAACGAAGACCGCATCTTGCTGCAATCGGTGGCGCGCGCCATCATCAGCGATTTGCGCGGCACCCTGGCCGAGCAGGTCAAGCGTCCACCGAGCCCCGTGCTGCGCATGCCGCCGCTGCTGCAGGACCCGGGCCGCGAACAGGGCGGCGTGCCGCACCGGGCGCCAGAGCGCGAGCTGATCCTGGAAAATGGCCTCGGCGGTTTTACACCCGACGGGCGCGAATACGTGATCACCACGGCAGAAGGCAAGCAGACGCCGGCGCCGTGGTCGAACGTGCTGGCCAACGCGCAATTCGGCACGGTGGTGTCCGAAGCGGGCCAGGCCTACACGTGGAGCGAGAATGCGCATGAATTCCGCCTCACGCCATGGCAGAACGACCCTGTTTCCGACCTGTCCGGCGAAGCGTTTTATGTGCGCGACGAGCAAAGCGGCCAGTTCTGGTCGCCTACGTCACTGCCGGCGCGCGGTAGCGGCGACTACGTGACGCGCCACGGTTTCGGCTACAGCATTTTCGAACACAGCGAAGGCGGCATCGCCACGGAATTGTGCACCTATGTGGCGCTTGATGCGGCCGTCAAATATTCGGTGATCAAGGTGCGCAACGACAGCGGCGTGCCGCGCCGCCTGTCCGTCACCGGTTACGTGGAATGGGTGATGGCCGACTTGCGCGCCAAGTCCGGCATGCACGTGGCCACCGAGGTCGACACGATCAGCGGCGCCCTGTTTGCGCGCAATAACTACAACACGGAGTTCTCGGGCCGGGTCGGCTTCTTCAATACGGATGCCAGCATCCGCTCCATCACCTGCGACCGCAATGAATTCATCGGCCGCAACGGCAGCCTGGCGCAGCCGGCGGCACTGCGTCGCGTGCGCCTGTCCGGCAAGGCGGGCACGGGGCTGGACCAGTGCGCCGCCATCCAGGTGCCGTTCGAGCTGCAGCCGGGGCAGGAGCGCGACATCGTCTTTATCCTCGGCGTGGGCGGGCGCCGCAATGCCGACGCCAGCACCATGGTGCAGCGCCACGCGGGCAAGGAAGCGGCCCGCATGGCGCTCGACGCCGTACGCGCGCACTGGGACAGCACCCTGGGCGCCGTGCGCATCGAAACGCCCGATCCGTCGCTCGACGTGATCGCCAACGGCTGGCTGATGTACCAGACCATCGCCTGCCGTTTGTGGGCGCGCAGCGGCTATTACCAGTCGGGCGGCGCCTACGGTTTCCGCGACCAGCTGCAAGACGCGATGGCGATGATACACACGGCGCCGCAGCTGCTGCGCAAGCACTTGCTGCTGTGCGCGGCGCACCAGTTTGTCGAAGGCGACGTGCAGCACTGGTGGCATCCGCCGTCGGACCGCGGCGTGCGCACGCACTGCTCCGACGATTACCTGTGGCTGCCGTTGGCCGCCTGCCGCTATGTGATCGCCACGGGCGACGTCAACGTGCTGTCGGAAGTGGCGCCCTTCATCGAGGGCCGTGCCGTCAAGCCGGAGGAGGATTCGTATTACGACCTGCCCGTGCGTTCGGGCGAGTCGGCCGACCTGTACGAGCACTGCGTGCGCGCCATCCGCCATGGCCTGCGCCTGGGCGTGCACGGCTTGCCGCTGATCGGTTCGTGCGACTGGAACGACGGCATGGACAAGGTGGGCGAACATGGCAAGGGCGAGAGCGTGTGGCTGGCCTTCTTCCTGTACGAAGTGCTGCAGCGTTTCGCCGAAGTGGCCATGCTGCGCGGCGACGCTGCGTTTGCCCAGTTCTGCCGCGATGAAGCCGTGAAACTGGCCGCCAACGTCGAGGAACATGCGTGGGATGGCGAGTGGTACCGGCGTGCGTATTTCGATGACGGCACGCCCTTGGGTTCGCATACGAACGAGGAATGCCAGATCGATTCGATTTCGCAGAGCTGGGGCGTGCTGTCGGGCGCCGCCAACAAGGAGCGGGTCGCCGGCGCCATGCGCCAGGTCGATGCGCGCCTGGTGCGCCGCGATTCGGGCGTGATCCAGCTGCTCGATCCGCCGTTCGACAAGGCCGACCTCAATCCCGGCTACATCCGCGGCTATGTGCCGGGCGTGCGCGAGAACGGCGGCCAGTACACGCATGCGGCCATCTGGACGGCGATGGCGTTTGCCCGCATGGGCGACGGCGAAAAGGCCTGGGAACTGCTGCGCATGATCAGTCCCGTGCGCCATGGCGCAGACGCGCAGGCGGTGGCGCGCTACAAGGTGGAACCGTACGTGGTGACGGCCGACGTGTATGCCGTGGCGCCGCACGTGGGACGGGGCGGCTGGAGCTGGTACACGGGATCGTCGGGCTGGCTGTACCGGCTGATCGTCGAATCCCTGCTGGGATTGACGCGCGAAGCGAACGTGCTGCGCATGGCACCGACGATGCCGGCCGAGTGGGGCAGCTTCAAGCTGCATTACCGCTTCGGCGCCAGCAGCTATGCCATCACGGTGGAGCGGGCGCAGGGGCGGCCGGCGGGATTGTCGCTCGATGGCGTGGCGCAGGGCGGCAACAGCATCACCCTGCGCGACGAGGGCCGCGAGTACGCGGTGCTACTGCTGCTCTAGTCTTGCCCGCGTACTTGCCACGTATCGTGTTCGGGACGGCGCCGGCCGGCCAGCAGGATCAAGCCGGCGCCGAACAGCAGCAGGTCGCGCGTGCGCACTTCGGGCGCGGACTGCGTTGCCGTCTGGCGGTGGTCGTTCACGGGTGCCGCCATGGCGGCGGCAGGCTGGCTGGCACAAGCGGCCAGGCACAGCGCCGCCACTTTTCTATTTAACTGCATACATTCCTCAAGAAAGCGCGCCGGCCGTTCGGGATAGGCGCGCCGGTATTCATGTCGCCGACATTGTAATTATGAACATGAATATTGTAAATGGGAAATTGTTCAAAGCAGCCTCAGAACCCCAGGGCGGCGCCTGCACCCAGCAGGGTGGCCACGCCCAGCACGGCAAACACCAGCGCCGCGATGCCGTGCACGAGGTGCAGCGGGACGCGGTTGGCGATCCTGTCGCCCAGGTAGACGGCCGGCACGTTGGCCAGCATCATGCCGAAGGTGGTGCCCAGCACGACGGAATAAATATCGTGGTAGCGCGCCGCCAGCGCCACGGTCGCCACTTGCGTCTTGTCTCCCATTTCCGCCATGAAGAAGGCGATCAGGGTGGTCAGGAAGACGCCGTATTTGGCCAGCTTCGTCTCGTCTTCATCGAGCTTGTCGGGGATCAGGGTCCAGGCGGCCATGGCCAGAAAGGAGACGCCCAGTACCCAGCGCAGCACGTCGGGCCCCAGCATGCTGGTAATCCAGGCGCCGACGGCGGCGGCAAACGCATGATTGGTGATGGTGGCGACGAAAATGGCCAGCACGATGGGCAGGGGCCTGCGAAATTTGGCGGCCAGCAGAAAGGCCAGGAGTTGGGTTTTGTCGCCGATTTCAGCGAGACCGACGATGCCGGTGGAGATGAGGAATGCTTCCATGAGATTGCAAGAGGTACGCGGGCCGGACGAATTAACCAATGATCCACGGGCGACTCCGGCCCATGCGGCCGCCCTGGATCAATGGTCTCGTCAAGTTCTGCAACCACCTGCACCATGGCCTGCGGGCCAATCATGTTGATACAGGTTCCCGCGGCAGGACCGCAGGACGACTACTCCCCAATGTTCGAGGCGCATCATACGCCAATGCCCGTGCCGGCGCCAGTAGCGCCGGGGTGGGGCGCGGCCCGGTGTGTGGGACTTCGACAACAATGGCCGATTGCAAACAGACTCGACTTAGAATGCAGTTCTGTCCACGACTCCCAGATGGAATGCGCCATGCCGGTCCTTGCCCGCTTGCTTGCCTTGTGTTTGACCTTGTCTGTCCCCTTGTCCGCCCTGTGCGCCGCCGCGCCCTTCGACGACAAGTTCCGCCAGCTGGAAGAATTGCTGCCCACGCCGAACAGCTACCGCACGGCGTCCGGCGCGCCCGGCCACGCCTACTGGCAGCAGCGCGCCGATTACGTGATCCGCGCCACGCTCGATGAGGAACGCCGCACCATCACTGCCAGCGAGCAGATCACCTATCACAACCGCTCGCCCGACAGCCTCGCCTATTTGTGGCTGCAGCTGGACCAGAATGGCTTGCGCCAGGATGCCGACCAGCGTCGCGTACTGAGTGCGCCATCGCGCCAGGCCTGGCTCAGTGGCAACGAAGACGAGGCGCTGAAATTCGAGGACTTGCGCGCCATCCATGCCGGGCGCGAATTTGACGGCGGCTTCAAGCTCACCGCCGTGAAAGCGGCCAACGGCAAGCCGCTGCCGTATGTGGTCAACCAGACCATGCTGCGCATCGACCTGCCGGTGGCGCTGGCGCCCGGCCAGAGCGTCACGTTCAATATCGACTGGTCGTATCGGATCAATGACCAGAAGGTGCTCGTCGAGCGTTCCGGCTACGAGTATTTTGAAGACGACAAGAACACGATCCTCCAGATCGCGCAGTGGTTTCCGCGCATGGCCGCGTATTACGACGCCGTTGGCTGGCAGCACAAGCAGTTCCTCGGCTCCGGCGAATTCACGCTGGAGTTTGGCGACTACGAGCTGTATCTGACGGTGCCGTCCGACCACGTGGTGGCCGCCACGGGCGAGCTGCAAAATCCTGCGGCCGTATTGAACGCGGCGCAGCGCGAGCGCCTGGCGCGGGCGAAAAACAGCAATACGCCGCTGCTGGTGATCACGCCGCAGGAAGCGCTGGCGGCGGAAAAGGGCAAGGCTGCGGGGATGAAAACCTGGCACTTCAAGGCGGCCAATGTGCGCGACGTGGCGTGGGCCTCGAGCCGCAAGTTCATCTGGGATGCGCAGGGCCTGGACAGCGGCGGCAAGCGCGTGATGGCCATGTCGTATTATCCGAACGAGGGCAATCCGCTGTGGCAGCAGTACAGCACGCGCGCCGTCGTGCACGCGATCGAGCAGTACAACAAGTACAGTTTCAACTACCCGTATCCGAACGCGATTTCCGTCAATGGCGCCGTGGGCGGCATGGAGTATCCGATGATTGCGTTCAATGGCGGGCGCCCCGTGAAGGACAAGAAGACGGGCGAACTCACGTATTCGAAGACGGCGAAGTACGATCTGATCGGCGTGATCATCCATGAGGTGGGCCACAATTATTTTCCCATGATCGTCAACTCCGACGAGCGCCAGTGGACGTGGATGGACGAGGGCCTCAATTCCTTCCTGCAGTACCTGGCCGAGCAGGCGTGGGAAGAGCATTTCCCCTCATGGAATGGCGAGCCGCGCAAGATCGTCGACTACATGCGCAGCCAGAACCAGGTACCCATCATGACCAATTCCGAGTCCTTGCTGCAGTTCACGGCGAACGCCTACGACAAGCCGGCCACGGCGCTCAACATCCTGCGCGAAACCATCCTCGGGCGCGAACTGTTCGACTTCGCCTTCAAGCAGTACGCGCTGCGCTGGAAGTTCAAGCGCCCGACGCCGGCCGACTTTTTCCGCACCATGGAAGACGCGTCCGGCACGGACCTGGACTGGTTCTGGCGCGGCTGGTTCTATACCACCGATGCGGTCGACATCAGCATCGACGGCATCAGCGAATATGGCGTGAGCACGAAGAATCCGGAAGTCGAGAAAGCGTGGAAGAAGGCGCAGAAGGACGCGCAGCCCATCTCGATTTCGGACCAGCGCAACAAGGCGCTGCCGAAGAAGGTCGATGCCGATCCCGCGCTGAAGGATTTCTATAACCGGCACGATGACTTCACGGTCACCAACAAGGACCGCAACAGCTATGCGGAAGAACAGGAAACGCTGGAGCCGTGGGAGAGAAAGCTGCTGGAACAGCGCAATATGGGCAAGCATTTGTACCTGGTCGACTTTTCGAATCTCGGCGGCCTGGTGATGCCGCTGATCCTGGAAATCGAACTGAAAAGCGGCAAGAAGATCATCGAGCGCGTGCCGGCCGAAGTGTGGCGCTATGCGCCGCACAAGATCAGCAAGGTGATCGTCACCGACGAGCCGATGGTGGGGCTGGTGCAGGACCCATACTGGGAGACGGCCGATATCGACAACAGCAACAATAGCTGGCCGAGAAAAATCACGCCATCGCGTCTGGAACTGTTCAAGCTCGATCGCGACAAGAACAACCTGATGAAGGATTTTAATACGCCGCTGAAGGCGCCCGAGGCCAAGGCCGAGGCCAGGCCGGAAGCAAAATAGGGAAACAGCGCCGGCCAGTCCGGCGCTTTTTTCTGCCGGCCTGCGCCGGAAGTGCTATTCTGCGCGACGCCCCGGCGCACACGGACCGGGGCTTTCGCAAATCATTCAAAAGACGACCATGCAAACTTTGACCTTCCTGCGCGCGCTGGGCTGTGCGCTCCTTTGCCAGGTAACCCTGGCCGCGCACGCCGACCCCCTCAGCTATGCGCGCTACGACCAGGTGCGCACGCGCGACCTGCAGCTGGACCTGAAAGCGGACTTCAAGCAAAAGACCCTCTCCGGCTATGCCGAGCTGTCCTTGAACTGGATCGATCCGGCGGCGCGCACTTTGGTGCTCGATACGCGCGATTTGTCGATCGCGAAAGTGCAGGTACAGGACAAGCGCGGCGCCTGGCAGATGGCGCCGTATCAGCTGGACAAGGCCGACCCGGAAAAGGGCCAGGCGCTGCGCATCACCACCACGGGCCAGCCGGGCAAAGTGCGCGTCTACTATCACACGGCGCCCAACGCCATCGCGCTGCAGTGGCTCACGCCGCAGCAAACCATGTCGGGCAAGCTGCCTTTCATGTTCAGCCAGTCGCAAAGCATCAACGCCCGCTCGTGGGTGCCGTCGCAAGATACGCCGGCCGTGCGTTTTACGTATAGCGCGCGCATCGATGCGCCAGCGGGCATGCGCGTCGTGATGAGCGCCGAAAACGATGAAAAGGCGACGGGCAAGGGCGGCTGGAAATTCAGGATGCCGCAGCCGATTCCATCGTACCTGCTGGCCATTGCCATCGGCGAACTGGAAGTGCGCAAGCTCGGTCCCCGCTCCGCCGTGTATGCGGAACCGCCGCGCATCAAGGCGGCCGAATACGAGCTGGCCGACACGGAAAAGATGATCCAGGCAGCCGAAGCGCTGTATGGCCCATATGGATGGGGACGCTACGACATGATCGTGCTGCCGCCATCGTTCCCCTACGGCGGCATGGAAAACCCGCGCCTGACCTTCCTCACGCCGACCATGATCGCGGGCGACCGCAGCCTGGTCGACCTGATCGCGCATGAACTGGCCCACTCGTGGTCGGGCAACCTGGTCACCAACGCCTCGTGGAAGCACATGTGGCTCAACGAAGGCTTCACCACCTACGTCACCACGCGCATCGTCGAGCAGCTGTATGGCAGCGAAGTGGCGCAGATGGGCGTGCAGGTCGACCAGGAAGAACTGGCCGCTGCGATCCGCGAACTGCCGGCCGCGAAAACGGCGCTGATCACGCGCGATGCGGACGCCAATCCGGCCGAAACGTACACGGACGACGGCATCATCTATCCGAAAGGCGCCTGGTTCCTGGCCACCATGGAGCGCCGTGCCGGCCGCGCCGTATTCGATCCCTTCCTGCGCGGCTGGTTCGACCAGCACGCGTTCCAGAGCGTGACGACGGAGCAGTTCATCGACTACCTGCGCAAGAACCTGCTGGCGCAGCATCCGGCCGTGATGCCGGAAGCGGAACTCGATGAATGGCTGTATGGCACGGGCGTGCCGGCCAGCGCGCAGCGCGTCGTCTCGCCGCGCCTGGCGCTGCTCGACCAGCACCGCGACGCCTGGTTGAAAGGCACATTGCCGACGAAAGACCTGGGCATGGACAAGTGGATCGCCATCGAATCGATGCACTTCCTGAACGACATCAACAACAAGGCCAGCGCGGCGCAATTGCGTGAGCTGGACCAGGTCTACGGCGTGGGCAAGAGCGGCAACAATGAAGTCGCCTACCGCTTCTACCTGGCCTCCGTGAACGCCGGCTACGACGTGCGGCAGCCCTTGCAGGCATTCCTGATGAGCGTGGGCCGCCAGAAGTTCGTCGTGCCCCTGTACAGCGCCCTGATGAAGACGCCGCAAGGCCACGCCTGGGCCAAGGACGTGTATGCGAAGGCGCGCGAACGCTACCACCCGGTGACGCAGGAAAGCGTTGACAAATTGATGGCCGCGCAAGCGCATTGAACCTTCTTTGGATATCCTGACCATGCATACCATGAACCGCCTCGCCGCCGCCATCGTGCTGGCGTTTTCCGGCATCGCCGTGCCGGCGCTGGCCCTTGACGCCGCCCCCGTTGTTGCTGCCGCACCGGCGCCCGCGCCGGCCTTCGATCTTGAGCGCGACGTCGCCACCGCCCTGAAATTGTTCGACGTGCCCGGCATGGCGATCGCCATCGTCAAAGATGGCAAGGTCGTCACCGCCAGGGGTTTTGGCGTGCGCAAGCTGGGCGAGCCGGCCGCCGTCGATGCGAAGACCGTGTTCGAAGTGGCATCGAACTCGAAAGGCTTCACGGCCGCCGCGCTGGCCATGCTGGTCGACGAGGGCAAGCTGGCCTGGGACGATCCCGTGACCAAGCATTTGCCCGGCTTCCAGATGCACGATTCCTACGTGACGGGCGCCATGACCATCCGCGATTTGCTGACGCACCGCAGCGGCCTGGGCCTGGGCGCCGGCGACTTGCTGTGGTGGCCGACGACGACCTTCAGCACCGACGAGATCATCGAGAAGCTGCGCTACATCCGTCCGGCCACGAGTTTTCGCAACAGCTATGCCTACGATAACCTGCTGTACATCGTAGCCGGCAAGATCATCGCCGACAAGGCGGGGAAAAGCTGGGGCGAGGCCATGCATGAACGCATCCTGGCGCCGCTGGGCATGACGGGCACCACCACCAGCCTGGCTGAAAATGCGGGCAATCCCGACGTCGCCAATGCGCACAGCAAGATCGACGGCAAGATCGCCGCCGTCAAATCGATGCCCGTGCAGAATGCCGTGGGTGCCGTCGGCATCAACACGAATGCGGAAGATATCGCCAAGTGGATGATGGTGCTGCTTGACGGCGGCAAGATCGCCGGCGTGAAGGACAAGGATGGCAAGGACGCGCGCCTGTTCAGCGAAAAGCAGGGCCGCGAAATGTGGACGGCGCAAACGCCGATCAAGATTGCCGAGCCGAAACCGGCATTGGCCGCGACGAAACCGAACTTCAGCGCGTATGGCCTGGGCTTCCAGCTGCGCGACTACAAAGGCATGAAGGTCGCCATGCACGGCGGCGCGCTGCAGGGATTCTATTCGCGCGTGGTGATGGTGCCGGAAGCGAAACTGGGTGTGGCCATCCTCACCAATGCGGAAAATGGCGGTTCCATGACGGCGCTGCAATGGCGCATTCTCGACCATTACCTGCAGGCGGCGCCATCGGACTGGCTGGCGCTGGTGGCCAAGGTGGAGCAGGACCAGCATGCGGAAGAGGTGAAAAAGCAGGGCAAGGCGTCGAGCGCGCGCGCGGCGAAATCGCAGCCGTCGCTGCCGCTGGCATCGTACGACGGCGAGTATGAAGACGCCTGGTACGGCAAGGTCGTGATCAAGCCGGAAGGGAAAAAACATATCCTCAGCTTCACGCGCACGCCGGACCTGACGGGCGAGCTGGAACACTGGCAGCACGACACCTTCATCGTGCGCTGGAAGGAGCGCAACTTCAACGCCGACGCCTACGTGACGTTCTCGCTCAATCCCGATGGCAGCATCGACCGGGTGAAGATGGTGCCCGTGTCGTCCGAGACGGATTTCAGCTACGACTTCCAGGACCTGAGCCTGGTGCCGGTGAAGCCCAAGGAAACGAAGAAATAAGATGGCAGGTCGGGTTAGCGCGCTGCGCGTAACCCGACACGCTCACTATGGCTTGACGAACTTCAAGGTCATGCGGTCGCTCTCGCCGATGGCCGTGTATTTGGCCCGGTCCACGTCCTTGTTGGCGTAGGTGGGCGGCAGCGCCCAGACGCCGCCCTGGTGGTCGGCCGTGTCTTTCGGATTGGCATTGATCTCCGACTTGGCCGCCAGTTTGAAGCCTGCGCCTTCGGCCAGCTTGATCACATACGCTTCGTGCATGTAGCCGCTGCTGGCTGTGGCGTCCTGCGCCTTGTTCGCCGGCAGGCGGTGCTCGACGACGCCGAATACGCCGCCCGGTTTCAGGCTGTCGTACACTTCCTTGAACAGGGTCTGCATGCCCGCATCGCCGATCGGTATCCAGTTGTGAATATTGCGGAAGGTGAGCACCATGTCGGCCGTGCCCTTGGGCGCGATGCGGTAGGTGGTGGGTGGCGCGAAGGCGCCGATGTCCACCTTGCCGAACGCGGTGGGATTGGCGTCGAGTTTTTGCTGGAAGCGCGCCGCGCCACGGCGTGCGCCTTCGCTGCTCGACTGCGGGTCGTTGCCGGCGGCAATCAGCTTGCCGTTGTCGCGCAGGTAGGGCGCCAGGATCTCCGTGTACCAGCCGCCGCCGGGCGCCAGCTCCACCACCGTCATTGTCGGCTTGATGCCGAAGAACGTCAGCGTTTCATACGGGTGGCGGGCGCTGTCGCGCAGCGCATTGGCCGGCGTGCGCGCACTGCCGGCGATGGCCGCCTTCAGGGCCGCGTCGCCCGCATCGGCGGCCAGCGCCGCGCCGCTGCCGCCACAGGCCAGCATGACCATCAGGGCCGCGGCCAGGGATACTCGCTTCATCATCATATGCTCCATGCGTGATTGGATCGGTTGCTAACTTGGTGGCGATCGCCATCAACGCCGATCATCGGCCAAGCACGCTGGCCGGTCAAGCGGATTCCGTCCCCCATGCGGCGGCATACGCGGGCATGTCGCTGGTGTTGAGCGCATCGGCGATGGCCGCGCCACGGCCGTGCGTAAACGGCAGTTCGCCCGTCCAGACGGCATGGGCCATGTCGCCAGCGTCGTCGAGCGGCCCGCCCTTGCGCTGCTTGACGGCGTATTCGTCGAGCGCGATGCGCAGCACGGTGGTAGCCGCGTATTCCTTGGTGTTGCCGCCGCGCACGTGCGCCAAGCGTCCCGGCATCAGCTTTTCCATCAGCGCGTCCATGGCCGCATGCTGCTGGCCGATATCGCTCACTTTTTCAAACCGCCCGTACACCATCGCCGAACGGTAGTTCATCGTGTGGTTGAAGGCGGAGCGCGCCAGTACCAGGCCATCGAGATGGGTGACCGTCACGCATACGTCGCTATCTTGCAAGAGCTTGAGCATGCGGCTGCCGTTCGAGCCATGGATGTACAGGTGGCCATCGATGCGCCAGCAGGCGGTCGGGATGCAATGGCTGCCCTTGTCGTCGTGGAAGGCGATATGGCACAGGTAGGCGGCGTCGAGGATGGCGTACAGGGCGGCTTGCTCGTAGCTGGCCAGTTCGGCGACGCGGCGCACGCGGGTACGGGGGCTGGGAGGCAGGGCGGTAGCGGTCATGGTGAAAGTCCCGTTGGTTGAAGAGGAAGGCCGCACTATAATCGGCATCTGGCTCTGAAAAAAGATCCAGAAGTGAGAAATAATTTAGAGCCACAGTTGAGGGAGCCACATGGATTTTGCTTTGCTGCTGAACGCATTCGAGCGCACGCACAGTGAGCGGGGCTGGCCGCGCCAGCGCCTGCTGCATGAATGCCTGCGCGCGGCAATCCGCGGCGGCCAGCTGGCGCCGGGAACGCGCCTGGCCGCCACGCGCGTGCTGGCGGCCGAACTGGGACTGGCGCGCAATACCGTGCTGTACGCCTACGAGCAATTGGCCAGCGAAGGGTTTGTCTTGCCGGACCGGCGCGGCACCGTCGTCGCCGGCAGCGTTGGCGTGCCGGAAGCGGCACCTGCTGCTGCAGGCAGCAATGACGGCTTGTCGCGCCGCGCCCGGCGTTTGCGCGGCGTGGCGGGGCAGGATGCCAGCGCGGCGGTGGTGTTTCCCGCCGACGCGATGGGTGCGTTTGCGCCTGGCGTGCCGGCGCTCGACGAATTTCCGCTGGCGCAGTGGCGGCGCATGCTGGACCGCGCGTGGCGCGCGCTGACGCCGCGCCAGCTCAATTACGGCGACCCGGCCGGCGAGCCGCAGCTACGCATGGCCATCGCCGAGCATTTGCGCGCCGCGCGCGGCGTCGTCTGCGATGCGGGCCAGGTGTTCATCACGGACGGCACGCAGAGCAGCCTCGATGTCTGCCTGCGCGCCTTTGCCGACCAGGGCGATACCTTGTGGATCGAGCATCCCGGCTATGGCGGCGCGCTGGCGGCGGGCCGTGGCGCCGGCTTGCAGGTGACGGGTATCGCCGTCGACATCGATGGCATCGCGCCGACGGACGAGGACTGGCGCGATACACCGCCGCGCCTGATCTACACGACGCCGTCGCACCAGTATCCGACGGGCAGCGTGCTCAGTCCCGCGCGCCGCATGGCGCTGCTCGAACGCGCGCGCGCCGCTGGCGCCCTGATCATCGAAGACGATTACGACAGCGAATTTCGCCATGGCGGGCCACCGCTGGCAGCCATGCAGGGACTGGTGGCCGACGCGCCCATCGTATATCTGGGCACCTTCAGCAAGACCATGTTCCCCGCCTTGCGGCTGGCTTTTATCGTCGTGCCGGCCGCGCTGGCCGGGGCCTTCGCGCAGATGCAGGCGCAGGGCGCCGCGCGGGGCCGCGTGGCCGAACAGCTGGCGCTGGCCGAGTTCCTGCGCAGCGGCCTGTTCGCGCGCCACGTGCGCCGCATGCGTCGCCTGTACCGCCAGCGGCGCGATGCCTTGAGCGAGGCCCTGCAGCGGCATGCGTGCGGGGGCGCGGCCATCCACGGCGGTACGGCCGGCATGCACCTGGCGCTGCGTTTTCACGATGGCGCCTGGGATGACCTGGCGCTGAGCCGCCGCGCCGCGCAGGACGGCATCGTGGCGCTGGCGCTGTCCGCGCATGGCACGGGCGAGGGGACGGGAGAAGAGCCAGGCTGGAACGGTTTTCTGCTCGGTTATGCGCAGGTGCCGGCCGAGAATATGGATGGCCTGGCGCGCCGTTTGGGCGCAGTGCTGCCAGCGTGAGATTACGACTTTACTGCTGGTCCTGCATCCACTGCTTCAAGCCGTTGACCCAGTTCTTGGCGGGCAGGTTGAACTGCTTCTTGATGGTGGCGGCGCGTTCGTATAAATCGCTGAAGTCGAGCGATGGCGATTTTTTGAAGGCCAGCACGACGATGTTTTCATCTTCCATTTCCGGCACCCAGACGACGGCGTCGAAGACCAGTTCCATCGCCTGCAAATTCTTGTCGTAGTTGGGGAAATCGCCGAAGACATTCGTGCACATGATGCCGTCGTCCGTCAGGCAGTCGAAGCAGGCCTGGTAGAACTCGGGCGTGTCGAGCACGGGGCCGCGCGCGTCTTCATCGTACAGGTCCACTTGCAGCGCGTCGACGGTGCCATGGTTGGCCGGGTCGAGCACGAAGTCGAGCGCATTCATTTCGCGCACCTCGAGGCGTGCGTCGTTCGGCGGCAGCGCGAACTGGGCGCCGCAGATGGCGATCACGTTCGGATTGAGTTCGACGGCCGTGACCGAGGCGTCGGGGAAGCGGCGGTAGCTGAACTTGGTCAGCGCTGCGCTGCCCAGGCCCAGCTGCACGATGCGTCTGGGCTGCGTCTTGAACAGCATCCACATCATCATCATCTGCACGTATTCGAGTTCGATGGCATCGGGTTTGTCGAGGCGCATGGCGCCCTGCACCCACTTGGTGCCCAGGTGCAGGTAGCGGATGCCGCGGTGTTCGGTGGTGGTGGCGGGCGGGTGGCCCGGGTGGCTGAAAGCGGTATGGCTGGTGGAGGTAAAGTCGGTCGTCATGGCGCCAGTTTAGCAGCCGCCAAAGAAAAAGACGCCGTGGCGTCTTTTGGGGGGAGCGCTCAAGATTGTTTGCGGCGCCGCGCCAGGAAGCCGAGTATGCCCAGGCCGGCCAGCAGCATGCCATAGGTTTCCGGTTCAGGAACGGGAGCCAGGTTCAGGTTGAAGACGCCGCCATAGCTGCCGCCCTTGGTGTTGCCGATGACGGTGAGGACCAGCGGGCCATTGAACAGGATGCTCGTAGGCGCCAAGGCTTCACCCTGGGCATAGCCAAAGGGGGTGGGGCCGCCAAAGCCGGTCAGGTCGATGCCATTCAGGTTGGCGCTGGTGAAGCTGATGGAGGAACTGTCCGAGCCTGTGACGGACAGGTTGGCCAGGAAGGCTTGCGCGGTGGAACCGAAGGTCGCGTTCGGCGTGAACGTGAAGGTATCGGTGAAGTCGCCGAGCGGACTGGGCACGGCGTTGAAGCCGCTGGTCCACAGATTGCCCGTGGTATTGACGAGGTTGACGATGTAGTCGGCGGCACTGGCGCTGCCGATGGAAGCAGCACTCAGTACTGCCGCTGCGATGAGTGATTTTAATTTCATGTTGATCCCCGCGAAAAGACGATTGATGTTTCAAAAAAACCGTACCGCGCTGATAAATTATCGCTGGGGCATCGCGTTGTCAATTAGTTATTTCAATATCATTATGAAAACTCAAATAGCTTATTTCTAACGCACGGGCATGGGGTGTGAGTGATTGCAATATTGGCAATTGATATTGCCAATATTTTACTCAAAGATCGGTCGGGATTTTGTGGCCTAAAAATCGTTGCGCTGATAACTAATTTCTGTCCAGCAAGGGAAGAATCAAGGTCACCGCCAGGCCGCCACCCTCGCGGTTGGCCAGGGTGATGCGTCCGCCATGGGCTTCGGCGATTTCGCGCGCCAGGGCCAGGCCCAGCCCCGTGCCGCTGCGCTTGGTGGAATAAAACGGCACCAGCGCGTTTTCCAGCACGGCGCCGCTCATGCCCGGCCCGCGGTCGCGCACTTCGATGCGCAGCTGGCCATGCGCCTGGCTGACGTGCAGGCCGATATGCTCTTCCCGCGAACCCGATTCCAGCGCGTTCTTGAGCAGGTTCAGCAGCGCTTGCTGCATTTGCGCCGCATCGAACAAGGCCGCTTGCGCGGGCGGCGGGGCGTCGAGCGTGAAGGCCGCTTGCGAGGCCAGGCTGTCGAGGAAAGGCTGCCATTCGCATGGCGCCAGGCGCGGTGCTGGCAACTTGGCAAAGCGCGCATAGCCGAGGATGAAGGTTTCCAGGTGACGCGTGCGTTCTTCGATGGTGGCGAGGATTTGCGGCAGGCGCTCCGTCTGGCCGCGGCGCACCAGCTCGGCGCCGGAATGGGCCAGCGAGGCCAGTGGCGCCAGCGAGTTGTTGAGTTCATGGCTGATGACGCGGATGACTTTTTTCCAGGTCTGCACTTCCTGGCGCCGCAGTTCCAGTGTCAGCTGGCGCAACAGCAGCAGTTCGTGCTTGCGTCCGTTCAGGCTGAAGCTGCGCCGCGCCAGGTGATACACCTCTTCCTGTTCCCCTTCGCCGCTGGTAAACAAGCCGTCGTTGCGGCGCGCCAGCGCTTCTGCCAGGGCCGGCGCCGCCTGCTGCACGATGTCGGCCAGGTGATGCCCTTCGAGCCGGCGTCCCTGGTGCAGCAGCTGGCGCGCGGCCAGGTTGGCATAGACGATGGCGCTGCCCTCGGCCACCAGCAGCATGGCCACCGGCGTGTTTTGCACCATGGTGTCGAGCAGCAGTTCGCGCTGCACCAGGTCCAGACGCTGCTTGCGCAGCACGTCGCCCAGCGCATTGTGGGCCGCCACCAGGTCGGCCAGTTCATCGTCCTGCGGCCAGCGCAGGCTGAAGCCGAAGTCGCCGTCCTGGTAGCTTGTCACCGTGCCGCTCAAGGCGCGAAACAGCGACAGCATCGATTGCAGCTGGGCGCGGATGGTAATGATGGCCACCGGCAGCATGCACAGCAGGGTACCGGCCAGCACCAGCAGCGGCTGGTCCGGCAAAAAATGCGCGAGCAGCAGGGCGATGCTGATGCCCAGCACCAGCAAGGTGACGATCAGCGCCGTCCAGCGCGTGAGCAGGGAGCGGCGCATGGGGCGGTAAGCCATCAGCCGCGCGCGATGCCCAGGCGTTCCATGCGCCGGTACAGGGCCTGGCGCGACAGCCCCAGTTCCTGCGCCGCCTGCGCCACCACGCCGTGCGCACGTGCGAGCGCTGCGGTGACGCTGTCGCGGTCCGGTTCCGTCGCGGCGGCATCCTGCGGCGCGCGCGGCGATGCCACACCGGCCAGCGGCAAGCCCGTCTCCAGCGCCCCGATCACCGGGCCGGCCGTCAGCAGGCTGGCACGCTGCATGACGTTTTTCAGTTCGCGCACATTGCCCGGCCAGCCGTGCGCCAGCAAGGTCGCCTGCGCCTGCGCGTCCAGCGTCTTTTCGCTGCCCAGGAAATGCCGCGCCAGTACCAGGATGTCGAGCGGGCGCTGGGCCAGCGGCGGCAGACGCAGTTCGATCACGTTCAGGCGGTAGAACAGGTCTTCGCGAAACGTGCCGGCCTTGATCATCGCCGGCAGGTCGGCGTTGCTGGCGCTGATGACGCGCACTTTCACTTGCCGCTCGCGGTTCGAGCCGAGGCGCTCGAAGCGTCCCGTTTCGAGCACGCGCAGCAGTTTCATTTGTCCGGCCAGCGGCAGGTTGCCGATCTCGTCGAGGAACAGGGTGCCGCCGTCGGCCGCGTCGAACTTGCCGTCGCGCGCGCGCGTGATGCCCGTGTAGGCGCCCGCTTCGGCGCCGAACAGTTCCGCCTCGATCAGCTCCACGGGCACGGCGCCGCAATTGAGCACGACGAAGGGGCCGCTGGCGACCTGGGAATTGGCTTGCACGATGGCTGCGATGCGTTCCTTGCCGCTGCCGTTCGGTCCCGAGATGAGCACGGGCACGTCGGCGCGCGCCACCTGGCACGCCAGGTGCACGACTCGTTCCGTGGCCGGGTCTTGCCACACCATGCCGCGCAGGTCGAAGTCGTGTTCCAGGGCGTGGCGCTGGCGCTGCTCGGCCACCACGCGCTGGCGCAGCGCGCGGTTGGCCTGTCCCAGCTCCAGCAGGTTCTGCACGCTGGCGATCAGGCGCCGGTCATCCCATGGCTTGGCCAGGTAGTCGGCCGCGCCGGACTTGATCAGGTCGACGGCCGCATCGAGCTGGGTCCATGCCGTCAGCAGGATCACGGGCAGATCCGGGTAGCGTGCGCGGATCGCGTGGAACAGCGCGCCGCCTTCCTCGCCCGACGTGGTGTCGGCCGTGAAGTTCATGTCCTGCACCACCAGGTCGATGGCGTGGCTATCGAGCAGCTGCAAGCCCTCTTCGGGCGAGGCGGCGCGCACGGCGTCGATCTCGTGCAGGGAGAACAGCACGTCCAGCGCGATGGCCACGGCGGCATTGTCGTCAATAATCAGTACGGTAGGCATGCGCGCAGCATATCACTCAGGTGCCGGCTCAGGTACTGCGGGTGGCAGTGGCCGGCGAAATGCTGGCCGCGCGCCATGCCGGGCCGTACACGGCGCTCACACCCAGCAGCCAGAACACGAGCGCGCCGGCCAGCAGATAGCCGGGCGGCAGGCGCACCATTTCCAGCTGGCTGACCAGCAGCTGGTTCAAGCCCAATCCCAGCAGCACGCCGCACGCCACGCCGACGCTGGTGATCATGAAATTCTCCGTCAAAAAATAGCGCAGGATGTCGACGCGGCGGGCACCCAGTGCGCGCCGCACGCCGATCTGCTTCCTGCGCTGCGTTACCCACAGGCTGGCAATGCCGACGATGCCGCTGGCCGTCACCAGCAGCAGCAAGGTCGATACGGCGATCAGCATCCAGGACAGGCCGCGGTCGGCCCGGTAGCGTGACGTGCGGTGCTTTTCCAGCGTATCGGTGCGTACCAGCAGGCGGTCGCTGGTGGAAGTGCGGATGGCTTGCTCGGCCTCCTTGATCAGGCGGTCGCGCTGGTCCGGTTCGGCGCGCACCGCATACAGCAACGAATCGCGTCCGCCCGTCAGGCGCGCCGGCATCACGATCGAATATTCGCCTTCGGCCCTGACCTGGCCCACCTGCGTCTGCAGCCGCTCGACGATGCCGACCACGCGCAGCTCGGGATCGTCGGCGCCCGTACCCATGTACAGCGTCTTGCCGACAAAGCTGGTTTCGCCGGGCCAGATTTTTTGCGCCGCCGCGCGCGTCAAGATGGCCACCTTGGGGTAGCTGTCATCGACATCTTCATCGATCTCGGGTACCTCCTCCGGCAGGAAGTCGCGTCCTTCCACCAGCTTCAAGCCATAGGTCTTGACCAGGGCATCGGGGGTGACGTAGGTCGAGATAGTGGCGCTGGGCGTGACCTGGCTGCGCTTGGCCGACACGCTGGTGGAGTTGCCGGAGCGCGACAGCACCGCCTGCGACGTTTGCGCCACCGACAGCACGCCCGGCAAGGCGCGCAGCAGGGCCGCCTGGCGCTTCTGCTCGGACAGCTGGCGCTCATGGCTGCCGCGGTCCATGTTCTGGATATGGACATAAAAAATGTCGTTTTCAGCGGCCACGCCGGTGGGCCGCGCGGCGACGGCCTGGCGCAGGTTGACGATGTGCAGGGCATTGGCCAGGATGGCCAGGCTGATCGCGATCTGCACGGCCACCAGGATGGCGCCGGTTTTGCTGCGCATCAGCGCCGACAGGATGGGACGGATTTCCATGCTGGACCTCATAGTGAATAAGTGGGTGTCATTGGGACTTGAGCTGGATCGCCGGTGTCACCTGGCAGGCGCGCCAGGTGGGCAACAGGCCGGCCAGCAGGGCCGCCAGCACCGACATGGCAAACGTCAGCAGCAGCATCGGTACATCCATGTGCGCGACGGTGCCCAGTTCCTCCGACTGCTTGCTGACCACGGCCAGCGCGCCAAACGCCAGCAGCAAGCCCAGTACGCCGCCAGCCAGGCCGATCACGCCGCTTTCGATCAGGAACTGGCGGAAGATGTCGCGCCGTGTGGCGCCCAGTGCGCGGCGGATGCCCACTTCGCTGGCGCGCACGGAAAACTTCGCCAACAGCAGGCCGATGGTGTTGACCAGGCACAGCAACAGAAAGCCGAACGCCAGCCAGGCCGCCAGTTTGTTGTCGTTGTCGACCACCTTCAGATGGGCCATCCATTCGTTCAGGTCGTACAGCTTGTTGGGCGCATTGCGCATCATGCGTCCCAGCTTGCGCTGCTCGCCCGCATAGGCATCCAGATACTGCTGCAACTGGCCACGCTCGCCGCTGCCGGCCATTTCGAACCAGAACTGCAGCCAGGTGCAGCCGGAGCCGAGCCGGCCCTGGAAGCCAGGGGCGGTCTGCTCGCCATTGCAGCTCATGCCGCCGTCGTGTTCCGTCTCGTGGCGAATCGCGCTGGCAAACGGGATGAAGAATTCGTCTTCCGCGCCGAAAGCGCCCTTGCTGCCGATGATGCGGTGCGGGCGTGGCACTACGTCCCAGGTGGCCAGCACGCCCGTCACCATGTAGGGCCGGCCCAGTACCGTGACGCGCTGGCCGACCGGATTGCTGCTGCCGACGAGCTTTTCGGACAGCGCGCGGCTCAGGACGATCACGTCCGCGCCACTGGCGTCATCGGCTTCGCTCCATGGCTGGCCATACAGGAAGGGGGCATCGAACATGCTGAAAAAATCGCGTGTGGGCGCCATGCCCTGGGCCTGGAAGGAACCGATATCCTTGCGCGCCGGCTCGACCGGACCGGCCACGCCGTACATCACGGTGCGACGCACGCCTACCTTGCTGGCCATGAAATTGCGCGCGTCGATATAGCTCATCTGGGCTTGCGCGAAGCCGGGCTTGTCGCCGGGCACGTAACCTTTGACGGGCAGGATATCGATCATCGGCACGAACATGCGGTCGCTTTTGTGCGGCAGCGGATCGCCCGACATGGCGTGCAGGATGGTGACGGTGGACACGCTGGCGGCCACGCCGACGGCCAGGGTCAGCACCATCAGCGCGGTCAGGGCGCGGTTGCGGCGCAGGCTGCGCAAGCCCAAGGTGAAATAGTAGCGGAACATGGGCTCTCCTTACGCCGTCGCCGCGTGCTGCGGCTTGGCCGACAGCGTGGCGCGGTGCTGCACCAGGTCCGACACCTGGCCGTCGATGATGTGCACGTTGCGCTGGCTGCGCAGCGCCAGTTCCGGATCGTGGGTGACCATCAGGATGGTGGTGCCTTGCGCGTTGATGTCTTCCAGCAGTTCCATCACGCCGCGCGCCATCTGCGTGTCCAGGTTGCCCGTCGGTTCATCGGCCAGCAGCAGCTTGGGCGAGCCGGCCAGCGCGCGCGCGATCGCCACGCGCTGCTGCTGGCCGCCCGACAGTTCGGCCGGATAGTGTTTCATGCGCGACGCCAGGCCGACCTTGGCCAGCGCCTCCTCGATGCGCTCCTTGCGTTCGGCGCGGTTGAAGCCCCGGTAGCGCAGCGGCACGTCGACGTTATCGAACAACGACAGGTCGGGAATCAGGTTGAAACCCTGGAAGATGAAGCCGAGCTTTTCATTGCGCAGGCGCGAGCGGGCATTGTCGTCCATGCCCCTGACGTTGACGCCGTCGAGGATGTATTCGCCGTCGGTGAATTCCTCGAGCAGGCCGGCGATGTTCAGAAAGCTCGTCTTGCCCGAGCCGGACGGCCCCGTGACGGTGACGAATTCACCTTGTTGCACATGGATGTCGAAGCCGCGCAGCGCGTGGGTTTCGATCATGTGAGTGCGGTAGACTTTGCTCAGGTTTTGCATGCGCAGCATGGAGGGCCTCTCAGGGTATAAGTTGAATGATGTGTCAGTTGAGTGAGACGCGGGCCGCGTTCTCGAAGTTTTCCGTGCCGGCGACGACCACCTTGTCGCCCAGCTTCAAGCCGTCGAGAATTTCCACGGCCGACACGCTGGTCGCGCCCAGCTTGATCGGCGTGCGCATCGCCACGCCATCGCGCACGACGTAGGCGAAACGGCCGCCTTCCGCTTCGACGAAGGAGCCGCGCGCCAGCATCAGCACATTCGGTTTTTCATCGATCAGCAGGCGCGCCGCCACGCGCTGGTTCTGGCGCAGGCCGGCCGGCTGCTCGCCGTCGAAACGCACGCGCGCCAGCACCTGGTTTTTCACCACTTCGGGCGACAGCGCCGACAGCTTGCCGGTCGCCCGGATGGCGCCCGTTTCGATCTCGGCGCGCATGCCCAGGCCGATGTCGGCCACATAGGTTTCCGGCACCTCGAGCTCGACTTCCAGCTGCGACAGGTCGACCAGGGTCATCAAGGCCGTATTGGCTTGCACCACACTGCGGTTGGCCACCGACAGGGTGCCGATGAAACCGTTGACGGGTGCGCGCACGGTCAGCTCGTCGACCCTGCGCTGGGCATTGTCGCGCACCAGGCGCTGGCGTTCCAGTTCGTTGACCCTGGTCTTGAGCGCCAGGCTCACGTCTTCGCTTTCCAGGCCCGCCGCCTGCGAGGCGTGCTTGCTGCGGATATCGGCCGAATTCAAGGCATCCTTGGCCTTCTGGTAATCGATCTTGGCGATGATGCCCACCTGCGCCACGCTTTCATAGCGTTCGAGCGTGCGCTGCGCGGACAGGCGGTCGATCTCGGCCGTGTCGGCTTCGCGCCGCGCCAGCAGTTTCTGCTTCTTGGCCAGGATCTGCTGGCGCGCCACTTCCGCCTCCAGCTGCTGCACGCTCGATTGTTCGCGCTTGAGCGCGTCGGACAGGTCCGGCGACTCCAGCACGGCCAGGATGTCGCCCTTTTTCACCGTGTCGCCCGCCTTCGCTTTCAGCGTGACGGTGGCCACCGTGGTCGAATACAGGGTCGGGCTGATGGCGGCGACGATGCGGCCCGTGACGGCCGCGTCGCGGATCAGGGTGCCGCGCGTGACGTCGGCGATGCGCAGGCGGCTGCTGTTGACGGAATGCTCGCTGTTGCGCCAACCGGCAACGGCAGCGATGGCGGCGCCGATGACGACGACGGCGCCAGCGAGCAGCAGGGCGCGTTGCTTGTGGCGCTGGCCCGGCGTGGCGGACAGTACGGCGTCTTGGGAAGAGGTATCGCGGATCATGGTCATGTCTCGTGAAGGATGACTTTTCTGATGCATGATCCGTGCCAGTTGTTAAGTCTTTGATTTGAATGGGAAAAAAATAGGGGCGTCCGGCTGTCCGCGGTGTCCGCGCTGTCCAGGCGGTGTCCGTGTGCGCAAATCGCACTTGATAAATTGGCAATCGCCTGCATCTGCTGTGGCGTTCCCTTCATTGACTCCTCCACAGGCGCCATGCATCCGTTCCTCCAGCAACTTTTCCCTGCCAGCGTCTTCGCGCCGGCGCTCGATTATCCTTTCGCGCGCAGCGACGTGGCGATGCTGCAGCAACTGACGGGCGAGGCTCCATCGCTCGATCGCCAGACCTGGGACGAGCTGATGCTCGACCAGTATGCGGCGCAGCTGGCGCGCGAGACCAGCATCTTCGGCCAGCAGGAGCTGCACCGGCGCTTGAGCGGCGGGCAGGCCGACCCTGCCTCGATCGCGCGCGTCAAACAGTTGCTGGATGACCCGGCCCAGGTGACCGCCATGGAGCATGCCTGTCTGCCCTTGCGCCAGGCCGATACGGAAGTGAGCGAAACCCTGTTCGGCCCGGCGCTGCCGCCGGCGCCATGGTGGCGCATCTGGCTATGGCTGGTGCCGCTGGCCCTGGTGCTGGCCATCGCCGCCACCTGGCTGGTGGGCTGGCCGGCGCTGTTTGGCGTGCTGGCCGCCTGTGTCGCGTTGATGGCTGTGCAGGTGCGTTTTTACGAAAGTGCCAAAGCGTGGGAGCGCACGCTCGATACCTTGCGCTATCTGCTGAAAACCCGTACCGCGCTGGCGCGGCTCGATGTGCCGGCAGTCTTGCCATTGGCTGCCGGCAGCACGCAGGCGGCCAGGCTGACGCGCGCCATCGAGCGCTCGCTGCTGCATTACGTGCCCTTCGTCGATACGGTACTGGTCGAATATGGTGACTGGCTGCTGCTGAAAAACGTCAAGCGCTATTTCCGCACGCGCCAGCTGGTGGCGCAGCAGTTGCCCTTCCTGCGCGACAGCTTTAGCCAGGTGGCGCAGCTGGAGGCGGATCTGGCGCTGGCGCGGCAGTTGCGTGCGGCGCCCGTGTTTTGCTGGGCGGGTACCGCAGCGCCGCGCGCGCTGGCTTTGCAGGGCATGCGGCATCCCTTGCTGGAGAACGCCGCGCCGCTGTCGTTCGGCGTGCAGGGCAAGGGCGGTTTCATCTCAGGCCAGAACGGTATCGGCAAGAGCACCTTGCTGCGCTGCATAGGCTTGAACCTGGTCTGCGCGCGGGCCTTTGGCTTCTGTTATGCGGACAGCGCCGATGTGCCGCGTCTGGCCGTGTATTCGAGCATGCAGAACGAGGATTCGCTCGATGGCGGCGAAAGTCTGTATATCGCCGAATTGCGGCGCGCGCGCGAATTGCTGGCATTGGCCGAAGAGGGCGCGCCGGCCCTGTTCCTGATCGACGAGATTTTCCGCGGCACCAACCACCTCGAGTCGGTGGCGGCGGCCGCCGCCGTGCTGCACAGCCTGGCCGCAGATCACCTGGTGATCGTCTCGTCGCACAATCTGGTATTGGGGCCGCTGCTGGAAGACTGTCTGGCGCCGTGGTGCGTGCGCCGCGATGAGGCGGGCGCGTTATTGCTGGCGCCTGGCGTGCTGCAGGCCACGAATGGCATCGCGCTGCTGGCGCAGCGCGGTTTTGACGCCGGTATCGCGGACAAGGCGGGGCGCGTGTTCGACTGGCTCAGCACGCACATGGCGCAGCCGGCCGATTGCGGCGGCGTGCTCGAACGGGCGTGATGGCCGCCCTTACTTGTCCTGCTTTTCCGGCGTGCTCTTGTCGATCACTTCGCGGCAATCGCCGCGGATGATGGCGTTGTCGTAGTTGGTCCAGCCGTAGCTGTCGACGTAGCGCTTGTGCTGCTTGAAGCGGGCGCTGGCGATGCTCCATTCGGGCTGTTCGCCGGCAAAGCGGATGTCGCCCAGGTCGAGCAGGGTATGGAACATGTTTTCCGTCGACAGGCGCGCCTTTTGATGGCGCCGCAGCTGCGTTACCTTGTCCGGATAGTGCTCCTTGAATTGCGGCGAATACCAGACGAAGGCGGGCACGTGGAATTCGAACTGCGTGTTGTGGCCATGGAAGGCCAGGCGGCAGGTGCCGTCGTACAGGGTCTGGCCGTGATCGGCCACATAGACGAGCGAGCTGCGCAGGGCTGTGCGCTGGCCGTCGTCCTTCAGCATGCCGATCACGTTCGACAGGAACCAGTCCGTGTACAGGATGGAGCTGTCGTAGCTGTTGTTCAGCTGCGGCTTGATGGCCGTGTCCGTGTAGACGGGCTTGTCGACGCCGAACAGCGACGGCTGCCACTTGTCGAACGATTTCGGATAGCGCTGGCTGTAGTTCCAGTGGCTGCCCAGGGTGTGCAGCACGATGAGTTTTTTCGGCGCCGGGTCGGCCAGCGCGTTCTTGAACGGATCGAACAGGATCTGGTCGAAGTTCGAACTGTTGGTAAAGCCGCCCAGGTTCAGAAATTGCACCACGTCCGCTTCCTTGGCGAAGACGGACACGGGCGTGTCGAACTGGCCGAACGAAATCTGGTTCGACAGCCAGTAGGTCTTGAAGCCCGCTTCCTTGTAGGCGGTCAGGAAGGATTTTTCCGAGAAGCCATCCTTGAGGCTTTGCGTGGCCGGCTTGCGCGAGATGATGACGGGCACGGACAGGCGCGTGGCGGAAACGGCCGTGATGACGTCGGCCAGCGGCACCAGGTTGCTTTCCTGTTTCAGCAGGGGATTGGTGTCGCGTTCGTAGCCGTTCAGGCTCCAGCGGTCGTAGCGCGACGATTCGCCGATCACCATGACCACCACTTCCGGGCTGGTATCGGGCTGTTGCTGGTGCGCGCCGAAACGGAAGCTGCTGCTTTTCTGTCCCAACTCGGCCAGGTACTTGCGTTCCTTGTAGAAATCGAAGCCGCGCGCGGTCAGGCCGAAGGGCCAGGAATTGCTGACGGTGTCGAAGGCGTAGGGCAGGCGCGCCCAGTGGGGCAGGCTGGGCCAGCCCAGGCCCGTTTCATCGGCGCCGGCGATGCTGGCGTTTTCCGGCTTGCTGCTTTCCTCGTCTTCCTCTTCCGTTTCATCGTCGGCCGAGCTGGCGTCGCCGAAGCCGGAAGCACCCGCTTTGGCGCTGGCCGCCGGCTTGCTGGCCTTGGCGGACGCGGCGGCGCTGTGCACGGTCTTGGCCTCGAAACCGAATTCGTAGCCATACCACCAGAAGCCGCCCAGCAGGATCAGCAGCACGAAGGCGGCCGGGCGCGTCTTGCCGCGCCAGTCGAGGTCGCGCGTGCGCGTGGCCGCATACCAGCTCAGGGCGCACCAGGTGATCACGCCCAGCATGACGGCGCCCATCAGCCATACTTTTTGCCCGAGGAATTCCATCGCTTCCTTGGGGCTGGTTTCGAAGATGATGCCCAGGTGGTGCGTGGAAATGCCTTGGCCATAAAAGATGAACAGGTAGATTTCCGTCGGCAAGGCCAGGAAGGCGGGCACCAGCAGCCAGTGGAAGTAGGCGGGGCGCTTGAAGATGCTCCAGACGGCCAGCCAGGCCAGCAGCTCGAACGTGAGCATCTGCCACGGATGCTCGAGCGCACGCCCCAGCAGCGCGGGGATGAAGGGCACGGCCGTCAGCGAGGCATACGTCAGGAGCAGGATCAGATTGGCGGGGCGAAGCAAGGAGCGCATAAAGGAGGGCGGGAGGGCAGCGAAAAATGTCCGCTATTATCAATCCTTTTGTTGTCTTGCGGTCACACAAGAATGTGCACGGCAGATGCTTGGCCGCAGGGAAAGAATGCCAAATCATCAATCGTTTACGCATGCCGGCATCCGCGCATCGTTGCCAAAGATTAGTCAAAATGCCACAAAAGCCTGCCATTTTTGCCTTTTTTTATAGCAAAAAGCGGTAAACCGATTGACCCCCTGTGGCACAAGGTCTAAACTAGCGAGTTCTCGATTTTATTCTGCTCATCGTTTACGCATTACTTGGCATTTCATGGCCGCTCCTGATCGAGTGGCTGCGGGCGCCTCCGGTGCGCAGTAGATGAAAGCGGGACGAGGTTTTAGTCGCCGGGCATCTTGCCCGGGTTATTAATCGTAGTTTTTTGTTGGATTTATAACGATGCCAACCATCAATCAATTGATTCGCAATCCACGCGTCGCTTTGACCGTGAAGAGCAAATCGCCGGCGCTGGAAAACAGCCCGCAAAAACGTGGCGTCTGCACACGTGTTTACACCACGACTCCAAAGAAGCCTAACTCGGCTCTGCGTAAAGTCGCTAAAGTTCGCCTGACCAATGGTTTCGAAGTTATTTCGTACATTGGCGGTGAAGGCCATAACCTGCAAGAGCATAGTGTTGTGCTGTTGCGCGGCGGCCGCGTCAAGGATTTGCCGGGTGTGCGTTACCACATGGTTCGCGGTGCTCTGGATACCCAAGGCGTTAAAGACCGTAAGCAATCGCGTTCGAAGTACGGTACCAAGCGCGCTAAAGCTGGCAAGAAGTAATAAGTTGTACGCAGCAAACCCAAGTTTCGCTCAGTGGCAACTAGCTAAGTGAATGTAGTCGACCGCATCTGGTCGAGTAAGTGGAAGACTATGATGGTCGTCCGCGAGTGTGCGAAGAACGCGCGCTCAACTGAAGATTGAAAGGAATTGATATGCCACGTCGTCGTGAAGTACCCAAGCGCGAAATTTTGCCAGATCCAAAATTCGGCAACACTGATGTCGCTAAATTTGTAAACGTGCTGATGCTGTCCGGTAAGAAATCGGTTGCAGAAAACATCATCTACGGTGCTTTCGAGCACATCGCAGCAAAATCGGGCAAAGATCCGCTCGAAGTTTTTGCTACCGCAATCAACAACGCCAAGCCGCTGGTTGAGGTGAAATCCCGTCGCGTCGGTGGTGCAAACTACCAGGTGCCGGTCGAAGTTCGCCCAGTCCGTCGTATGGCTCTGTCCATGCGTTGGTTGCGTGAAGCTGCTAACAAGCGCAGCGAAAAATCGATGCCACAACGCCTCGGCGGTGAGCTGATGGAAGCGGCTGAAAGCCGCGGCGGCGCGATGAAAAAACGCGACGAAGTCCATCGTATGGCTGAAGCGAACAAAGCGTTCTCGCATTTCCGCTTCTAATATAAAGCCAGCTACCGCAAGGCGGCTGTCAAGCATCTGTTGTTCGAGGCCGGGCTCATTTTTGCAAAAAAATGCTGCTCGGTTTTGTCCATTCATTTAGGATTAATTATGGCCCGCAAGACCCCCATTGAGCGCTATCGTAATATCGGTATCTCCGCTCACATCGATGCAGGTAAGACGACCACGACCGAGCGCGTCCTGTTCTACACAGGCGTGAACCACAAGCTGGGCGAAGTCCATGATGGCGCTGCCACCACCGACTGGATGGCACAAGAGCAAGAGCGCGGTATCACGATTACCTCGGCTGCTGTTACGTGCTTCTGGAAAGGCATGGCAAACAACTTCCCAGCTCACCACATCAACATCATCGACACCCCCGGCCACGTTGACTTCACCATTGAAGTGGAACGTTCGATGCGCGTGTTGGATGGCGCCTGCATGGTTTACTGTGCAGTCGGCGGCGTGCAGCCACAATCGGAAACGGTATGGCGTCAGGCTAACAAGTACAAAGTGCCACGTCTGGCCTTCGTGAACAAGATGGACCGTACCGGCGCCAACTTCTTCAAGGTCTACGA
>RCUK01000311.1_pt1 | contig 50934 bp, 38 predicted proteins | sample 2166381 | NCBI WGS metagenome assembly RCUK01 (sample SAMN09932809, study PRJNA488358) | compost metagenome | isolation source: compost soil in an enriched community | place: Germany: Experimental Botanical Garden | reverse complement strand
GGTAGTGCAGGTCGTTGCCGCTGCGGCCGACCGTGCACAGCGCGGTGTTGCCCGCAGCGGTGCCCGACAGGGCGACGGACTTCTTCGGCTTGAAGCCGGGGGCGGTGGTTGCTGCTTCGCTCATGATCCCTCCAGAAAACAAGTGGTGCCGGGTTACTTCTTGGCGGCGAACAGCGCGTCGAGCTGCTGCTCGAAGGCGTGGTAGCCGATACGGTCGTACAGTTCTTCGCGCGTCTGCATCGCATCGACCACATTACGCTGATGGCCGTCGCGGCGGATGGTCTCATACACGTTCTCGGCGGCCTTGTTGGCGGCACGGAACGCAGACAGCGGGAACAGCTGGATGGCGACACCGGCCGAGGCCAGTTCATCGCGGGTGAACAGCGGGGTCTTGCCGAATTCGGTGATGTTGGCCAGCACCGGCACCTTCACCGCGTCGACGAAACGGCGGTAGGTGGCCAGGTCGTAGGCGGCCTCGGCGAAGATGCCGTCGGCACCGGCCTCCACGCAGGCGATGGCGCGCTCGATGGCCGCATCCACGCCGTCCACCTGGATGGCATCGGTGCGCGCGATCAGGAAGAAGTCCGGGTCGGTCTTGGCGTCGGCGGCGGCCTTCACGCGATCAACCATCTCGCCCTGGGTAACGATTTCCTTGCCCGGGCGGTGGCCGCAGCGTTTGGCGCCGACCTGGTCTTCAATGTGGCAGGCGGCCGCGCCGGCCTTGATCAGCGACTTCAAGGTCCGCGCGATGTTGAACGCGCTGGGGCCGAAGCCGGTATCGATGTCCACCATCAGCGGCAGGTCGCACACATCGGTGATGCGGCGCACGTCGATCAGCACGTCTTCCAGGGTGTTGATGCCCAGGTCCGGCAGGCCCAGCGAACCGGCGGCGACGCCGCCACCGGACAGGTAAATGGCGCGGTAGCCGGCGCGCTGCGCCAGCAGGGCGTGGTTGGCGTTGATCGCGCCGATCACCTGCAGGGGCGATTCGGCAGCCAGTGCAGCGCGGAAACGGGCGCCAGCGGAAGAAACAGGGGTGCTCATGCGGCATTCCATCGTGAGTGACCGGTACTCAAGCGCAAGGGGCGTGCCAACTGCCAAGTGTCTGATTTCATTACCCCCCTGCGTGCACCGCAACGTTTCACTTTGAAACATTGAAACAGCGGTACCATGCAGGCACTGAAACATTGAAACATCGCCATGTCGATCAGCCTGCCCCGCCACCGCGCCCGCCTGCCCGATCCGGACCCCGGCACCCTGCCGGTGATCTGGACGGTGAGTGTGTCGCGCCTGACCGGCCTGCTCGGCGATGTGATTCCCGAGTTCGACCGCCGCGCCCGGATCGTGCCGATCAACCTGGGCTTCGAGGAAGCGGTGGACGTGATCGGCCAGCGCCTGCGCCGCGAGCACTGCGACGTGGTCATCGCCGGCGGCTCCAACGCGGCGTACCTGCGCAGCCGGCTGGAGGTGCCGCTGGTGCCGATCCAGGCCAACGGCTTCGACCTGATGGAGGCGCTGGCGCGCGCGCGCCGGATCGCGCCCCGGATCGGGCTGGTGACCCACGCCACCGACGTGCCCACCTTCGGCAGCTTCCAGCACAGCTTCGGGCTGGATATCGAGCACCGGCGCTTCGTCACCCGCGAAGATGCCCGCGACTGCATCGCCGACATGCGCGCCAACGGCATCGAAGTGATCGTCGGCACCGGCATGGCCATCGACCACGCCGAACAGGTGGGCTTGCCCGGGGTGCTGCTGTACTCGGCCGATTCGGTGCGCCAGGCCTTCGAACATGCCCTGGAACTCACCCAGACCCTGGCCCGGGTGGGCGCGCCGTCGCCACGCCGGCGGGTGCCGGGCAAACGCCGCGATGCCGACCACGCCCTGCTCGGCGACAGTGCGCCGATGCAGCAGGTGCGCGAGCGCATCGCGCTGTACGCCCCGCACGACAGCACGGTGCTGGTCACCGGCGCGACCGGGACCGGCAAGGAACTGGTCGCCCGCCAGCTGCATGCGGCCAGCGGCCGCCGTGGCCGTTTCGTGGCGATCAACTGCGGGGCGATCAGCGAATCGCTGCTGGAGGCCGAACTGTTCGGCTACAGCGAAGGCGCCTTCACCGGCGCGCGCCGCGGCGGCCGCGTGGGCCTGGTCGAGGCCGCCGATGGCGGCACTCTGTTCCTGGATGAAATCGGCGAGCTGCCGCTGCCCTTGCAGACCCGCCTGCTGCGGGTGCTGGAAGAGCGCGAAGTACTGCGCGTGGGCGCCACCGAGCCCACTGCAGTGGATGTGCGCGTGGTGGCCGCCACGCTGCAGGCCCTGGAGGCGCTGGTGGACGCGCAGCGTTTCCGCCGCGATCTCTACTACCGCCTGGCGGCGTTGCGGATCGCGCTGCCGACCCTGCACGAACGCCACGAGGATGTGCCACTGCTGGTCACCCACTTCTTCCGCCAGCTGGCCGGCATCGATGCACCGCTGTCGGCCGAGGCGCTGGCCCGGCTGCGCGAATACCCCTGGCCGGGCAACGTGCGCGAACTGCGCAACATGGTCGATCGTCTGCGCATCCACTGGCCGCCCGAGCGCGGCGCATTGTCAGCAACGACGATGCTGGCGTGGTTGCCGGAACTGGGCGGCGCTGGCCTGGTCGGCACGGCGGTGCCGGCGCGCGCGCCGCCGGCCGCCGGCACGGACAGCCTGCCGACCCTGCTGGCGCGCTGCGGCGGCAACCGGGCCCGTCTGGCCGCCGAACTGGGCATCTCCCGCACCACCCTGTGGCGGCGGCTGCGCGAGGCCGGGCTCGGCTAGCGCGCCCAGCGCGCTTCCCATGCCCAGCGGCCACTGCCCACCGCCACGACCCACAACAGCAGCACGCCCAACGGCACTTCGGGCAGATACAGGAACCAGCTCAGCCACTCCAGCACGCCCAGCCCGCCCGGAATGCGTGCAATGCCATCGGTGAAGGCGGCTACCGCGCAGATCGCCGCCAGCAGCAACGCGGAGGGCCGGCTCGCCAGGCCCACTACCAGCAGGCCGCCGGCAATCCATTCGATCGCCCCCAGCACCGGCGCGCTCAAGCTCGGCCACGGGATGCCGGCCTCGCCCAGTGTGTGCACCATGCGTTCGCGTCCGGCGGCGGTGAACAGCTTGCCCCACCCGGAGACGCTGAACATCAGTCCCGCGACCAGTCGGGCCAGCAGCAGCAGCGCCGATTCGGCCCCCTGGCGCGCGGGCATAACAGCAAACAGGCATCGAAACAGTGACATGGTGGTGCCCAATCCGCACGGGAGGGCGCGAGTATGCCGCGCACTGCCGCACGCAGGCGGGCCCGGCCGCGCTCGGCCTGATGCGGCGAGGGTTTGCCCGCCCCCCGCGCGCGTCGTGATTGGCCGATGGGCACGCAGCCCCCGATGCTGGGCAGGAGCGGTCAGCCGCTCCGATCCAGCGGCAGGCGAAAATACGCCGGCGCATCGGCAGGCGTGGCCTGTTCGATGGCTGGCGCGGGCGCGGTCACGGGAACAGCAACCGCTTGCTCCATTGCCCGCCCGCATCGCGCTCATAGCACCAGCGCTCATGCAGCCGGAACTGCGCCCCGTACCAGAACTCGATGCGCTGCGGCACCACGCGCAGCCCGCTCCAGCCTTCCGGGCGCGGCACGTCGCGGTCTGCGAAGCGGGCTTCGGTGCTGGCCACGCGCGCATCGAACGCCTCGCGCGAGGCCAGCGTCTTCGATTGCAGCGAGGCCCACGCGCCGATCTGGCTCATCCGCGGGCGCGAGGCGAAGTAGGCGTCGGCCTCGGCGTCGTCGACCTGTTCGACGCCGCCTTCGATGCGCACCTGGATGCCGGCCTCGCGCAGGCTGCGCCACAGGAACAGCAGCGCCGCGCGCGGATTGGCCTGCAGTTCGCGTCCCTTATGGCTGTCCAGGTGGGTGTAGAACACAAAGCCACGCGCATCGAAGGCCTTGAGCAGCACGGTGCGTGCCGACGGTTGGCCGCCGCTGTCCGCGGTGGCCACGGTCATCGCATTGGGTTCCACTTCCGCGCTGCCCTTGGCTTCTTCAAACAGCGAGGCAAAGGTGGACAACGCTTCGGTATACAGATCGGTCATGGTTGGTTTCTTGCCACTCGATTTGGGTTTATTGTCGCCGCATGCGCGCTGCCACGTACATGCCCCGCAACAAAGGATTTCCGGACGCACTGGTCGCCCAGGCCCTGGACGATGCGCTGGCTGCGGCGCAAGGCGTCCCAGTATTGGCGATCAGCGGCCTGCAGGGCAGCGGCAAATCGACGCTGGCCGCGCAGGTGGTGGCCCTGGCCGGGCAACGCGGCCTGCGCGCGGCAGCGCTGTCCATCGATGACTTCTACCTCACCCGCGCCCAGCGCCAGCGCCTGGCCCGCCAGGTGCACCCGCTGCTGCTCACCCGCGGCCCGCCTGGCACCCATGATCTGCCGCTGGCCCATGCCACGCTGGAGGCGATCGCGGCCGGGCAACCGGTGGCGTTGCCGCGTTTTGACAAGCTGGCCGACGAACGCGTCGCCCAGGCCGACTGGCCGCGCGTGGACGGGGCGTTGGACCTGCTGGTGTTCGAAGGCTGGTTCCTGGGTACCCCGGCGCAGCCCGAGGCCGCGTTGGCGGCGCCGTTGAACGCGCTCGAACGCGACGCCGATGCCGACGGGCGCTGGCGACACTGGTGCAACCAGGCCCTGGCCCAGGACTATCCCGCGTTGTGGCAGCGCTGCCACCGGCTGTGGTTCCTGCAGCCGCCGGATTTCGCGGTAGTGCCGCGCTGGCGTTGGCAGCAGGAACAAAGCCTGCAGGCCGCCCAGCCCGAGCGGAGCAGCATGAGCCGCGCCCAGCTGGAGCGTTTCGTGCAGTACTACGAGCGGGTCAGCCGGCAGGCGCTGCGCACCTTGCCGGCACTGGCCGACCGGGTGATCGCCCTGGACGAACAGCGCCAGGTACGGCCGGCCGCCTAGCCCGGCTCAGCTGACCAGGAAGGTCACCCGCAGGTTGACCCGCCATTCGGTGATGTTGCCTTCGCCATCGGTGACCACCTTGGTCTCGTTGATCCAGGCCCCCTGGATGCCCTTGACCGTCTCGGACACTTTCTTCAGGCCGCTGCGGACCGCGTCTTCCACGCTGCTCTTGGAGGAGGCATTGATCTCGATGATTTTGGCCACTGACATGGACAGGCTCCGGGTGCGCGCGGGACATTCCGCACCGCCCACCATGGGGGCGGGCGCGTAAAGGCGGCGGCACGGAGATGTTAGGATCGCGGGTAATGAATCCCGCTCCGAACCTGATCCTGATCGGCCCGATGGGCGCCGGCAAAACCTGCATCGGGCGCCGCCTCGCCGAGCGCTTCACGCTGGATTTCGTGGATGCCGACCAAGCCATCGTCGAGGCAGCCGGGGCGAGCATTCCCACGATCTTCGAGCACTCCGGCGAAGCCGGCTTCCGCCAGCACGAACGCCAGGTGCTGCAGACGCTGCTGGCCGGACACAACCAGTTGGTGTCCACTGGCGGTGGCGCGGTGCTCGATGCCGGCAACCGCCAGACCATCGCCAACCGCGGCTTCGTGGTCTACCTGCGGGTGAGCGTGGCCGCCCAGCTCGAGCGGTTGGCGCGCGACCGCACCCGCCCGTTGCTGCAGCGGCCGGACCGCGAGCAGGTGCTGCACGAGATGGCCGCGCTGCGCGACCCGCTGTACCGCGGGCTGGCCGACCTCACCCTGGATACCGATCTCTACACCCCCGCCGACGCCACCGCGCAGCTGGTGCTGCGCCTGGCGGCGCAATGGCAGCGACAGGACCCCACCGCATGACCTCCCCCCGCATCGTCGCCGTTGCCGGCGCCACCCCTTACCGCATCCACATCGGCCCGGGCCTGCTCGGCCAGGGCGCGTTGCTGGCCGAGCACGTGCGCGGTCGCCACGTGCTGCTGCTCAGCGACGACGCGGTGGCCCCGCTGTACCTGGCCGGGGTCAAGGCCGCCCTGCTGGCCGAGCGGCCGGACCTGCTGATCGGTGAGCTGGTGCTGCCGGCCGGGGAAGCCTCCAAGACGCTGGCCAGTTTCGGCGCGGCGATCAGCGCGCTGGCCGCGCTCGGCGCCACCCGCGATGCCTGCGTGATGGCGCTCGGCGGGGGCGTGGCCGGCGACCTGGCCGGGTTTGCCGCCGCCTGCTGGATGCGCGGGGTGGACTGCGTGCAACTGCCCACCTCGCTGCTGGCGATGGTGGATTCCTCGGTGGGTGGCAAGACCGCGGTGGACATCCCCGAAGGCAAGAATCTGGTCGGCGCGTTCCATCCGCCGCGCGCGGTGATCGCCGATACCGCCGCGCTGCGCACCCTGCCCCCGCGCGAGCTGCGCGCCGGCCTGGCCGAGGTGATCAAGTACGGCGCCATCGGCGACCCGCTGTTCTTCCAGTGGCTGCAGGCCGAGCATGCCGCGCTGCTGGCCGGTGACGACACCGCGCTGGCCCAGGCGATCGCACGCAGCTGCGAACACAAGGCCGAGATCGTCGCGCGCGACCCGCTGGAAAAGGGCGAGCGTGCGCTGCTCAACCTCGGCCACACCTTCGGCCACGCCATCGAGACCGAACAGGGCTACGGCGCGCCGGGCAATGACAACCTCAACCATGGCGAGGCCGTGGCGGTGGGCATGGTGCTGGCCGCGCGGCTGTCAGAACAGCTGGGCATGAGCAGCCAGGGCGACACCGTGGCGCTGCGCCAGTTGCTGCAGCGCCATGAACTGCCGGTGGCCATCCCGGCCGGACTGGGCGCCGAGGCGCTGCTGGCCCGCATGCGCCTGGACAAGAAGAATGTCGCCGGGCGCCTGCGCCTGGTGCTGTGGCGTGGCATCGGTCGCGCCGAAGTGGTGGCCGATGTGGACGAAGCCGACGTCCTGCGCGTGCTGGCCGCCGGCTGACCTGCGACCGTTGGCCGCAGCCGGGGTCATCGGCCCCGGCCGGCCCCGGCGTTCACGGCTACAATCGCAGCCATGCGCGTGTTCCTGCAGCAACACCCCAGCGGCGCCGAACCGGCCCGCTATCTCCAGCTGACCCTGCAACCGGACCTGTTCGGCGGCTGGGAACTGCTGCGCGAATCCGGCCTGGTCGGCGGTCGCGCGCAGTTGCGGCGGGAGCTGTTCCTGCAGGCCGGGCAGGCCCAGCATGCGTTCGAGAAGGCGCGCGACGCCCAGCTCCAGCGCGGCTACCAGATCACCTATACCAGTGGCGTGGCCCCGCGCTGAGCGCAGGCCCACGCCCCTCCCCCGGCCCCCGCGCCACCAGAGTCCAAGGAAGCGTTCCGTGACCAGCCCCTCCCGCCATGATCGCCTGCTGCGCGCCCTGCGCCGCGAATCGGTGGACTGCACCCCCGTCTGGCTGATGCGCCAGGCCGGTCGCTACCTGCCCGAGTACCGCGCCACCCGCGCCAAGGCCGGCAGCTTCCTGGCCATGGCCAAGAACCCGGACATCGCCTGCGAGGTCACCCTGCAGCCGCTGCGCCGCTTCGACCTGGATGCGGCGATCCTGTTCTCGGACATCCTCACCATCCCCGATGCGATGGGCCTGGAGCTGTACTTCGTCGACGGCGAAGGCCCCAAGTTCCGCCACCCGGTGCGCGATGCCGCGGCCATCGCCCGGCTGGCCGTGCCGGACATGGAAACCGAACTGCGCTATGTGATGGATGCGGTCCGCGTGATCCGCCGCGAGCTGGAGGGCAAGGTGCCGCTGATCGGCTTCTCCGGCAGCCCCTGGACCCTGGCCTGCTACATGGTCGAAGGGGGCGGCAGCAAGGATTTCGCCCGCATCAAGGCGATGGCCCTGAACGAACCGGCGGCCCTGCACCAGCTGTTGTCGGTGGTCACCGATGCGGTCATCGCCTACCTGGCCGCGCAGCGCGCTGCCGGCGCCCAGGTGCTGCAGGTGTTCGACACCTGGGGCGGCGTGCTCAGCCCGGGCATGTACCGTGAATTCTCGCTGCGCTACCTCACCCGCATCGCCCAGGAACTGGACCGCGGCCAGGGCGACCAGCGCACCCCGCTGATCCTGTTCGGCAAGGGCACCGGCCTGCACCTGGCCGACCTGGCCAACACCGGCGCCGACGCCCTCGGCGTGGACTGGACCCTGGACCTGTCCGACGCGGTGGCCCGCACCGGGGGCCGCGTCGCCCTGCAGGGCAACCTGGATCCGGCCACCCTGTACGGCAATCCGGAGGCGATCGAACGCGCCGCCGGCCGCGTGCTCGACAGCTACGCCCAGGGCAACGGCGGCTCGCGCGACGGCCACGTGTTCAACCTCGGCCACGGCATGTCCCCGGACATGAACCCGGACCACGTCGGCGTGCTGGTCGACGCCGTGCATCGGCTGAGCCGGCGCTGATCGTTCTGGGATCTGGCCACCCCGCCCCTCTCGTGGAGCCACCCCATGGGTGGCTGCGCGTGGCGCCGGGTCGGCCGGCGTCCACGCGGAAGGCATCCACGCATGGCGTGGATCTACGTGACAGCATCCACGCATGGCGTGGATCTACGTCGGTGGTGGCTCGGCATGCATCCACGCCCCGGCTTTGCCGAACCGGTCGGTAATCCCCCCTTGACCGCACCCTGACCCGACATCGGCGATCATGCGCTCCTCGTTGATGAAGGTGCGCACGATGACGACCAGCAGCTACGCCTCGATCCGGCCCCTGTTGTGGCTGGTATCGCTGGCGATTTTCATGCAGATGCTGGATTCCACCATCGTCAACACCGCCCTCCCCGCGATGGCCCGCAGTCTCGGCGAAAGCCCCCTGCAGATGCAGTCGGTGGTCTTCAGCTACGCCCTGGCGGTGGCCACCTTCATCCCCGCCTCCGGCTGGATCGCCGACCGCTTCGGCACCCGGCGCACCTTCCTGGTCGCCATCATCCTGTTCACCCTCGGCTCGCTCGCCTGCGCCCTCGCCCAGACCCTGCACCAGCTCGTCGCCGCACGCGTGCTGCAGGGCGTCGGCGGCGCCATGCTGCTGCCCGTCGGCCGCCTGGCCGTGATGCGCTCGGTGTCGCGCGAAGAATTCCTCCGCGCCATGAGTTTCATCGCCATTCCCGCCCTCATCGGCCCGCTCATCGGCCCCACCCTCGGTGGCTGGCTGGTCGAGGTCGCCTCCTGGCACTGGGTGTTCCTGATCAACCTGCCCATCGGCGTCATCGGGTACGTCGCGGCCATGAAAGTCATGCCCGACCACTACGCCGAACACCGCACCCGCTTCGACATCGCCGGCTACCTGATGCTCGCCTTCGGCATGGTCGTGCTGTCGCTCGCGCTGGATGGCATCTCCGGCATGGCCACGCCGCATGCACTGGTGATGCTGATGACCGTGGCCGGGCTGGCCGCGCTGGTCGGCTATTGGCTGCATGCGGCCAACTCCACCGCGCCGTTGTTCTCGCTTGCGCTGTTCCACGTGCCCAGCTACCGCATCGGCATCCTCGGCAACCTGTTCTCGCGCATCGGCAGCAGCGCCATGCCCCTGCTCATTCCCCTGCTGCTGCAGGTCGGCATGGGCATGAGCCCGATGAATGCCGGCCTGTTGATGATCCCGGTCGCCGCCGCCGGCATGGTGTCCAAGCGCTACGCCGTCAAACTGGTCGAACGCTTCGGTTACCGGCGCGTGTTGATGGTCAACACCGTGCTGGTCGGCGTGGCGATGGCCAGCTTCATCTTCATGACACCCGGCCAGCCGCTGTGGATCCGCATCGTCCAGCTGGCCCTGTTCGGCGCGGTCAACTCACTGCAGTTCACCGTGATGAACACGGTGACCCTGCGCGATCTGGATCGCGATTTCGCCAGTGCCGGCAACAGCCTGCTCTCGATGGTGATGATGCTGGCCACCGGCTTCGGTGCCGCCGCCGCAGGCAGCCTGCTCGCCGCGTTCAATCACCTCGATGCCTCGCACGGCGCGACGGCCGCCCTGCACGCCACCTTCGTCTGCGTCGGCGCCATCACCCTGACCTCCACCGTGATCTTCTGGCAGCTGCCCGATACGCGGCCCTCCCCGCGCGATGTCGAAGAAGTCGCCGAATAGGCGCCAGCGGTGGCATCGGAGCGCTGCCCCGATGCCCATCAAGGCGCGTTCGCCGTCACCGTGGGGCTGACCCGCTTCAACCCCGCCCGGTCAGCGCCCCGCCCGCAGCGCCCGCGCGATCGCCTCCACCAGCAGGTCGCCGGTCACCGGCTTGCGCAGGAAACCGCGGAAGCCCGCCGCGCGCACCTGTTGCTCGATGCCAGGATCGGTACGCGCGGTCACCGCGATCATCGGCATGTCATAGCCCTGGTTGTGCAGGTGCCCGGCCAGTTCGATGCCGCCCAGGCCCGGCAGGTCCAGATCCAGCAGCGCCACGTCGAACGGCGCCTCGCTGACCTCGCGCAAGGCCGCCAATGCGTGCTCGGCGTGCACCATCTGGTGCCCGCGTGCGCCCAGCAGGCCGGTGATCACGCTGGCCACCGTCGCATCGTCTTCGACCAGCAGGATCCGCAGCGGCGGCAGACGCTGGCCCTGGCCGGCGCCATCGATGCCACTGGATACCGCGGCGATGTGCAGCGGCAGCGGCAGGGTCACGCTGAAACGCGTACCGACGCCAAGCTGGCTTTCCACGCCGATCTGGCCCTGCATCGCCAGCGCCAGCTCACGGCAGATCGCCAGGCCCAGGCCGCTGCCGCCGTACTGCGCCGCCGTGCGTGCCCCGTCGGCCTGTTCGAAACGACGGAACAGGCGCTGCTGCTGATCGCTGCTGATTCCCGGCCCGGTGTCGGATACTTCGAAGTACAGGCCGCGCTCGGCCGACAACGTGGCCGCCTTCAGGCGCACCTCGCCGTGCGTGGTGAACTTGACCGCATTGCCGAGCAGGTTGAGCAGGATCTGCCGCACGCGCACCGCATCGCCGACGCTGCCGAGCCCGGCGGGCAGCTGGTTGTCGATGACGAACCGCAGGTGCTTCTGCTCGGCCAGCGCGGCCATCAGCGTGCAGGCATCATCCACCACGTTGTGCACGTCGAAGGGCTGCGCCTGCAGCTGCAGTCGTCCCGATTCGATCCGGGCCAGGTCCAGCGCGTCGTTGACCAGGTGCAGCAGGTGCTCGCCGGCGTGCCGGATCGAGGCGGTCCAACTGCGCTGCTGCGGGTCCAGCGCCGAGCCCAGCAGCAGCTCGCTCATGCCCAGAACGCCGGTCATCGGCGTGCGCACCTCGTGGCCGAGGTTGGCCAGGAAACGGGTCTTGGCCGCCGAAGCCTGTTCGGCCAGCTCCTGCTTGTGCAGGGCCAGCTGATAGGCGTGCCTGCGCTGCAGCCGGCGCCGGTACAGCCAGGCGAACAGGCTCATCAGCAGCAGCGCCATCGAGGTCAACACCAGCAGCCCGGACAGACTGCGCCACCACGGCGGCTGCACGCGGAACTCCAGCGACTGCACCCGCGACCACACCTGGTCGGCCGAGCGCGCCTGCACCTCCAGCCGGTAGCGACCGGGCGGCAGGCGCGAGAACACCCGCTCGCCGGCCGGGCCCACCTCCACCCAGTCCGGGTCGTAGCCGGCCAGGCGGTAGCGATAACTGTTGGATGAGGAATCGGCGAAGGACAGCAGGCGCGCGACGATGCGCAGGTCGCGGTCGGCGTCGGCGATTTCCAGTGGCGTGAGGTGGGTCAGGTCGGCGACGCGGTCGCCGCGGCGCACTTCCACCCGCTCGATCACCAACGGCGCGCGCCGGTTGGACGGGCGCACCTGGCGCGGATCGAACACCACCACCCCGGCCGGGGTGCCGCCGACGATGCGGCCACTGGCGGTGCGGCTCAGCGTGCTGCGCCGGAACTCCTGGCTGGGCAGGCCATCGTGCACGCCGTACAGGCGCACGCTGCCCATCTGCGGGTCCACCCGGATCAGGCCGCGCGCACTGGCCGCCCAGAGCACGCCCTGCGCGTCCACCTCCAACCCGGTTGCCGAAACCTCCGGGTAGCCGGCGCCGCCGCCGATCACCGCCTGCAGCAGCAGGCGCCCGTTCTGCCAGCGGTACTGGCTCAGGCGCCCCTCTTCGGACAGCCACACGCTGTCATCGTCGGCCATGGCCAACGCATGGATCGGCGCGGGCGGCGCACCGGGCACCGGCTCGAACCGCGAACGGCTCGGCACCCACTGCAGCAGGCCCTGGTTGGTCGCCACCCACAGGTGGTCCTGGCTGCCGCAGATCAGGTCCAGCGCGAGCTGGCCGGTGGCCAGGCCGGCATGCCCGGCCACGATCCGGTGCAGCACGTGACCGTCCAGATCGCGTTGCTGCAGCCCGGTGGACGAGGCGCTCCAGACCCGGCCGCCGTCGCACAGCGCCAGCGACTCGATCTGGCCTTCCATCGCCGCATCCACCGCCGCGTCGCGGCCCCAACGGCGCAGCGCGTCGGCCTTGGGGTCGTAGCGCAGCAATGCATCGTTGGACCCGATCCACACGCGCCCCTGCCCATCCTCCAGCACCGACTGCAGCCACTGGGTACCGTCCACCCAGGTGCGGTACTGGGTGACCGCGCCGGTAACCGGGTCGAACTTGTCCAGCGCTCCGTGCGTGCCCACCGTCCACACCCCGCCGTCGGCGGCCGCGGCCATGCCCAGCACGTAGGCATTGCGCAGCGAGGCCGGGTCGTCCTCCAGCCGCGACAACACCGAGAACTGCCACCAGCGCGGCAGCAGGTGCCACAGCCCGCCATTGATGCTGGCCAGCCAGATACCGCCTTCGCGGTCCTCGTAGGCACCGGTCCAGTTCGGCCGCACCTGGCCGCGCGCCACCGCGCTGTACAGCGGCACCTGCTGGAACTGGTTGTCGTACGCCCGGCCCAGCCCGGAGCGGGTATCCAGCCAGTACCCTCCCTGCTCGTCGCGCAGCATCATGCCCAGCACCTGGTCGCCGGCCCCGACCTCCCAGGGCGCCGACTCGATGTGCCCGTCCGGGCGCCGCACCTTGGCGCCGCCATTGGTGCCGATCCAGAGGCTGCCATCCAGCTCGGCGGTAAGTCCGTTGATGATCTCCCTGTCCAGGCCCTCGATGCGTTCGAAATCGCGCCCGGTCCAGCGCGCCAACCCGGCCTTGGTGCCCACCCACAGGCTGCCGTCGCGGGTGGTGGCCAACTGGGTCACCGACGCGGCCGGCAGGCTGCGCGGGTTGCCGTGCTCGGGCATGTAGCGGGTGACCTTGCCGTCGCGACCCAGCCGATGCAGGCCGCCCTCGTAGGTACCGAACCAGACCGCGCCATCGGCGGTGGAGGTGATGCTCCAGATGGTGTTGCTGCCGATCACCGGATGGCTGGCCCGGTCGAAGAAGCGCAGTTCGCGCCGATCGGCCGACATCATCGCCAACCCCGCGTTCTCGGTGCCGATCCACAGCTGGTTGCGGGCGTCCACGTGCACGCTCCACACATGGTTGTCGCGCAGTCCGTCCTCGGCGCGCCAGACCCGGTAGTTGCGGCCGTCGTACCGGGCCAGGCCATCGTTGGTGGCGATCCACAGGTAGCCGTAGCCATCCTCGGCCATGCGGTTGACCGTATTGGAGGGCAGTCCGTCGAACACGGTGAGCTGGCGCGGGGTCGGCGGCACCGGCTGGGCGTGGCCGTGCAGCGGCCACAGCCATGCGATCGCGATCAGGAGCAGCCAACGCAGAGGCACCACCAATGGATCTCCCGACTCGGTCCGTGGAAGGCGCGGCAGCCGGGAGACCGCATGCGAACGCGGCGTGCCAGGGCTGAAGGCCAGGCCCGCATGGTAAACGGTTCGCCGCGCGCCGACGAACCGCTCAGCGCCCCCGAGCGGCCCGCACCGCGGCCAGCAATGCCTCCCCGGTCGTGGGCTTGTGCAACAACGCCACCGCACCGGCCGCGGTGACCCGCCCGGCCAGGTCGGCATCGTTGCGCGCGGTCAGCACCACCACCGGCACCGTGCAGCCCTGGCTTTCCAGCATCTGCAGCAGCTGCCAACCATCCACGCCCGGCAGGTCCAGGTCCAGCAGCACCACGTCCACCGCGGCCGAGGCCAGCTCGGCCAGCGCGGCCAGCGCGTGGGCCGCGAGCACCACCTGCGCGCCGCGCGCGGCCAGCAGCCCGGCATGCACATCGGCGACCAGCGGGTCGTCCTCCACCAGCAAGACCCGCAGCTGCCGCTGCGCATTCGCGGCGTCGGCCGGGCACGCCCGGCTGGCCTCCGGCGCCGCCGGCGGCAGCGCCAGACTCAGGGTCAGCCCTGCGCCGCAAGCACTGCGCGGATGCTGGTACACCTGGCCCTGCTGGCTCCGCGCGTCGTCCTGCAGCCGCTGCAGCCGCGCAGCGGGCACCGGCCTACCCCGCGCCGCGACGCCCACCGCCGGCGCGGCGCGCATCTCCACCAGGATGCCCGATCGCCCCGGCAACCAATGCACCTGCACCGCCAGCGTGCAGGGCGCCAGCGCATCGACCAGCGCGCCAGTGGCCGCCAGCAGCAACTGCTGCAGGCGCCGGGGGTCGGCCTGCACCCATGTGTGGCCGGGCAACTGCACGTGCAGGGTCAGGCCACCGCCGCGCCCGTCCAGCTGCGCACGCGCCTGCTGCTCCCAATCGCGCAGCACCGCGCCCAGCTCGGTACGCACACGCTGCAGCGGCAATCGCCCGGCTTCGATGCGTGCCGCCTCCAGGGTCTGGTCGATGATCACCAGCAACGCGCGCGCCGCGCCCTGGATGCGCGCCAGGCGCCGCCGTTGCAGCGGCGCCAGCGCGGTGGCCAGCAGCAGCTCGCTCATGCCCAGCACGCCAGTCAGCGGCGTGCGCAGTTCATGCCCGAAGGTGGCCAGGTACCGGGCCTTGGCCTGTGCGGACTGCGCGGCCGAGGCGTGCTGCTGCATCCACGCGCGACGCTGACGGGCACGCGCCCATTGGTGCCAGGCCAGCCAGCCCAGCACGCCGCAGCCGACCACCCCCAGCAGCGCGCGCAGCACCTGCACGCCCGGATGCTGCCAGGCACCGCGCTGCACCTGCAGCGGCAATGCCTGCAGCGCCGACCAGCGGCCATCGCCACCCCGCTCCTGGTACTCCAGCACATGGGTGCCGGCCGCCAGCTGCGCAAAGCCGATCGTGCCGCGGCTCCGGGTGTAGCTCCAGCGCTGCGCGCCGCCGCGCAGCCGGAAGCGGTACTGCTGACGGGGATCCAGGCGCGGCGACAACACCCGCGCGCTGATCTGGATGTCCCGATCGTCGGCGTGCAGACGTACAGGTGCCAGCGGCGGCACGCTGATCCGCTGGCCATCGCGCCGCAGCTGCACCCGATCGATCACCAGCGCCGGCGGCGACGCCGGTTGCGCCAGGGCGGCCGGCGCGAAGGCGATCGTCACCCCGTCCTCGCCGATGGCCAGCATCTGCGTGCCCTGCGCCTGCAGCCCGGCCTGCAGCACCTCTTCGGGAATGCCGTCATCGCGCGCATACACCCGCACCTGGCGTGTGTGCGGCGCGACCCGCAACAGACCATGGGCCGAGGTTGCCCATAGCAGGCCGGCGGCATCGGTGGCCATGCCATGCACCTGCCCGGCCGGCACGCCATCGCGCACGTCCAGCCGCAGCTCGGGCTTCAGCTCCGGCTGCCGCGCCAGACGCCGCCACCGGTAGCGCTGCAGCACGCCGTCGGCGGCGATCCAGAGCCGCCCGTCGGCGTCCACGTGCATCGCGCTGATGGCCGGGGGCGCTCCCGAGACGGCCTGCAGGCGTGTCCCGTCCCAGCGCAGCAGGCCCTGCCGCGTGCCTACCCACACGCCACCGGGTACGTGGCCGCAGTGCACCGACCACGCACCCGGTGCGGCCTCCCCGCCCGGCCAGCGGACGCTGCGCCATGCGGCGCCACCGCGGCGCGTCTCCAGTGCGCCGCCGCGGATGCGCCAGTGATGCTGGCCGCCACACTGCAGCGCCACGCCCGGCCGCGCGGCGGACGGGAGCACCCCGTCCAGCCCGCGCCGCGGCGGCGGCGTCGGCTGCACCGTGAAGTGCGGCCACAGCGGCGGCAGTCGCCACACGCCCAGGTGGCGACCCAACAACCAGGCGCCGCCATGGCGGTCTTCGAACACCGTGCGCAGGGTGGGCCGGGTGCCGCGATCCACTTCGGCCAGGCGCACCGCCAGCGCCGGCGCGTCGCCGAGTGGCTGTCGCCAGACCCGCTCCGCATCGGCCAGCCACTGCGCCTGCGCCCTGCCGATACCCAGCAACCGCGCGCGCGGATGCGCCGCGATGGCCTGCACGTCGGCGTCGGCGGCGATACGCCAGCGCCCACGCGAACTGCTGACCCAGAGCGCACCGGCAGTGCCGCCGCCCAGGCCGGTGATCGCCGCCGTGGCCAGGCGCGGATCGGCAGGTCGATGGAAACGGCCGTCGTGCCAACGCGCCAGCCCACCCCGGCTGCCCACCCATACGCCGCCGCCGGCAGCGGCCCACAGGTGCTCCACGTCGCCCTCGGGGAGGCCATCGCCACGCACCGTCGGCAGGTAGTGGCGCAGGCGCTGCGAGGGCTGCCACCGGTACAGCCCTGCGCCGCGCACGCCGAACCACACGCCGCCGGCGGCGTCGGGCAGCAGCGCGGTCACCGCCGCGCCGCCCTCGCCGACCAGCGACTCGATCCTTGCCCGATCGGCCGACATGCGCATCACCGCGCCCTGCGCGGTGCCCATCCACAGCCGGTCCTCGGCATCCAGCGCCAGGTGGGTCAGCACATTGCCGACCAGCCCCTGCTCACGTTGCCAGACCCGGAAATGACGGCCGTCGAACCGCGCCAGGCCGTCCTCGGTGGCAAACCACAGGTAGCCGTGGCGATCCTCCACGACCTGGTGCACGGCATTGGAGGGCAGCCCATCGGCGGTGGTGAAGCGCACCGCTTCGGGCAGCTGCGCCGCGGCGCGGCACGGCATCGCCAGCAGCACCAGCCAGCCCAGCCACCACCGCCATGTCCACCCGCGCGCGCCGGATGTCATCGCGCTGCCCAACACTGCGCCAGCGCCGCCGACAACCGCGCGCGCGCCAACGGCAGCCGCAGGAACACGCTGAAACCGGCCGCCAGCGCGTCGCGCTCGGCTGCTGCATCGGCACGCGCGGTCAGCGCCAGCCGCGGCACGCCGGGCCACCGCCGCGGCAGCAGCATGCCGATCGGTTCGGCGCCCACGCGCTGGTCCGGGTCGGCGACCAGCAACGCCCAGGGGGTGTCCGGCGCAGCGGCCAGCGCCGCATCGGCCGGGTCCACGCAGGCGACCTCCAGGCCTTGCGCCTCCAGCAACGCGGCGATCACCTCGGCGGTATCGCCCTGCCACACCAGCAATACCGGTCGCCGCAGCGGTGGAGCCGGCGCGTGGGCGTGGCCGCACGCAGGCACCGCTGACATGCCCGGCGCGGGGGCCGCGGGCAGCGGCAGCCACACCTGGAAGCGGGTGCCGTGGCCCGGGCGGCTCTCGACGGTGATTTCGCCCCCCATCGCCTGCGCCAGTTCACGGCTGATCGCCAACCCCAGGCCGCTGCCGCCGTGGCGGGCAAACGTATCGGCGCCTTCGGCCTGTTCGAAGCGCCGGAACAGGCGCTGCACCTGCGCCCGGGTCATGCCCGGCCCGGTATCGGTTACCCCCAGGATCAGCCCGGCGCCGGCGGGTCCGGCGCACGCGGTGACCTGCACCGTGCCGCGCGGGGTGAACTTGAGCGCATTGCCGACCAGGTTGAGCAGGATCTGGCGCAGCCTGCACACATCCCCCCGCAGCCAGCAGTGCGGCGCCAGCGTGCTCGCCCAGGCCAACTGCAGCGACCTGGCCTGCGCCACCGGTTGCAGCAGCGCGTGCAGTTCCTGCAGCAGCGCCGCCGGGGCAAACGCCACCGGCTGCAGGTGCAGGCGACCGGCTTCGATGCTGGCCAGGTCCAGCGCATCATCCACCAGCTGCACCAGGTGCAGGCCGGCCTGGTGCAGGCTCTGCAGCGGTTCGCGCTGGCGCGCCGCCAGCGGCGCTTCCAGCAGCAGTTCGCTCCAGCCGGACACGGCGGTCATCGGCAGCCGGATGCGATGGCCCAGCTGGCCCAGGAAGCGGGTGCGTTCGGCCGAGTCCCGCTCGGCGCGGCGATGCTGTTCACGCTGCTGCCGCCGTTGCCGGCGCACCGCCAGCACGCCGCGCGCCATGCGCCCGCCCGCCCCCAGCGCGAGCAGGCCCAGCACGGCCAGCGCCACCCTGCCCGAGCCCCGCTGCCACCACGCCGGCACCACGGTCAGCACCAGCGAGGACGGTGCCGACCACGGCCCATCTCCGTGCCGCCCCTGCACACTGAGCCGATGCTCGCCCACCGCCAGCTGCGCGAAGATGCGCTGCGCCACCGGGCCGGTATCGATCCACTCGCGGTCCCGCCCCTGCAGGCGGAAGCGGTACTGGATCCGATCGGGATCGCCGCGCCCCAGCAGGTTCACCGCCACCTGGATGTTGCGATCGCTGCTGGCCAGCACAATCGGCTCGGCCGAAGGCCTGAAGATCCGCGTCTGCGCCCCGCGCGGCACGCGCACCGCATCGACCTGCAGCCGCGGCAGCGCTCGATGCCGCGGCAGGCTGCCCGGTTCGTGCAGCAGCAGGCCACCTTCGCGCACCGCCGCGGCCAGCACACCGCTGCGCAGGCGCACCAGGCGCTGGCCCAGCATCTCCTGCGCCGGCAGGCCATCGGCACTGCCCAGCACGCGGACCTGGCCGCGCGTGGGATCCAGACGGATCAGGCCGCGTGCCGCACCCGCCCACACCATCCCATGGGCATCGACCGCGAGCGCTTCGGCACGTACCTGCGGGTAGCCGGCTGCCGCATCGAAGCGCTGCGTCCGCCGCAACCCGCGGCCGTCCCACCGATGGCGTTCCAGCGCATCCTGGCGGCTCAGCCAGAGACTGCCATCGGCAGCCTCGGCGATGGCTGCCACCGCGGTGTTGCTCGCCTCGGCCGCGACGAAGCGTGCGCCGGTGGCGTCCCAGTAGCGCAGCCCATGCCGGTCGGTCGCCCACAACCGGCCGCCGTGGTCGCAGAGCAGTTGCCGCGCGGCCATGCCCGCGGCCAGCCCCACGCTCTGTGGCGCCACCACGCGGCGGCGCACGCCCTGCGGCGTCCACTGCTGGATCTGATCGGGATGGGCCAGCCACAGGCTGCCATCGGCGCAGGCCTGCAGGCTCAGTGCCGCCTGCCCGCCGGCCAGTCCCAGCGGCCAGCGTCGCAGCGTCCTGCGCGCCGGATCGTAGCGCAGCATCTGCCCGCCGCTGGCGATCCACAGACGGCCGCGCGCGTCCTCGGCCATGCCCACCGCGGTGGCACTGAAACCGGCATGCGCATAGTCCAGGTGGTCGCTGCTGGCGCCGGTGCGCAGGTCCAGCCGTTGCAGGCGCCCGTGGCTGCCGACCACCCATAGCCGGCCATCGGCGGCGCCGGCCAACGCCAGCGCATAGTGGCTGCGCAGCCCGGGCAGCCCGTCGCGCGCACTGGGCAGCGCGGTAAAGGCGCGCCAGTGCGCAGGCAACCGCCACAGCCCATGCGCGCGACTCAACAACCAGATATCGCCCTGCCGGTCCTGCAACGCCTGCTGCATCACCACCCTGTCGCTGCGCGGCCCGTACAGCGGGCGCAGCGGGATGGGCTGCACGCGTGCGTGGCGGTGCAGCACCAGCCCCGTCTCCTGCTGCAACCACAGCGCGCCGTCATCACTGCGCAGCAGCGGCCGGCCCGCGGCCAATGGCCGGTGCACGCGGGCCTGTCGATCCACGGTGTAAGCGGCGTCGGCCGCCTCGACATGGAGCCCGCCTGCCGGGTCCGCCCACAGCGCCAGCACCGCCGCCGTGGATGCACCGACCCCGTGCAGCTGTCCATCGTGCAGCCGCCGCAGCCCTTGCGTGGTGCCCACCCATATGTGCCCATCGCGGTCGGCGGTCAGCGCAGTCACCGCCCCGGCGCCGGCATCCACGCGCTGCCAGCGCGGGTCATCGGCACGCTGCCGATACAGGCCACGGTCCGCGCCGATCACCCATACCGCCCCGTCGCGGCCGCTGGCGATGCCCGCGATGCCGCCACTGCGCAGTGCCGCCGGCGCATCCGGGCCGGGCCGCTCGAAGCGGTCGCGTTGCGCCGGCATCATCAGCAGCCCGCGCGAGGCCGTGCCCAGCCACAACCGATCACGCGCATCCACGTGCAGGGTGTGCAGCGTGGCGTCGATCAAGCCCTCTTCCTGCCGCCAGACCCGCACCCGCCGCCCGTCAAAGCGCAGCAGGCCATCGTTGCTGGCCATCCACAGGTATCCGGCCGTGTCTTCGGCCATGCTGCGGATGCCGATGCCCGGCACCGCTTCACCGCGCCCGAGCTGGCGCGGCCAGGGCAGATCCAGCACCGAGGCTGCAGCGGCGCTCGACCACGCCGCCAGCAGTACCCCGCACAGCGCCCGTGCCCACCGCCGCGCCACGCCGCGCCGCACGGCGCGCTCCCACCACATCACGATCATCGCCGGAACGATAAAGCGATGACGTCGCGCATGCCGGTAACCGGCTTGCCGCCGGTCACAGTTTTACAAGTCACCGTTTACATCGAGAGCCAACCCTCCAAACGGGCTGGCTATGTCGATGCGCGGCCGCGCCGGTTCAGGCCTCGATCTGTCGCAATGCGCGCGCCTTGGCGATGGCATCGATCAGCAGGTCGCCGGTCACCGGCTTGCGCAGGAAACCATCGAAACCGCCCTGCAGCACCTGTTGTTCGGCATAGGCATCGGACCGCGCGGTCACCGCGATCAGCGGCAGCTCGTAGCCCATCGCACGCAGTTGCCCGGCGATGGCGATGCCGTCCAGCGCGGGCAGGTCCAGGTCGAGCAGGCCTACGTCGAAATTCCCGGCGGCCACTTCGGACAACGCCGCCAGGCCATGCAGGACATGCACCACCTCGTGGCCACGCGCACGCAGCAACCCGACGATGACGTTGGCCACGGTCGGATCGTCCTCCACCAGCAGGATCCGCAACACCGGCAACTGGATCCGCGCCACGTCCTGCGCATCGCCGGGCACGCCCCCGCCCTGCTGCGTCCAGGGCAGCGGCAGCTGGACGGTAAAGCGCGCGCCGTGGCCGGGACGGCTGTCGATGGCGATGCGTCCGCCCATCGCCACCGACAGCTCCTGGCAGATCGCCAGGCCCAGGCCGCTGCCGCCATACCGCGACGCGGTGCGCGGGCCGTCGGCCTGTTCGAAGCGATGGAACAGCCGCTGCTGCTGCTCGGCGTTGATGCCCGGGCCGGTGTCGGCCACCTCGAACGCCAGCCCCAGGCCGTTGTCCAGAAGCTCCACGCCGAGCCCGACGTGGCCGCGCTCGGTGAACTTGATCGCGTTGCCCAGCAGGTTCATCAGGATCTGGCGCACGCGCATTTCATCGCCGCTCACCTGCACCGGCCCGGGCAGGTTGAAACTGCGCTCGAAGGCCAGGCCGCGATGATGGGCCATCGGTTCCATCAACGCCTGCACCTGGGCCAGCATCGACATCAGGTCGAACGGACGGATGTCCAGCTCCAGCCGCCCGGCCTCGATCCGGGCCAGGTCCAGCGCATCGTTGACCAGCCGCAGCAGGTGCGTGCCGGCGTGCTGGATCGAGGCGGCGTAGCCGCGCTGCAGGTCATCCAGCGGGGTGGCCAGCAACAGTTCGCTCATGCCCAGCACGCCGGTCATCGGCGTGCGCACTTCGTGCCCGAGCGTGGCCAGGAACTGGCTCTTGGCCTGCGAGGCCTGCTCGGCGATCTGCTGCTTGTGCACCGTCAATTGCCATTGCTGGCGCCGCCGCAAGCGCACCCGCGCCACGTACACCACCGCCGCCACCAGCAGCAGCCACAGCAGCAGGTAGGCCAGGATCGCCCAGCTGCTGCGCCACCACGGCGGCAGCACCTCCACGCTGAGCGTGCGCGACGGCGTCCACTGCCCCTGCGGCGTGGCGGCCTGCACATCGATGGCGTACTGGCCCGAGGGAAGCCGCGACAGCAGCCGCTCGCCGTCGGCGGCCTGCATCACCCAGTTCTGGTCATAGCCCGAGACCCGGTAGCGGTAGCGGTTGCCCTGCGGATTGGCGAAGGACAGCAGGCGTGCGGTGATGATCAGGTCGCGGTCCTGCGGACCGAGCACGATCGGCGCATCCGTGGGCAGCGACTGCTGGCCCTCGGCGTCGTCGCGGCGGACCTGCAGGTTGTCGATCACCAGCTGCGATGGCGGCACCGTCAGGTCGGCCGCATCCGGATCGAAACCGACCAGCCCGGTGGCAGTCACCGCCAGGACCCGGCCATTGGCGGCGCGCACTGGCGGGCGCCCGCTGAACTCCACGTCGGGCAGGCCGTCGCGCTCACCATAGACGCGCAGCCGGCGCTGCGTCCCGTCCCAGCGCACCAGGCCACGCGGCGTGGTCGCCCACACCAGGCCCCGGCGGCCGGTCACCACCCCGCCCATCGATACCGCCGGCAGGCCCTGGGCCGCCCCGACGCGTTCGCGCAGGGTCATGCTCAGGCCATCCCAGCGATAGCGCTCCAGGGCGCCGTTGCGGGCCAGCCAGACCTCGTCCGGGCTGGCCCAGGTGATGTCGTAGATGCTGCCCCGCGAAATCCCCGGCACCTGCTCGAAGCGGCCCTCGTTCCAGCGCAGCAGGCCCATGTCGCCCATGATCCACAACTGCCCGCGCGGATCGAACAGCATCTGCTCGACCGGGTTTTCAGTGAGCCCGCGGTCCTGGTCGATGCGGATGGTATCGAGCACCTTGCCGTCGGCGTCGCGGCGCTGGATGCCGTAGTTCATGATCGACAACCACAACTCGCCGTTGGGCGCCTGGCGGATCAGATCGATGCGCTGGCGCACATCGGACCCGCCGCCGATCTTCCATTCGCGCAGTTGCCCGGTGCGCGGCTGGTACAGGCTCAACCGCCCGGCGCGCCCGATCCACAGGGCGCCGTCGGCGCGCGGCAGCAGCGACCAGTTCGCGCCCACGCCCAGTTGCTTGTCATCGGCGATCTGGCGCAGCGCGCCGCGCTCGTCCAGCTGGTAGATGCCGTGCGCGCCGGCAATGTAGAAGGTGTTGCCGGCCGCGGCGGCGCTGAGCAGGTAGACGCTGTCCAGTGGCTTGCCGTCGAGCTGGTACCAGGTGGAGAAGCGTTTCCAGTCCGGCGGCAGGTAGGCCAGGCCCTGGGTGAGCATGGCGATCCACAGGCCGCCCTCATGGTCCTGCAACATGTCCAGCACGCCGCTGCGCGCGGTGAGGAAACCGCTGCCCGCATCGCCGGCCAGCAGGTGCGCGGTGTCATGGTCGCCGCGGTACAGCCCATCGGCAGTGCCCAGCCAGTAGCCGCCGTTGCGGTCGTGGATCACCGTGGCCGCGCGCACGTCCGCGCTCAGCGTCCACGGCGCCTTGCGCACGCTGCCATCGGCATCGATGCGGAACAGGCCGCCTTCGGTGCCGGCCCAGACCGTGCCGTCGGGCTCGCGGGTCAGCCGGAACACGCTCTTGCCGCCGAGCTGGTCCGGGGCGATGCGGGTGAAGCGGTCACCGTCCCAGCGCGCCACGCCGTTGCCGGTCCCCACCCACACCCGGCCCTGCGGGTCGGCCAGCAGGCTGTAAATGGTGTCGTCGGGCAGGCTGGCCGGGTCATTGGGGTCGGCGTGGTACTGCACCAGCGTGCCGTTTTCCTCGCGGCGACAGATGCCGTGCCGGTTGGTGCCGATCCACAGCGACTTGGCCGCATAGGCCAGCGACCAGAACTGACCTTCGCAGCGCTCGTTGAGCTCGGGGAAGCGTTCGAAGCGTTCGCGCCCGGGGCCGAGCATGCTCAGGCCCGCGCCATTGGCGCCCACCCAGACCCGGTCCAGCGGATCCACCAGCAGCGTTTCCACTTCATTGCCGGGGATCGAATCGGGGTCGGCCGGGTCGTGCCGCCATACCCGCAGACCCACGCCGTCCACGCGGGCCAGGCCATCATCGGTGGCCGCCCAGACGTAGCCTTGCCGGTCCTGGCCCAGCGCCAGCACCATGCGCGAGGGCATGCCTTCGGCCGCACCCAGGCGGCGCATGCGCGGCGTCTCCGCCGACGTTCCTGCTGTTGTCCCCGCGGCCCACGACGCTGACGGTACCGTGCACAAGGCCAGTACCAGCACCACGATGCCCGCGCACCAGCCACGCGTCCCCATCGCCATTCCGATCTCCTGTAGCCGCAGATTGTCCCACAGCCCCTGCGGCCGCGCCCGCGCCCGCGCCCGGGCCGCGCACGCGGGCGCGCATCCGCCTGCATACCGATGCCGACAGCGCTGGAACAGCCTGTTGTGCCCGCCACGGGCCTCAATCGGCAGCGCCGCGCGCGCCGTTTCCGGGCACACCACGATCTGTTGCAGCCATGACACTGCTGGCGATGACAGGGCTGTGCGTATGATCGGCGCTGACCTCCGTGGAGCCCGGCCCGTGATCCAGCGCCTGACCCTTGCCCTGCTGCTGTGCGCCGCCCCGATCCTGGTGCAGGCCGCGCCCGACACCTACCGGCTCGACCCGGTGCACACCCGCGTGCTGTTCGCGGTGGAGCATGCCGGCTTCTCGCATGCGCTGGGTACCGTCTCGGGCAGCGAAGGAATACTCGTGTTCGATCCGCAGGACTGGCCCTCGGCCACGCTCAGCGTGAGCGTGCCGCTCCAGCGCCTGGACCTGGGCGATGCCAAGTGGAACACCGCCACGCTGGCGCGCAACCTGCTCGATGCCGAGCGCTTTCCGGAAGCGCGCTTCGTGTCCACCCGGGTCGAACCGATCGACGCCGAGCATGCCAATGTCACCGGTGACCTCACCCTGCACGGGGTGACACGCGAGATCACCCTGGCCGTCACCCTCAACGCGCTCAAGCGCCATCCGCTGCCACCGTTCCGCCGCACCGCCGGCTTCTCGGCCACCGCCACGCTCAGCCGCAGTGCCTTCGGCGTGGCCGGTTGGCCGTCGATGATCGGCGACACGGTCGAGCTGCGGATCGAAGCGGAGGCCGTTCGCGACAGGACAGCCACCGATCCGCAGGACACCCCGCCGGTGGATGCCAAGGGAACTCCCGCCGCCGACCCCGCCTCCAACCCCACACCCCCGCAGCCGGTCCAGGAGACCACGCCATGACAGCCCTCAATACCGCCACCCGCTGGGGCGGCGTCAGCCAGACCCTGCACTGGTTGATCGCCCTGCTGATCCTGGCCATGGGCATCCTCGGGCTGACCATGGGCGAGTTTCCCAAGACCCCGAAGTACTTCTGGATCTACACCCTGCACAAGTCGGTGGGCATCACCGTGCTGGCGCTGGTGGCGGCACGGCTGGCCTGGCGCCTGTACGCCGGTGCCCCGCACCCGGTGCCGGGCACCCCGACCTGGCAGGAACGCATCGCCTCGGCCACCCACTGGCTGCTGTACGTGCTGATGTTCGCCCTCCCGCTGTCGGGTTGGCTGTATGACTCGGCCAGCGGGCTGCGCCCGTTCCGCTGGTTCGGCCTGGTGGACGTGCCCAAGCTCAGCGCCCCGGACCCCGGGCTCACCCAGGTCTCCCACGCGATCCACGAATGGGGCTTCTGGCTGCTGATCGCCGTGGTCCTGGCGCATGCCGGCGCCGCGCTTTACCACCATTTTTACCAACGCGATGCCACCCTTGCGCGCATGCTGCCGCAGCGCTGGCTTGCCTCCCCCCAGAAGGACTGACCATGAACATCAAGCTCTCCACTCCCGCGGCCGTGGCCGCTGCCCTGGCCGGGCTGATGGCCACCGCGCCGGTGCTGGCCGCCGATTACGTGCAGGCCCCCGGTTCGGTGCTGGTGTTTGCCACCAAGTACGACGGTGAAGTGTTCACCGGCAGCTTCCCCGGTTTCGACACCAAGCTCAGCTTCGACCCGGCCAAGCTGGAAGGCTCGAAGCTGGACGTGACCATCCCGCTGGCCGGGGCCAGGAGCGGCAACAGCGACCGCGACTCGACCCTGCAGGGTGCGGACTTCTTCAACGTCGGCAAGTTCGCCCAGGCCAGGTACAGCGCCAGCAAGTTCCGTTCGCTGGGCAACAACCAGTACGCCGCCGATGGCACCCTGGAACTGCGCGGCGTGAGCAAGCCGGTCACCCTCACCTTCACCTGGACCCCGGGCGCGCAGCCGGTGCTCACCGGCAAGGCCACGGTCAAGCGCCTGGACTTCGGCGTGGGCGGCGGCGACTGGGCCGACACCAAGACCATCCCCAACGAAACCGCGATCAGCACCAAGGTCGTGCTGAAAGCAAAATAAGCCGCGCCGGCGACCGGCAGAGCCGACCGTTGGTCGGCTGCCGCACCGATGATCCCCCCGGGAAGCCGACCAACGGTCGGCTCTACCGGATCCAGGCTACTAGCGCGGCCACATCGAACGGCCAGTCCAGCTCCCGCCCCTGCGCATCGCGCAGCACCGGCACGCGCAGGCCGTAGCGGGCCTCCAGGGCCGCGTCATCGTCGATGAACACACTGTCCAGCCCGGGCACCCGGGCCTGGGCCAGTACCGCCAGCGCCTGGTCGCACAGATGGCAGTCATCACGCTGGAACAAGGTAAACACCGGCCCACCCGCCTTGGGAAATGTTGCGCCGCACTCAAGGCTGGCGCCTGCGACAGCATAGAATAGCGCTCCATCCGATACCCGCAGTTTGGCAATCATGGCTGTCAGCACGTTCGACGTTTTCAAGATCGGCATTGGCCCGAGCTCCTCGCACACCGTAGGACCGATGAAGGCCGCCGAACGCTTCGTGCACCGCTGGTTGCTGGACCCCGGCCGCCTGCAGGACGTGGTGCGCATCCGCGCCGACGTCTACGGCTCGCTGGCCCTGACCGGGCGCGGCCATGGCACCGACAAGGCGGTGCTGCTGGGCCTGGAAGGCCAGCGCCCCAACCTGATCGATCCGGACATCATCCCCGACACCCTCGAGCGCATCCGCGGCAGCAAGCGGATCCGCCTGATGGGCACCCACGAGATCGCCTTCGACGAGAAGCGCGACCTGGGCCTGAACAAGCGCCAGAAGCTGCCCTACCACACCAACGGCATGCGCTTCACCGCCTATGACGCCGCCGAGCAGGTCATCGCCACGCGCGACTACTATTCGGTCGGCGGTGGCTTCGTGGTCAACCAGGACGACGCCGCCGACGACCGCATCGTGCCCGACGAAACGCCGCTGCCCTACCCGTTCAAGAGCGGCGACGAGCTGCTCGCACAGACCGCGCGCAGCGGCCTGAGCATCGCCCAGATGATGTTCGAGAACGAAAAGTGCTGGCGCAGCGAGGACGAGATCCGCGAGCAGCTGCGCGAGATCTGGAGCGCGATGCAGGCCTGCGTGGCCCGCGGCATCCGCCAGGAAGGCACCCTGCCCGGCGGCCTGCATGTGTCCCGGCGCGCCCCGGCGCTGTACCGCGAGCTGTCCTCCAAGCCCGAAGCGGCGATGCGCGACCCGTTGACCACGCTGGACTGGGTCAACCTGTACGCGCTGGCGGTCAACGAGGAAAACGCCGCCGGTGGCCGCGTGGTCACCGCCCCGACCAATGGCGCCGCCGGCGTGCTGCCGGCGGTGCTGCATTACTTCGATCGCTTCTGCCCGGGTGCCAACGAGCAGCGCGTGTTCGACTTCCTGCTCACCTCGGCGGCCATCGGCATCCTGTACAAGGAAAATGCCTCGATTTCCGGCGCCGAAGTGGGCTGCCAGGGGGAAGTGGGCGTGGCCTGCTCGATGGCCGCCGGTGGCCTGGTCGCCGCACTCGGTGGCAACCCCAGCCAGATCGAGAACGCCGCCGAGATCGGCATGGAACACAACCTCGGCCTGACCTGTGATCCGATTGGCGGCCTGGTGCAGATTCCCTGCATCGAGCGCAACGCGATGGGCGCGGTCAAGGCGATCAACGCCAGCCGCATGGCCATGCGCGGCGATGGCAAGCACAAGGTCTCGCTGGACAAGGTCATCAAGACCATGCGCGACACCGGGCGCGACATGCAGGACAAGTACAAGGAAACCAGCCGCGGCGGGCTGGCGGTCAACGTCATCGAGTGCTGAGCACGCGCGGAGCCGGCCCACGGTCGGCTCTGCCGCGCCGGGTCATCGCAACGCCTGCGCAGCTGCTCCGGTAAAGTCCAGGGCCCCCCTCCTGGAGACCGCCATGCGCATCCTGGCTGCCGCACTGCTCGCCTGCCTGCCCCTGACCGCCCTCCCCGCCGATACCTACGGCCCGCGCCTGGAAGGCTTCGACTACCCGTATCCGGTCAAGGTGTTCGCGTTCGAATCGCAGCGCCAGCCACTGGAAATGGCTTACCTGGACGTGGCAGCGCGCGGCACGCCGATCGGCACGGTGGTCCTGCTGCATGGCAAGAACTTCTGCGCGGCCACCTGGAAGGACAGCATCGCCGCGCTCTCCGCCGCCGGCTACCGGGTGATCGCGCCGGACCAGATCGGCTTCTGCAAGTCCAGCAAGCCCGAGCGCTACCAGTATTCGTTCGGCCAGCTTGCCGCCAACACCCATGCCCTGCTGGCCCACCTCGGCCTGGACGCGACCCGGATCGACCTGGTCGGCCATTCCATGGGCGGCATGCTGGGCACGCGTTATGCCCTGATGTATCCGCAGCAGCTGCGCCACCTGGCGTTGGTCAACCCGATCGGCCTGGAAGACTGGAAGGCCAAGGGCGTGCCGTGGCGCAGCGTGGATGCGTGGTATGCCGGTGAGCTGAAGACCCGCTTTGACAGCATCAAAAAGTACCAGCTGGAGGTGTACTACAACGGGCAGTGGAAGCCCGAGTACGAGCAGTGGGTGCGCATGCAGTCGCGCATGTACGACGGCCCGGGGAAGCAGGCGGTGGCGTGGAGCCAGGCACTGACCTCGGACATGGTGTTCAACCAGCCGGTGGTCTACGAACTGCCGGGCATCCGCGTGCCCACCACGCTCTTCATCGGGCAGAAGGACCGCACCGCGATCGGCCGCGACCTGGCACCGCCGGCGCTCAAGGCCACCCTCGGCGACTATCCCGCATTGGGCAAGGCCGCGGCCGCCGCCATCCCCGGCGCCACGCTGGTGACCTTCGACGACCTCGGCCATTCGCCGCAGGTGCAGGCCCCCGCGCGGTTCAACGCCGCGTTGCTGAAGGCCCTGTCCAGCGCCCCCTGAGCCCCCCCCGTAGCGCCGACCGTTGGTCGGCTGCGGTCAGCTGGGCACCCACGTAGAGCCGACCGTTGGTCGGCTGCCGTCCGGGCGATGCAGGACATCAGGAGCAGCCGACCCACGGTCGGCTCTGCCGGTCATGCGGCGAGCGCGGTTACGTGAGACGCAGGCGAGGCGGGCTGGCTTACTGCCGCACGATCGCCAGCACGTCGTCGAGCAACGCCGCCGCGGTGACGTCGGCGCCGGCGCCGGGCCCCTGGATCAGCAGCGGCTGGGCGGGGTAACGATCGCTGTGGATGGCCACGCGATTGTCGGTCTGCGCCCCGCCGGCCAGCGGATGGCCCAAGGGCAGAACGCGCAGGCCGACCGTTGCGCCGTCATGGTCGAAGCCGCCGACAAAGCGCAGGCATCCGCCCGCGTCCTGCGCCTGCTGCCAGAGCGCCTGCAACGGGGCATCCAGCAACGACAGCTGCGCCAGCGCGGCGTCGACCGGCAGCGCGGCGAGCGCGCTCGGCACCAGCGACGCCACCTGCACCTGCTCGGCGCGCAGCGCGATGCCGCTGGCACGCGCCAGGATCAACAGTTTGCGGCGCACATCCTCGCCGGACAGGTCCACGCGCGGGTCCGGCTCGGTGTAACCGGCGGCGACCGCCTCGGCCACCCAGTCGGAGAACGCACGCTGGCCGTCGTAATGATGGAACAGCCAGGCCAGCGAGCCGGACAGCACCCCTTCGACCCGATGGATGCGGTCGCCACCGGCGACCAGCGCGCGCAGGCTGCTCAGCAGCGGCAGCCCGGCTCCGACCGTGGCGCTGTCGCCGTAGCGCGCCGCACCGCCGTGGCCGCTGTCGGTGATCGCCTGCGCGCGCGCCAGGTGCGCGCCCCGGCCGAGCTTGTTGGCGGTGACCACGTGCACCCCGCGCGCCAGCCACTGTTCGTGCCAGTGGGCAATCTCGTCGCTGGCGGTCGCATCAACCACCACATCGCCGCGCTGCAGGCCTTCGGCCTCGGCCCAGGGGTGCGCCGCCACTGCGCCGCGCGCGGCCAGGTTGGCCTGCGCCAGTTCATGCGCCGGGGCCTGTGCGCAGGCGCGTGCGGTACGTGAGTTGGCCAGCCAGCTGAAGGCCGGCAGCGCCAGCCCGCGCGCCTGCAGCGACTGATAGCGCTGCACGAATGCGGTGCCCACCGTGCCGGTCCCCAGCAGCGCCAGACGAGGCGCGCTGGCCGGGCTGGGCCGCAGATCCAGCACCGCGCTCATGCATCCACCTGTTTGCGCGGCGCCGCCCGGGCCTGCAGGTCGATCACGGCCTGCGCGCGCTCCAGCCCGGCCTGCAGGTCGGCGACCAGATCCTCGGCCGCCTCGATGCCCACCGACAGCCGCAGCAGTCCTTCACTGATGCCGGCATGCGCCCGCGCTTCGGGGGTCATCGCCGCGTGGGTCATGGTGGCCGGGTGCGCGACCAGGCTCTCCACGCCCCCCAGCGATTCGGCCAGGGTGAAGCAGCGCAGCCCATCGACGAACGCGCGCACCGCCGCATGCGGATCGTCGCCCGGGCAGGAGGCCAGCTCGAAGGACAGCATCGCGCCGAATCCATCCTGCTGGCGCGCGGCGATCGCATGCCCCGGGTGGTCGGCCAGGCCGGGGTAGTACACCTTGGCCACCGCGTCGCTGGCCACCAGCAGATCGACCACCTCGGCGGTGTTTTCCTGGTGTGCGCGCAGCCGCGCGCCCAACGTACGCAGGCCACGCAGGGTCAGGAACGCGTCGAATGGCGAGCCGGTCAGGCCCAGCGCGTTGGCCCACCACACCAGCTGCTCGTGCAGCGCCGGGTCGCGCGCGATCACCGCGCCGCCGACCACGTCGCTGTGGCCGTTGATGTACTTGGTGGTCGAATGCAGCACCACGTCCGCGCCGAAGGCGATCGGCTGCTGCAGCGCCGGCGACAGGAAGGTGTTGTCCACCACCACCTTGGCCCCGGCCTTGTGCGCGGCATCGATGACAAAGCGCAGGTCGGTGATCCGCAGCAGCGGGTTGGACGGGGTCTCCACCAGCACCAGCGTCGGCGACTGGGCCAGCGCCTCGGCCAGCGAGCGCGGGTCGGTCAGGTCGGCGGTGATCAGGCCGAAGTGGCCCTTTTTCGCCAGCGCATTGAACAGGCGCCAGCTGCCGCCGTAGGCGTCGTGCGGCACCACCAGGGTGTCGCCGGGCTGCAGCAGCGCATTGAGCACCAGGTTGATCGCGCCCATCCCGGTGGAGGTGATCACGCCGCCGGCGCCGCCCTCCAGCTCGGCCAGCGCTTCTCCCAGCAGGTCGCGGGTCGGGTTGCCGCTGCGGGTGTAGTCGTACTGCCGCTTGTTGCCGAAGCCATCGAAGCTGAAGTTGGACGACAGCACGATCGGCGGGGTCACCGCGCCATGGGCGGTGTCGCGATCGATGCCGGCACGCACGGCGGCGGTGACGCGGCTACAGGACGGCTCGGTACCGGTGGACTGGCTCATGCGGTTTCTCCCAGGGAACGGATGGCGTTGGCGAGGATCGCGTCGATGCGATCGGTTTCTTTGAGGAAGGCGTCGTGGCCGTAGGGCGAGCGCAGCACGCGCAGGCTGCCGCGCGGACCCAGCCCTTCGACCAGCCCCACGCAGTCGGCCAGCGGCACCAGGCGGTCGCCTTCCACGGCGACCACGACCGTGGGTACCCGCAGGGCGGCCGGGTCGACGCGGTGCAGGTCGATCGATTCGGACAGTCGCAGGTAGGCGTCCACTGCGGTGCGCGCCACATACTGCGCGCCGGCCGCGTCCAGGTAGTCCTCGGCGGCCACGCGCACGCGGCCGTTGACCACCTCCGGCGGCGCATCGAAGCGCTCGCCGAACTCTTCGGGGGTGCGGTAGCTGAGCATCGCGAACTGGCGCGCAAGCGCCAGCCCGTGGCTCTCGGCGCACTGCAGCTGGCCCAGCGCGACCGCGCGGCGCTGCAGCGCGCGCCAGGCCGCAGCGTACGGGTGCGGGCGGTGCGCGCCGCTCACCGCCACCAGCCCTTGCAGACGCTCACGGTGGCGCAGGGCGAACTGCTGGCCGACCAACGCGCCGTAGGAGTAGCCGACCAGGCAGTGCAGCCGGCCGATGCCCAGATGGTCCAGCAGCAGCGCCAGCGCGTCGGCCTGGTCGGCGGTATCGATCGGCACGTCCAGCGCGCCATCGGCACCGATGAAATCGAAGGCCAGGATCCGCAGCGATGCCGGGTCCAGCGTGCGTCCGGCGGCGACCAGGCCCTCGGCCCAGCCCTTCTCCGGAAACTCCGCATTGGCCGCGACGTGGCGGTGCGCGGAAATGCCACCGGCCAGCACGACCACCGGCGCATCGGCACGCCCCACCAGCTCATAGCGCAGGCGCACCGGGCGCGGCCCGGCGTGGCGCATCGACAGCACCGCGGCGATCTCGCCGCGCACGGCATGCGCGCCGGCGTCGAGTGGAACGCTGATCGAGGCGAAGGAGTCGGTGGCAACAGCGGCGGTGGTGGCGAAACCCATGGCGGTATCCAAAGTAGGAAAACGGCCATCGAGCTTTCGCGGAGCTCGCGTTCGAAGCGCACGCACGGTGCACGGTTCGAACCATCTTTCGGAAGACGCCACGGTCTCCGCAGGATTTGGCACCTACGCAGTCGCTTTCGCGCCTGCGGGCTGCCCCGGCTTCAAAGGGCCTGTCCCTCTGCCGGTCTCGATGGTGGAGCCACGATGCCAGCCCCTGGCCGGGATGTCAATCCTTTCATCGGGATGAAGCGATATAGTTTTTTCTCATCAGTCGCCCAGGCCCCGCCCTGCCTGCTCATGCGCTTTCCTGAACGCGCACGGTTGCGTACAGTCGCCGCCATCTCCATTGGATGCCCGCCATGCGCTCTACGCTGTTGCTGCTCCTGCTGCTCTCCGCGCCTGCCGCGATCGCCGGGACCGGCGCCAACGATGCGTCCTGGCGCGCCGGCTGGGGCCTGGTGGACCAGGCGGCGACCGCCAGACAGATCGGCACGGTCGACGCGGGCATCGCCACGGTCAGGCTGGAAGGCGGCGGCAGCCGCTGGCAGGCGCGGGTGGACAACCACCTGGTGGGGCCGGTCCAGGTCGCGCTGCGCCAGCCCGCAGGCGCGGCGGCATTGCCGGGCCTGCCGCTGCAGGCGGTGCTGGCAGGCTCGGCCAGCGTGGTGGTCACCCGCCTGCAGCTGCAGGCCGACGTACCGCGGCTGGACGTGCTGCTGGACGCGGTGCCCGGCGATCCGGCGGCCACCCCGCAGGACGTGCCCTACCTGCTGCCGTTCGACGCCAAGCGCTTCCAGGTCACCCAGGCGCCGCAGGGCCGCTTCAGCCACACCGACCCGGAAAACCGCGACGCCATCGACTTCGCCCTGGCCGAAGGCACGCCGGTGCTGGCCGCGCGGGCCGGCCGGGTGATGCAGGTGCAGGGCAATTTCCACGATAACGGCCAGGATCCGCTGCGCGACCGCGCCCGCGCCAACTTCATCCGGGTCCTGCACGAGGATGGCAGCATGGCCGTGTACGCCCACCTGCAGGCCAACGGCGTGCTGGTGCGCAGCGGCCAGCGGGTCGAAGCCGGCCAGCGCATCGGCCTGTCCGGCAACACCGGCTACAGCACCGCCCCGCACCTGCACTTCGTGGTCCAGGCCAACCGCGGCATGCAGCTGCGCTCGGTGCCGGTGCGGATCGTGGCCCCGCAGGGCGAGCTGCACTTCGCCCGCGAGGACGGCGCGGCCACCGGACCGGGCGCTCCCTGACCCCGGTCGCCCCCGCCCCCGCTATACTGGACGGCTTATCTCCATGAAAAGCGCCCCGGGCGGGCGCGTCACGCCATGTCCGAAGTCGCTACCGAAGCTGCGCGCCGCCGCACCTTCGCCATCATTTCCCATCCTGACGCCGGCAAGACCACGCTGACCGAAAAGCTGCTGCTGTTCGGCGGTGCGATCCAGATGGCCGGTTCGGTGAAGGGCCGCAAGGCCGCCCGGCATGCCACCTCCGACTGGATGGCGTTGGAAAAGGAACGCGGGATCTCGGTCACCTCCTCGGTGATGCAGTTCCCCTATGAAGGCAAGATCGTCAACCTGCTCGACACCCCCGGCCACGCCGACTTCGGCGAGGACACCTACCGCGTGCTCACCGCGGTGGACTCGGCGCTGATGGTGATCGACGTGGCCAAGGGCGTGGAAGAGCGCACCATCAAGCTGATGGAAGTGTGCCGCCTGCGCGACACCCCGATCATGACCTTCATCAACAAGCTCGACCGCGAGGGCAAGGAGCCGATCGACCTGCTGGACGAGGTCGAGAGCGTGCTCGGCATCCAGTGCGCCCCGGTGACCTGGCCGATCGGCATGGGCCAGCGCCTGAAGGGCGTGGTCCACCTGATCAGTGGCGAGGTGCACCTGTACGAGCAGGGCCGCAACTTCACCCGCCAGGATTCGACCATCTTCCCCTCGATCGATTCGCCGGGCCTGGCCGAGAAGATCGGCGAGCGCATGCTGGCCGACCTGCGCGACGAGCTGGAGCTGGTGCAAGGCGCCAGCCATCCGTTCGACCTGGAGGCCTACCTGGCCGGCAAGCAGACCCCGGTGTTCTTCGGCTCGGGCGTGAACAACTTCGGCGTGCAGCCGCTGCTGGACTTCTTCGTCGAACACGCACCGTCGCCGCAGCCGCGCGCCACCACCGGCCGCGAGATCGCCCCGCAGGAAAACAAGCTGACCGGCTTCGTGTTCAAGATCCAGGCCAACATGGACCCGCAGCACCGCGACCGCGTGGCGTTCATGCGCGTGTGCTCGGGCCGTTTCGTGGCCGGCATGAAGACCTTCCATGTGCGTACCGGCAAGGAAATGAAGCTGGCCAACGCGCTGACCTTCATGGCCAGCGATCGCGAGATCGCGGCGGAGGCATGGCCGGGCGATGTGATCGGCATCCACAACCACGGCACCATTTCCATCGGCGATACGTTCACCGAAGGCGAGGCGGTGAGCTTCACCGGCATCCCGAACTTCGCCCCGGAACTGTTCCGCCGCGCGCGCCTGCGCGATCCGCTCAAGCTCAAGCAGCTGCAGAAGGGCCTGGCCCAGCTGTCGGAGGAAGGCGCCACGCAGTTCTTCCGCCCGCTGATGAGCAACGATCTGATCCTGGGCGCGGTAGGCGTGCTGCAGTTCGACGTGGCCGCCTATCGCCTGAAGGACGAGTACGGCGTGGAAGCCACCTTCGAGCCGGTCAGCGTGACCACGGCGCGCTGGGTGACCTGCAGCAACGAGAAGAAGCTCGAGGAGTTCCGCGAGAAGAACGCGGGCAACCTGAGCATCGATGCGGCCGGGCACCTGGTGTACCTGGCACCGACGCGGGTCAACCTGCAGCTGGCCCAGGAGCGCGCGCCGGACGTGCGCTTTGCGGCGACGCGCGAGGCCGCGCACAGCATTTCGGTGTCCTGAGCCACCGTCTGAACAGGCGCGCGTGCATGCGCGCGCCATCTTGGCGATGATAGGGGGGAGCGGGTCCCCCTCCCCGCACTGTCGATCCCCATGACCACTGTTGCCTCCGTACGAGAAGAAATCGCCAGCGCCCTGACCCACGGGTTGGGCGCGGTTGCCGCGTTGGCAGCCAGTGCGGTGCTCATCACCCTGGCCGCGATCTACGGCGATGGCTGGCAGTTGGCCAGCGCGATCGTGTTCGGGGTGGCACTGTTGCTGCTGTACACCGCCTCGACGCTGTACCACGCGATCCAGCACCCGGTGGCGAAGGGCCGGTTGAAGGTGTTCGACCATTGCGCGATCTATCTGCTGATCGCAGGCACCTATACGCCGTTCACGCTGATCGGGCTGCGCGGCGGTCCGTGGGGCTGGGGCATGTTCACCGCGATCTGGGTGCTGGCGCTGGCCGGGGTGATCTTCAAGCTGTTCTACACCGGCCGCTTCAAGCTGCTGTCGACGATCATCTACATCGCGATGGGCTGGATGGTGGTGGTGGCGATCAAGCCGATGTGGGCCTCGATCGACGGCTGGACGCTGGGCTGGCTGCTGGCCGGCGGGCTGTCCTACACGCTGGGCACGTACTTCTACCACCGCGAGTCGATCCGCTACTCACACGCGATCTGGCACCTGTTCGTGATCGGTGGCAGCGTCTGTCATTTCGTTGCGGTGACTGCGCAGATTCTGTGAGGGTGTCTGTTCTTCCGGCAACTTTTCCAGGTCAAGATCAAGGTCAACGTCAACTGCTGAAGCCGCTTGGCCGGTGCCGTCGGGCCGGTCGGGGCGGGTGGGCTGGCGGGACACGCCGTGAACCCAGCCGCGCCGTGCCAACCAGCGAAACCCTCAGCCAAAGGCAGTGGTCGTTGCCGCTGCCGCTGCCGTTGATCTTGATACCGCTCCAACGCGTCCAGAAAAAAGAAAAACACCCAACCCTGACACCATCCTTACCAATGCTTCGCACCCCCTGCACGATGAACAGGCAAGGATGGAGCACGTGAACACTGTCGACTCCCCTGCTCCATCCCCCGCATCGCGCCGTTGGCGCTGGCGTCGTCCCGGCAAGCGCGGGCAGCGCTGGCTTGCGATCCTGGTGTTCCTGTTCGCCGCAGTGCTCCTGCTGATCGCGCTGTGGGACTGGAACTGGTTCAAGGGCCCGGTGGAACGCGCCGTCCAGGCCAAGACCGGGCGTGAGTTCCATATCCAGGGCGACCTCGACGTCGACCTCGGCCGCACCACCACCCTTCGCGCCGACCGGCTTACCTTCGCCAATGCGTCGTGGGCCAAGACCCCGCAGATGGCCAGTGCCGACCGCGCCGAAATCGCCATCCGCGTGTGGCCGCTGCTGCGCGGCCAGGTGCGTATCCCCGAAGTGCGCCTGACCCGCCCGGACCTGCTGCTGGAAACCGGCCCCGGCAGGGACACCCCGGGCAACTGGGATTTCCTCGGCCCCTCCACCGGCAACCCGCCGCAGTTGCAGCGCCTGCTGATCGACGATGGCCGCCTGCAGTTCCGCGACGCCGCTGGCCGCACCGATGTGCTGGTGGCGCTCAACAGCGGCAAGCCGCGCACCGAGGATGGCGCCCCGCCGCTGCTGGTCAAGGGCAAGGGACGCTGGAAGGGCAACCCGTTCTCGCTCGATGGCAACACCGAATCGCCGCTGGAACTCACCAACAGCGACCACCCCTTCCGCATCCACCTGGACGGTCGCGCCGGTGGCACCCACGCCATCGCCAGCGGCACCCTCACCAATCCGTTCGCGCTGCGCGTGTTCAACCTCCAGCTGATGCTCAGCGGCCAGGACATGGAAGACCTGTTCCCGCTGATCGGCGTGGCCATGCCGTCCACCCCGCCGTACCGGCTCAATGGCCGCCTCAAGCGCGACAACGACATCTGGCGCTACGAGGACTTCACCGGCACCGCCGGTGACAGCGACCTGGGTGGTACCGCGCAGATCGACGTCGGCGGCGAGCGCCCGTTCCTGAAGGCCGACCTGGTCTCCAAGCGCCTGGATTTCGACGACCTGGCCGGTTTCATCGGCGCCCCGCCCCGGACCGGCGCCGGCGAAACCGCCAACGCCGAACAGAAGGCCAAGGCCGCCGCCCTCGCCGCGCGGGCCCGCATCCTGCCCGATACCCCCTACAACCTCACCAAGCTGCGCGCCATGGATGCCGACGTGCGCTGGAAGGCGCAACGCATCAACTCGCCCGCGCTGCCGCTGGATGACATGGATGCCCACCTCAAGCTCGATGCCGGGCTGCTGCGCCTGGAGCCGCTCAATTTCGGCGTCGCCGGGGGCGACATCCGCAGCACCATCCGCATGGATGCGCGCAAGGACACCATCTCCACCCAGCTCAAGGCCAGCCTGCGCAAAATCCAGCTTGGCAAGCTGATGCCCGATTCCAAGCTGGCCGAACAGGCCTCCGGCGGCATCAGCGGCGACGTCGAGCTGGCCGGCAGCGGTAACTCGGTGGCCGCGATGCTCGGCAGTTCGGACGGCAATGTCGCCGTGGGCATCGGCCGTGGCCACGTTGGCAACCTGATCATGGAACTGGCCGGGCTGGACGTGGCCGAATCGCTCAAGTTCCTGTTCACCGGCGACAAACAGATCCCGCTGCGCTGCGCCTTCGGCGACTTCGGGGTGGACAACGGGGTGATGACCTCGCGCGCACTGGCCTTCGATACCTCCGATACGTTGATCGTCGGCCAGGGCACGGTGGACCTCAAACAGGAACAGCTCGACCTGCTGCTGCGCCCGCGCCCGAAGGACATCAGCATCCTGGCGCTGCGCTCGCCGCTGCGTATCGGCGGCAGCTTCAAGGATCCGTCGTTCCGGCCCGACTTCAAGGCGCTGGGCATCCGTGGCGCGATCGCCGTCACCCTGGCCACGATCACGCCGCCGGCGGCGCTGCTGGCCACCATTGAAACCGGGCCGGGCAAGGACAGCAACTGCGGCGGCCGATACGCCAGGTAAGTGTGCCGAGGTCAGCGTACCGGCCCGCGGTCGGTGCCTACCCTGCCACGATGTACTGCTGGAGCTGATCCAGCTTCTGCGCCTGCTCGTCGATCACCGACTTGACCAGGTCGCCGATGGAGATCACGCCGATCACGCTGCCAGCATCGACCACCGGCAGGTGCCGGATGCGGTAGTCGGTCACCAGCTGCAGGCAATGCTCCACCTGCTCGGCCAGCGCCACGGTCACCACCTTGGCGGTCATGATCTCGCTCACCCGCGTGGTCCGCGAGGAACGTTCGTGCAGCACGATCTTGCGCGCGTAATCGCGCTCGGAGAGGATCCCGACCAGTTGCCGGCCCTCCATCACCAGTACCGCACCGATGCCCTTGTCGGCCATCAGCCGGATCGCGTCGATCACCGCCGCGTCCGGGGCCACCGCGAAAACCTCAGGGGACTTGCCTTCCAACAGCTGTCGTACCGTGGTCATCTCGCTGCTCTCCACCGATGGGATGCGGGTCCGAGTCTGCCACGAACGGCGCCTGCCAGGTGTCAACCAGGTAGAGCGGGCGCTGCTTGGATTCCTCGTACAGGCGGCCCAGGTATTCGCCGATCAGGCCCAGGGCGATCAACTGCACCCCGCCCAGGAACAGGATCACCACCATCATCGTCGGCCATCCGGCCACCCGGTCCCCGTACAGTGCGGCCTTGCCCACCACCCACAGCGCGAACACGAATGCGCAGCCGGCCGCAGCCAGCCCCAGATAGGTGGTCACCCGCAACGGCGCGGTGGAAAAGCCGGTGATCCCCTCCAGCGCGAAATTCCACAGTTTCCACAGGCCGAACTTGCTCTGGCCCACCAGCCGCGCATGCCGGTGATAGGGCAGCGCCTTGCGCCGGAACCCGACCCAGCCAAACAGCCCCTTCATGAACCGGTGGCGTTCACGCAGCTGCCCCAGCGCCTGCAGCGCGCGCGGTGACAGCAGGCGGAAGTCGCCGGTATCGGCCGGGATCGGGGTCTTGGACAGGCGCCCGATCACCCGGTAGAACAGCGCCGCCGTGCCGCGCTTGAACCAGCCTTCGCCGTCGCGCACCAGCCGCGTGCCGTACACGTTGTCATAGCCCTGCCGCCACAACGCCACGAACGCGGGAATCAGTTCCGGCGGGTCCTGGCCATCGGCATCGAGGATCATCGCCGCGCCCTCGTCGATGAAGTCCAGCCCGGCGGTCAGCGCGGCCTCCTTGCCGAAGTTGCGCGACAGGCGCAGTACGCCCACGCGCGGGTCGGCCGCGGCCAGCGCCTGCATCACCTCCCAGGTGGTATCGGTGCTGCCGTCATCCACGTACAGCACCCGCCCGTCGATGTCCTCCAGCCCGTCCAGCACCGCCCCCAGGCGCGGGTGCAGCATGGGCAACACCAGGGCTTCGTTGTGGGCGGCGATGACCAGGGTCAGGCGCTGGGCAACCATGCTCAATCCTCCCCCAGGTAGGCCTTGCCACCCAGTTGCCGGGCCTGGCGCTGGATCCAGGCCGCACGGCGTTGCACGTACGGTCCCGGCTTGGCCGCGTTGTAGCGCCGCGGGGCCGGCAACACCGCGGCCAGGCGCGCGCTCTCGGCCGGCCCCAGGCGCGCCGCGTCCTTGCCCCAGTACTGCCGCGCGGCGGCCTGCGCGCCATAGATGCCGTCGCCGAACTCGGCGATGTTGGCGTACATCTCCAGAATCCGCGCCTTCGGCCACAGCGCCTCGATCAGCACCGTGTACCAGACCTCCAGGCCCTTGCGGATCCAGCTGCGGCCCTGCCAGAGGAACAGGTTCTTGGCCACCTGCTGGCTGATCGTGCTGGCCCCGCGCAGGCGCCCGCCCCGGGCATTGTGGTCGCGCGCCTTCTCGATGGCCTGCAGGTCGAATCCGTTGTGCTCGGGGAAGCGCTGGTCCTCGGCGGCCACCAGCGAGATCGGCAGGCTCGGCGCCATCTGGTCCAGGTCCCGCCATTGGTAGTGCAGGCGGTAGTCCCACTCGCCCTGGCCCAGCGCCTCGCCATAGCGCCACAGCATCACCGTGGACAGCGGTGGGTCGATGAAGCGCAGCACCAGTACCTGCAGCACGCTGAACGCGGCAAACAACACCGGCAGCCATAGCAGGCGTTTCCAGTGCCAGCGCCGCGGGCGCGACGGTTCCAGGCCCGGCTCGGCCTTGAGGTTGCTGCGCTCTGCCCCCATTAGTGGTGCATCCTTTGCTTGCACGGTTGTCGGCGCATTATCCGGCAACAGCCCCCCTTTAAGCGCAGCCACCAAACCGATGACCGCCCAATCCGACACCCTTGTCCGTTTCCTGCTTCCCGATGCCGGCGTCCGCGGCGTGCATGTGCACCTCGATGCCACCTGGCGCGAGATCCTGTCCCACGCCGTGTACCCGCCGGCGGCCGCCGAACTGCTGGGTGAGGCGTGCGTCGCCTCGGCGCTGTTCACCGGCCACACCAAGGTCGATGGCCGCCTGTCCATCCAGCTGCGCAGCAACACCGCCATGCGCACCCTGTTTGCCGAGTGCACCGCCGCGGGCACCCTGCGCGGCATCGTGCAGCTGGCCGACGGCGGTGGCGATGCCCCGCGCGACCTGACCCGCCTGGGCGACGATGCCCTGCTGGCGATCACCATCGAGAACCCGGGCCTGGACCCGCGCGAACCGCAGCGCTACCAGAGCCTGGTCGGGCTGACCGCCGCGGGCCTGGATGAAGCGTTCGAGGATTACTTCCGCCAGTCCGAGCAGTTGCCCACCCGCCTGCTGCTGGCCGCCGATGGCGAGCGCGCCGCCGGCCTGCTGCTGCAGAAGCTGCCCGGCGACGAAGGCGACCACGATGGCTGGTCGCGCGCCAGCGCGCTGTTCGAGACCCTGGGCAAGCAGGAGCTGCTGGAGGTGGCCGGCAATGATCTGCTGCACCGGCTGTTCCACGAAGAATCGCCGGAACTGCTCGGCGAGCGCCCGCTGCGCTTTGATTGTTCGTGCTCGCGCGAGCGGGTCGAGGGCATGCTGCAGTCGCTGGGCGAGGCCGAGGCCCGCGCTGCCGCCGAGCCCACCGGGGCGGTGGAAGTACGTTGCGAATTCTGCGGACGGGAGTATCACTTTCCCTTGACGGAATTGGCCATACTGTTCAGCGACGCCGGGGTTTCCGCACCGGCACCTGAACGGCTTCAGTAATGGCTGCGCGAGTTTTGTTCTGGGGAGAACCAAGACTTGTTAAGAAATCATAAACACCCTAGGATCAGTGTCCCGCTTCGGCGGGAACTTGTGCTCACCGCTGCTGTCTGAGAGTTCCCATGCGCTCCCTTCTGCGTCTACCGCTGGCCCTTGTGATCGCCCTCGCCGCGATCCCGGGCGCGCATGCGCAGACCAAGCCGCGCCAGGACAGCACCGTGCTGCCGGTGTGGAACAAGGGCAGCGGCAAGGTCGAAGCCCTGCTCTACCTGGAGCCGACCGGCGAACAGTCCGTCGGCGCGCGCTGGCATTTCGGGCGCAGCTCACTGGACGCCGCCTTCGGGCTGTCCTCCGGCGATTCGCTGGGCCTGCTCTGCAACAGCAGCCGCGGCACCAGCATCAGCGGCCTGGCCAGTCATTGCATGCTGGCCAGCCTGGGCGATGACGACGACAACAACGCGCTCAGCCGCCGGGTGACCGGCACGGCCGCGTTCAACCGCCCGGGCGGGCGCGTGGGCATCACCGCCGGCAGCGGCCGTGACAGCCTGCCGGCCTGGCTCGCCGGCCCGAACAAATCGCCGGCGCTGCGCGCCGAACAGAACGACCTGACCGTGTTCGGCCAGAAGAACATCGGCCGCGAAGGCTTCGTGTCCATTGGCGGCACCTACGCCAAGGCACGGCTGGTGCCGCTGTCCGACGCTTCCCCGGCGCTCGTGGATCGCTGGGACAGCAAGAGCCTGACCATCGGCGCCGGCTACGGCAATTTCAGCGGCAACATCATCGGCCGCGTGGTCGATGTGCCCGGCCAGCCCGGCAAGTGGGAAGGCCTGGGCGTGGGCCTGACCTGGCGCACGCCGTGGAGCGGCCAGCTCACCGTGGGCGCCGAAAACGTGATCACCCGCGGCAAGAATCCGTTTGCCCCGCGCAACGAGAGCACCGACGAAGGCACCGTGCCTTACGTGCGCTACGAGCAGGATCTGTAGCCCCCCGCCTCTCGATGCCATCGCAGTGTGTCCGCAAGCGCGCCCGACGGCGCGCTTTTTTCATGCCCGCTGGCGCCCCGACGATTGATTCCCAACGGGTTTCACCCGCCTTCCCTGGCACGCCTTGACCTTGTGCGTCAAGGCATGACCGTGCCCGATGACGTGATCAGACACGCGTTGATACAAAACGTGACAAATCAATTGCAACTATTTTCTTCACCAATGCTTAACCAACGAGACAAATTGGTCAAAACACGACGGTGATGTGATTGATTTGGAAGGATTTTAGGAAGTGACATGTCGTTCACAACCTGTATTAACGCGACTTTAATTCTTTGGGAACCGCAGTTACTATCGAGTCAGCCTCGTGGTTGTTGGCGCTGCTTCCTTGGCGCCGCTGCAGGCAAACACCCCAGTGAATACCCAAGATTCCCTTGGAGAGAGAGAGCAATGAACTTTAAGTCCAACAAGCTGCGCGACGCGGTGATCGTCGCGCTGGTCGCGAGCGCCGCCGCAGGCGGCACCGCCCAGGCCCAGGAAGCGGCAGGTGCAACCAACCTGGATCGCATCCAGGTCACCGGTTCGCGCATCCGCTCGGTCGACGTCGAAACCGCCCAGCCGATCTTCACGGTGTCCTCCGAGGAGATCAAGAAGTCCGGCCTGGTCAGCGTCGGCGACATCCTGCAGAACCTGACCGTCTCCGGCACCCAGACCTTCAGCAAGGCCGCCGTGCTGACCTCCAACCCGGAACAGGGTGGCCAGTACGTCAACCTGTACAACCTGGGCGAGCAGCGCACCCTGGTGCTGGTCAACGGCAAGCGTTGGACCTCGAGCCTGGCCGGCTTCACCGACATGTCCACCATCCCGGCCGCGCTGATCGAGCGCATCGAAGTGCTGAAGGATGGCGCCTCGGCGATCTACGGCTCCGACGCCATCGCCGGCGTGGTCAACATCATCCTGCGCACCAACTTCGAAGGCGCGGAAGTCAGCGGCCTGATCGGCCAGAACGGCCGTGGCGACGGTCAGAAGGAAGCCTACTCCTTCACCCTCGGCGCCACCGGTGAGCGTTCCTCGATCCTGTTCGGCGCCAGCTACTCCAAGGAGAAGCCGGTGTGGTCGAAGGATCGTGCGCTGACCCGCACCACCTACGGCCCGGCACACCCGCTGGACGCGCTGAGCGCGACCGGTCCGTGGGGCCGTTTCAACTACGACGGCGAAACCTACATCCTGAATCACACCGGCACCTATGACGGTCAGGGCGTCGGCGCCGATTCGCGCGATCTGGCGAACTACCACAACGCCGTGTCGGTCGACGACCGTTTCAACTCCACCCAGCAGATGATGCTGGCCCAGGAGACCGAGACCAAGTCGATCTTCACCGCCGGCAGCTTCGAGATCAACGACTACGTCACCTTCAAGTCGACGGTGATGTACTCCGAGCGTAATTCCGAGCGCCAGGTCGCCGGCTACCCGCTGACCGCCACCGCGCAGCCGACCTACCCGGTCTACATCAGCGGCCAGAGCTACTACAACCCGGTCGGTGATGAGATCACCTCCTGGTTCCGTCGCACGATCGAGATTCCGCGCGTTTCGCGCAACGACGTGAAGAGCTACCACTTCGATGCCGCCCTGGAAGGCGCGTTTGAAGTCGGTACGCACGGCTGGAACTGGGATGCCGGCATCAACTACAACAAGTTCGACGTCACCCAGATCAGCACCGGCAACGTCAACCTGCTGGCCCTGGAAAAGGCCCTGGGCCCGTCGTTCCTGAATGCACAGGGCGTGGTCCAGTGCGGTACCGCCGCCGACCCGATCGCGCTGGGCACCAGCCTGTCGGCCGGTCAGTGCACCCCGTGGAACATCCTCGGTGGCCCGTCGGCCTCCACCGCCGACGCGCTGAAGTACATCAACACGCTCGGCCAGGCCACCCAGCAGAGCGTCAGCAAGCAGTACTTCGCCAACATCACCGGTGGTCTGTTCGACATGCCGGGCGGCGCGGGCGAGTTCGCCTTCGCAGCGGGTGTGGAACACCGTGAAGTGTCCGGCTATGACAATCCGGACCAGCTGTCCAGCGCCGGTTACACCACCGACCTGGCCGCCGGCGCCACCAGCGGCAAGTACAAGACCGACGAAGTCTACCTGGAGCTGATGATCCCGGTCCTGAAGGATCTGCCGTTCGCCAAGGAACTGTCGTTCGACGTGGCCAGCCGCTACTCCGACTACGACCGTTTCGGCGACACCACCAACAGCAAGTTCAGCCTGACCTGGAAGCCGGTTGAAGACCTGCTGGTCCGTGCGACCTACGGCAAGGGCTTCCGCGCCCCGACCCTGGACGACACCTTCGGTGGCGGTTCGCAGACCTTCGACGACCTGACCGATCCGTGCGATGCACGCTTCGGCCAGCTGGCCAACCCGGTTGCCGCTGCCCGCTGCGCCGGCGAAGGCCTGGCTCCGACCTTCCGCCAGACCGACAACGCTGGCGTGCCGGTCACCGCGCGTGAAACCCAGGGTAATGCACCGTTCCAGGCTGGCGTGGGTAATGCCGACCTCGAGCCGGAATACAGCAAGACCCGTACCGTCGGCCTGGTCTTCAGCCCGCGCTGGATCCAGGGCCTGGACTTCTCGCTGGACTGGTACAAGATCAGCATCTCCAACGTGATCACCGCGGTCGATGCGACCTACGTGCTGAACCAGTGCTACAACGGGGTGACCTCGTTCTGCAACTACAGCCGTGACGCCACCACCGGCCAGATCGTGACCCTGAGCCGCGGCAACGCCAACCTGGGTGCGCTGGAAACCGAAGGCTACAACTTCGGCGTGAACTACCGCCTGCCGGAGTTCGCCGCAGGTCAGTTCTCGGTCCGCCTGGACAGCAACTACCTGGTTGCCTTCCGCCAGCAGTCCGAAGACGGCGCGCCGTGGGATGACTACGCCGGTTACTGGAACTACCCGCGCGTGCGCGCCACGCTGGGTGTCAACTGGTCCAAGGGCGACCTGTCGGCCAACTGGAACCTGCGTTACTACGGCGGCTACCGCGACTTCTGCTACGACGACAGCGAGTGCAACGAGCCGAACTACCGCACCTCCAACGGTGGTTGGGGTGGTGGCGTGGGCGCCAACAACAAGGGCTCGATCAGCTTCCAGGACGTTTCGGTGACCTGGGCTGCGCCGTGGAATGGTTCGGTCACCGTCGGTGCCCGCAACGTGTGGAACAAGCAGCCGCCGATCACGTACTCGCTGACCAACAACAGCTCGTCGTCGATCGATCCGATGCTGGACTACGATCGTTACGTGTTCATGCAGTACACCCAGCGCTTCTGATCGCCGCTGCACGCGATCTGATGTCCTGAAGCAACGGCCCCGCAAGGGGCCGTTGTCTTTTCCGGCCCACGCACACGCCGTGCGCAGCGGCCGGACACGAAAAAGGCCGCGTCTCCGCGGCCTTCTGCTTTCCCGTCCCGGGCGACGTCAGCCGATCGGGATCAGCGTCTCGATCACATGCTCGACGTACGCCTCGAAATCCTCGCGGGCCTGCTTGGGCTGCTGCAGCTGCAGCGACAGCTGCAGGAAGCCCACGTAGGCCGCATAGGCCAGGCGCGCGCGGTGCTGGGCGTCGGTACGGCTCAGCCCGGCCTGGCGGAACGACGCCACCAGGTACTCCAGGCGACGGTGCGAGACACGGTCGATCACCGGGCGCACCATCGGGTGGTCCAGCGCCTTGAGCAGCTCGCTGTAAATGATGTGCGGCTGCACTTCGTGGGCGACCACCTGGAACAGCTGGCGCAGGCGCACGCGCGGATCCGGCACGTCTTCCAGGCTGCCAAACACCTGCTCCTGCTCGAACAGCTCCCAGCGCTCCAGCGCGGCCTGCAGCAACGCATCGCGCGAGGGGAAATGCCAGTAGAAACTGCCCTTGGTCACCCCCAGGCGGCGCGCCAACGGCTCGACCGCGACCGCGCCGACGCCTTGCTCTGCGATGAGGTCCAGGGCGGCCTGGGCCCAGTCTTCCGCGCTCAGGCGGCTGTTGCGGCCGGCACGGGGCTCGCCGGCGGAAGCTTCAGGTTCATTCATGCTGACGATTTAACCATACGCCGGGGTCCGTGTCCGCCCAATAACGCGTCCGACGCCGCAGCAGGGGCCCGGTCCGGCCTCACCATACCGTGAAGTATTGACATGCTCCCGGGCAGGTCCATACTAGCGAGTATGGTCACTCCTTTCCCTACCCTGCCCCGTGTTGACGATGAGCGACTGACCGGCGCGCATGACGCCGTGCTGGCCGCCACCCGCTCCACGCCGGGCCGCCGCGGCACCGTGCTGTTCGCGCATGGCTTCGGTCAGACCCGGCATGCCTGGACCGCCACCGCGCAGTCGCTGGCGGCCGCCGGTTACCAGACCCTGGCCTACGACGCGCGCGGGCATGGCGACTCGGACTGGAATCCGGCCGCGCTGGCCTACCATGGCGAGCAGTTCGCCGATGACCTGATCGTGCTGGCCGGCGAACAGCCGCAGCCGCCGATCCTGGTGGCGGCCTCGATGGGCGGCCTGTTCGGGCTGCTGGCCGAGTCGCGCTGGCCGGGCCTGTTCTCGGCGATGGTGTTGGTGGACATCACCCCGCGCTGGGATACCGCCGGGGTCGAACGCATCCTGATGTTCATGACCGCCCATCCCGACGGGTTCGCCTCGCTGGCCCAGGCCGCCGATGTGATCTCGGCCTACATGCCGCACCGCCCGCGCAAGTCCGAAGACGCCCTGCGTGCATTGCTGCGCGAGGACGGCCACGGCCGCTGGCGTTGGCATTGGGATCCGCGCCTGGTGGCCGAACTGGCGCGCGACAGCGAACAGCACCAGGACGCGCTCGCCGAAGCGGCGCGCCAGGTGAAATGCCCGGTGCTGCTGGTCAGCGGCGGACGCAGCACCCTGGTCACCCCGCAGACGGTGGCCGAATTCCTCGCGTTGGTGCCACATGCGCGCCATGTGCAGTTGCCGGAGGCCACGCACATGGTCGCCGGTGACGACAACAACGCCTTTACCGCTACTGTGTTGGACTATCTGGACGTGTTGCCCTCGGCCTCCGCCGTGGCACAGTCCGCCACTACCGAGCACGTCACCGGAGCACGCTCATGAGCATTGTCGTTCCCTTCCTGGCCATCCTGCTGGCGGGCGCCTTCGTCGCCTACCATCGGATGCGGCTGATCACCTGGACGATCGTCAGCCTGGTGCTGCTGGCCGCCTGCTGGTTCATCCCCTACGTCAACCAGACCGCCACGATCGTGGCTGCGGCCATCGTCGCGGTGATCGCCGTGCCGCTGCTGCTGCCCTTCATCCGCAAGCCGCTGCTGACCGCGCCGATGATGAAGGTGTTCCGCAAGGTGCTGCCGCCGCTGTCGCAGACCGAGCGCATCGCGCTGGAGACCGGCTCGGTCGGTTTCGAGGGCCAGCTGTTCACCGGTGACCCGGACTGGAACATCCTGCTGAACTACCCCAAGCCGCAGCTCACCGCCGAGGAACAGGCCTTCCTGGACGGCCCGGTGGAAGAGCTGTGCAAGATGGTCAATGACTGGGAGATCACCCACGTCTACGCCGACCTGCCGCCGGAGCTGTGGAGCTTCATCAAGAAGAACAAGTTCTTCGGCATGATCATTCCCAAGGAATACGGCGGCCTGGGCTTCAGCGCGCTGGCCCACCACAAGGTGATCCAGAAGCTGGCCTCGGTGTCGAGCGTGGTCAGCTCCACCGTCGGCGTGCCCAACTCGCTCGGCCCGGGCGAGCTGCTCAACCATTACGGCACCCAGGCGCAGAAGGACCAGTACCTGCCGCGCCTGGCCGATGGCCGCGAAGTGCCCTGCTTCGGCCTGACCGGTCCGTTCGCCGGCTCCGATGCCACCTCGATTCCCGATTACGGCATCGTCTGCAGGGGCGAGTGGAACGGCGAGCAGGTGCTCGGCGTCAAGCTCACCTTCGACAAGCGCTACATCACCCTGGCCCCGGTGGCCACGCTGATCGGCCTGGCGTTCCGCATGTACGACCCCGATGGCCTGATCGGCAGCACCCGCGACATCGGCATCACCCTGGCCCTGCTGCCGCGCGATACCGCCGGCGTGGAAATCGGTCGTCGCCACTTCCCGCTCAACTCGACCTTCCAGAACGGCCCGATCCGCGGCAAGGATGTCTTCATCCCGCTGACCCAGCTGATCGGCGGTGCCGAGAAGGCCGGCAAGGGCTGGAACATGCTCAACGAGTGCCTGGCCGTGGGCCGCTCGATCACCCTGCCCTCCACCGCCAGCGGCGGTGCCAAGGCCGGTGCCGTGGTGACCGGTGCCTATGCCCGTATCCGCAAGCAGTTCGGCCTGTCGGTCGGCCGCTTCGAGGGCGTGGAAGAAGCGCTGGCCCGGATCGGCGGCAAGGCGTATGCGATCAGCGCGCTGTGCCAGGCCACGGCCGCTGCGGTGGACCGCGGCGACGTGCCGTCGGTGCCCTCGGCCATCGCCAAGTACCACTGCACCACCATGAGCCGTGAAGTGATCTCGGATGTGATGGACGTGATCGGCGGCAAGGGCATCATCCTGGGGCCGCGCAACTTCGCCGGCCGCAGCTGGCAGGCCGCGCCGATCGCGATCACGGTCGAGGGTGCCAACATCATGACCCGCAGCCTGCTGATCTTCGGCCAGGGCGCGATCCTGTGCCATCCGTGGGTGCTGAAGGAAATGAAGGCCGCGCAGGATCCGGACACCCGTGCCGGGCTGCAGGAGTTCGACCGCAGCCTGTTCGGCCACATCCGCTTCGGCATTTCCAACGCCGTGCGTTCGTTCTGGTTCGGCCTGACCGGCGCGCGTTTCGGTGCCGCCCCGGGCGATGCCTACACCCGCCGCTACTTCCGCAAGCTGGACCGCTACTCGGCCAACCTGGCACTGATGGCCGACATCTCGATGATGACCCTCGGCGGCAAGCTGAAGTTCAAGGAATCGCTGTCCGGTCGCCTGGGCGACGTGCTGAGCCACATCTACATGACCAGCGCCATGCTCAAGCGCTACCACGATGAAGGTGCCCCGGCGACCGACCAGCCGCTGCTGGCCTGGGCCTTCCATGACAGCGTGCACAAGATCGAAGAGTCGCTGTCGGCGGCGCTGCGCAACTTCCCGATCCGTCCGATCGGCTGGCTGATGTGGCTGCTGATCTTCCCGTTCGGTCGCCGCGCCGAGGCGCCGGGCGACCGCCTGGGCCACCGCGTTGCCGCGCTGCTGATGGCACCCAACGAAGCCCGCGAGCGGCTGGGCAACGGCGTGTTCCTCACCCCGTGCGAGAACAACCCCGGTGGCCGCATCAACAGCTACCTGTCCAAGGCGATCATGGCCGAGCCGGTCGAGCGCAAGTTCATCAAGGCGGTCAAGACCAAGGGCATCGAAGCGCTGGACTTCGTTACCCAGCTGGACGAAGCCGTGGCCGAAGGCGTGATCACCCAGGACGAACGCACCCTGCTGGAAGAGCTGCGCGCGCTGACCCTGGAAACCATCACCGTGGACGACTTCGATCCGCACGAGCTGCGCTCGGCCAGCTACTACGACCGCGAGCGGAAGGACGCGCCGTCGCAGGAAGCGGCCTGATCCAGGCAGCCATGTAAACCACAGCGGCGGACTTCGGTCCGCCGTTTTTTTGAGAGACGTCCATGTCCGCTCCCCTGTTGAACCTGTACCAACGGCTGCAGCGCTGGCCTGCCGGCAACTGGCTGTTCTCGCGCGCGGTGTGCTTCAAGGCCCCCTACTTTGCCAGCATCGCCCCGCGCATCACCCGGCTCGAGAACGGCCGCTGCGACGGCCGCATCGCCCATCGACGCAAGGTCACCAACCATATCGGCACCGTGCACGCGATCGCCCTGTGCAACCTGGCCGAGCTCACCGCCGGCTTGATGGTGGATGCATCGCTGCCCAAGGGCATGCGCTGGATCCCGAAGGGCATGGAGGTGCAGTACCTGGCCAAGGCAACGGGTACGCAGCATGCCGTGGCCACGCCGGCGCAGCCGATCGTGGCCGCCGAGGCCGGCTACGCGCTGCCGGTGGACGTGCAGGTATGCGACGACGCCGGCACGGCGGTGTTCCAGGCGCGCATCCAGATGTGGGTGTCACCGGTCAAACGTTGATCGTTGGTGCGCAGGTACGCAGCCACC
>RCUK01000310.1_pt1 | contig 51024 bp, 33 predicted proteins | sample 2166381 | NCBI WGS metagenome assembly RCUK01 (sample SAMN09932809, study PRJNA488358) | compost metagenome | isolation source: compost soil in an enriched community | place: Germany: Experimental Botanical Garden | reverse complement strand
CGGCCCGACATCGCCACCGAGAACGCGCGGTTCATGTATTCGGTGACGCGCGCGGCGCTGTCGATCTGCGCCACCCATTTGCTGAACTGCCCGAACATGCGGCGGTAGTCGATTTCCTGAAACGCTTCGCGCTCGACCATGTCGTTGCCCACCTGGCCCACCAGCACGATAAGCGGCGTGGAATCCTGGAAGGCCGTCTGTACGCCGATGCTGGCATTGGTGGCGCCGGGCCCGCGCGTGACCATGCAAATGCCCGGCCGGCCAGTCAGCTTGCCGTGCGCTTCGGCCATGAATGAGGCCGCTCCTTCGTGGCGGCAGGACACCATGCGGATACGCTCCCGCTCCGAGTACAGCGCGTCGAGCACGTCCAGATAGCTTTCGCCGGGCACGCCGAATACCGTGTCCACGCCGTGTTCCAGCAGCGCGCGCACCACCTGCTGGCCGCCCGTTATCAATGTTGGAGTGTCGTTCATCGCAGTTTCAATCAGGCCGCAAGGCGGCGGGTTGGGTCTGGATGAACTGTACGCAGCCCGGGGCCGGGCGCGTTAGGACAGATCAGAGCTTGTATTGCACTTTTTCGCGGATCGGCCCGCGTGGCCGTCAGCCGATGGGGCGGTCGTACTTCTTGCGGAAATCGCCGGCGGTGCTGCCGGTGTGCTTCTTGAAGAAGCGGGCGAAGTAGGAGGGGTCTTCGAAGTTCAGTTGGAACGCGATTTCGTTGATGCTCAAGCCCGTATTGCTGAGCAGGCGCTTGGCCTCAAGCGCAATGCGCTCCTGCACCAGTTGGCTGGCGGTGCGACCCACGCTGCGCTTGACGGCCTCGTTGAGCTGGCGTTCGCTGACGCACAGCGCGTCGGCGTACTGGCGGATGGCGCTGAATTCCAGATAGTGTTCCTCGATCAGCATGGTGAAGCGCTTGGCCAGCGAATAGCTGGGGCCGGCGGTGGTCTCGCGTTCGTCGGCCGGGTAGAGGCGGCGCAACTGCGTCAGCAGTATCAGCAGGTAAGAGCGCACCACGTCGAAGCGCCCGGTCTGGCGGTCGCGCGTTTCGCGTTCGATTTCGTTCAGCAGCGGCAGCATGCCGTCGTGCTGCTCGCGCGACAGATAAATGGCGGGCGAGCCGCCCGCCAGGTGGAAGAAGGGAAACTTGGCAATGTCGTCCGCGCGCGGGAACATGTGCGCGAAGAAGTCCGTGCTGATGTTCAGCACGTAGCCGCGCGGCTTGACTGTAGAGGTCCAGGCGTGGATCTGGCCGGGCGACAGGAAGAACACCGAGTGGTCGCGTACCTCGTGCTGCTCGAAGTCCAGCATGTGGGTGCCGCGGGCCTCGCTCATCCAGAGCAGATGGTAGTAGTTGTGCCGGTGCAGGAAGCCGCGTGGAATATCGTCACGGTCCTGCAGGCGCACGAGATCGAAATAGAACGAACCCTCGCCCGAGAAATCGGAGGTTTCAAAGGTGGGAAACGGCGCCGGGTAGGGCGTGGGCGTGCCTGCGGACAAGCGGGAGTCTCCTTGACGGCGCGCGGGGGGCGGCTCTGTTTTTTTGCCATGATATAGGCAAAACCCGGCAATTTCAGTCTGGCAGGCGGGCCAGCCAGTCGCTCACGCCCTGCAAGGTGCGAAAGTCGTCCAGCGACCTTGCCGGAATTCGGGGAAAGGCGCTTGCCGCCATGTCGGCCAACGCTCTGCCTGGCCCCAGTTCCAGAAAGGCGGTGGCGCCTGCTTCGACACAGGCCTGTAGGCACTGTTCCCACTGAATGGGCTCGGCAATCTGCCGCGCCAGTTTGTTCAAGCCCTCGTCGACGTTCAGCACAACCCGCGCATCGATGCCGCTGAATACCCGAGTGCCGGGTGCCGTGCGGGCCGTGGCGGGCACCGCCTGATGCAAGGCGTCTGATACCGGCGCCACGGCGTCGGCGAGAAGAAAGGTATGTGATGCAACCGCCACGGGCACATGGGCCACGCGATTGGCGCCGTGCGCCGCCGCCTCGACAGCGATGGCCGTCAAGTCTGCCAGTCGGCCACCGATCACCCATGCCTGCCCCGGGTTCACGATGGCCACGGCAGCTTGCCGGCCCTGGCACAAGGCTTGGATTTCCGCTTGCGATAAGCCCCGCACAAACAACATGCCCTGGTCGCCACTGCTAGCGGCGTCCATGGCTTGCGCACGGGTAATGGCCACGTCCAAGACCGCATGAACGGGTAGCAACCCCGCCACCGCCCACGACGCCAGTTCCCCCACGCTGTATCCCGCCACGCACAACCGCCGAGGCAACAGCGGGCGCAACACGGCGTGCGCGGCGACGGCCTGCACGACGCACAGCACCTGCGCCGTGCGGTTCACGCACCGTTGTTCGTCAGTGGCATTGTGGATCCAGGATCTGGGGTCCTCGCCCAGCAGCAACGCCGCGTGTTCGAACACGTCGCGTGCCGCGGGCGCCGCGCCTGTCAGGTCGAACATGCCGGCGTGCTGGCTCCCCTGGCCCGAACACAGTAAAGCCAACGCCATGATCAGTCTCCGGTTGCGTGCGCAAAGAGCGTCATGGCCAGCAGGTCCGCCGCGCCGCCAGGGCTCAGGCGGCGTTGCACGAACGACTGATGCATGCGCTGCGCCCGGGCTTGCCACCCGGCCTTCAACACCCCGCCCGTTGCCATGAAACGCCGTGCCCGCGCTTGTGCATATTGCAATCCCGCCGCGCCACCGCGATGCAGCACATTCGTGTCCTGAACCTGCGACACGAGCGCCAGGCAGGCATGCACGCGCGCTGCGTTGTTGTTAATGCGCGCGCCAACCCAGTCGTGCGAGCCACATTCGTGCGAGCCACATTCGTGCGCGCTACATTCGTGCGCACCAGCGAGAGCCTGCCGCAATGCGGGCAAGCCGATTTCATACACGCTCGGAAACCCGGAAGCGGCCTCTGCTCGCGCTCCGCCCACGCCATAACGCCGCACCACGGCTTCGCCATGGCTGCCGGGCAGGCGTGGGCCGCCAAGAATTTCGGAGCCCCAACGCGCGCGGACAATGTCGCCCAGCCTGCTAACGTCGCCTGACGAGGCGTCATTGCGTGTGGCGCGCAGGCCCGCCGCGGCGCACAACAGCCCCATCCCGAAGATGGCGCCTCGATGGGTGTTGATGCCGCCGGTCGCCGCAAACATGGCGGTCTCGGCGCGCAGGCCGATCTTGCGTAGCGTGCTCATCGGCGCGTTGTCCGCTCCCGCCTGCGCCAATTCCGTGAAAAATGGTTGCAGTGCAAGGGCGCTGCGTTCAAACGTGTCCGCGTCCATGTCGTCGTGACTGCCCGCGTCTACATGACTGACAAGGCCAGGCTTGGGCCATGTATGCACCTCCAACCACAAACTGCGCGAGGCGAGAGCGCCTAGTCCCTGCACAGACCAAGGCGAGCCGTGCGATTCGTGCGCCGCATGGCGCTGGACGGCGTCGGCGTTTGTATCGCCGTCGCTCGCCAGGTGGTTGAAGATTTCACGGGACAACAGCGCGGTCATGTCAGGCTTCGAAAAAATTCGATGGGCGTCAGCAAGCGCGCCTCGCGCGGTGCTTTCAACAGCACCGTCGCCGCACCGCCATGGAGTTCACGCCAGTTCACACCGGCACCATCGGCACGCAACAGTTCGCCGTCCAGCCGCATGGGCGCTGCCGCGTCCAGCATGGCCAGTTCATCCAGCCATGGACGAATGCGTTCGACATTGGAGGGCAAGCGCCACAACAGATCGACATCGGAGTGGGGCGAAAGATAGGGAAGGCCGGTCAGATGTTGCCACGCCAGGCTGCCAAACACCCTGACTTGCGCGGCATGCGCCTGCGCGCAATCCAGCACGTTCCGCAGTGATGGCAACCACGCCGTGGGCGCCGCGTTCAGCACATCCCGCAGCAAGGGGCAGGGACCCTGGGTCACGATAGCGGTGCGCGGCATGTGCAGGAAAATGCGTTGTCCGCCCTCGGCGGGCGGCAAGGGCAAGCCCAGCGGAACGCGGTCATCGGTGCCCTGGGCTTGCTCGTTGCCCTCGCGGCGCACGATCAGTGGGTGGCCTTGCAATGCCCAGGTCGCCACGCGCGGCAGCGCCGCCAGATCGGGCCGGCTTGCCATTAAGGCCCGCCAGGCGTCGGGCCTTACCCATACCAGGCTTTGACGGGGATAAGGAGGGCTGGCGCGTGTCATCGACGCCCCTTACATCGCCGCGCGAGCCAGCGCATAGACCTGGTCGGCGATATCCGCCGCAACGGGCCGGCCTCCGCGCGCCTTGCCCAGGCGGTCACGGCTATCCTGTGCGCGGTCACCCTGCGTGAGCGTCGAGAGCACGTCCCGCACTTGCGACGACAAGGGCTGGTCCGAATTCAACACCCGCGCCACACCGCCGGTTTGTTCCAGGTTGTCCAGGCCGGGCGCGAATACCGGCGTGGATTTCGCCTTTTCTTCCAGCACCGCCAAAGGCAACTTGGTCACGCGCGCCATCGACGGCAAATCCATGACGGCGGGATGCGCCCCGGGCAGCGCCAACAAGGTGCTGGTCGCCAGGGCGGTCGCGATGAATGCACCGGCGGCGGTGTGGCCGTACAACAATCCCACTGTCGCATGACCGCGCGCGTGAGCGTAGAGCAGGCTTTTGGCCAGGTGGGCCAGGAACTCATTCAACCCCAGCAATTCATCGCGTTTGCTCATGCGCTGGCTGCTGCTGTCGATCAGCACCAGGATCGGCTCTTGCGCGCCCTGCGCCGCGCCCGCGGCGATCGTCTGCAACACCACGCGCGACAGCAGGATGGCGTCGTCCACGCCGACAAACGCACGCCCTTGCACGCCGATCACGGTTGTCATTTGTTCCGGACCGTCATCCGCCAGACGGGCTCGACCCCACAACAAGCCGTTTTCCCGCACCAAGTCCCGCGAGTCCGCGAACAGCGAACCTAGAATTTCATCGAGCGTCATGACGCGCCTCCTGCAACCGATCCGCCAACTCCAAGAATTCCGCGTAATCCAGATCGGGGACTTTCGCGGGCACGTGAGCCCCCAACGCGGCCCAGATATCACGGGCGTCGGCGCAGGCGCCGAATTGCGTCAACCGATCTTCCAGACGTGCCTGTTCGTTCTGCAACACCGACGCATCCAGGGGCGGGGCCGTGGCCAGCAAGCGCAACGCTGTTTGGCGAAATCCGGAAAACGTGTCATCCGCGTAGGCATCCGCGCCGCCCAGCAAACGGCGGTGCTTGCCGCCCATCGTCCGCCACACCAGCGGCCGGTCGGATGAATCGAATTCTTCAATGCCGCGATTGGTCTCAATGACTTCCGGGCCGGATACGCTGATACGGCCGGACTCGGAAACGGCCAACGCCGAGCAGCAACCGGCGATCAGTCCGCCACCGCCATAACATCCGGACCGCCCGCCGATCAGACCGATCACCGGCACGCCGGCCAACCGCGCGTCCACGACGGCGCGCATGATTTCTGCGATAGCCAGTTCGCCGGCATTGGCTTCCTGCAGCCGCACGCCGCCGGTGTCGAACAGTATCAGCACGGGCACGGTGCCCAGGTCGCGCGCGGCGCGCAGCAGCCCGGTCAGCTTCGCGCCATGGACTTCACCCACGGCGCCGCCCATGTAACGCCCTTCTTGCGCTGCGATAAATACGGGCTTGCCCTCCAACAGGCCTTTACCCACGACCATGCCGTCGTCGAACTGTTGCGGCAGATCGAATAGCGGCAGGTGCGGACTGACCGCGCGCGCCTCGGGCCCCAGAAATTCAATGAAGGATCCCTCGTCCAGTAAACCCGTTACCCGTTTGCGCGCGGAGGATTCATACCAGCTTGCCGGAATGGGCGCCAAGGCCGACTTGTCTTGTTGGGCGTTCATGGCTGTCCCCCTTCCAAGGCTCGCACGGCTTGTGCCAGACGCAGCGCTACCGTGTCGGGACGCGCGCCGCCGTCGTTGATCGAAAATCGCAGGCCGCCGACGGCGCGTCGCGACACAAAATCCGAGACCACCGCGCTCCACACGTCGCCAAACCCCATGGCCTGACTGTGTATATCGATTTCGCAATCGTCGTGGGGTAGCGTGCGCTCGACCAGCACTTCCAGATTGCCCGATGCCACGACACCCACCACCGCGCTGCGCTGCGTGCCCGATGCACGCCGAGTGGCCTTGTGGCGATAATTCAAATGTTCCATGTGTCCACCTTTACCAATTGCGGAATTGCGCGGGCGGCGCATACAAACCGCCCGACCAGCGCACGAGATCCTTGACCGAGCGCGCGGCCAGCATGCTGCGGTCGGCATCCAGGGGATCGATGCCCAGGTCTTCCGGACGCTGGATGATCTTGCGTTCTCGTAGTTGTTCGACCAGTTTCGCGTTGCGCTGCCGGCCTACCGGTGTGTAGCCCGCCACGCCACGGATCGCGTGTTCGCGTTCATCCGGGTTGCGGCACAAGAGCAGGTTGGCGATGCCTTCTTCGGTCACGATATGCGTCACGTCATCGCCATAGACCATGATGGGCGCCAGATCCAACTGTAGTTTTTCAGCCAGCGTAAGTGCGTCCAGGCGGTCGACGAACATCGGCGCATTCTTGTCGCCAAAGGTCTCGCCGATCTGCACGACCAGTTTGCGGCCGCGCCGCAGCGCGGCGGGCGTAGCGGGGTCGGCCTGTTCGCCGGCCATCAGCCAAGGCGCGCTGGAATGGCGGCGGCCTCGCGCATCGCTGCCCATATTGGGCGCGCCGCCAAAGCCGGCGATACGACCCGCCGTCACCGTGGACGAATGCCCTTGCAGATCGATCTGCAGCGTGGATCCGATGAACATGTCGCAGGCGTACAGACCGGCTGTCTGGCAGAACGCGCGGTTCGAGCGCAACGACCCGTCCGGTCCCGTGAAATAAATGTCCGAGCGCGCACGGATGTATTCGTCCATGCCGACTTCGGAACCAAAGCAATGAATGTTCCGCACCCAACCCGATTCAATCGCCGGAATCAATGTCGGATGCGGGTTCAGCGCCCACTGCGTGCAAATCTTGCCGCGCAGCCCCAGGCGTTCGCCGTAAGTCGGAAGCAACAATTCGATGGCCGCGGTGTTGAAGCCGATGCCGTGGTTCAAGCGTTGGACGCCGTACGGTGCGTAGATGCCCTTTAACGCCAGCATGGCGGTGAGGATCTGTGTTTCGGTGATGGCGGCCGGGTCGCGCGTGAAGAGCGGCTCGACATAAAACGGCTTGTGGGCTTGCACGACGAAATGCACGCGATCGCCGGGGATGTCCACGCGCGGCACCTTGTCCACGATCTGGTTTACCTGCGCGATGACGATGCCGTCCTTGAATGCGGTGGCCTCGACAACCGTGGGCGTGTCTTCGGTGTTCGGGCCCGTGTACAGATTGCCGTCCCGGTCGGCGCTGACCGCCGCGATCAGGGCCACCTGCGGTGTCAAGTCGACGAAATACCGCGCGAATAGCTCCAGATAAGTATGGACAGCGCCCAGCGCAATCTTGCCGCCGAACAACAACTGGGCAATTCGTTGGGACTGGGGGCCCGAGTACGCAAAATCCAGCCGTTTCGCGATCCCGCTTTCGAACACATCCAGGTGCTCGGGCAACACCACGCCCGACTGAACCATGTGCAGGTCGTGCAGAACCTGATTGTTCGCGGCAGCCAGCGCCACGGCCAGCAAATCAGCCTGCTTTTGATTGTCGCCTTCCAGGCAGACGCGGTCGCCGGGCCGGATCACCGCCTCGAGCAAGGCGGTGGCATCGTCCGCGGCCACCACCTTACCCTGGGCGTACCGGGCTCCCGCCGTTATCCGCTCTTCTTTTGCGCACCGGGCGCTGTTCCAGGCCGTCATCGGGCATTCTCCACTGATCATCCGTACAGTTGCCATCGATCAGCAACCGCCTGCGTAAAATCCTAACGCCAGCCGACGTGTTGATTTATGAAGTTATCTGCTGCCATTTAGAGGGTTTCGTAATGCGTCCGTTATCTCCCGAGTTGCTGCGCAGTTTTGTGGCGGTCGTTCAAAGCGGCAGCTTCACCGCGGCGTCGGAGCGCGTGAGCCTGTCGCAATCGACGGTCAGCCAGCACATCCGGCGTCTTGAAGACATCGTGGGTCAGCCCCTGTTCGAGCGGAGCACGCGCAACGTGCGGCTGTCGCGCCAGGGCGAAACCCTGTACGACTACGCTCAGCGCATTCTGGAGCTGATGGATGATGCGTTCACCGCGATCTCTGGTCCGGCTTTGAATGGCACCGTGCGCCTGGGGCTGTCGGAAGACTTCGCGTCCACCCGGTTGACGCATGCACTTGCCAGCTTTTTGCAACGGAATCCCCAGGTCGAACTTGTCATCGCCACCGGACTTAGCGGCGATCTGTTTCGGGAGCTGGATGAAGGCCGCCACGACCTGGTGTTCGCCAAGCGTCTGTCGGGCAGCCATCGCGGCCAGGTGGTGCGTACCGAAAGACTGTATTGGTGCGTGGGTCCGCAGTCCGGCATCACCGGTGGCGAGTCGGTGCTGCCGCTGGCCTTGCACCCGGAACCCAGCGTGTCGCGCACTCGTGTGCTGGAAACCTTGAAGGCGACGAACCGCGATTACCGCATCGCCACCGTCAGCAGCAGTATCGCCGTCTTGAAGGCGGCGGCCATTGCCGGGCTGGGCATCAGCGCGTTTGCGGATTATGTGGTGCCGGATGGCCTGGTGCGGCTGGATGCCGGTTTACCCGATCTGGGCGAACTGGACTTTGTCATCGATCGTCCGTCGGTCGTGTCCGAGGCGGTGCTGGCGCTGGAAGCCACGCTGCGCGCGGCCGCCCTTGAGTGGTAAGAGCGAGCGCATGGCCGCAAAGCCATCTCGACTTGACTGGAGTGATCACCGCACCGCGAACCAATCCCCAGACAGACTGCCATTCATGCCGCAGAAGGGCGGGCCGAAGCCGTCGTTCTTCACACCGGCAGGCGGCGTTTGGCGGACCACCAGCACGGCGCCTCGGCGCGTCAGCGTCAACACCCAGGGTGCGCCGTCCTGGTAGGTGACGTGCAGGCTGTCACCGGAGACGACCGCGTTGCCGCTTAGATCGCACACCCAGGATCGCACACCCAGCGGCCGTTATAGGGCTGGGCCGAGTTGGCCGCCACGAACAACTGGCCATGGGCGGTTTGGGTGATCTCGATTTCCCCTTCGACGTTTCTCCACTTGCCCACGAAGCCGGCAGGCGGCTGCGCGTTGATGGACTTCAAGAATGCCAGGCGGTACTTCATGCGGGTGCCGATCTCCTTGACCGGCGTGCTGTCCGATAAAGGCTCGGCGTAGATCTTGTCGCGCACGCTCAAGAAATAGCGTTGATCAGCGGTCAGCGATTTGACCGCGTCGGGGTCCAGCTTGCCACGCAACGCGGTGTATTGCTGCGCGATGGCCGCGTCCTGGTCGGCCAATGCCGGGTTGGCGCATATGGCCTTTTCAACCGGCGTGGTGGCTTTGGCGCAGTTGAACGAGGGGGCAGCCGCGGAGCTGCCCGCCATGGCCAGCAATGCCGCAAAGACCAGACGACGAATCATGGTGTGTCGCTCTTCAGACTGTGTATAGGGTCGGTCTGCCAATTGGCGCCGAGGGAAGGGCGCACAGTTTACCGGGGGCGGACTATTTCCGAGATCGTCGCGAGCGCGTTGCGGCTTCGCCGTTGGCGAACAGGTGATCAACGCCGGGCAAAGTACCGGCCCGGCGCCCGTAGCATCAGCGTCCCGCCACCTGAAGCACGGCCTCCGCAAACGCCTGCGGCGCCTCTTGCGGCAGGTTGTGGCCGATGCCGCCCGTGATGGTGCGGTGCTGGTATTTGCCGGTGAACTGCTTGGCGTAGGCGGCGGGGGGCGGATGCGGCGCACCGTTGGCGTCGCCTTCCAGGGTGATCGTCGGCACGCTGATCTTCGGTGCCGCCGCCAGGCGCTTTTCCAGTTCGTCGTACTGCGCTTCGCCTTCGGCCAATGCCAGGCGCCAGCGGTAGTTATGGATGACGATCTCCACATGATCCGGGTTATCGAATGAACGCGCCGAACGCTGATAGGTGGCGTCGTCGAACTTCCATTGGGGTGACGCCAGTTGCCAGATCAGCTTGTTGAAGCCGTCGCGGTTGGCGGCGTAGCCCGCCGCGCCGCGCTCGGTGGCGAAGTAGAACTGATACCACCACTGAAATTCCGCCTGCGGCGGCAGCGGCTTGCGGTTGCCCTCCTGGCTGCCGATCAGGTAGCCGCTGACGGAGACCAGCGCTACGCAGCGTTCGGGCCACAGCGCGGCCATGATGTCGGCGGTGCGCGCGCCCCAATCGAAGCCCGCGATGACCGCGCGTTCGATCTTCAGCGCATCCATCAGCGCGATGATGTCGACGGCAATGGCCGCCTGTTGGCCGTTGCGGGGCGTGTCCGACGACAGGAAGCGCGTGGACCCATAGCCGCGCAGATAGGGAATGATCACGCGGTAGCCGGCGGCGGTAAGGCGCGGCGCCACGTCGGCGAAGGCGTGGATATCGTAGGGCCAGCCGTGCAGCAGGACGGCGACGGGACCGTTGGCAGGCCCCACGTCCACATAGCCCACATCAAGCGTGCCGGCGCGGATCTGGCGGATATCGCTGAACGGCGTGGCGCTACCACCGCCTGCGGTGTTCGAGGATGAGGGTGCCGCGGCCTTGGCCATTGCGCTGCCGCTTGCGGCCAGGTTCAGCAGGCTGGCGGCCGCCAGCGTCGACGTGGTGGCGAGCAGGCGGCGGCGCTGCGGGTCGATGGGGTTGGTCATCGTGAAAGCTCCATAAAAGTTCGCGGGGTTGGGCTTGCTGCGAACGATTTATAGGGGCTGTGCGACGGCCTTGGGTGTCGGAATGTATGGTGCCCAGGGACGGATACAGTGCGATGCAAAACGGGGGGATTTCAATCGTGGATGTACGGCTTATCCGCCACACGTCAATACGAAGTGGGCGCCGCCTGTGAGCTCGGGCGGCTCCCGCTGCCGCTTAGTGCCGACTCGATTCCCTTGCCTGATCCAGCATGCCTTCGGTTAGCGTCGCAATGTGGTCGCAAAGACTCTCCGCTCCACCCATGAGGTCGGACGCCGTGCATGCGTTGAACGCGCCTGCGGGGGCACCTTCCGTATCCGAGTAATGGTTGCCAACGATGCGCACGATGGCTTTGACGGCCTGGACGCTTCTGTCGATAAGGTAGATATCAGCCAGCCGGACGACGCCGTGTTCCGGGTCGTCGATGATGGTCCAGCGATCACGAGTGTAGGGATGACTATCCAATGCGGCCTCCGTCGTTTGGAAGCCCGCGCCCCGCTGTCATTCGGGGTGGGCGGGCACAAGGCCGGGTGACAGACCGGTAACAACGGAAACCGGCGCACGCAAGCGTGCCCCAGCCAAGGCCCGCCCATAGAGGCGTGCAAAGGCCTACGAACAAAAAGCCGCATTGCTGCGGCGAGTTGTCCGCCGTTGTTAGTGCCGGCTGTCATTCCGGGCGGCCGTTGTTGCGGTCGCGGGTGAAGTATACGGCCACGAACCGCAGCCTGTCGCTTGTGGTCAATCCGCGTGCGCGTGCTGGCAATTCAGCCGGGGCGGGCGCCCCTAATATTCCCTGCATCCTTCCCCGCATTCTTCCCGTGCAGGTTACCGATTAGGCGCCACGCCCCGCTCCCCATGATCACGCTCTACGACCATCCCCGATCCGGCAACTGCTACAAGGTGCGCCTCTTCCTGTCCCTGATCAATTTGCCCTATCGGCGCGAGTTCATCGATGTGCTGGCGCGCAAGAACCAGACCGAAGCGTTCGAGCGCATCAGCGCGTGGCGGCAAGTGCCGGCGATCGACGACGACGGCCTGGCTGTTTGGGACAGCCACGCCATTCTGCTTTACCTGGCGCAGAAGCACGCCCCGCAATGGCTGGCGCCGCTTCCTCATAGCGCGCAGATGTTCTCTTGGATTTCGGTGTCGGCAAACGAAATTGCCAACAGCTTGCAGCCGCTGCGCCTGACCAAGGTGGTGAGCCTTGCCGAGGCCGCTCATCACCTGGGCGTGAGTGAAGCCTTGCTTGACGTGAAGGGGCTGCAACAGCGGACCGATCGGCTGCTGAACATCATCGAAAAACGCCTTGCCGCAAGCGCTTGGCTGGCGACCGTGCCCAGCGTTGCGGATATCGCCTGCTATGGCTATCTGGCGTTGGCCGAAGAGGCCGAGATTGATGTGAACGCCTATCCCGCGATATCGGCCTGGCGTCGTCGTATCGAAGCACTGCCGGGTTACGTCGCGCCCGGACAGGTGACGTAAGCAGAGCAGGCAGTGCAAAACCGAAGCGGCACACCTAAGCGCAATGCGCCGCGCCACAACAAACAACACACTGGGGAAAAAAACATGGAAGCGATCTCTCGACCGGACGTGAATGTGGGGGCTGGAAAAAAGCCGAATCTGCTTCGAATATCCGTGGCCACGGTTGTGGGAACGGCGGTCGAAGCGTTTGATTTCCTGGCCTATGGCACGGCCGCGGCATTGGTATTCAACAAGCTGTTCTTCCCGCAATTCGACCCCTTGACCGGCACCTTGGCCGCGTTCGCCGCCTTTGCCAGCGGCATGCTGGCCCGTCCCGTCGGCGGGATCCTGTTCGGGCACTTTGGGGATCGCATCGGGCGCAAGTCCATGTTGACGCTGAGCCTGCTCATGATGGGCATCTGTACGGTGCTGATCGGCTTGCTACCCACGTATGAGCAAATTGGTGTGTGGGCGCCGATCTTGCTGGTGGCGCTACGCATCGGGCAAGGCTTGTCGTTTGGCGGTGAGCTGGGTGGCGCCATGCTGATGGCGGTGGAACACGCGCCGCCACGGTGGAGGGGCTTCTTTGGCAGCCTGCCTTTGGTCGGGTCGCCGCTGGGCATTTTGCTGTCGGTGGGCGCGTTTGCCTTGGTCACGCGGCTGCCGGAAGAAGACTTCCTGTCTTGGGGCTGGCGCCTGCCATTTCTTGCCAGCGCGGTGTTGATTGTCGTCGGGATTTTGATACGCCGAGGCATCGATGAATCGCCGGACTTTGCTCGCGTCAAATCCGAGCAGACACAGGTCAAGCTGCCCGTGGCGGAGTTGCTCAGCAAGCATGGCAAAGCGCTGTTGCTGTGCGTGGGATGCAAGCTGGCGGAAGTGACGCTGATCTACACCTTCCTCGTCTTCTCCGTGTCGTACGCGGTATCCACGCTGGGCTTTAACCGGTCTGACGCGCTGCAAGCGTTGCTTTACGGCGCGGCGGTGATGACGTTCACCATTCCCGTGTTCGGCATGCTGGGCGACCGCTATGGCGCCAGGCGCGTGTGCGGCTGGGGCGGGTTGTTGCTGGCCGTGATGGCGATCCCTATTTTCATGGCCGTGGGCAGTGGCTCGCTGCTGGCTTACAGCGTGGCGGCATTCGTTGCCATGGCCTTGAACTACGCGATGATGATTGCCCCGCAATCCAGCCTGTATGCCGCACAGTTTCCGCCGGAGCTGCGGTACTCGGGCTTGTCGATCGGCGTACAGTTTTCGGCGGCAATCGGTGGCGGCTTGGCGCCGATGGTGTCGGCCATGCTGGTGGCGCGCTTTGACAGCATCGTGCCCGTGGGCGGCTACCTGGCCGTGCTGGGCGTGATAGCCGGCACGTCGGCGTTCTTGATGAAGCCCACCCCGGCACGGCGCGCTTCTTGAGCCGCACTCGGCCCGCCCGCTAATCCTGCGCCAGCACCGACGCGCGATATTTGTTGGGCGGGCTGCCGAAGCGTTGCTGGAAGCAGCGGCTGAAATGGCTGGCATCTTGAAAGCCACAGGACAGCGCAATGTCCTTGACCGCCACATGGGCCTTGCACGGATCAACGAGCGCCGTGCGGGCCAGTTCCAACCGGCGCTCGCGCACGTACTGGCCGTACTGAATGCCGCGCATCTGGAACAGGCGATGCACCCAGCGGCTGGACGCCCGCAACGCGCGCGCCACCGCCGCGACGGACAAGTCGCTGTCGACGATGTGCGTGTCCACGTAGCTGGTGATCGCCTGCCAGCTTTCGATGGGGCCACGTTCGGTGGAGGGCAGTTGCTCCAGCGCCTGGCTGGTGTAGATAGCTGCAAGCAAGGAGATCAGCGCCTGTTCGGCAAACATGCTGGACGTGGGGCTGACCGTGTCGGCTTGCTCAAAGAAGACATGTTCCAAGCAGTGGTGCGCCGTGCGCACCATCGGCAGCGTTGACGCCGCGCGCTGGGCGGTGAACTGCGAGATATCCTGCAAATGCATGCCCAGCAGATTCAGCAACGATCCCTTGATCACGACCAGCCTGGAATCCGTCAGCATGCGCACTTCAGAAGGCAGCGCAGTCGTACGAAAAATGATGTCGCCGGTTTCCACGGGCAGGCTCGCCCCGTTCTGGCTGATGGTGCCGTGCCCTTCAAGGATGAAGCTGGCCAGGAACTCCGCCCGCATCGCGTCGGCCGCGTGTTCAGCGCGGTGCTGGACCCGCATGGGGGTGGATTCCAGGTTCACCGCCAAGCCACCCGCGCGCAAGCGGCACGCCTGCAAATTCAAGCGCGGTTGCAGGGTAAGCGGCAGGAATTCACCGGGCAAAACCAGCTTGTCCAACTGGGCTTGATAGCCGGACAGCTCGGTTTCGTAAAAGGGACGAAAACGGGGGGCGAAGTTCAGGTCCGGTTCCTGCTGTGAGGCAGCAGGCGGAAGCGATTGGGCAACTTGCATATGGATGGACCCGACTTTCAGCGCGAGCCCAGTGCCCGCAAAATCAAAATCATTGTATCGACGCCGATCGCGCGCGTACCTGCCGTTTACCCTAGGCCGTTCACTCTCGGACAATCGCTGTGCGGTTGGGGTCAATGGCCTGGAAGCCGCCGCAAGATGTAATGGCAGTGTTGTGCCACGAGGCATTAGGAGATGGGTGTGGATGACAAGAAACTTCAGTCCGATGCGTTCTTCAAACGGTCGGCTGACAAGCTGGATTTCGGCAACTGGAACGTGCAGGAAAAGATCGCGCTAAGTTGCCGGATCCTGGCCAGGGAAGGGCACTCCGAGACCCTGGCGGGGCAGATCACGGTGAAGAACGATGACGGCACCTTTTTCACGACGGCGCTGGCCCAGGCGTTTGATGAGATCCGGCCCGACACGGTCATCCGCATCAACGACAACATGGACGTGCTGGAAGGAGAAGGCACGCCCAACCCCGCCGTGCGTTTCCATTTCTGGGTCTATCGCAACCGGCCGGACGTGCGCTGCATCGTGCACACGCACCCGCCTTATGTATCAACCCTGGCCATGACCGGCCGCCCGCTGGTGGTCTCGCACATGGACGCCACGCCGTTTCATAACGACTGTGCGCATCTGAAGGAATGGCCGGGTTTGCCGATTGCCGACCAGGAAGGCGAAATCATTTCCGCCGCCTTGGGGAAAAAGCGATGTGTGCTGTTGGCCAACCATGGCTTTCTGGCGGCGACCGGCTCGGTGGAAGAAACCTTGTATCTGTCAGTGCTGATCGAGCGCGCCGCGCGCAACCAACTGCTTGCTGCCGCCGCCTACGGCGAAGTGAAGCCGGTGGATGATGCGCTGGCGGCGGAGTCGCACGACTTTCTGCTCAAGCCCAGCATCGTGCGCGCCAGCTTTGCCATGTTTGCCCGTCGGATTGAACGGCAAGACGCCGCACGGGCATAACCACGGCCATAACGAAAGACCCGCCACAAAACAAAAAGGCCGGCCCCAAAAAAGGGCCGGCCTTGCTATTCCGCGTTGCGAATTACGCCTCGGCGGACGTTTCCTCAACGGGTGCCACCGGCTGCACTTGATTGATCAGTGCCGGCCAGGTGTTGATCGACAGCAGATGGCAGTACACCAGCGGCAGCCAGCCGTTGGCGCGCCAGCGCAGAAACTCTTCGTCCGACAGCTTGTTGAACTTGGCTTCGTCGATCACCTTGAAGCCGGACATGGCCAGGCGCTGGCCATCGGACAGGGTGATGTCGGCGCGGTTCTCAACCAGCAGGTCGGCGGCGGCCAGGGCCTGCGCGAACTCCATCGTGTAGGCGTGCTGGTTCTGGTAGTCGCGGCAGAATTCCAGCGCGCTGCGGGCCAGGTCGGTGGGCTCGCCGGCTTCGTCGAAGAACGGATTGTCGCGGCCCTCGACCACCGATGCGGCCTTCTCGTCGACGCACAGCGTGAACTGGCTGCGGTCTTCGTTCTCCATGAAGATGAAGGGATAGCGGCGGATGTAGGCCGGGATGTAGGTGCCGGCGCGCCATTGGCCGTCGGCATCGACGAACAGGTTTTCCTGGCCGCGCACACCCAGCACCGCGACGGGCGTGGGCTGCTCACCGTCGGTGAAGACGATGGGGAAGTGGCGGCACGCGGTGGGCAGCTCGGTGGCCACCAGCGGCACCGCGTTGGTGTTGGCGGCATAGGCAAAGCCCGTGTTGCCGGCCAGCGACAGGTTGGCGTGCACGCCGGCCGCCAGGGGGCGGGGTTGTTCGTAGAACAGGGGAAGCGAAGTCTGCGTAGTCATGGTGTCGAATCAAAGAGTGCGGGATTGCGCGTCGTTGGCGCGACGCTCGTCGTCGGAAGACGGGTTGCCTTCGACGACGGGTTGTTGGGGGGGGCTGCCAGGGGTCTGCAGTACCGCGTTGTTGCCGGTCGGCGTGGTCAGCATGGCGTTGTCGCCGGAAGGCAGTTGCCAGTTATAGGTGGCGGTGGCCACCTGCAGCACCTGCGGATCGGCGTACGCGCCCAGCGCATCCGGGCCGAAGCCATCTGACGGGACCGTACCACGGAACAAGGCGTCGGCGGTAGGCGTGGTCGGAATGATCGGCTGCGGCACGGTGATGGAGGACAGGCGGTCGATGATGCCCGTCGGACCCCACGTGATGCCGTTCAGGTAATACGGTGCGCCCACCAGCGAGCTCTTGATGGAAGCGGCCGCCACGGCGTCCGTCTTGCCACCGATCGTGCCCCACACATCGGCCGAGCCGGCACTTGGAACGGTCAGCGAGGCCACGTTCAGCTTGTGGCTCAGGTTGGCGTCGTTCAGGCCGATGCGCAGCACGCCGAGCGGGCCGGCGGCCAGCGTCAACGCCGTTTGCGGGCCCATCAGGCCGACGGCGGTAATGTCGCCGTTGGTGCTGATGGTGGCATTCGCGCCTTGCAGCGTGGCGGGCGCGCCCAGATTAATGGGGCCTCGCGTTACCAAGAGTTGCGCGGGCAGCGTCAGGCCGGCGCCGCCGGTCTGGGTGAAGCCCGTGGCGGCCTTGACCGTGGAGCCGGCGCCGAAGCTCGTCGTGCCGGTCGGGTCGGTGTTGGCGATGCGGATGGAGCCCGTGTCAGCGGTAACGTCCTTGCCGAACGACACCTTGCCGCCCGAGATATCGATGCCGTCCGGACCCGAGGCGCGCACCGCGCCGTTGTAGCCGGCGGACTTGGCTTCCAACTGCTGCACGCGGTAGGCGCTGACGTCACCGTTGAACACGATGGTGTCGACGGCGCGCAAGGTCAGCGAACCCAGGCCGGTGGCGTCGCCCGCCACCTGCACATTCTTGGCGGCGTTGATGGCCAGGTTGTTGCCATTGCCGCCGTCCAGCTTGCTGCCCAGCACGACCGAACCGGTGTTGCTGGTCAGTTCGCGGTCGCCCGTCAGCGTGACCGCGCCGGTGTAGACCTGGTCGCCGGTGGTGACCACCTTGCCCGTACCCATCGTGGTCGTGCCTTGGATGGCCAGGCCGCGCAGCGGCATGGTGGCGCCGACGTCGCCCTGGATGTCGGCATTGCCGGCGATGATCAGGCCTTGCTGGCCCGACACGGTGCCGTCCACCCCGGCCTTGAGCTGCACATTGGTGCCGGTCAGGGTGGTGTCCACGCCAGAAAGGATCACGTGCTGGCCATATTGCTGCGAGCCCGTGGTGTTGACCGAACCGCCGTTGATCAGCACGTCGCCATTGCCGCGGGTTTGCAGCGAGGCGGCGCGGACCGGGCCGTCCAGGACGATGTCGCCCGCGGCGGCCACCGTCAGGTTGCCCAGGCGCGAACCTTGGCCGATCGGGGCGGTGAAGTCGACGTTCCCCTTGCCCGTGGACACGGTCATGTCGTGGCCGCCGTCAACCGCGTCATTGAAGCGGATGTCGCCGTCGCGGCTGGCCACCGTGACGTTGCCGCCCAGCGTGACCGCGCCGTTGAACGACTGGTCCCCCGTGGTGGCGATACTGCCTGCGCCCAGCGTGGACTTGCCGTTCACCGTCAGGCTGGCCAGCGCGTTTTGCGCGCCGAGCGGGCCCTTCAACACGGCGTCGCCGTCAATCGTCAGGTCGTGCGCGCCGTCGCCGCCGCCCAGCAGGCTGACGGTGCTGCCCTTCAATACGGTGTCGCCGGTGAAGATGGCCCGTTCGCCGTAGGACTGCGTGCCGGTCGTGTCGACGAGCCCGCCGTTGATGCCGATGGTGCCGCCGACGTCCGACGTAATCGATGCCGCGTAGACGACGTCGTTCAGCGTGGTGGCGCCTTTGCTGGCGATGGTGATGTCGCCCAGTCGGCCACCGGAGCTGTCGCCGACGGTGTCCGTGAAGGTGACATTGCCCGCGCCGGCGGACAGCGACAGATCGTGGCCGTCGCCCTGGCTGCTGGCGACCTTGTCGTTGAACGTGATGCTGCCGCCTTGGGTGGTCAGCGCGACATCGCCGTCCAGGGTGACCGGGCCGTTGTAGGACTGTTCGCCCGTGGTGCCGATGCTGCCGTCCAGGCTGGAGGTGCCGTTGATCGTCAGGCTGGCCAGCGCGTCTTGCGCGCCGAACGCGCCCTTCAGCACGGTCTCGCCGTCGATGGTCAAGCCGTGCTTGCCGTCGCCGCCGCCCAAGAGACTGACGGTGCTGCCCTTGAGCACGGTGTCCGCGCCCAGCGTAACCAGTTCGCGGAAGGTCTGCGCACCCGTCGTGTCGACCAGGCCGCCGTTGATGGCCACCGTACCCGGGGCATCCGTCTGCGCCGACGCGGCGTACACCGCGCCATTAAAGATGGTGGCGCCGGCGGTATTGGCGGTCAGGTCTCCCAGGCGCTGCCCGGCGCTGCCCACGGCGTTAAAGCTGATGCACGGCGTTAAAGCTGATGTCGCCGCCTGCCGTCGAGCCAATGACAACGTTGCGGGTGCCGATCAGCGCGCCGTCGAACGTGACGTTGCCGGTGGTGGTGGACAGCGACTGGTCGCTGCCCAGCGTGACGGCGCCCTGGTAGTGCTGGTTGCCGGTCGTGGCGATGCTGCTGGTGGTCAGCGTGGCGGGGCCGGTTATGGTCAGGCTGGCCAGCTTGGTGTTGGCGCCGATGGCGCCCGCGAGCGAGGCGGCGCCATCGATTTCCAGCGCATGAGCGCCATCTACGCCGTCGGCCAGGGTGATGCTGCTGCCGCTCAGCGTCGTATCGTCGCCCAGCACCACGCCCGCGGCGTAAACCTGCGTGCCGGTCGTGGTGACGCTGCCGCCGTTCAGGGCGGTGATACCCGTGCCGGCCTGATTCAGCGACGCCGTGTTGATGGCGCCGCCATAAGTGGTGGTGCCCGCGGTGTTGACGGTCAGCGCGTTGGCGCCCGAGATGTCGCCCGTGAACGTGACCGCGCCGTTGCCGGTGACCACGTTGACGCCGCTGCCCAGCACCGTGGCGCCATCGACGCCGAACGCGCCGTTGGCCGTGGTGTACAGGCCACGCAGCGTCGTGTCGCCGTTGTACTGCTGGGCGCCCGTCGTGCTGACGCCTTGCAGGTCGATGGTGGTGCCGTCGATGTTGAGGCTGGCCAGGTTGGTGGCGTTGCCGCCCAGCGTGACGTCCCCGTCGTTGGCGACGATCACGGCTTGCTGGTTGCCACCGTTGAGCGTGCCCCCGACGTTGACGCCACCGTTGGCGCCGTTGGCGGTCAGCGTGCGCTTGCCGCCTGCCAGCGTGGCGTTGCCCGTGATGTCGATGGCCGTGCCGGTCAGGTCGCCATTCAGCGTGACGTCGCCGTCGTAGCTCTGGGATCCAGCCGTGTTGACGGCGGCCAGGTCGATCTGTGCGCCGATCACCGCAAGGTTGTTGGCCTCGTTGCTGGCGATGGCGTGGTTGACGCCGACGTTGCCCGAGACCGAGCCCAGGAAGATGTCGCCGTGGTTGCCGGCGGACAGCCCGACGGTGCTGATCAGATCGTCGACCGACGCGATCTGGATGTGGCCATCCGCGGTGGCGATGCGGCCCAGCGTCAAGGCGCCGGTGCCGTCCACGATGATGTCGCCCGCGCCCACGACGTTGGCCGTGAGATAGCGCGCCGACGTGTTGAAGGAGGCGCTGGCGTCACCAATGCCGGTCTTGCTGGTCAGGTCCAGGCTGTTGGTCGTGATGTTGATGCCCGCACCCAACAGCGACCCTTCGGCGGCGGCCAGGATGACGCTGCCGCTCGCGTCGCCCGCATCGATCAGGCCAAACGCCACGTCGCCGTGTTGCGAGCTCAGGTCGATGGTGCGATTGTTGCCGCTGGCCGTGGCCGACACATCCAGCGTGCCGGTGGCGTTGGCCGTGATGTTGCCGTTGGCGGTGGACAAGGCGGCGGTCAGCGCGCCGGTGTTGTTCAGCGTAAGGCTCGCCGGCGCGGTGATGCCGGTCAGGCTGACGTTGGCGTTGGCCACTTCCGTCGTCAATGCCGTGTTGCCGCCCGCCGCGCCGCTCGTGAAGTTCAGCGTGTCGCCCTTGACTGCGATGGTGCGCGGCGTGGCGCCGGCCGCGACCACGTCGCGCGTGCCCACCAGGGTAACGGTGTCGTTGGCCTGGACGCCCGCGCCGGCAACGGTCAGCGTGCCGGCCGAGGACAGCAGCAGGTTGTCGGCGGTGTTGGACAGGCCCGAACGCGCGTCCAGATCGCCGGAAGAGCGGATGTAGACCGAGCTGTTGTCGCCCGTCTGGGTCACGTCGCCGTTGAGCGTCAGGGCGCGCGTGCCCACGTTGTTCAGGACGATGACCGCGCCATCGGCGCCGGTCGTCAGGTCACCCAGCGACGCGAGGTTGGTGCGCAGCGCGATGCCGCCCGTGCCACGTTGGTGCGCAGGGCGATGCCGCCCGTGCCGTTGGCCAGGTTGGTGGCCGTGCCGATGCTGCCGCCGGCGGTGGCCGTCAGGCTGTTGCCGAAGACCAGGTTGCCCGCCAATGCGCCCAGGATGGAGCCGGCCGCGTTCAGGGTGACGTCGCCCGAGGCCATGGCGTCGATCGTGTTGATCGACAGGTCGCCATTGGACGTGGCGATCGAGATGTCGTTGTCCGCCGAGTTGGTCTTGGTGATGGCGCTGGTGACCAACGTGGGGCCGGCGGTGGTGATGCCGATGGCGCCGTTCTGCGTGACGATGGAATTCAGCGTCGTGCCGGCCGCGCGGTTGTCGTCCAGGAAGATCGAGCCGTTGCCGGTGACTTCCGCCGTGATGATGGCGGCGGTCGTTTGCAGATTGTCCGCCGAGCCTTCGGCGCCGCCGATGCCCGCGCCCGCCTTCAGCGTCACCGAATTGCCGATGATGCGCGTGGATTCCTCGCGATCGTCGACGATGGTGCTGCCGGCCTTGCTGTAGTCGATGTTGACCGTGCCCGTGCCCGCGTCGATGTTGCCCGCCACCAGTTGGCTATTGGTGCCGTTGCCCACAATCTTGATCGTGCCGCTGCCGTTGCTGGCGATGGCGTTGGCGATCTGCAAATTGCCGGCCGCCGCGATGTCGATGGTATTGCCCGACAGGTACGAGTAGACGGAGTTGTTGTCCGCCGCCAGGTACATCGCGCCATTGGTGGTGGCTTCAACGCGCTGGCCGGTCGCGTTGATGCGGCCCGCCGTGCTGTTGGCGCCGATGCCGTTGCGAGCGTTCAGCGCCACGCCATACGCCTTGATGGTGGCGCCGGCCGCATCCGCCAGGATGTAGCCGCTCTCGGCGTTCAGCGTGATCTGGCCCTGAGTGGCGCCCGCCTGCACGTTCTTGACGGTGATGTTGCCGGACGTGGTCTTCACCGAGATGCCGTTGCCGGCCGCGTCGGTGGCCGACGTCATGCTGTTCAGCACCAGGCTGCCCGACGAGGTGACGCGCGTTGCGCCGTTGGCAACCGAGGTCGTCAGGCCGCCCAGCAGGTTGGTGGTGCTGTCCAGGTACAAGGAGCCGTTGCCGGTCACGGTGGCCGACACGGGGTTGTACGGCGCGGCGATCTTGACCGCCGCGTCGTTCGTGCCGATGCCGTTCTTCGCGGTCAGCGTGATGGCGCCCGTGCCCGAACCCGAGATGGCGCCGCCGCCGTCCAGGATGCTGCCGTTCTGGGCGTTCAAGGTCAGCGTCTTGTCGGTGCCGTAGCTGACCGTGCCGACCAGGATGTCGCCGGTGGTGGTGGTGACAGACAGGTCTTCGCCCGCGCGCAGGTTGCCCAGGTTGATCGAGCCCGCCTGGCTCAGCCAGATGCCGCCCGAGGCGGTCGCCGAGATGTTGTTGACCTGGGTGTTCAGGGCGCGGCTGGACGAGCCGATCGAGTTGGTGGTGTTGCCCGACGCGGTGGACAGCGTCAGGTCACCCGCCGTGATCTTCGACGTGTTGACCATGCCCTGGATGGAGCCGCCCGTGTAGTAGTACGGATTGGTCGACAGGTTGACCGAGCCATTGGCCGTCACGTCGATCTCGTTCAGCGTGATCGAACCGATCGCCTGGTACGTGAAGTTCAGGCCGGTGGTGTCGCGAACGATGGTCAGCGCGGTGTTGTTGCTGGTGTCGGCGCCGCTGAACGTCAGGTTCTGGGCGTCGATGGTCAGGAAGCCAGCGCTGCCGTTCTGGTTGCCCGTGGCGTTGTTGCGGTTGATGGACAGGTCGGTCAGGTCGGCCAGGTTGTCGACATAGATGCTGCCCGGGGTGTTCAGCGTCAGCGACGGCGTGTCCAGATGGATGCGGTTGGTGTTGCCCGAGCCAATGCTGCGTGACGCGCCGTAGTCGGCCGTCAGGGTGACGCTGTTGCCGGTGATGCGGTTGCTGTTGTCCGCGCCGACGATGTTGCCGCGGTTGGTCGCCAACGACACCGCGCCATCGGTGGTGCTGATGGTGCCGACCACCAGGTCGCGGCCGGTGTTGGCGGTGTCGGCGGTCAGCGTGATGTTGCCATCGCCGGTGACCGAGGTCGCGCGCAGCCCGTAGGTTTCAGTCAGTGCGATGCTGCCGTCCGCCGTGTCCGTCTTCTTGGCGCTCAGGTTGACGGTCGTCGTGCCGCCGCTGAGATTCGTGGTGCGGATGGCGCTCTTGTTGCCGATCGAGCCATTGGCCGTCAGGTTGACGGTGGTGGCGTTGATGATCGCGCCGCTGAGGATCGAGCCGCCGGTATTGTTGACGGTGAAGTCGTTGCCGTTGGTGTTGACCGAGCCCAGCTCGATACGATCGTGCCGCTAAGGATCGAGCCGCCGGTGTTGTTGACCGTGAAGGCGTTGCCGCTGGTGTTGACCGAGCCCAGCTCGATGTCGCCAACGGTATTGCTGACCGCGCTGGCGCCCACCGACGTCAGGCTGGGCAGGCTGGTATTGCCTTCCACCGTGATGAACGCGCCACCGCCGGCGGCGCTGCCGGTCAGCGTGCTGACGCGGGTGTCGATGGCGTTGCCGGTGCCGGTGGCGCCGATGGCGTTCCTGGCGTTCAGGGTCAGCGACGCGGCGTCGATCTTGGTGTTGGCATCGCCATCGCCCAGCAACGAGGCGTTGCGCGAGATCAGCGACACGTTGTCATAGCCGACGTTGATGGCGCCGACGGTGATGTTGCGGTCGCTGCTGACGCTCAGGTTCAAGCCGCCCGCGTCCGTGATGTTGCCCAGCACCAGGCCGGCCGTGCTGCCGCTGCCGCCGTCGGTGGCGGTAAAACCGATGGTGCCCAGGCCGTCGCGCGTCGGCGAAGTGATGCTGTAGGAACGCGCGTCATTGCCCGTCGAGTACAGCGACAGCGCATCGATGTGCGTGTCGGAATCGATGTAGACGTCGCCGACGTTCTGGATGTTCAACAGCGGAGCCGACAGGTTGATCTCGTGGCCCACGGCGCCGATGCCGCCCGTGCCTTGGGTGGTCAGCGATACCTGGCCGGCGGTGATGCGCTTGCTGTCGTCGGCGCTGCCCAGGATGCTGTTGTTGCTGGACAGGCGCACCGTGCCGGTGGTCTGTGTATCGATGATGCCGATGTCCTGGCCGACGCTGCTCGCCAGCGACAGGTTCAGGCCGGTGTTGTCACGGACTTCGTTGACTTGCAGGCGGCCGTCGTGGACCACGTTGAACAGCAGCTCGTTCGAGGTGATGTCGTAGGTGGAGGGCGACACGCCGGTCGCGTACAGCGACAGGCTTGCCAGGTCGCGGTCGTTGTTCACGTAGACGTGGCTGCCGCCCGTCAGGTAGAGCTCGCTGGTCGTCGTGTTGATCTTGTCGGCCGGACCCGAACCGATCTGGCCGGTGGCGAACAGTGAGACCGAATCGCCCGTGATGTGCGAGGTGGGCGACAGGTTGACGAGGGTGCTGCCGGCGCCCGTGGCCGCCAGGCTGACGCTGTGGGCGGGGCCCGTGTCGATGGTGCCGATGTTCAGCGTGCGGTCGCCCGAGAACGAGAAGTTCAGGCCGGTGGTGTCGCGCACGTCGAACAGCTTGTAGCCGTCGTTGGTATCCGTGACGTTGAACGTCAGGCCCTGGGCCGCAACCTGGACGGTATTGTTCACGCCCTGATCCGCGTGGTTGGCGGTGACGTTCAGGCTGAACAGGTTGGACGCGTTGTTCAGGTAAAGATCGCTGCCGGTCTGCGTGGTCAGTTGGCGGGTATCGGTTTGCACCACGTTGCCGGAGGCGCCGATGGACCCCGTGGCGGTCAGCGTCAAGGAAGGGGCGACGAAGCTGCTGCCCGCGCCTTGAATGATCGACCCATTGCTGACGTTGACTTGCGCGGAGCTGGCGACGTTGTTGTTGCCCAGCGTCAAGTTCTTGTTGTTCGAGATCCACAGGCTGCCGCGCAGGTTCGACGACAGCTTGTCGACGCTGACATACAGCGCTTGGTTGGTGTTGTAGGTGCCCGTGACCGAGCCGGCGTTCAGCGTCAGCGCGCCCGTGCTGATGTTGGGGTTGCTGGCGCTATTGCTGTTGCCGTAGATGTTGCCGCTGCTGCCCAGCGTGACGGAGCCGCCCGCGCCGGTCGCGACGTTATTGACCGTCAGCGTGCGGTCGGACGACAGGGACAGCGCCAGGTTGCTCGCGGTGGAGACGTTGTTGAGCGTCAGGCCCGCGGTGCCGGTCGAATCCGTCAGCGAGAAGGTCAGCCCGGTGGCGGAGATGCTGTACGAATGGGTCTGCGCGCCGCTGGTGTTGTGGTTCGCGGTCAGCGCCAGCGACGTCAGTTGCTTGTTGTTCGAGACAGAGACGTTGCCCGCTGACCCGATCGACAGGTTGTTGGCGCTGGTCGACGCCGTGACGCTGCCGTTCGTGTTCAGGGCGTTCAGGTTGACGTTGTTGCCCGTGATCAGGCCGGATCCGCCGATGGTCGGGTTGAACGTGTTGTTCGCGTAGCGCGTGGTCAGCGTCACCGAGCCCGTCGTGCCGGTATTGATCGTGCCGGCGGTGATGGCGGTGTCGGTGTTGACGGCCAGCGCGGCGCCGTTCATGTTGGCGGCGATCGTCAGGTTAGTGCCACCGCTGATCGATAGTGATTGGCTGCCCAGCCCGCCGAAGGAATAGGTGTTGGTGTCGAAGTTGGTGGTGCTGGAGGCGTCGCGGCGCGTCAAATTCAGGTCGATGCTGTCGAGCGCCCGGCCGCCATTGTGCAGGGTGATGTCGCCGTTGTTGGCGATCACCAGATTGTCGGTCAGGGTGCGCAGCGCGCGGCCGCTGCTGCCGATGGCGCCGGTGTTCGCGTCGCGCGCGGTGTAGCTGTCGCTACCGGTGGCCGACAGCTTGACCGTGCCGGCCGTGATGCGGCCGCTGCCGGCATCGCTGGTAATGCTGGAATTGACGCCGCCGTTGGCCGTGGTCAGGCTGACCGAGTCGCTGGCGGTGATGGCGCCCACCTGGATGTTCTTGCGGCCGGTGAAGCTGAAGTCCGTCAGCCCGCCCGTGATCTGTTCCAGGTACTGGGTGGTGCCGTCGTCGGTGATGCGGATGGTCTGGCCCGCGCCGCCGCCGATGGCGATGGTGCTGGTGCTACCCGCCGCGCGCAGGCTGTTGATGGCCAGCTTGTTCAGAGCGGTGTCGCTGCCCACATAGAAATTGTTGCCGGTCAGGCTCAGCGCCGACGTGCCATTCAGAGCCAGCGTGCCGCCAGTGGCCGACGAGCCGATGGAGCCGCTGGATCCTGCCGTCAGCGAGACCGTCGCCGCGCGGATCGCGCCAGGGTTGGCCAGATCGTCGTTGGCGATGTTGCCGCCCGACACCAGGCTGACCTTGCCGCCCGCGCCGGTATCGATGTTGCCGACCAGCATATGCTTGTTGTTGGCCGAGAAGCTGAAGTCCAGGTTGCTCGAACTGGCGATGTCCTTCAGATGAATGCCGTTGGCGTCGTCCGTCAGCGTGAAGGCCGACAGGTTGGGTGCGGTGATGGCGTACGAGCCGTAGGCCGAACCGTTGCGCGTGATGGCCAGGCGCGTCAGGCCGGTCTCGTTGTTGACGGTGATGTCACCGCCGCTGGTCAGGCTGACGTCGGGGGCTTGCAGGGTCAGCGCGGCGCCTGCCGCACCCAGCGCGCCACCGGCCGACAGCGCGATGCTGCCGGCCTGGATCTTCGTGGCGGCGTCGCCGTCGTCAAGAATCGAACCAGAGCTGTTGGCCAGCGACGCGGGGCCGGTAGCCTGCACGCTTCCCACGGTGGTCGTGCCGGACGACTGGGTGTAGCCAAGCTGGCCGCCCGCCGTCAGCGTGACCAGCTTGATGTTGCCGGTGGTGCCGTTCAGGTAGAGGTCGCCGCCCGCGGTGGCCTGCACATTGACCTGGCTGGGTCCGCCCACGCCCACATAGCGCAAGCCGCCCGCGTACGTACCGCCGATCGAGCCGGCCGCCGTCAACGAGATGTCGCCGCCGCCGGCGTACACGTTGCCCGAGCCGTTGCCCAGGATGGAACCATTGGCCGCGTTCAGCGTGACGTCGTCGTTCCAACTGCGGATCGTGCCAGATACCAGCAGGTCGCCCTGGCGTGCATCGATCTGCACGGCGTCGGTCGCCGTGATGTTGTTCAGGGTGATGACGCCCGTGGTGTTGCTGGAGCCGGTGGGCTTGGGCAACTGAACGTAGAAGCCGCCATTGTTGGCGTTGCCGGACAGGTTGCTGGTCAGGATGTCGAGATAGCCCGTGCCGGTGGCGCCGATGGCGCGCCCGGCCAGCAGGTTCACCGAATTGGCCAGCAATTGCGTGGTCTTGTTGCCGTCGTCGCGAATGTCGCCGGCCGCGTTCAGCGAGATGCCGCCGCTGTAGCCGGCATCGATGCTGCCGACCGTGATGTCGCGGTCGCTGATGAAGCTGAAACTCACCGAGTTGCTGTCGCGCACCTCGTGAATCGTGTGCCCGCCGATATCGTCGGTGATGTTGAACAGCAGCGACGGCGCGCGCACGTCCAGCACGTAAAGATCGTCCTCGCCCTTGTGGCGAGCGGTCACCGTCAGGGAATTGAGGTCCGCGATGTTGGTGGCGTAGAGGTTGCCGCGCGTGTCCAGCGACAGGCTCGGGGCGTTGACCGAGACGAAGTTGGTGGCGGTGCCGATGTCCTGGTTGGCGACAAGGCTGACGCTGCTGGCCGTGACGCGCGTATTCGCGAGGCCATCGTCCAGGATGCTGCCTTGCGTGGACGTCAGCGCAACGCTGCTGCCCGCTCGGATGTTGCCCAGTTTCAGGGTCTGGTCGCCGCTGAACACGAACTGGTTCAGCAACGAACTGTAGACCTGCTTCAGTTCGTAGGCGGTGCCCAGGTCGTCGTTGACGTCGAAGGCCAGGAAGGGCGCGGACACCAGCAGGGTGTTCTTTCTGAGCGGGTCGGCGTGTGAATTGCTGACCGACAGGTACGTCAGTGTCTTGCCCGGGTTGTCGACGTAGATGTCGCCGCCGCTGCCCAGCGTCAGGCTGGTCGAGGACGTCTTGATGTGATCGCTGGCCGTGCCGATGTGCTGCTGCGCTTGCAGGTTGACGGCGTTACCCAGCAGTTCGCTGTTGGCATTGGCGCGCAGGATGTTGCCGCCCTGGGCGTTCAGCCACAAGGTGCCGGCGCCGGCGTCCAGCTTGTTGGCGGTCAGGTCGGCCACGCCGATGACGGAAATGCCGTTGTAGGCTTTCAGGTCGTCCAGCAGCACCGAGCCCTGGGCCTGGTTGAGGTAGATGCTGCCGCCCGTGGCGTGCAGTTCACCGGCCGCCGTGCGCAGGTAGGTGCCCGACGTGCCCACCGTGTAGCTGCTGTTGGAGGCCGGGGCCAGCAAGGTGACGACGTTGCCGGTGATCAGCGATGCCGACGAGCCCGTGATGCTGCCCGCGCGCGCGGTCAGCGTGACGTTGCCCGAGCCCGCGTTGACCTGGCCGGCGAAGATGCTGTTGCCGGTCAGGTTGACCGCGCCGCCCGAAGAGCTGACGTTGTTGGCCGACACCGAGCCCGCGCCGTTGATCACGATCGCGGCGTTGTTGGCCTGCGCCTGCGTGATGGTCAGGTTGCCGCTGGTGCTGTCCAGGTACACGCCGCCCGCGCCCGAGGTGGCGGACACGGTGCTGGCGTTGGTCTTCAGGGCGCGGGACGCGGCGCCGATGCCGCCGTTCTGCGCCGACAGCGTGAGCGTGCTGGTGGCGATCGAGGTGGCGTCATCGCCGTCGTCCAGGATGTTGCCCATCCCCGAGGTCAGTGACGAGGACGCGCCCGCCTTGATGGCGCCCAGGGTCAAGTGGCCGCCCGCCCACACGGACAGCGCGCCGGTGGTGTCGATCGAGCGCAGGGCCAGGCTGCCGGCGTTGGTCAGATACACACCGCCGCTGCCGCTGGCGGCCGTCAGCGTGTTGGTTTGCGTGTACAGCGCCACGGCGGATGAGCCGATGGCGCCGTTGTTACCGGTGCTGCCGGCTGCCTTGAGCGCGATGCTGCCGGCGGTGATTCGGTCCAGGCTGTTGCGCGCCAGGATGTCACCGGCCGTGGACGTCAGCGCCAGCGCGCCCGTGCCCAGCGCGATGCTTCCCGTGTTGATCGTGCGGTCGCCGGTGAACGAGAAGTTCAGGCCGGCTTGGTTGACCGTGTTCAGTTGGTAGCTGCCGTTGTCCGTCAGCGAGAAATTCAATCCGCTGGATGCCAGCTCGTAGGTGTTGTTGACGCCGGGTTGCGCATGGCGGCTGGTGATGTCCAGCGTGTTCAGCACCGAGCGGTTGGCCACGGCCAGGTTGCCGCCGGTGGCAAGCGCCAGCCGCGTGGTCTGGGTGTTGACCGCGTTGCCGGCTTCACCGATGCTGCCGCCGCTGGCGTCCAGCGTGACGGTGTTGCCCGTCACCACTTGATTGGCTCCACCCACGTTGCGGATGGCGCCCGCGCTGGTGCGGACCAGCGCCGCGCCGCTGCCGGCGTCAATGACGTTGGCCAGGTTGATGTCGCCCGTGGCGTTCAGCGTGATCGTGCCGCCCCGGCTGGTCAGCTTGCCGATGTTGTTCAGAGTGCTGCCCACGCCCAGTGCTTCCAGCGTGATGGCGCCGCCCTGGGTGCTGATTTCCGTATTCGAATTCTCGAAGCGGATGCCGCCTGTTTGCGTCGAGCGCAGCGTGAAGCTGTTGCCCGAGGTGGTTTGCAGATTGATCGCGGCCATGTCCGCGATCGTGATCTGGCCGGTGGCTTCCAGCTTGATGTTGGTGGTGCCGGCCAGGCTTTCCAACAGGCCGCGCGACACGGTGTTGTTGGCCGCGTTGGCGTCGCCGCCGTTGACGGTGCCGTCACCGGCGCTGCCGTCCAGCGCGCCTGATCCGTTGCCGGAATCGACGATGCGCAGATCGGTCGGGTCGATCAACAGCAGGCCCGTCTTGCCCTTGGGCGCGCGCATGTCCACCGAACCGGTCAGGCCGATGTTCTTCTTGCTGGAGACTTCGGCAAAGCCGCCGTCGCCGCCTTGTGCGCCGCCACGCGCCGACAGGCTGCCGGCAAAGGCCGTGGCGTCGTTGGACCACATCGTGACGTTGCCGCCGTTGCCCTTGACAAACGCATCGGCCTTGAGCGTGGCGCCCGCCGCTACCTTGACGGTGGACGACTTGCCGCTGAACGCAGCCGAGCCATTGTCCGGGGCCACGCCCAGGCTGCCCAATGCAATCTCGCCGCCGCCGGCGGCGCCGGAGACGTCGATGGCCGCGCTGCGGGTCACGTCCACGTGTTCGCCGGTGACGACGACCTTGCCGCCTTGCTGGCCGGCGCCCACGCCCGTGGCGTCGACCGTGCCGGCGATCTTGACGGTGCCGGCGTCGCCGCCCGACAGCACGATCTTGCCGTTCTGCATGCCGACCGACTGGGCGCTGATGATGCCGTCGGTGTTGACCACGTTGTCGATCACGCCCTTGACGGCGCGCGCCGTCAGCAGCACCGTGCCGCCGTCGGCGCGTATCACGCCGCTGTTGGTGACCAGGGCCGATACCGGCTTGCCGTTGGCGTCCTTGGGCAGTTCATTGACGGTGGAGGTGGCGTCGAAGCTGAGCAGCCCGTCGCCCTGGAAGTCGACGGTGACGGTGTTGGCGCCGGCCAGGGCCACGCGGCCCAGCTTGGCCTGGATCACGCCCGAGTTGCGTACCGACGGCGCCACCAGCGCGGCCAGGCCACTGTCCTTGATGCTGATCGTGCCTTCATTGACGATCGCCGCATTGGCCTTGGACGAGGCCTGGTTGAACTTGTAGTTGCCGGCCAGGAAGTCCTTGTCGCTGATGTTCGCCGTGGTGGCGACCAGACCGCCCACGTCGATGCGCGCGCCCTTGCCGAACACCACGCCGTTCGGGTTCACCAGCATCACCGTGCCGTTGGCGTTCAAGCGGCCGAAGATCGCCGAGGGGTCATTGCCGACCACGCGGTTCAACGTGACGCTCTTGCCGCCCGGCTGGCGGAAGTTGACCGTCTCGTTGGCGCCGATGCTGAAGTCTTTCCAGTTGATGATCGCCTTGCCGGTCGACTGGTTGATGTCCAGCGTGCCATTGCCACGGTCGATGATGGTGGCCGAGCCCCCAACCACGTTGCCGCCGGTGGGGTTGGCGTGCGCGCCGCTGGATGCCAGCGAGCCGATCAGTACGGCCAGCGTGCTGAGCGCGGGCAGGGCGGCGTCTTTCTTCGAGCGCGAGCGGCGAGCGGATTGGGCGAGGCTGCGGGAATTGCGATTCATGGTCGGTCTCTTGTCGTTCGCTGCTTAGTACTGCGCCGAAATGCTGAAGAACACGCGGGGATTCTTGTTGCCCTGGGTCAGGACATCTCCGCTGGTGGGCTTGGCCACTTCAAGCGTGGCGTACAGGCTCTTGCTGAGATTGGCGCGCATGCCCGCGCCGATGGAAGACACATTGGCGCGCGTCAGGGGCGCGCTTTCGCTGCGCGACCAGATGCGGCCGCCGTCGATGAACGAGTAGACGTGCGCGCCGTGCGGCAGGAAGTTGTCGGTGGACACCGCGTAGCGCAGTTCCAGCGAGCCGGCCAGGCCGGAGTCGGCGGACATTTCGCCGTCGTCGTAACCCCGGCCGAAGTTGGGGCCGCCCAGCGCGAATTCCTCGCTGGCCAAAAGCGGGCTGGCGCTGTATTGGCCGGCGAAGGTGGCCACGAACGACAGGCGTTCGGTGAGCTGTTGCAGGCGGGTCAGTTCGGCGGTGAGCTTCAGGAAATCCGAACGGCCCTTGGCGCGCGAGGCCAGTTCGGAGCCTTCTTGCGTCGCGCCCATCGCGTCGAGGCCCTGGTGCACGGTGCCGCGGATGGCGGTGATGCCGTTCCAGCTATCGGTGCGGTCATAGCTCAGGCCCGCGCGCAGCACACGCAGGCGGTCGCGCGTGAAGGGGGTTTCGGTGATGTCCGTGGCGACGTTGCGCACGTCGAACATGCCGAAGGCGCGCAGGTTTTCCAGGCGCGAGCGGATCAGCGGATAGGTGAGGGTGGCCGTGTAGGCCTGCACGTCGCTGGCGACGTTCAGCGGGGCCAGGTCGCGGCCCGGCTCGCTCTTGGCGTAGCTGGCGGCCAGGCCGAAGGTCATGCCGCTGTCGGACACCAGCATGTCGTAGTTGCCGGCCACGGCCTGGCTGCGGTAGGCCGGAAAGCCCAGGCGCCCGGTCAGCGTGAAGGTGTCGGCGCGCGCGCCGAAGGAATTCAGCGTGACCTGGCCGGTCATTTCGCTCCAGCCCAGGTAGGGCGAGCCACGGTTGTCAAAACCCAGGCGCGCATCGACGGGCTTGCGTTCGCTGTGCACCACCAACACCGAGCCGCCCACTTCCTTGGGCGAGGCTTCCAGCGAAGCGCGCACGACCAGGCCGCTCAGGTCATTGGCCAACAGCAGTTGGCGTTCGACCTCGGCCACATTGATGGGGCGCACGCCGCGCAGGCGCTGCACCAGCTTTTCAACCGCTGCTTGCGCGGGGCCGATATCGCCGTCGTACTTCACGTCCGACACATACCCTTCGACCACCAGGATGCGGAATACCCCGCCATCGACCGTCTGTTCCGGCACGATGACGCGCGTGGTCACATAGCCGTCGTTGCGGTAGAGCAGTTCGATGTCGTTGGCCACCTTGAAGGCGTCGGCCACCGTTATCGTCTTGCCCAGCAGCCCTTGATAGAAGGCGCTGATTGTCTCGGGGGGGTAGTGGGTAACGCCGTCCACGCGCAGGTTGCTCAGCGTGAAGCTCAGCTTGTCGGCCCCAGCCGGCGCCTCGGACGCGCTGCCCTGCTGCACCGTCACCTGTGGCCCGGCGGTCGTGCTTTCCGGCATGGCCGGTTGCGGCAAGGCGCGGCCCGGCTCGGCGGCCGACGGCAATTGCGGACGCACGCTTTGCGCCAGGACTGGTCCGGCGGCCAGCGCCAGGGCCGTTGTCGCAAGGCCGATATGCAAGGAAATGGGGGTCAGACAGAGGACGACGGGACGGCAGAATCGGGATAGGCGGCGCATGGGGGGAATCGAACGGCGATTTGTTACATTTGGAATTGATAGATGCTATTTGACATACAACTCACGCTTGGGTACACAACATTTTTGCAACCGCCAAGCGCTGAGATATGCCTTCGCTCGTGACGCCGTCACTGGGTAGGTGCAGGAAAATAAAGGGAAATCCAGAATCCGTTAGCCTGTGGCGGCGACGCCACAAAGCGCCGGAATTACGGGTGACCTGACCAGTTTCGCGCTGTAACAAACATTATCGTAAGTACGCAAATATTCCATTACTGAGGTTTGCTGGAATGCCAGGTAGGTTTGCCGCAAGGAAAATTATTCGAACTCCGGGCGCGCTTTTGTCTCTTGTTACCAACGCGAGCGTCGGCTGGCATGAAAGAATGCGCGGCATGAACGACGCCTTCTTTCCGCTGGCTCCGGGCCAGCTCGCCGGTTTGCGCGTACTGGTCGTCGAGGACCGCCCCGAAGACCGCATGCTGCTCGTGGATTTCCTGACCAGTCAGGACTGCCGCGTCTATGTGGCCGAGGATGGCAACGACGGCTACCGCAAAGCGCAACTCGTACAGCCGGACATCATCCTGATGGACGTGAGCATGCCGGTCTGCGACGGCCTCGCGGCCTGCCGCCTGCTCAAAGCCGACCAGGCCACGCGCGCCATCCCCGTCATCTTCCTGACCGCGGCTTGCCTGCCGGGCGAACGGGTGGCGGGGCTGTCGGCGGGCGCCGTCGATTACGTGGCCAAGCCATTTGATTTCGAGGAAGTGCGCCTGCGCCTGCTGATTCATTTGCGGGTGGCTGCAACGCCCGTGCCCGCATCGACGCCGGCCGTGGCCGAGGCCAGCGCGGAAGATGGCACATCCGCCGCCGCCACCGGGGCCACGCTGGACGGCGTGCTGTTTCGCGCGGCGCGCAAGCTGCTGCGCGAACGGCTGGATCACACGCCCGAACTGATGGCGCTGGCCCAGGCGCTGAATACCAACGCGCGGCGGCTGAACCAGGCGTTCCGGCGCTGCGCGGGCACGACCGTGTTCGAGTTCCTGCGGGAAGAGCGCATGCGCGAGGCGCGCCGTCTGCTGTGCGAGACCAGCCTGGATATCCAGGCCATTTCGCAAGCGGTGGGCTATGGCAACCGAGGCAATTTCTCCACCGCTTTCCGCGAACGCTTCGGCATGCCGCCCACGGCCTTGCGCCAGGAATTGGATCCCTATGCTTGAGCGCCGCCTGGGCTTGCCGGGTTGGCTGCCGTTGTTGTCGTTGTTGTTGTCGGCGTTGTTGGCCCTGTCCTGCCTGCTGCTGCCCGCGCGCGCGCAGGCCGCGCAGCCGTCCGTGGACCTGAGCGCCGTCACCGGCAAACTGCCGCTGAACCACGAACTGCTGGGCGTGGAAGATACCGCCGGAACCCTGGAGCCCAGCCAGATCCTGGACGGACCCTGGCAGCCCGTCACCCCCGCCTGGTTGAACCGGGGCTTTTCGCCATCCGTGTACTGGCTGAAGCTGGACGTGCACAACCCCAGCGATCGCTTTCTGGAACGCTGGCTGTCCTTTGGCGTGCCCCGGCTGGAAGACGTGCGCTTCTACCTGTATCAAGACGGTGAACGACAACCCTTCAAAGTGGTGCTGGCGGGCAACCGCGAGCCGCTCGCCTCGCGCGAAGTGCCGTCTTCCGTGTCGGTGGCCTCGCTGCTGCTGACTCCGGGTGAGCGCGTGACGGTGCTGGTGCGGGTGCAGAGCCGCTCGGCCATCAGCATGGAACCCACCTTGTGGACGCCGGCGGCATTCGTGGACGCGGCGCAGCGCGGCACGGTGGTCCTGGCGCTGCTGATCGGCGCGCTGCTGATGGTGGCGATCTACACCGCTGTGCTGGGCGTGGCCCAGCGTGACCGGGTATTCCTGCTTCTGTCCGCCGCCATCATCATCGAAATTCTCTACAGCCTGTCGTTCCAGGGGCTGCTGTACCGCTATGTGTTGACGGGCGGCGGTGAAACGGTGTTGCGCGCGCCCAGTGTGCTGGGGACGCTGGCGGCCACGGTGTTCGCCTTCACCGTGATGCTGTTCGCGGACTTGCATCGGGTGCGGCTCTGGCGCTGGGTGTATGGCGTGCTGATCGTCTTGGGCCTGGTGGGCTCGACCTGGGCGGCGCTGGGCGAGTATCGCGCCAGCGCGCAGGCCGTGGTCGGACTGGTCTTTCTGTGGGGGGTGGTCTGGCCTGTCTCCATGGCCGATGGCTGGCGGCGCGGGCATGCCAATGCGCGGATCTTCCTGCTGTCGTTCGCGGTGTATTGCGCATTGCTCTTTCTGCGGCTGGCCTTCATCAACGGGCTGCTGCCCGGCCGGTGGGAGGGTGGGCCTGAGGTAGCTTGGGACCTGTTGTCGGTGTCGTTGATGCTGGCAGTGCTGGTGCATGGGCGCACGCGCCAGCATCGCCAGGAGAAGCTGGCGGTCCAGCAGGAACTGACGCAAGCGCGCGAACGCGAACACCTGCGGCTGGACCAGGCCGTCAAGGCGCGCACGCGGGCGTTGCAGGCGGCGCTGATTCGGGCTGACGAAGCCGGCCGCGTGCGCCAGGATTTCCTGGCCCGCATCAGCCATGACCTGCGCACGCCGCTCACGTCGATCATCGGCTTCGCGGACCTGATCCAGGCGGGCGGCCGCGACGACGCGCCGCGCGGCGCGATCATTCGTCGCAGCGCCGACCACATGCTGGGCATGGTGAATGACCTGATCGATTACGCCGCCGGCGCGGGTGGCCAGGCGTTGCGCGTGTCTCCTGAATACGTGCATGCCTTGCTGGACGCCGTTGCCAAGGAATCCGCGCCGATCGCCGCCAGGCAGAACAACCAATTCGTGTCGCGGGTGTCGGAGTCGGTGCCGGCGGTGTTGGAAATGGATGGCAAGCGCGTGCGGCAGGTGCTGTCCAACCTGATCGACAACGCCGCCAAGTTCACGCGCGGCGGCGTCCTGACCTTGACCGCCGACTACATCGCGCCCAACACGGACGAGGGATCGGGACGCCTTGCGCTGTCGGTGCGCGACACGGGCTGCGGCATCGCGCCGGAAGATCGGCAGCGCATCTTTGAACCCTTCCAGCGCTTGGCGTCCGCCGAGAACCAGCCGGGGGTGGGCCTGGGCCTGCCCATCGTCCAGCAATGGGTGCAGCGCATGAAAGGCGCCATCAGCATCGACAGCGAGTTGGGGCAGGGGACGCGCGTCAGCGTCACGCTGCCGGTCAGGAAGATGGACGAGTCCCGCATCTCGCATCACTACATTGCCGCCGCGCCGCATGTGCTGCCGACGCTGGACGGGGCCGGCAAGCACCTGTGGCTGGCCGAGGACACGCCCGAGATTCGGGAATTCCTGGTCGAGGAACTGGCCAGCATGGGCTTTCAGGTGGATAGCGAGGCCGGTGGCCAGGCAATGGTTGCGCGCATCCAGGCAGACGACGCCCACCGGCCCGACCTCATCCTGACGGACCACCGCATGGACGGCGTCGACGGCTCGGCCGTGCTGGCGGCCGCCCGCGCGCGCTGGCCGGACCTGCCCGTCGTCGCGGTGTCGGCAACTCCCCACGACACGCTGGCCGTGGGCGGCGCGGGCTACGACGCCAGCCTGCTCAAGCCCATCAGCCTGGTTGAACTACGCCATGTGTTGGGCAGGCTGTTGAATCTGCCGATCAAGCAATCAAGCAACGAGGTGGAGTCGGCGTCGCCGCAGATCCCGCAACTGTCCAGCGCCGAGCTGGCGCAGGTGCAACTGCTGCTGGAAAGCGGCGCCATCTCGGACCTGATCGATTGGGCGCAAGCATTGCAAACGCGCGATGCGGCGTTCAAGGACTTCAGCGAACAACTGCGGCGCATGGCCAGACAGGGCGACCTCGCGGCGATACGCAAGCTGTGCGAGACCATGCGGGAACGCACCTGACCGTCTGAAATGCGCGCCGTGCGGGCGTCAATCGATGACGCGGCCCGGGTTCAGTGTGCCGTTGGGATCCAGTGCGCGTTTCAGCCGCTTGAGCAGCGCGATTTCGCCGTCGCTGCGGGTGTAGCTCAAAAATGGCTTCTTCAGGAAGCCGATCCCGTGTTCGGCGCTGATCGTGCCTTGCCGGCCGCGCAGCGCGCTGTACACGATTTCTTCCACGCCTAGCCATTCGCTTTGCGCGTGCGGGCCAGTCAGGATGTGGATGTTGTTGTCGCCCAGATGTCCCATGAATAAATGCGTCGCGTCGGGGTATTTCTGCTTCAACGCGGCCTCGACGTCGGCCACATACGTCGGCATCTCCGCCCAAGGCAGACCGCAGTCGAAGTTCACCGTGGGTTTCAACGCAGTCAGCAATTCAGGGATGCATTCCCGCAGGCGCCAGAATTTCTGTGCATCCGACAGGCTGGACGCCACCGCGCAATCGCTGATCAAGCCCGCTTCCAGCGCACCTTCCAGCGCGTTCTCCAGGGCGGCCTGGGGGTCCATGCCAGCCAGGCTGCTGGCCTGAATCAGTACGCTCCAGGGCGCGCTGCCCGGCAATGGCAAGGGCACGTCCGCCAGTACGCTGGCGCGTTGCAGGTATTGCGCCGACATGAATTCATAAGCGCTCAGTTGCGGACCCAAGGTTTTTTTCAAATGGCGCAGCAACAAGGCCATGGATTGCGTGTCGGGCACCTGCACCAGCGCGGTGGCCGGCGCGCCGGGATCGGGCTGCAAGCGCAAGGTCAAACGGGTGATCACGCCTAGCGTGCCTTCAGACCCGATGAACAGAAACCGCAGATCCAGGCCAGAGCTGTTCTTGACCAGGCGCGTCAACGACGTCACGACAGACCCGTCGGGCATGACCGCTTCCAGCCCCAACACCGACTCGCGCATGGTGCCGTAGCGCACCACCTGCGTGCCGCCGGCATTCGTGGCGGCATTGCCGCCAACCTGGCAACTGCCGCGCGCGCCCATGTCCACCGGAAAGAACCAACCGGCTTCCAGCGCGGCTTCCTGCACCTGTTGCAGCGTTGCGCCCGCCTGCACCTGCATGACGCCTTCAACCGCATCGATGGATTCGATGCGGTTCATGCGCTCCATATTGATGACCACGTCGCCGTCGGCGGGCACCGCGCCGCCCGCCAGCCCGGTCAAGCCGCCCTGGATGGTGATCTTGCGGCCCTGCCGATCCGCATCGCGAACCAGGGCCGCCACCTCGTCGGTGGTGGTGGGTCGGTGCACGACGCTGGGCACGCCCCGCGTCAGGCCACTCCAGTCGTGTAGGTATCGTTCATCCCCATTCATGCCGCTTGCTCCACCTTGGGTGCGGGCGTCGCCCCGCTTGAGCCCATCGTCGAGGCGGCTTCCGGTCCACCCATGCGTTCAATCAACACGGCCTGGTCGGCCTTGGCCTGCCGGTCCACGTCTTCCGGATTGCAGATTGCGTACAGCGCGGCTTTCATGCCCGCCAGCACGGCGGCATAGGCGGGTTCGCCTGCCAGGTCGTGCAATTCGCCGGGGTCCGAATCCAGGTTGAACAGTTCAGGCTGAAAGCGCACGTAGTGGTGATACTTCCAAGGCCCTTTGCGCAGCATGAAACCCGCGGTGTTGCTGCCGGCCGCATGATATTCGCTGAGGATGGCGCGGTCGTCGTCGACGGGTTGCCGCGCAATATCGAATAGCGACCGCCCCGGCCGCGTGCCCATGTGCGGGGCCGGGTCCACACCCACCGCTTGCAAGATCGTCGGATACAGGTCCAGCAGGTCCACGGAGGTAGCGCAGACGGAAGGCGATACGTCCGGGCCGGCCACGATCATCGGGATGCCCACGCTTTCCTGGTAGAGCGTGGATTTTCCCCATAGCCCACGGGCACCCACGTTGTCGCCGTGGTCCGACGTATAGACCACGTGCGTGGAATCGGCCAGGCCGAGCGCGTCCAGCGCGTCCACGATGCGGCCCACGTTGCTGTCCAGGAAGCTGCACAGCCCGTAGTACGCCAGGAACGCATTGACGCGCTCGTCTTCGCTTTCGAAGGTGTCTTCGCTGCGCTCGAATTCCGCGTAGGCCTGCACCCAGGGATGGCGTTCGTAGCCGTCTTTGGGATGCAGCTTGGCGTGGGGAATCTGCCGGGCCTCGTACAGGTCAAAGAATTCCCGAGGTGCGATCAGCGGGAAGTGCGGCGCCACCAGGCCCACGTACAACACGAACGGTTCACCGCGATCGGCCGCCGCGCGCAGCCACTCCAGGGTGCGGTCGGTAACGGACCTGTCATAGGACGTATAGGGCGATTCGCCCACGCCGATACGGTCGCCCAGCATGCGCTTGCGCCCCGCCACCGGCAAGTAAGGATCCCGAATCGACGCCCACACCATACCGTGCCCGCCAACTACGTGCATGGGGATATGTTCCGCGTCGAAACCGACCGGGTCTGCTTCGTTGCGATAGTGCAGCTTGCCGATGCTTTCAACGCTGATGCCCTGCTGCTGCAACACATGGCCCCAACCTTGCGGATCACCCACGTACGGCATGGCGTTATCCCAGTGCCGAGTCTGGTGCACGCGATGGCCGGTGGCGAATGCCGCACGCGCCGGCACGCAGATTGGGCTGGGGGTGTAGGCGTTCGGAAAACGTGTACCGCGCGCGGCCAGCGCGTCCAGGTTTGGCGTCTTGATGAACGGATGCCCGGAACAGCCCATGAACGCGGGGTTGTGTTCATCGGACATGATGACGACGATGTTTTTGCCTTTCATAGTGCTTCCTGGATATAGCCAGGCCACGCGCGCGGCGCGTCAGGCCTCGGGGGTGTAGCCGCTGTCCTTGACGACCCGGCCCCAGAACGCATCTTCGCGTTCCATCTGTCGTTTCAAGGCGGCGGGCGTGGTGACTTTGGGGTCGAAGAATTGCTGCTGCATGACCTTTTCAAACGCTGGCGAACGCACGGCGTTTGCCACGGCCTCGGCCAAAGCCTGCGCCTCATCAGTGGGCAAGGCCTTGTTGCCGATCAGCGTGAAGTACTCGGCCACCGTCAGCGATGGATAGCCCGCCGTCGCGAACGTGGGCACGTCGGGCAGCGCGGACGACGGCGCCGAGCCGGTCATGGCCAGGATGCGGATCTTGCCGGCCTTGTGCATGGGAATCAGGTTGGGCAGCGTGGTGATCAGCGCGGGCAACACTCCCCCGACGGTGTCCGTCAGCGCCAGCGAACCGCCCTTGTACGGAATCGGTGTCAAGGGAACCTTGCTGGCGTTCGCCAGCATGACGCCCAGGAAGTGCATGACGGTGCCCGCGCCGGGCGTGCCGTAGACCGCCATGCGCGGGTCCTTTTGCGCCAGTGCCAGGAACTCCTGCAACGTCTTCGCGGGGCTGTCCGCGCCCACCGCGAATCCAAAATCAAACTGGCTGGCGGTGCCCAGCGGCGTGAAATCCGCCGGCGTGTAGCGCAGGTCTTTGTATAGATGCGGATACAGCGTCAGGTTCGTGGAGGGGGTGAACAGCACGGCATTGCCAGTGCCATTGCCATTACCGCCTGCGGCCAGCAACGAGTCGACCGCAATGCGGCCCCCCGCGCCGGCCTTGTTTTCAACGATGAGGGTGTAGCCCGATGCACGCATGCCTTCGGCCAGCGCACGGGCCACCAGGTCGGCCGCGCCGCCCGGGGCAAAACCCACCAGCATGCGTAAGGGGGGACTGGCCTTGGCCTGTAGCTGCCTGATCGGCAGCGCGCTACAGCACACGGCGGCGCCCATGGCGCCCAGGAACTGTCTGCGTCGTACTTGCATGCTTGTCTCCGTATCGGCGCTTTTTTGATGCGCCATTTTTGGAGTAGCGTACGGCTGCGTCAGACCTGAAGACAAATATTATTTATCTGTGTTTTATATAAGTTTTTTCTTATGCCAATTTGCCGCGCAGCACTTTGCGCGTCACCAGCGTGCGCAACACGGCTTCCAGCGCGTGTTCCATGGCCAGCGTCGTGCTGTCCGGCGCGCCTTCGGCCACGCGCACAATGGATTGCATGCGCGCAATAGGCGGTCGGACCAGGCGCCGTTCCCCCATGGCCTTGTTGCCACGCGCCAGTTCCAGGCCAGCGCTGTCGGGCAGGATCGCAAACGCCACGCCGTCGCGCACCAAGGCGAAATTCAGTTCGGGATCGTTGATCTCGTACTTCACGTTCAGCGGGCAATCCAGGTCCAGCGCGGTGCGTTCGATCAGACGGCGCAAATCGTGGTCACGGTCAGGCGCCACCAGCGGACGCGATCCGATCGCGGAGAACGCCATCGTCTTTCCCGGCCGGTCGAATAGCGATTCCAGTCCGAACAACGAAAACTGTTCTTCATAGACCGGCTTGCAATACAGCCCCGGCAATTCGAATGCGTTCGGCATAAGCGCCACGTCCAGTTGCCGCGTTTGCAGCGCCACGCGCACTTCGCTGGACAAGGCCGACGACAACAACAGCCGGACGTCGGGATAGTTCTGCTCGACGTACCGCACGAGCGGCGCGGCAAGCACCTGGGCCAAGGACCGGGCCAGGCATACCCGCACCGGCCCGCGTGGCTTGCCCGTGGGGGCCAGCACGTCGGTCTTCAGCGATTCCAATTGCTCCAGAATCGACGTGGCGCGTTGCTGCAAGCGCTTGCCTTCGGGGGTAAGCGTGACGCCCTTGGCATGCCGTTCGAACAAAGCCACGCCCAACTCGGCTTCCAGCGCCGCCACGTGCTGGCTAAGCGCGGGCTGCGCGATGCGCAGCGCGGCCGAGGCCAGCGACAAGCTGCCGCTGCGGGCGATTTCCAGAAAATAGCGGAGCTGGCGTGGGGTCATGGCTACAGGGCTAGGGGGGCATGCATGCGGCGCCGGCGTGCCGACGCGGGTTCACGCTGGCGTTGCGCCACGTCACTATACCCAGGTCGCCGCAAGGAAGTCAGGACCCCCCGCTTTGCGGCAAGGGCTCTTGGCGCCGCGCGATGACTTCAAGCTCTTCTTGCCGGATGCGATGGTTCAGCATCAACGCCAGCGCCGCTGCCGCTGCTATGGCGCTTAACACTACGAAGGCGGATCCGTAGCCGTAGCGCTGCGCGACCCACCCGGCGACGGCGGGGCTGAGTGCCGCGCCACTGCCCTGGATGGCCATGATGGCGCCAAGCCCGGCGTTGATGTGGCCGCTGCCGCGCAACAGCGAAGCCACCAAGCCCGGCAGCGCTACGCCCAGCAGGCCGGCGGCTATGCCGTCCATGATCTGCACCGGAATCAAGGCCCAGGGCGAGGGCCATATGGCCGCCAGCAAACCACGCAGCGGCAGTACGCAACATGCCAGCATGACCAGCCGCCAGTAACCGTGCCGCTTGGCATGGCGTCCCGCCATCAGCGCCACGGGCACCATCACCAGTTGCGCCACGATGATGGTCAGCGCCGTATAGGCGCTGGGGTCCGCCTGGCCGCGCGAGATGGTGGCCTGGCCCAGCAACGGCAGCATCGCGGCATTGCCAAGATGGAACAGCATCATCGTGAGCGCCACCAGGCACAGCGCTCGCGACCGCGCCAGCACCCGCCAGATCGACGGCACGGGCGCGGCGGCCGCCAGCTTCGCCGGGCTGGCAGGGCTGGATGGGCTGGATAGGCTGGATAGGCTGGATGGACCGGCCGCGCCGGCAGGTTCAAGGCCACGCGCGACGTCGTTGTCGATGTCTTCGGGCCGGATCCGATGCAGGCAGGCAAACGCACCCAGCGGCATCAGCACCATCAGCACGAACACGGCGGACAAGCCCCATCGGTAGCCTGCCAGGCCCGCCAACGCGGCCGCGACGACATTGCCGGCATGGTTCCACGCCTCGTTCAGGCCCAATTGCCGAGGCAGCCCGCGCGGCCCGACGATGCCCAGCGTCAAGCCCATGATGGCGGGGCCGAACAGTGCGCCGACGATCGCCGCGAGTATCTGGGTCGTTGCCGCTACGCTTGCCACGGGCCATGCCCACAACGCCAGGTTGCTGGCAATGAGGGTGAGCGTGGCGCCGGCCAGCAAGCCGCGCTTGCGGCGCGTTGCGTCCACCCACGCGCCCATCGGCGTGGTTGCCAGCATGCCCGCCAGGCCGGCGGCGGTCATCAGGTAGCCGATATCGTCGGCCCGCCAACCGTGGCTCAACAAGAAGACGCCCAGGAATGGACCCAACCCATCGCGCACGTCGGCCAGGAAGAAGTTGACGCCTGATAGCCAGCGTTGCGAATCGGGGCGCGTTTGCGAGGTCGCCATCATCGCTTCCTAATTCAACGGCCCTTTGAAAACGAAGAACGCACCCAGCCCGATGAACCCAAAGCCCACCAGGTGATTGAGTGTCAGCCGCTCGTCCAGGTAGAACACCGAGAACACGGCAAACACCGTCAGCGTGATGACTTCCTGCATGGTCTTGAGTTCGGCGGCGCTGTAGACGGCATGGCCGATACGGTTGGCCGGCACGGCAAAGCAGTACTCCGCCAGGGCGATCAGCCAACTGACCAGAATCACCATGGGCAGGGGCCGGCCACCGAACTTCAGGTGGCCATACCAGGCAAAGGTCATGAACACATTGGAGAACAGCAACAGGATGACGGGCAGGATCTTGGGCGACATGTCGGGGCAGTTTTGAAGGGGATGGAGGAATCAGCGGGCGCGGTCGTACAGGGGTTGCAGCGCCGACAGACTGGTACCCAGGCTCATGGCCTCCAGCGAGGTGCCCAGCGTGTTGCGCGTCCCCAAGCCCTCGGCGGCGAACGGCGCGCCGGGTTGCACCGACACGCGCAGACTATCGGGCGGAAACCGGACGATGCTGCCGTCGGCCAGGATGACGCCATTGTGCAAGGCTTGCGCCCGCAGGTGCGGCGGCAGCGGCCGACCCGCGCCCGGCACGGGGGGCTGGTCATAGACGGTCTGCCCGGTCGAGGTATTGACGATGGCGTCGGCCCTGACGCCGCGCGGCGCCTGTCCGCGCCCGATGACGCGCACCGTATCGCCCGGCTTGACGGCGGCGACAAGCGATTCGGACAGGTGCGGCGGAAATCGGACCAGCGTGCCGTCGGCCAGGCGCAATCCATCGACCTCGCCATAGGGATTCATCAGCAATCGCTGGACTTTTCCTTCAGCGACTGATGGCGCGGCCGGGTCCGCGACGGGCGGGGCAGGGGGCGGCATGACGCCTGGAGGAGGCACCCCATACGCGGCGCTCGTCGCCAGGCACGTTGCGATTGCAAGAACGGAAAGCGTGAATCGGGACATGATGAGCTCCTTGAACCGGCAGTGGACACGTCTACGTTGTATGCAAACGCCATGCCAGCAGGAAGTTCGATTCAGATCAAAGGCTTACGATTCCACGCCATCCCCAGGTGTCCGCTTGGGCGACACCTGGGTGTCACCAGATCGGACACTGTCATTCCAGGCCGTGTTCGGCCAGCTTGCGATAGAGCTGTTGGCGTGACAGCCCCAGCCGCCGGGCCGCTTCGGCGCGATTGCCATCGGCGGCAAGCAGCGCACGCTGGATCATGGTGCGTTCCAGGGCCGCCACTGCTTCGGCCAGCGGGCCGTCAAGCGGAATGTCCGGGGCGCCCTGCGCATTGCCCATCGGCTGCAAGCCGATGTGCTCGGGCTCGATGGCCAAACCGTGGCACAGCACCGCCGCGCGTTCCATCGCATTGCGCAATTCGCGCACGTTGCCGGGCCAGGAGTGGGCCAGCAGCCGCTGCGCGGCGGCGGTGGTCAAGCGCCTGGGCACCCCGTCGCCGATGCGGCGCAGAAAATGTTCGGCCAGCGTCAGCACGTCGCCCAGCCGCTCGCGCAGGGGCGGCAGCGCAATGGGCACGACCTGCAGCCGGTACCACAGGTCCTCGCGGAACTTGCCTGCCGCGACGGCGCCGGGCAGGTCGCGGTGCGTCGCCGCGACAATGCGCACGTTCACCGGCACCACCCGCGCGCCACCCACCGGGGTGATCTCGCGTTCTTGCAAGACGCGCAAGATCTTGGCTTGGGTTGCCAGCGGCATGTCGCCGATTTCATCCAGGAACAGCGTGCCGCCCTCGGCTTCGCGAAAGCGGCCGGCGCGGTCGCTGGTGGCGCCGGTATAAGCGCCTTTGACGTGGCCGAACAGTTCGCTTTCCATCAGCTCGACGGGAATCGCGGCGCAATTGACGGCCACGAACGGTCGCGCGCCACGCGAGCTGTTGCGATGCAGGGCGCGCGCGACCAGTTCCTTGCCGGTTCCGGTCTCTCCTAGGACCAGCACGGTGGCATCACTGCGCGCCGCCATGCCGATGCGCTTGAAGACGTCGCGCATGGCCTCGCTGCCGCTGACCAGTTCAACATCATCGGTGGGCGCAGAAAGTGGGTCGGGCGCGGCGGCCGCGCCCTGCGCGCTTTGCAGGGCGCGTGCCAGCGTCTGCATCAGGGCTGCGCGCGCGACCGGCTTGGCCAGGTGGTCGAACGCGCCCAGGCGCATGGCTTCGATGGTGTTGTCGCCGCTTGCATACGCGGTGAGCATGATGCAGGGGACCGGCCCGAGCAGCGCCGCCTTGCGCAAGAAAACCAGGCCATCCTCGCCCGGCATGCGCAGGTCGACAATGGCCAGCTCTACCGCTTCGGTACGCAGCCGGTTCAGGCCGGCGCTGGTCGACGAGGCTTGCAGCACGGTGTGCCCCAGGTCATGCAAGGTCTCGGACAAGCTGTCGCGAAACGCCGCGTCGTCGTCAACGATCAGGATGCGGGCCATGGCAGCTCCATGTCGATACGCGCGCCGCGCGCGGCGTCGGCCAGCCTGACCTGGCCGCCGTGCGCCTGCACGATTTCCCGCACCAGCGCCAGGCCGAGACCAGAGCCTCCGGTGCGTGCCGTGGCGAAAGGTTCAAACAAGGTGTCGCGCAGGTCGTGGGGCACACCGACACCGTCATCGGCCACCCACAAGAGCAGGTCGCCGCGCGGGCCGCGGCCAGCGCCCAGTGTGATCGTGCCGCCCTCGGCCGTGTGCGCCAGCGCGTTCAGCAGCAGGTTGTCGAACACTCGCGCCATCTGCACCGGATCGAACCATGCGCGGGGTTGATCAAAGCCGGCCTGCGCCGCCACGGACTGCGTCAAGCGCACTCCGGCTTTCTGGGCCGCCGCCGCGTGAGCCTGACGGCGCTCATCCAGGAATGCGGAAAGATCGAGCGGCTGGCGCTCGACACGGAAGGGTTGGGTCAAGGCCAGCAGGCTGGACACCAGGGATTCCAGGCGTTCGGTCTGCGACAGCACCGCTTGCAGCGCCCCGTCCACGCGCGCTTGACGCACGGGTTCGGGGGCGGCCAAGGCGTTTTCAACTTTCATGCGCATGGTGCCCAGCGGGTTGCGGATCTCGTGCGCCAGCCCCGCCGACATGCGGCCAAGGGTCGCCAGCCGTTCGGCCTGCTGTAGTTGCTGCCGCAATTCGCCGGACTGCCGCCGCCAGCGCGCGAACGTGCGGTCGAGCCAGATACCCGACACCACCACCATGGTCAGTAGCAGGCTGACCGCAAGGATCAGCGAATTGATGACGTCAGCCCCGATCAAGGGCACGCGGGTCAGGGTCCAGGCGGCCAGCGCGCCCGACTGGGTATCGGCTGGGCAGGCCGCGAAGACCACGGCTTCCCGCAGCCCCGGGCGTACATCGGTGACCAGCCCGGCGGAGTCCAGCGCGCGTTGCGCGGTGGCGCCGATACGCTCGAGTTCCGCGCCAGGCGGATCGCGCTTGATGCCGGTGCCGTCGTAAGTGGGAAAGGCGTAGGCGACGACGCCCGCTTCCGCTTGCCAGAAGCCGCCCTCCATGCCCGCGCGATCGCGCAGCGCCAGATCCAGGATGGCCTGCGCGCCAGGCAGCTCTGGCGGCCCGGCACGTGGCGCGGCCGTGGCCGCCAGTTGCAATCGGCCCGATCCCGCTCGCAATGCCTCGCAGGTGACCGACGCAAGATCGCGTGCACGAGCGATCTGCGGGCCGGCGCCCTGGCGTACCAGCACGACAATCAAGCTGGCCAGCAGCATCGCGACCAAGGTGATCCACAGCCAGAGAATCCAAAGATCCCGGCGTATCGATTTTTGCGGTGACAGGAACGTGCTCCCAGGGGTAAACACGCCAAGAATACTGCGAGCCCGGGCAGGCTGGTGTGAACCTTGCCCCGTCGCGCGCGCCTTATTTCCCCTTGCCCATCGACAGCGGCACGCCCCAGATTGGATCTTCCATGCCTTGCTTGCCCAGCGGCGTGATCTGCATGGGTTGCAGGGTGGACAGCAACTGCCGGTGCGCGTCGCTCAAACTGTGGCGCTGCGCGATGAGCTTCTGCGTGAAATCCATTGGTGCCGGGCGCGTGTAGACCGTGAAGTCTTCCAGCGGGCATTCGATCATCTTGGGGTCGACCGCGCGGCAGCCCGATTGCTTGTACTTGTAGCTGGGCGTCTTCATGTGCATGCGCTGGCTCAGCACCAGTTGGCCGCCCTTGAGGGTAAAGCTGGCCAAGGCCAGCTTCGGCGGCACGCGCGACTGCACCTTGATGGCGGGGATATCGCGCGAATCCGTCTGCTCGTAGTAGCCGGCGCGGGATCCCTGCGTGGTTTCGGTGTATTGCTCTTCGCCCCAACTGACGCAGTTGCCCGACGCCCGGTGCACGGCCGTGCACACCGTGCGCGTCTTGAGCTGGGTGCCGGTGGTGCCTTCGTGCCAGTTGGTTTCTTTGTAGAACTCGCGATAGAGCTCCGGCGACAAATAGGCGGTGCCGTTGGCGCCCCGGCCCGAGCCCACCGGGCCGGGGCGCGCGCCTACCTGGTCCAGCAAGGCATTCAGCTTGTAGTCGTCGCCGCCAGTCAGCAGGTACTTGCCGGGCGGCAGGATATGCACTTCGAAGGCCTTGAACAGGTAGGTGGCCTGCTTGTCCCGTTGCAGCGAATTGTTCTGGAATTTGCGGCCAAAGGTGATCTTCGGCTGCTGTTCATGCATCCAGACCGTGTTGCCGGTCCACTTGGTCATGGACTCCGCGTCGTTCAAGCTGGCGTGCGGCATCACGTCGGCCACCAGCACCACGGCCATGTCGTCCTTCAAGGCCTCGCCGATCAGGTCCAGCAGTTGCGCGTAGCGCGGGTCGTCCATGCTGCCTTCGCCGTTGTAATCCGGCACGTTCACGCAGCCCGACAAGGCCAGTGCAAGCGTCAGGGCGGAAAGGGCAACGCGCGGTCGCGGCAGCGTCATGGGAGCGGTCCTTGAAAGGGGCTGAGTCGGATGAGTGACCGCGCATGCTACTGATTTGGGCTGGCGCCGCAACACCCGGATAGCGGCCTGAAACATGGCGCCGGCCGGCTTGGCGCGAAGCCTCGCGCGGGCACGGCTTGCCCGCGCGGGTGGGATCAGGGTGGGAACCCAGAAATGGCGAGGGCTGCGGCCGTGTCGGGGCCACGGGCAGCCGGCTGGGCTTGGGTCAAGCCGAATGGCGGGCTTGGAAATTTATTGTTGCCATTGTTTCGGCCTGGCCCTTTTTGCCTTGCCCTTTACCCCTTGTCCTGTATTCGGCCTGACCCTTTGTCTACGCGGAAAACCCGATCATCCCCGCGCCTGGACGCTATTGCGCGGTGATCCCCGCCGATTCGATCAGCGCCCGCCAACGTTGCACTTCGCTGTTCCAGAATGGCGCGAATTCCGCCGGCCCGCGTGCATCGACGCTGAAGCCTAGCGAGCGCGTTTTTTCCGCGACCTCGGGCCGCGCCATGATGCTGACGAGTTCTTTGCCCAGGCGTTGAACGATCGCGTCCGGGGTTGCAGCGGGCAGCATGACGGCGGTCCATTGTTCGACGTTCAGCTTCGGCATGCCCGCTTCGGCGGACGTCGGCACATTCGGCACTTGCGGGTTGCGCGCCGCGCTGGCAATGGCAATGGCGCGCAGTTTGCCCGACTGGACGTAGGGCAGGGACTCGGCGTAGTTGCTGAAGATCACATCAAGCTGCCCGCCCATCAGGTCCGTCAATGACGGCGCGCCGCCGGCATAGGGGATGTGCAGGATGTTGGTGCCATTGATCTGGTTGAACAAGGCCAGGGACAGGTGCGACGGTGTACCCACGCCGCTGGACCCGGCATTCAATTCCTTGCCCTTCGCCGCCTTGGCCAGGTCGTCCAGCGTGCGTATGTTGCTGTTGGCCGGCACCACGACGAGTATCGGCGTCGAGGCCAATAGCGCGACGGGCTTCAGGTCCTTGGTGATGTCGAAGCGGCTTCTGTCGCGCAGCAAGGTGGCGTTCACCGAGTGCGTCATGGTGATGGCCAGCAGCGTATTGCCGTCGGGCGCCGCGCGTGACACCTGTTCGGCGCCGATCATCGCGCCCGCGCCCGGGCGGTTTTCGACCACCACGGTAACGCCCAGGCGTTCGCCGAGTTGTTGGCCCACCAGGCGAGCCATGACGTCCGTCAATCCGCCAGGCGGGAACGGCACGACGTATTTCAACACGCTGCCTTTGGCGGGGTAGTCGGCGGCTTGTGCTTGTGCTTGGGTGGCGGGGGCGATGGCCGCAAGTGCAAGGGCCGAAGCCAGCAACATTCTTCTAGTAATCATTTGGTCTCCTCTCCGTACGTTTTTTTTATGATGCTGCAAGGTCGGTATTGCGAAATCAGGCCAGCGCCGCCAGCACCTTATCGGCAACCAGGCTGCTTACCCGTTGGTTGGATTCGGTGGTCAAGCCTGCTGTGTGGGGCGTAAGAATAAGATTCGGGCAGCCCTGGAAATGCGGCGCAGGGGCAAGCGGCTCGACGTCAAAGACGTCCAGTGCGGCGCCGCCAAGCTGTCCGCCGCGCAGGGCGCTTGCCACGGCGGCCTCGTCAACAATGCCGCCACGCGCGGTGTTGATAAGGACGGCGCCAGGTTGCATCGCTTGAATGCGCGTGGCATTGAGCAAATTGCGCGTCGAGTCCAGTAGCGGCATGTGCAAACTGAGCACGTCCGCTTGTGCCAGCACGCTCTCCAGGGTGGCAGGGGCGACACCCAGCTTCGCGAACAGCGGGTCGTTATGCGCCAATGCCGGGTCAAACGCGACCACCGACATGCCCAACGCCTTGGCCAGCCTTGCGGTCAATTGCCCGATCGATCCAAAGCCCAGCAAGCCCAAGGTCTTGCCCGAGATCTCGCGGCCTTTGGACAGCGCATCGCGCGGCCATTCGCCTGCCGCGACCGCCGCCGAGGATGCATAAGAGCCGCGCAGCAGCACCATCGCGGTCGCGATCACGTATTCGGCAACGCTGTTGGCGTTTGCGCCGGTGGCGGGAAACACCTGTATGCCTTGTTGTTCGCAGCCGGCCAGGTCGATGTTGTCCAGGCCGACACCCAGCCGTCCCACCACCTTGCACCGCTTGAGCGATGCCAGCAGTTCGCCGCGCACCTGCGTGCGGTTGCGCACGATCAGGGCGTCGCAGTTGGCCGCCAGTTCACACATGCGCGGCAGGTCGTCGACCAGCTTCGGGTCATAGATGACGTCTGCTTTTTCCCGTAGTCGGTCGACCGCGGGTGCGTCCATGAATTCAGTCACGACGATGTACAAGAATCCCTCCTTCCGACGGCACTGGCCGCTTGATGTGATCCGGCCCATGCACGATGCCAAGATCCATACTAAGAAGGCGAGAGATTTATCAAAAGCTAATTTTTTTACATCTGAGCATCGGCAAAAGCGATGCTCGTGGGGTGGCGAGCACGACGGCTATTTCGCCAGCGGGGAAGATTCCCCGAATTCCCGGAAGCAGTTCACCAGCACCTGCGTGGTTCGGCTGTCGTTATTGGCGTGGCGCACGGCCAGGCACACGGTGCGATACAAGCCAGGCAGGTCAATGAACTTCAACGCGCCGTCGCTGCGCGCGGGGCCTTTCAGCACGGGCAGGACGGTGACACCGATGTCATGGCGCACGATGGACAACACAGCGTCATGCGAGTCCAGCTCCATCGCGGGCCGGACCGAGACGCCGCTGTCCTGAATGAACGACTCGATCTGCTTGCCGATC
>RCUK01000309.1_pt1 | contig 51034 bp, 68 predicted proteins | sample 2166381 | NCBI WGS metagenome assembly RCUK01 (sample SAMN09932809, study PRJNA488358) | compost metagenome | isolation source: compost soil in an enriched community | place: Germany: Experimental Botanical Garden | reverse complement strand
GGAATTGGTGGCCCTGCTTCTTTTGTCGATGGTAATCTTCACGTATTCATCTCTGGTACGTCGGTCAATCGTTTACGTGTTCGTAATAATCAAGTTATTCCTCATCCCATCACTGGTGGTAGATGCGGTAATTTTATGTTGATTGCGACACAATATAACATTCCAGATGTCACTGGTGAACTTTCCAACGTTCCTCGTTATTTTGAATTCAGTGGAAACATTGGTTATAGGCTGTTTAGTTATTCCCTCTATGGGATTCTGCCTAGAGGAGGATTTGTTACTAACAATTGGCATATCTATTCACCTGATCCTATTATCAATTGTGGGACTGAAGTTTATCCTGACAATTCTAGATTTCCAGGTATTGTGGTAGATGGTAATGTAGCTTATGCTGATCCAGCTCTGGCTAACACTTCTATTGGATTTGGAATGGCATTACGTAATGCATCTCATACACGTATCACTAATAACCTAATTTTCAATTATGGAAATGGTTTACAGATTACGCCTAATGCATCACGAATTGCTCCAAATAGTGGAACGATTAGTACATCGGCAGTGAGTAGAGATATTACCTTTGATGGAAATTCAATTGTTAATTATCGTGGAGTAGGGGTTCAACTTACACGTACCTCGGGTGATGGGTCAATTTATGCCAATGTATACGATGTCTCCATTCGTAATAATTTGTTTAATCTGGTATTAGATGATGCAAATGTTCTCAGCACAGGTTCTGTTATTTCAGTAGTCTTTACTGGAGGGTCATTGGTTAATAACATCAGTATTGATGGTAATATTGCTGATGGGGCTGGGTCCTACATGGTAAGTGTGTCTGGTATTAGAGGACTTTACATTCGTAACAATAGGATGAAGAATCCTGGTCGTACAGTGGCAGGTCAGAAAGTTGGTCTTAATCTATCTGACGTAGTAGGTTATGAAATCGTCGGTAATGAATTTAAAGACGATAGAGGTGTCCCAGTTATGACTGTCACTCTTAGTGGCAATAACACCACTACAAAAGGAATTATGCGTAATAACTCTTTCCTTGGGTGGACATCTGCCATGATGACACAAATCACTCCTGCTAGTCATAAAAGTTGTTTTGATAATAACAAGAGTGGAGATGATGCATTGGATGGAATTATTACACTATCTGCAGCGGGGTCTACAGTAGTGGCTAATACTAATGCTCATTCTGGAGGAGCATATCAAAGATATGTTACTCTTACACCTATCAATAATACTTCGGCTCAGATGACGGCTAAACGACCCTATATCAGTTCTCAAGTATCAGGTGTAAGTTTTACCATCACTACAGGGGATGGAAGCGCTGCTGCTGGTACAGAGCAGTTTTATTACAAGATTAACGGATGATCACTGAGTACATTACCAACCCTCCTGTAGCTATTGTTACAGGAGTGGCTACAGTGGGGACTAATGCGTTTATCATAGCGCTCCCCACTATTATCAATGTCCTAATGGCAGCCTATCTATTATTCCTTGTAATTCATAAAGGAATTCAACTTTATAGAGAGTTTAAAAAGAAAGATGAACCCAGTCAATAAATGGCTGGCAGGTACAATTTCAGCAGCCCTTCTATCTGGAGCATCCTTATGGGAGGGCACTCAGTATTACGCTTATTATGATATAGGAGGCGTCCCTACTGTTTGCCAAGGATATACTGGGAAAGGTATTATCTTCGGAAAGAAATATTCTGCTGAAGAATGTAATGCCTTCCTACGTAAAGAATTAAAGACACACAGTGATGGTGTATTGAAATGCATCACTAAGCCATTAAAACAACGAGAGCATGATGCATTTACGTTAATGGCGTATAATGTAGGGATTGCAGGATTCTGTGGCTCTAGGGCTGCTAAACTGTTCAATCAGGGATATGTAGAACAAGCATGCTGGGCTATGTCCAATGGACCAGATGGAAAGCCTGTCTGGAGCTATGTTGGAGACAAATATGTACAAGGCCTTTATAACAGGCGTGTGTACGAGCGTTCTATGTGCCTAGGAGCCCCCTATGTCAAGACTTAAGGGGTATGTATGGATTTTAGTTTTAGGAGCCTTGCTGGGCCTCTACGGGGCTCACAGATGGGTTGTAGTGTCAGAGGTGAAAGAAGCTGAGACCTCGCTCATTGCTAAGCTAGAAACTAAGGCTAAGAAAGTAGAGGACGAACTGCGTATTAACGCCTCTAATGACAAGAAAGAGAAAGATGCAAAGATTACTAGTATTTCTTCTGACCTCGATAGGGCTAATAGGATGCTCCGTTCCCGTCCGACACGTCCCAAAGTTCTCCCTCCCTCAACTGGAAACTCCTGTACAGGTAGAGAGCTTTACCAAGAAGATGGACTCTTTCTTAGAGGGGAAGCTGCCAGAGCAGAAGCCTTAATTGTTGAACGAGATTATTACTATAAGCGTTATGAAGACGCTAGAAAGAAACTAAATGGTGAGTAGAGAACAACTCCTAGATTCTATGGGGCGTCCTATTACGCAAGGATTGTTCCTAGAGCTAGGTTATAATTCTAGTGCTATTTATACGCTAAAAGATGTGGATTATGAATACAAGGGTAAACAATATCCATCTGCTAGACGTTTATATCTAGAACTAGAAGACCCTACTGAATATGAATTCGCTACACAATGTTTCCTTGGATGGGATCATTGGCAGCGTATCTGTGCCAATAAGATGATTTTCATTCACATCCAGAAATGGAGAGATGAATTGGAGATTAAACTTCGTTCCAGAGCTGTTAAGATGAACATTGCTGCTGCTGAAGGTGGTAACTACTCGGCAGCTAAATGGATTGCTGACAGAGGTTGGCAAACTAGAGGGGCAGGACGTCCTTCTAAAACAGAAGTAGAGAAGGAAACTAAAATCCAATCTATTATTCGTTCAGAATATGATGATGACATTGCGAGACTGAGAGTGGTTTAATGGCAAAAGAATTAGATACATGGCTGAAAGACGCCGAACTCCGAATTGCTAAGATGCCTGAAGAGGCAAAGGAGCTAAGAGAGCTGGCTAAAGCAGACTTGTACTACTTTGCCAAACTAGTTAATCCCGGATACGTCTATGGAGACGTCCATAAGGAATGCTACAAATGGATGCAAAACTATAGCCTTTATGGTCAGAGTGAAGATAATAGCAATAAGCTTATTATGCTTCCTCGTGGACACTTAAAGAGCCACATGGTTGCTACATGGGCAGCATGGATCATCACTAGGCACCCTGAAATCACCATTCTATACCTTTCTGCTACTGCTGAACTTGCTGAGAAGCAATTGTTTGCTATTCAGAACATCCTAGCATCTACCATTTATCAGAGATACTTCCCGGAGTACATTAATCCGCAGGAAGGTAAACGTGAGAAGTGGAGTTTAAGGAAGTTTAGTATTGACCATGTACAACGACGTGCAGAAGCGATTCGAGATGAAACAGTTGCCACGGCTGGATTGACTACTAATACAACTGGCTGGCATGCTGACATCATTATCGCGGATGACTTGGTTGTACCTGAGAATGCTTATACGCAAGACGGTAGAGAGGGGGTTGTTAAGAAGGCTTCCCAATTCACTTCCATTCGTAACGCTGGTGGATTCACAATGGCGTGTGGAACTCGCTATCATCCAGCAGACATTTATGCTACTTGGAAAGAACAAGTGTATGAAGTGTATGATGATGAAGGTGAATTGGTTGATAATAAGCCTGTGTGGGAGATTCAGGAGCACGCTGTTGAAATGGATGGTGTATTCATCTGGCCCAAGACTATGCGCCCTGATGGCAAGTTCTTTGGTTTTGATCGTAGCGTCTTAGCACGTATCCGGGCTGAGTATGAAGATAAGGTGCAGTTTCATGCACAGTATTACAACAACCCAAATGATCCTGGAAGCAATCGTATTAACAGGAGTAAATTCCAATACTACGATAGAAAGTTCCTCCGTCAAGAAGGTGGCTCATGGTTCTTCAAGCGTAACAAGCTAAACGTCTATGCTGCTATTGACTTTGCTTTCTCTATTTCTAAGAAGGCTGACGATAGTGCTATTGTCGTTGTAGGTATTGATGCTGATGGATTCTATTACGTCTTGGACATGGATAGATTCAAGACAGACAAGATGAAGACCTATTTTGATCACGTAGCAGCAATGCATTCTAAATGGGAATTCAAGAAGCTTAGAGCTGAAGTTAATGCTGCTCAGGCTATTATTGTCAATGACTTGAAGGATGAGCTACGTAAACAAGGTTTATCCATCTCTGTTGATGAACATCGTCCTAATCGTCATGAAGGCACTAAAGAAGAGCGTATGGCCTCTGTCCTTGAACATAGATATGACAATATGCATATTTGGCATTTCAAGGGAGGATATACAGAAATGCTAGAAGAGCAGCTTGTTCTAGCTCGTCCCTCACATGATGACTTGAAGGATGCCCTAACCTCAGCTATTGAAATTTCTGTAAAACCCAAGCATATTCGTTATGATGGGGAATTCAGAGAAAATGTAGTACCGATTAATTCAAGATTTGGCGGAGTTGCATTCCGATAAAAATATATGGCTAAAAAAGTATTAGAACTACGCTCAGCATTTGGTGGCGATGACATTGGTAAATACATCTCCTTTACGTGGATGGAATACCACACCCAGATGCGTGAGAAGATTGATCAGTGGAAAGAGCTTCGCAATTACATCTTTGCTACAGACACAACAACTACAACTAATCGTTCCCTTCCTTGGAAGAATAGTACAACGATCCCTAAGCTGTGTCAGATTAGAGACAACCTTCATTCCAATTACATCTCTGCCCTATTCCCTAATGATAATTGGGTGAAATGGGAGGCGTACAGCCTTCAGGATGGAACGAAACAGAAGGTTAAGGCTATTGAGAGCTATATGGCTAATAAGTGCCGTATGAGCGATTTTAGGACACAGATGAGTCGGCTCCTGTATGATTACATTGATTACGGGAATGCTTTCGCTACAGTCGATTATGAATCGTCTACACGTGAAGGTGCTGACAAGAGTGTTGTGATTGATTACGTTGGCCCTAAGGTTAGACGTATCAGTCCTTTAGATATTGTCTTCAATCCTCTGGCTACAAGCTTCCGAGATAGCTTCAAGATTATTCGCAGTCTTAAACAGATTGGTGAGCTTCATTCCATGGCTGCAGATGAGCCTGAGAATAAATATCTAGAGAAGGCTCTTGCTGATCGTAAGAAGCTCTGTGACCATATGAGTACGTATGGACTGGAAGACTACGATAAGGATGAGGGATATCAGATGGATGGCTTCGGAAGCCTTCAAGAGTATCTACAGAGTGGTATGGTGGAGTTTCTGGACTTCTACGGTGATGTGTATAATCACAAGACTGGGGAACTTCAGAAGGGACGTGTAATCACTGTAGTGGATCGTATGTGGGTAATCCGCAATGAACCCATTCCTACGTGGCTAGGAAGCGCTCCAATCTACCATGCAGGGTGGAGGCTCAGACCAGACAATCTGTGGGCTATGGGCCCTCTAGACAACCTTGTGGGCATGCAATATCGTATTGACCATCTGGAGAATCTGAAGAGCGATGCTATGGACTTAGCTGTCCTTCCTCCTCTTGTTATTGTGGGAGATGTGGAACAATTCCAATATGGCCCAGGATCGGAGATTCATCTAGACGAGGGTGGTTCAGTTACAGAACTTGCTCGTAATTCTCAGTGGGTGATTCAGGCTGACAATTCCATTGCTATGCTTGAGCAACGTATGGAGCAATATGCTGGAGCTCCTAGAGAAGCTATGGGTATTCGTTCTCCTGGAGAGAAGACTGCTTACGAAGTGGAACAGCTTCAGAACGCTGGTGGACGTATCTTCCAAGAAAAGATCACTACGTTTGAGATTGAACTGCTAGAGCGTGTTCTTAACGCTATGCTGGAGACCGGGAAGCGTAATATGGATACTTCGGACGTCATCCGTACTATCGATAATGATCTTGGTGTTCATGACTTCATGACTATTACACGTGAAGACATTACAGCATCTGGGGTTATTCGTCCTATTGGTGCTAGACACTTTGCTGCTCAAGCTCAGCTTCTTCAGAACATAACTGGCGTGTTTAACAGTCAAGTGGGTAAGATTATCCAGCCCCATACATCTGCTATTAAGCTATCACAGCTTATTGAAGACACACTGGGACTTGGACGTTTCTCTCTCTTCGCTCCCAACGTCGCTGTTGGAGAGCAACAAGAAACTGCTAGACAATCTCAACAAGCGTCTGAAGACCTTGCTGCTGAAGCTAGTGTTCCTGTAAGCGCTACGCAACTATGAAATCCACTTGGATAGCAGGGAAAACCCCTGAACAGAAAGCAGAACTAACTTCTACGTTTAAGGCGTCTCTCCTTCTTCGAGAGCGCCTTGCGGCAATGCTAGACGCAAAGATTGATAACGCTAGAAAGGCAACACGCAGTAAGGAGACATACCTTGATGCGTCTTGGGCGTACCGCCAAGCGGACAGTATTGGATACGAAAGAGCTCTTTCAGAGGTTATTTCTTTAATTTTAGATAAAAATGTCGAAAAAGAGTGAAAAATCTGGTATAAGTATTATACTATAAATACTGAAGAGGGAGGAGCGGAGTGACGACCCTTCAGAATACTAAGTATACATTGCTTTCTTAGTTTAATGGTAAAATTCCTTCCTTCCAAGTAGGAGTTGTCAGTTCGATTCTGACAGGAAGCTCCATACACGCCTTGTTAGTTAAGTGGTATAACAGTTGCCTTGTAAGCATCTGTCGCTTGTTCGATTCAAGCACGAGGCACCATTGGAGGTTAGCTCAGAAAGGTAGAGCAAGCGGCTGATAACCGCTAGGTCAATGGTGCAATTCCATTACCTCCAACCATACAAGCTCTAAGACTGTGCAACTGTGTTCCGATGGAACATGGCCCGGATCAACGGGATAAGAGCACCATACATGTGGACGGTAGTGTAGCGTTAGCACATCTGCCTGTGAAGCAGCTAGGTAGGGTTAGATTCCCTGCGTCCAACCAATCAACGGGTCCCTGTTCTAATGGCAGGATGCCGGTCTCCAAAACCGTGCAGTCGTGGTTCGAATCCATGGGGGCTTGCCAATTGTAATATTTTAAGAAAGAGATCAATGTCCGACCAGACGATCTTCGATAGTAATTCAAACGGGGGTAACCCTCCCAATCCCTCAGGTGGTGCAAGCACACCGCCTAACGTTCCTGACAATCAAGCCCTACTTACCCTGTTGAGCGAGATTAAGAATGAACGTGGAGAGCCTAAGTATAAAACGCTTCCCGAAGCACTTAATGCGCTTCGCCACTCGCAAGAATATATTCCTACGCTGACAAGTCAATTGTCACAAAAGGACGCTGAACTTGCTTCCGCGAGGGCTGAAGCTGCACGAGTTGCAGAATTGGAACGTGTTGTACAGGAACTCACTCAGCGTACTCCCACAGGGTCTACAACCCCTACTGGCCTTACTGCAGAGCAAATTGCTGATCTGGTTGAGCGTAATATGGAAACTGTCAAAGCCAAAGATGTTGCTAAACAGAATACTGCCCTTGTGGCAGCTAGTCTGCAAGCAGCTCTAGGAACTGAGGCTGAATCTAAATATAACGCTAAAGCCGCTGAACTGGGAATGAGTGTGATGGAGCTTAATGCTCTGACCGCTCGTAGTCCTAAGGCAGTGTTGGCTATGTTTAGTGTGGCATCGGCTCCTGTGAAGACAGGTTCCCCTACACATTCTACAGTTAACACTACAGGTCTTACGCCCTCTCAAGAAACGTTCATTAGTCGTAATAAGGACAGCGTTGTCATTGGTTCTACACATCAAGATACTATGCGTGAATTTCACAACAGTAACAAGATGGTCGAAGAGCTACATGTCAGCGGTAAAACCGTACACGACCTCTCTAGTCCTAAAGAGTATTTTAAATACTTTGGTGGATAATTATAAAAATAGGAAAGTAAATGGCTCAAAATCGTGCTAATTCTACTGCCTTCATTGAATCGGAACAGTACAGTTCGTTCATTCTGCGCAATCTCCATGATGGAATGTTGCCCGGAGTGTTCTACCGTAATGTGACTGACTTTGGAAGCGGTACAACTCTACACATCAAGACAGTTGGTACTGTCACAATTCAAGACGGTGCTGAAGACGTTCCGTTCGCTTATACGCCGATCGAATCGGGTGAAGTGACCCTTACCATTACCGATTATGTCGGCGATGCTTGGTATGTCACTGACGAACTCCGTGAAGATGGCGCACAAGTGGAAGCTCTTATCGCTGCCCGTGCTGCTGAGGCTACTCGTGCTATTCAAGAAACGTTTGAAAGTCGTTTTCTCGCTAAGGCTAATAGCTCGCAGGTGAATGCAAATGCCAATCTGATTAACGGCTTCCCGCACCGCATTGCTTCGGCTGTTGCTACTGCTGGACGCGAGAACACAATTCTTCTGGATCACTTCATTCAAATGAAGCTGGCCTTTGATAAGGCTAATGTCCCGATGGGTGGTCGTGTTGCTATCGTTGATCCGGTGGTTGCTTCGACTCTGGACCGTCTGGTTCAAATCACTCATGACGTTACACCATTCGGTCAACGGATTCTGGAAAATGGTTTCGACCGTGATCACCAGTTCCTGATGAACCTGTATGGCTGGAACATCATCACCTCTAACCGTCTACCTACAGGCAACTTCTCGGATGGTACAACTGCCGTTACTGGCGCTGTTGCTAACATCTTCATGAGCGTTGCTGATGACAACACGAAGCCTATTATGGCTGCATGGCGTCGTATGCCCAAGTCGGAAGGTGAACGTAACAAGGACCTGCGTCGTGATGAACACACGCTGTCGGCTCGTTGGGGCTTCGGCACACAACGTGTTGATACGCTGGGTGTCGTCATTACTTCGGCTACAAAGGTCTAAGGAGAAAATATGGCATACGAAAACACTTCTGGTCTAAACGTTTACAATCAATATGGCCCCCGAGATACTGGTGGGGCTATTGGTGTTGAGACTGATAAGGACAGTGTCCATCAGATGAAGGTTGAGCTGACTTCCAAGTCACTCATCGAAGGCTTCCTGCCTCCGTTCGTCCTTCCTCGTGGTGCTCACTTCCTTCGCTATCTGCTTCGAGTGGATGCTGCGATTACAATGACAGGAACGACACCTACAGTGATTGTTGGTGGGACGGCTCCTGCAACAAACGGTGTTGTGCTCACTGCTGCTGAACTGGCTGCTGTTGGTACAAAGGTCGTTACCTCGACAGGTACAGGCACTTGGGCTGTGGCTTCGGCTACTGGCACTACAGCGGCTGAACGTGTCACTATTGCCCTTGGTGGTACGACTCCTGTGGTGACACCGGGTACTGGCCGGGCATTCCTCATTGCCGAGTACGTGTTCAACACGACCGTCTAAGAGACTTAAGGGAGATTCATCGAAAGGTGTGTCTCCCTTTTTTATTGGAAAAATTATATGGCAGATATTCAACATGCTATTCTGACAGACCCACAGCTTCATGAGCCTAAGGGTGTAGCGTCTGCAGCAGCAGGACGTGTGTACATCTCTAATGGGGCTGGTAGCGGTGTATGGAGCCAAGTCAGCTCTGCTAATCTTCAAGGTCTTGCTGGGGATGGTGGTAGTTCTAACCTAATGCTTCAATCTAATGGCAGTAATGGTTTTGACTATAAAGTTAATAAGAGCTATGGCTCAATGGTGGTAACTAATAACTCTAATAGTTTTGCAGTTTCCGCAGCAGTAGACCCCCTTCTGGCTACTAATTCCGATTATATTCTATATACTGGAACCGGAGCCCCTTTAGCAGCCAGTGGTTTGGAATTTGGTGGAGTGACATTCAGCACTAATCGTTTGACAGTTGGTGTAAGCGGTATTTATAAGGTTAATCTGTGGGCTCTTATTTCTAGCTTCCCTAGTAATACCGCTCGTGTAGCAATTAAATATGTAGTCTCTGGTTCTGTTTTCAGCCTTAGACGCACATTGGTTAAGAGTAATTCTGCAGGGGATTATGGAAATCTTAGCGGATTTGGATTAGTACAACTTGCTAATACTGATTATCTTCAGCTTTACATCGCGTCTTCGGTTTCTGGAGGGGTTATCTTTAATGACCTAAACCTGACTCTTGAACTAATCCGTCCCCTGTAAGGAATAACATGGCTAAGTTAACATTAATTGAGATGGTCCGCGACATCTTGAACGACATGGATTCGGATGATATTAGCTCTATTGATGACACTATTGAATCTCAGCAAGTTGCTCAGATTGTTAAGACATGTTATTTCGAGTTAATTGCTAATCGTAATTGGCCTCATCTGCGTAAGCTTATTCAATTAGACGCTCTCAATGATTTGACAAAGCCTAATTATCTCAAGCTTCCTAATGAAACAAAAGAGCTATCATTCTTTAAATATGACATTCACAAACAAGGTATTACCAAGCTAGAACAACGTGAAGTGAGATGGAAAGAACCTGATGCCTTCCTTCGTTATGTGTCTTATCGAAATAGTGATATGACGAACATGATTGAAGTTGTGGACTTCAGCGGTAGCAAGCTCATCATCCAGAATGACACATCCCCCACCTATTGGACTTCTTTTGATGATTTCCATATTGTGTGTGACAGTTACGACGCTTCGGTAGATGACACATTAAAGCAGTCTAAGACACAGGCATTGGCCTATATGGAGCCCGTGTGGGGATATACGAATGAGTTCATCCCTGACCTTCCTAGTGAAGCCTTCCCAGGATTCCTAGAAGAAGCGAAGAGCACAGCCATGTTTAAGCTCAAGCAGATGGTAGACACTAAGGCTGAGCAGAAAGCCTCTAGACAGCAACGATGGTTGTCTCGGAAAGCGTGGAGAGCACATGGAGGTGTTCAATACGCTGATTTTGGAAGAAAGAATAGACGATGACCATTTATGAAAACTATCAAATTAAGCCCTCTCAACATCAGCCAATGAGTCTCATCATTGTCACAGACGGACGGGGTGGTAAGATTCCAGCCTGTCTGGAAGGAATGTTCACTAGCGTCAATACAGCCATTCGTGCTATTGATGCTTATTTAACACAGAAAGAGTCTGATGGCAAGAAGTCCAACAAAACCGTCACAAAGAGCGGAGCTTAATACATTTGTACAGGGATTGATTACTGAGGCCAGTCCTCTTAATTTCCCTGCAAATGCCTCTCTGGATGAAGCTAATTTTGAACTGAATAGAGATGGCACTAGGGATAGACGTAGAGGGATGGATTATGAATTTCCATATGTACAACGTAATCTGAATATCCCATCAGCTAACTTCCAAACAGATTATGGTCTATCAACATTCATTTGGAATGGTGTAGATGGTGATGCCTCAAAGGTATATTTAGTAGTTCAAATTAGCAACACCCTTCTGTTTTATGATTCGCAAAAGAATTCATTATCTACCGAGGGTGTAAAAGGAGGAGTGACAATTAATGAATTCTCTCCATTTGCTAAATACTCTTATGCCGCAGTAGACGGATATTTAACAGTTGTTTCAGGAGCCGATGTTGTAGCTGTGGTCTCTGGAAACAACACTGATACCTTTACATATGAAACCAAAAGGTTACGTGTACGTGATGTGTGGGGAATTGAGATCATTGGTACGTCAGAAGATCGTTATGAAACAGATGATAATTGGCGTGGTGGTCCATTAACTCCTGATACACAAATCTACAATCTTCAGAATCAGTCATGGGGAATCCCCCGACGCAGATTTACTATTGGTGAATTTGATCCATTTGGATTATCGGCTGTTCTATTAGACCCATTGGTTTTCTTCTCATTCAATCTGGGTGGAAAATATCCAGCTAATTCTGAAACAGTTTACGCAGGGCTTCAATTTGCCTCAGGATCATTGCGAGATGTTCCAAGTGAACGTATGTACCATACTTTGTGGGATGATGTTAGAGGATTAGGTCAAAAAGCTGCTAAAGGTTATTTCATTATTGATCTTCTTCGTAGAGGATCAAGTCGTATTGATGAAGCCGCAGCTAATAGGGTGAGATACCCTCTAATTGAACGAACTGTCACTGCTACTAAGTCCGATTACACAACTGGTGGTCCTACTGTCTCAGGTGGGTTTGCGGGTCGAGTGTTCTATTCTGGATTTAATGGTGAAGTGGTGGACGGGGATGCTAGAAGCCCCAGTCTGACCAATTTTATTGTTTTCTCTCAATTAGTGAAAAGCGTTGGTGACATTAATAAGTGTTATCAAGAAGGCGATCCCACCTCTCGTGAATCATCGGAAGTAGTTGATACAGATGGAGGATTTATCAAGATTGCAGGGGCTGAGAAAATCATCGGTCTTAGGGCACTAGGTAATTCCCTGATTGTGTTTGCGACTAATGGTGTGTGGGAAGTGCAGGGCGGTAGTGATTATGGATTTAGTGCTACCAACTACAAGGTTACAAAACTGAGCTCTATTGGGGCCTTCTCCGAATCTGCAATTGTGGAAGAAGTGGGACGACTGTTCTTCTGGGGTGAAGACGGTATTTACACAGTTGGTAAGGATCAATTTGAATCCATGACTGTTAAGAATATCACCCAAACTACCATTCAAACATTATACGACAACATTCCGTCCGTCAGTAAATCATTCGCTGCTGGTGTATATGATTCTTTTGCGAAAAAGGTTAGATGGGTTTATAATCTAGGAACGCCGTTTACAGTATCCAGTGATAATCGAGAACTTGTGTTGGATTTAGTTTTGAACGCATTCTACGAGAATAGAATTGCCAATATTGATCAACACACTGAGGTTTATGGATGTTTTTCTACATCACCATTTATTATTGGACAAGACGCAACCAACGTTATTGCTAATACAGATAACGTTATTGCTAATACAGATAACGTGGTGATTGGAAGTGTTGTACGAGAGAGTCGTTTACAAAGTGTCAAGTACATCTCTATGGTGATGCCGCAAACTGGTCCATCTGGGGTACATTTAGTATTTACAGTTTATAACAATACTAAGTTCTTAGATTGGGAGACATTTAATGGTGTGGGTTCTGATGCTAAGGCATATCTACTCACTGGTGCTAGAACGATGGGTGATTCAGCAATTGATAAGCAAACCCCTTACCTCGTTATGCACTTCCGGAGAACGGAAAATGGTGTAGATGTGAATGGTGATTTAGTTAATCAATCTAGTTGCTTTATGCGTACTCAATGGGACTTTGCTAATACGGCTGAGTCTATGAAATTTACCCCTTTAGTTCAGACGTATAGATATATTCTTCCAAGACTTATTATGGCTCCTAATTACGATACTGGTTTTGATATTATCACTACCAAGAATAAAGTGAGAGGGCGTGGTAAAGCCTTCAGTATGTATTTAGAAACTGAGCCATTAAAGGATTGTCGTATTCTTGGATGGAATCTGTCTGTAAATGCAAACTCAGTCACTTAACATTATTCAAGCCCCTCTTCCTGATGACTTCAGTATGTTCGATGAACTTATTCAAGAGCATTGGGAGGAGAGCGCTAAGAATAAACAACTAATGGTGTTAGCTCCTAATTATGATGTATATCGTGATCTAGAAGCTAAAGGTCATCTTGTAAATCTATTCGCATTTGTGGATGGGAAGGTAGTAGGGTATTCAGTGAATATCCTCACTCCTCATTTACATTACAAGAACCTTCTAACGTCAATGAACGATATTATCTTCATTTCCAAGCCTTATAGAGACACACCATTGGGTCTTAGGCTTATCAAACAAACAGAGATAGCTTGTAAAGCTGCTGGTGCCAAATTAATGATGTGGCACGCAAAAGAGAATACCCCTCTAGAGAAGATTCTAGAGCGTAAGTATAATGTACAAGATATTGTGTTCAGCAAAGAATTATAAGGAATAACATGGCTGCAACAGGAAGTGCTATTGCAAGCTGGGCTGGATCAGCAGCGGGGGTTGCCACTATTGCTAGTGCTGTGGTGGGTGTTGTGGGGATTTCTCAACAACAAGCCAGTGCCCGAGACGCTAGAAATGCTGCAGCCTCTTCAGCTAGACAGAACGAGTCTATTCAAGCAGATCAGAAGGCTAGAGCCGCTGCTGCTTCTATGCAAGAGCAAAGACAACAAATTAGAGAAGAGCGTGTGCGTAGAGCCCGTATCCTGCAGAGTGCAGAGAATACTGGTGTAGCAGACAGTTCTGGTGAGGTTGGAGCATTGGGCGATCTGTCTACAGGTCTTGCTACCAATCTAGGATTTAACAACGCTGAAGTGAATCGTGGCACACGTATGAGCAACGCTGCTCAATCTGCTGCTGATTTCAACTTCCAAGCAACTGCTGCTATGGGACGTTCTGCTAATTGGGGACGTGTAGCAAGCATGGCTGGAACCATCTTCCAATCTGGGATTAAATCATTCCCTGCAGGAAGCAATCCTCCGGGGACAGTAGACAATAGCATCTTCGGAACTGCTGGAAGTGGGAGCCGAAGAATTGGTGATTAACGAAAGAACATAAATGGCTGATTTCCTTGATGAGAGTTTTGGGGCAACAACTAGCCCAGTAGTGCTGGATGATCTGGTGGCAACTCCCCTTCTTCCGTCTGTTACTATCCCCGTCAGCGCTACACGTAATAGGGCTGCTACAGCCGCTCTGCTGTCCGATCCTGCAAAGGCTATGGATAATTATCAATTGATGATGAGTGAAGCTACTATTGGTAATTCTAATACGTTAGGTGTTATCAAAGACGGAGTGATGAAAGAGACAGGTCAGAATGACATTAAGGGAGTTATGTCTGTTCTTTCTGATCCTACAGTTCCAATGGAGATTAAGCAGAAGGCTCTGGCTGGTATCAAAACTAGTCAATTCCTTTCTGACTCCACTAACAGCCTATTCACTAAGGCCCTTTCGGCTGGAAGTGATGGAGAGAATAAGGAGCAAGAAGATGCTCGTATCTCTTCGGCTGATGCTATTAGAGAAATCTATGACGCTAGAGAAACCATCCAAGGGCTAGTTAATGCTCATGGAGCTTCCCTACAATCTGACAAACCCCTCCAAACTCTAGATGAGATGGGGGAACTCTACATGATGCCCTTTGGGAATAACGTCAATGTAGGTAAGGTGGCTGGAGGTGTAGCACCTGCTGGTGAAACGCCTTGGCAAGTGGTGAAGAGATTTGCCCTAGCTGGAACTACTACAGCCAATCTTCGTGACAAGCTTGTAGCCCTTCCTCCTGAAAAGAGAGTAGAATTTACACAATCTCTGCTACAGAGTATTAAAAATAACAGCGGGATTCTATTCTCAAATGATAACCAATTTGCTCAATACGATAAAGCATCGGCTATTTTCGACGAAGGTGGGTACTCTAGTACGCAGGAGTTCATGGATAACGTATCTCCTCTTCTCGATATTATTGGCATTGGACAAGTTCTTCGAGGTGGTAGTAAAGCTGCTTCGGTAGCTGCCAGAGCTGAGACAGCTTTAACACGTCCTGCCTTTGAGGCCACAGTGCCTCTGAGAGCCCCTAGAACGGTCCAGGAGGCCGACTTAGCTGCTGTCACTGGCAGACCTACACGGGGAGCTTATGACGACCGTATAGCGGCTCTAGAGAAGCAACGTGTTGATCTTCTAGGCACTGCTGGTAATCGTCTGGACAATGGTGATGTAGCTGCCATTCAAGCTGAGAAGCAGGCTCTTCCTCAGCCCACCAATAAGTATCAAAGAGCAGATTACAATTCTACTCAAGCACGTCTGGATAGACAACTGGAAGTGAATGCTCTGGCCTCTAAGGCTGAGCAAGACATTGCTAACATTGATAAGGAGATTTCCCTTCTCCAGAAGAATAACACTCCTATCTTCATCCAACGTACTCCTTTGGCTGACTCTATTAGCCGAATTGAACTGAATGGTGTTGTTCGTCTTGAACAGCCCTCTGCTCCTGCTGTGGTGATTGGTAGTGCCAATCCCTCTCAAGGACGTAATCTGTTTGACGCTATGTTCAAGGGTCAACAGGATGAAGTGGCTAAAGCTCTTTATGGAACTAATAAAGAACAAGCTATCATCAATGAAATTACCCCTCAGCTAGTCACTGAGAGTGGTCGAGTGATCACTAAGGTTCCTGATATTCAACGAGGTCTGCGTCAAGAGATGCACGTCCCTGATGTTCTAGTAGATGCCCTTGGAAACATTGGAGCCACTAATTACACTAAGGGTGAACGTGCTCAAGCTCGTGCTCGTGTAATGAATGACTTTGGCTCTGCTGAAGGTGTCACCATGAATGAGGCTATGTCTAGCTTCACAATGGACGCAGGACGTATTAAGATTGGTGCTGTGTATGGAAGCTCTAATGGAAGCTTTCTGAGAGCTGAAGACGCTTTCAATCAAGCCAAGCAAGCTCTTCGTGGTATGGGTGTTCAGGATAATGAGATTGAGATTCTTCGTCGTAATGGCCTTGATCATACACCAGTTAAGCTGGAAGACGTCAAGGGTGTAGATGGAGACTTCCTAGTTCGTGTTAACACCTTCCATGAGATTGACCCTACTGATATTGCTAACTTTGATAAACTAGATGTTAAGAGGAATTTCCTTGATCGTATTGGCCCTCTTGTTAGCAATCACAAGGGTAGTGCCACTAGATGGGTGTTTGACGCCGCCTCTACTCTGCATCCAAGCCTCACAGGAGCTGCTTCCGTAGCTACTGATCAGACAGCTAGACTTGACAAGGTTATGCTAGACATGGCTAAGGAGTTCTCTGACAAGTACAGTAAGCTGGCTAAAGAACGTAAGGCTAAGATGGATGATTACATCCGTGAAGCTAATTACAATGAAATCAAGTTTGATCCTGTTGACTTAACGTCTAGAGGGTTTTTCTCTGATGAAATTGATGCACTTACTTCGTGGAGAAAGTTCTGGGATGGTCACTACTATCTTGAGAACTATGATCTTATCCGTAGCATGCGAGGACAAGGCTACCAACTGTTTGAGAACAATAACACTAAACTATATGCTCGTCCAATTGCCAAAGACCAAACCATTGGGAGATTGTATGATCCAGCCACAGACACAGTGGTGGTACACACTAAAGTTGAGGGTGATGCTCTCTACAATACAGGTGGCACCTATGCTCGCCTCCGTCGCCCCACTGACTTCAATGGTGTTACAGCGGATCACATGATTGTCCGTCAGACGCCTAATGAATATCTTAGGGCGTTTAGGGACACAGATTCGGTTCTAAACTATAGAGATGGATATTTCCAATTAACCTACAAGACTCCTCGATTTGTCCAACAAGTTATTCGGAATAGCTCCGGAGCAGTGGATTATGTAAAGACTATTGCTGTAGCGGGAGACACTCGTGAAGCTACGTTATTTGCTGATCGCTACGCTTCTACTCAAGGGATTAATCGCAGTGATTTCTCTGTTAGGGGGGACACCAGAGCCCTTCGTAGGGATGACGATGCTTATTTTGACCTCACCCAAGCTAGTGGTCGTATCTCCCAACGTCATAGAGGAAAACTCCTTGAAGACGCAAGTGGACTTAACCAGCTAGGAGATGGCTCATACATTGTCAATCCAGTTGACAGCGCTATTCGTTCCGCTTCCAGTATTGCGGGCAGAACAGTGCAACGTCCTATGATTGAAGCAGCTAAGGCTCGTTTCATTCAACAATTTGAAGAGCTTCTTCCTCCCAATGGAATGGGTGGACGTAGATATCCTCAGAGCGTAGGACAGATTTCCTTAGAAGGAATGGATACTTCCAAGCGTGTTGCTGATGCTCGTACAACGTATGAATACATCAATTATCTGGAGAACGGATATATCAACACAATGGATGAAGTGTTCAAGGCAACGTTCAATAGCTTTGCTGAAGTGTTGGGGAAGGTGAGTGTTAAGACGGACAGTAAGGCTCTGGCTCAAGCTGAACGTGGTGCTCTAGCCATCTCTGAGACCAGTCCTACATCTCTTGCTAAGCGTGGCGTGTTCTTCTCGTATATCGGAAGTAACTTCATTCGTCAATGGCTTGTTCAGCCTCATCAAATCCTTCGTACCTTCTCGTACAATCCTATGGGATGGTTGAGCGGTAACAATGGAAAGCTGTTCGCTGAATACGTGGGAAGTGTGGGGGGTGTTACTAAGGCAGGTAAGTTCACTGACTTCGTAAATGAATCAGGAATGCTTGCTGCAGTTGACAAGAGCAATCTCGTGAGAGGTACTCTGAAGGAGGCTGCTGACGCTTCTAACATCGTTACAAAGATGGCTACAGTTCCAGCTAACTTCCTTCGTAGAATTGGCTTCGACGTAGGTGAATCAGTTAACTTGATTGGACATGCTGCTGCTGTGTATGACAGTTATGAGCGTAGAGGATTGAATCTGGCAGATGCTGCTGTACGTGCTGATGCACATGCAGAGATTAGAGCCCTCAGCTATTCTATGAATTTCGCTGGGGATATGGTGTACAATCAAACTAGTGCTGCTATGGTGTTACAGTTTATGCAAGTGCCTCACAAGGCTTTCTTGCAAATGACTAACAGACAGCTTCCTAGGTCTGTCCGTGCTCGTATGCTTGCTGCTGACGTAGTGATGTGGGGAGGCCCTGTGGGTCTTGTCTCTGCAGCGCTTACAGGAGACATTCTTCCTGATGATCCAGAACTGAGAGAGTTCTTCTCTCATGGATTGGAGAGCATGCTGTACAACCATATGTTCCGTACATTCTTTGACAGCGATGGAGAATCAACTAGTGTTGACTTCACAGCGTTCAATCCGTATGACACAGATGGATGGGCCAAGTTCTTTACAGCACTCTACTCTGGAGGTATTGATAAGATTCTTACCAACTCTCCAGCAGGACAACTGTTCCTCAAAGAAGGTGGACGCACTCGTAATGCTATTGCTGCTATGGGACGGTATTTCGGAATTGTAGAAGATGATGATGAAACGCCTGAGACATTCCTAGGTGTCATGGAAGAAGTGGTTAAAATCTCTTCTGCATGGAACAATGGAACGAAGGCTCGTCTGATGTTAGACGCAAAGAAGAAGCTGAACCAATATGGTGCAGTGATTGATAATCAAACCAGTAGAACTGAAGCATGGGCTCAAGCCCTTGGATTTGGTACGTCAGATGAGAAGGCTTTCTATGAAGCTTCTATGAATATGTCTAAGGACATTAAGAAGCACAAGGAAGACGTCATCTCTGTGTATAACGATATCAAGCGTTATTACTCTGAGAAGCTGGCTGTTCCAAATACTGATCCTAAGTGGATTACTAAAGTAACTGGACGTATTATGAAGACATTCGAGAACGACCCTGTTGCTATGGCAATTATCCAGAGTCAATTACAAACTGATCTGCAAGGACCAGAAGCAGCTCTCCTTCGTCAATTCATGACACGCAGTGGTATTCCTGACATTGGAACTCTCAAGGACCAGGTTAAGAATATGCCTGTTGACGAGGATACGAAGAAGAAGATGATGCAACGTATTGACGATGTTGCCAATGTCCGTCAAACTATCGATGAAAGAAAGAAATAATTATGGCTGAGTTCGGCGTACAAGCAACAACTCTCCCTGAACCTCAGGCTGCTGGAAGCTCTCCAGTGGCCCCAGTTCAGCAACAATACATTAACGATTCAGTTGTCAACAGTCCTCTCATTGGGGGGATTGTTGATATCTTCGCTAAAGGACTAGAGCTTAATCGAAAGGAAGAGGCTAAGAAGGCAGAGAATGCCATTATTGGTGAATATGTCCGAGAAGAGACTGCCATCAATAATGCCATTTCCACTGGACAGCTTAGTCCTGCTACAGCAGCTTCTAGGTCTAGAGCGAATGCTAACAAGTATTACGCCAATTATCCTGGAATGATTACTGAGTTTGAGAAGGCTGGAAAGGCTCTTAAAGGATTCACTGAAAAAGGGGATGTGGAAGAGCAGCTCGATAGTGAGCGTAAGCTTCGTGATGCTGACAAGGCTTCTGCTTCTACAGCAGGATTCATCTTCACTTCCGGAATGCCTAAGGAGATTGAAGACGCTCAGATTAGAGCCCATAAGACTAACACTCGTGCTCAAAGAGCCCTAGAGGATACATACAAGGCTAACAATGAAGCTCGTGCTGCTGGAACGTTTAACGCTTCTATGGCAGACAGAGAACAGAAGGAACAGTCTATTCAAGTTATTAACAGCGTTGCTGGGGATAACATGGCTGCCTTCCAAGGACTAGCTTCTACTCTAGTGTCTGATGCCCGTAGTGGGAAGATTACATTTGAGGAAGCTCAGATACGTCTTAATGAACGTTATACGAACATTGCCTCTGCTATCACAAGTGCTGCACGTCTTAATCCAGAACTGGCTACTCCGTATCGTTCCCTCTTCAATGAGACGAATGATGTGGCTAAGAAGATGCTTGATCCTAAGTCTGTGACCGAAGGACTTGAAGATGAACTTAAGCGTATTCAGACACGTCTCAAGCTTGTAGCTTTCAATGACCCAGCTTCTGCTGCTCTGATTACCACTAGTAATTTGCTAGGTAATAACCCAATGATTGCATTCCAATCTACAGCGGCTGTTACGGATATGATTGCACGTATCTCTCAGACTCCGGGAGACGGTAAGTATGTTCCTCCTGTGGTTGGTAATCCAGACGTAGAAGGTCCAGCATTCACCCTCCTTAAAAGTGGGATGCAACAGCTTAAAGACCCCAAGACTAAGAACGTAGGACAACAGAAGATTGAAACAGATAATTCTGTTAATGCTGTTCTTAAGCAAGTGGGTAATCAGTTGAATATGGGAGCTACTCCTCAGACACTGAAGAACTCTGCTGACTTCTTTGCGTCTCCTGAATACGCTGGATATGTCACTGGAGGAAAGATCAACCCTGAAGCAGCTCAAGCAGCTAAGCGTACATTCCAAGTGTTGTATGAGCCTGCTGTGGTTGAAGGTGTGCGTAACAAGCTACAAGGGGCTTTACAGCTTCCTGTAGACGTTGGAGGGAACACTAGAGGTGTCCTTGAGAACATTCGTGGAAACGTTCGTCCTGAAGATGCTTCTGCTCGTAGCCCTAACGCTCCTGAGCCTACAGTGGCAAAGGCAACAGCTATTCGTGACGCTATTAATGTAGTGTACACAGGAGCTGGTGTTCAATTTGAAATGAAGAATATGGCTGGTCTCTCTGATGTAGAGCGCATTGATCAACGTCGTAAGATTGCTGATCTAAACACTGCTCAGAAGGGGATTAACCAACTCATTCATATTGCTGCTCACATGGAAGGAAGTACAGACTATGCTAAATATTGGGAAAACAATAAGCACATCTGGCTCCCTGAAATGTTCTCTAAGTATAAGGGCCTAGAGATTGGGGACGTAAAGAATGGAATGCGCTACCTAGGTGGTGATGCCAATCAACAGTCTAGCTGGGAGGCTTCTAAGTAATGGCTGAAGAAACAACACAAGCTACTCCTAAGATGCCTTGGGAGGAGAGTTATGATCTAAAGCCTGTCCAAGCCCCTACGCTTATGCAAAGGGCTCAGGAAGGCCTCTCACAGGTCGTAGAAGGGGTTAAAAATATTAAGATGCCCTGGGATATGCCTTGGACTGAAAAGCCCCGTGTAGAGAATCCTAAGGCCTTTCAAGCTGATGTGCGTAGGAACGAACCTTCGTCTATCGATACATTCCTCGCTAAGATGGAACATGTGGAAAGTAGGGGCAACCCTGAGGCGAAGAATCCTAATAGCTCAGCTACTGGACTACATCAATTTACTGCTAGTACGTGGAGAGATACGGTTGCTGCAATGGGTAAAGATTATTCTCTAGCAGATCGTAAAGACCCTGCTAAGAGTGCTGAGGTGGCTAAGTTCTTTACACAACAGAACGCTAAGACCGCAGAGAGTGATTTGGGACGTAAGCCCACAGACCTTGATCTGTATATGTATCACTTTCTGGGAAGGGGAGCCGCTGGAGAGTTTATTAACGCTCCTAGGGACGATGAAGCAACTAAATACGTTTCGTCTAAAGCTGCTAGGGATAATGCTTCTGTCTTCTTCAGTAAGGGCAAGCCTCGTACTGTTGGACAAGTGTTAGAAATGTTTGGAAGGAAATTCTAATGCCCAAGAAGGGACAATTTAAGAAGGGGGCTACAGAAGATAGCATCCGTCAGCGTAAGTACAATAGCTCCGAAGCTCAGAAGAAGAGACGCGCTGAAAGGAATGCATCCAGAGCCACCATGGTGAAGGCAGGGAAGGCTAGGAAGGGAGATGGGAAAGATGTAGACCATAAGAATCATAACACAGCCGATAAGAGCTCAAAGAATCTACAAACTATCTCTCGTTCTAAGAACAGAGCAATGAATCAATATGACCCTAGAAAGAAAAAGAAATAATGCCAGCAACACTTAATGAACTAGAATATGAATACTTCTCTAAGGCCAATGCAGGAACTCTTCCTGCTGGTGGAGAGGTGACACTAGCGTCTAATACACAACTTGCCAATATCTCTACTGAGCTTGGACCTACTACAGCACGCCCTGCTGTTACAGACCCAGCCTCTGCAGCAGATATCAACCAACTCTTACGAGGAATTCTCACAGCTCTGAATCAGATTGTGATTAATACAACGCCTCCGTAAACGACAAAAGCCCTATAGCGGCCTTGGACTAAACATCCTTGGTTACTATAGGGCTTTTTTATTGGTCAATCGAAAGAACGATTAATAGGCCATGTCTCCTCAACATGAGGAATCCATTTAGAATGATCTTGATTGATCTTAGGAGTTGTACGAATGACTAGGAAGCCATTCACAATTTCATCACCAATCTTAGGAGCAATGTCACTAGCGAATTGGACAGAGTGATAACCTTCGTTATCTCCATATCTATATTCCCAGATGTTGTTCCCTCGATAGATGCATCCTGCCTCAATGCTTATCGTATTTGAGTCCATTGTGTCTCAGCTCCAATTGAATATAAACACCATACTTCTCCTGCATCAGTGAGGGCAAATAAATACCCATCACCATAAGTAATCTGAATAATCTTACCCTTCATATTTAGTCCAATACATCATTGTGAATTAAAACGTTTCCAGCAACTTTATCCATCACTGGATGACATTTGCAATACAAGTCTAACGTATGTCCAATTCTAGGAAGACCATTCTGATAAACAGGACATATATGAGTGTATGCCCTTTCATCATTATAAGGAAATGTTTCCCACTTACCGGATTGGGCAGGCCCCACCAGCGCACTCATCTTCGATAGGGGCATCAATGTCATTTGCCTTATCCAGCTCGATAGGTTGAATGTTTGCGACATACTCTTCGTACCTTTCCTTTGTTACCACTTCTTGTGGAAGATACATATAGCCAAGGTCCTTAGCAGACTTAGTAGGATCAGCACGGAATAGAAAACTCACCCCAACGTAAACGTCCCAATTATCAAGAAGCCAATCAACAATTCCATCTACTTCCTCTACACTGTAGCTAATCGTAGCAGAAACGTTCTGTTGACACCAATTAATCATTAGCATCTTATAACGTTCAAGCTGTGTGATAGCACTCTCAATATTGACTTCTAGACCCCCAACCAACTCAAAGGGAACACTATCCCATTTGACTGGGAAGGTGATGAGGACTGCTTCATTGTCAGACGGATTATCGATGACCTTATAGCCTGCTGCCCTGCACAAAGGTACAAGGGGATCATGCTTTCCGAAGTTAACGTTATTGAAGATGTACTTGCCAAGGGGTTTGTGTACGCCCTCAGTCGTGTCCATGACTTTACTGAGCGTACCTGATGGTTTGACAGTAGTAACATTCTTGGGCCTAGGTAGTCCAAGTTCGTCAGCCATTCCATAAGCTCCTGCTGTAGCAGTTCTTTGAAGCTCGCTGTAGTCGTAGGAACCAAGATCAGGTCGTCTGACAATACCAGTAAGTCCAACACCACAGAGTCGGAGGAAGGAATTGTTGAGATGCCATGCTTCTTGAAGAATTCCGTCAAGAAGGTTAACACAAGTCTGCCGGTAATTGGCTCGTGCTGCAAGCTCGATAGCCCTTCGTAATCCAGCGGAATCACCTTTGAATTTAGCAACATCCACCTCCGTTAAGTTACAGAATGATTTGTTTCCGAGGAGGATTTCGGCACAAGGGTTAACACCTTTAAACCAAGGAGCGCGCTTACTAGCTGCTTCCCCGTTAATGAATCCGGGTTCACTCCCTCCTGATTCAACCATGAGTCTAAAGATTTCTGAAAGTTGATCTCTAGACGGCTTTTGTCTAAACAATAGAGAGTTGTTGCTCTGTGCCCGTTGGACATTATCAATCCACCAATCCTTCTTGGCTACTGCGAATTCTTCCCACTCTGCTTCACCATATTCAAATAAAGCAATTTCAGCCGATCTACGAGAAGAGAGAATAGTACCGAGCCAGTTAACAATATCAAGTATATCAATACGACTAAGCAAGCTACCGGCACGCTTATTAAGGATGGAGAAGATTGCTGTATAAGCCTTAGCAATCGCTTCGTCCCCCGATGAAATCCAACCATATCCTTTTAGTCGTTCTCCTGCTGGCCTAATCTGGCTGAAGTCGAGTACAAGTTTACGGGCGGGAAACTTATGAGAGGCCAGCTTACCAATGGACTTGGCCCATGCTTCTGCTGAATCTCCGATTCTAATTGTCCAGACACCATCTTCATACGTCTCAGTATTAAACTGTTCTCCACCCTTCTCTGTTCGTTCACTTCGTACAATCTCTAGCTCTTTGATGGGCTGTGGGAAGCCTGTAAGCTGTCCAATAATTGGTCGAAAACCAACTCCGCATCCTTGCATAAGGAGCCAGAGTACATCGACCAAATCGTAAACAGTTTCCACCGAAGAGAAGCTGCAATTGAATTGACTGGCTTCTCGTCTCTTAGCAACTTCAGTTCCTCCAAGCCACAACGTTCGCCCAGACATGAGCACTTTACGTTCAAGCATGAGCTTTCTAAGCTCTGCGAGTTCATCTTCTGCATCTGCGTCATACACCTCAAATCTATTAGGGTCAGCTCGATCCCACAACCATCGCTGATGACCAATAACTCGATCAACAGTTTGTTCAAATGTTTCAAAAGAAACGCCCTCATCATCTAGAGGGCGATTATAAGTACGTCGAGTGATTAGTTTACTGCGTAGGCTTTGTTCTTGTTCCATTTATTCCTTAAAAATTGGCAATACGCATAACTAAAATATCTAGATATGCCTTCATAACGTTCAACTGAGCATTCATTCTCAGACCCTCATCAAATCGTACTGAATTAAATTGATTAGAAGAAATGAATTTATCTAAGGATGCAACTTTATTTTCTAAATCCTTTTTCTCTTCCAAAACACGCGCTTTGTAGTCTTCCATATTATTCCTTAATATGCCTTACCACCCTTGGCTTGGCGAACTTCTAATTTATGATCTTGACGACTTTCGTTGAATTCCATCTTCTCTGCAATAGCAGCTCCCAAGTCCATGTCATATGCACCTGCTAGATCGAAGATACGAATTACAGCGTCAGCCAGTTCCACTTCACGACCATCTCTATGTCCAAGCTTATCATCCATCAAGCCCTTACGATCAGCTTCCATAGCCTCACTCACCTCGGAGTGAATGAGACATAGTTTATTACTGAAGGTTAGAGGATTGTCTTTGTTATGTTGACCAGTGGCAATATTGTGCCACCAACCAGCATTACGAGAAGCTTCATAACAATAAGCTTGGAGGGTTCGTCCAGCGGTCTTAATACTATCGTATTTCTCGTTCATATTAGACGCCATACTTGTTATTCAGGTACTTAATGGGAACAGGAACCAAGTTGAACTCACCATCAGCCACATCATAAAGCATCAGTGCGCCACGATAATGATTATTACCTTGAGCACCGAGATAGTCTTCATTGTGTTCATAACACGAACCGGCAATGACTGATGTAATGCGCTTACCGTCAGCCCTAGAGGCAGTAGCAATTTGCAATCCTTGCTGGTGTCCAGCGACACAGGACATGTGTTTCTTGTTCAATTGCGCCGTTGCCGTCGATGCGGGACGTCCTGCAGTACCAGTAATAAAATAATGACTAAAAGCCACGCCATCAATAACCACCACGTCAGTGAAACCATACACCTCCCAATCCGTCAAGTCCAGATCATTGACACTGAGTACACCTTCAAGCTTGGGATCATTCTCTACAGCCCGATTGATGCGGTTGCAATGATTCCCCATTGTGAAGACCATACGAGGACGATATTGCTTCTTCCCGTTCTTACGTTGCTGGAAGTTCAAATCCTGTAGAGGTTCTAGAAGGGCCACCATGGCCTCGTTACCTGCTTGAACATCCGCCTTGTATCGACGTCCTTCAAATGCCTTCTTACCTACATCATAAGAACTAAGGGATGGCATATCCCAATGATCGCCTAGATGAACAATAACATCTGGTCGTTTATCCACAATGTAACGGCCGATGTTGGTCAGATATTCAAAATCATCACCAGGACGACATTGTGTGTCCGGAATTACGAAAATATTACTCATTGGTTACCTTTCAATTGATGACGAGAAATGCACCCTCTTCGGGAATTCTCAGACATTGTTACCCATTCCATGTTACTAATCTCATAGCCGAGGCTAGAATCAATTCTATCAACAGACGGGCTGAGTTTACGTTCAAACCCGCTCTCTCGATAATCTCCAAACAGTTTGTAGAACTCGCTACTGCCCAACGCCCAATCATAGAATACCTCTCGATCCAGAATTGATTTACCTTGATACAGATGATGTTTCGCCTTTTGAACACCGTCTACACGACTTTGCATATTTCTATAAAGCCGCATAAGAAAACCTTTTACTTTCTTCTCATACTTCTTAGTGCATGCATTGTTATTCTGTAGCCGATATTGTCGTTGCCATTCTAGCTTACTTGTCAAGTAGGGCTCCAATACTTACAGGGAACAATGGCTGAACAATGTTAAACACCTTCTGTGCCACTTCTCTACTCTCAGCTTGTGTATGTGGGTCGAGACGTAAACGTAACATATCCGAATACGCTCCAAGAGTTCCTGACCAAATCCATTCTGTCATCATGTTCTGAGGGAGAACAGCTCTGGCTACTTCAGGGGCAACTTCATTATTAATCAGATGATTATATAAAAGCAAGGATTCTTCCTGATGAGAATTAATATCTTCATCTCCGTTTTGAAAACCCCATAAACTGGGAACGGCTACTTGATATTCACTACTCCCTTGTTTAACATTATCAGCCCTCCCTCTCAGATCAAACGTGTAGAACTCAGGCTCCTCATCCACATAACGTCTGCTCACTTCATTCCAAGGCATAAACTTGTGCTTGACTAATTGCCTAGCAACGAAGATTGGAGCCTTGACACGTAAGCTGATAAAAGCATGATTAAAGGGGCTAAAGTGTTTATGCTTAGCTAGGTATTGGATGAGCTTTTTATCGCCCTCCTTGAAGCTCTCAGCCACCTTGTGGAAGCTTACACGAGCTGCATTAACAACAGTTAAGTCATCTCCATAATGTCCAATATATTCTACGTTAATGTCTGCTGTCTTCATGCCATAGCCTTGTCTGTAGACGTAGAGGTAGTGAAGTCCTGGAGATAGTCTCTCCAATAAACCCACTTCTCATCTGCGTCATAAAATCCCCAATCCTTTTCCCATTTCCCCATAATGAACATAGTCCAAGCATGTCCACCTTCAGGAACTTCTAAGCGATGACGAGAATGAGCCTTTCGATGTGTAACATCTCCAGCCTTTCGCCATACACGAGTGAAGTATTCATTATCAAATGCAGGGTCTTGATCTTCGTGAGCAGGCTGAATCTCCCAATAACCACCATCTAGAATGATGCTAGTGGATGCCCAAGGATGATCGTGAAGGGCTCTAGCATCATCACTACGCATAATCTTATGGATACGAATGCTGGTGTCTTCACCTTCAGCATACTTCTTCAGCCAATAGCGCTCCATGTACAACTCATTTGTATCTCGGTCATACAGATGGAAGTAAGGAGTTTTCTTAGCTGTCTCAATAATCGCCTTAGTTGACTTGTCCATTTACTTTTCCTTTGTAAAGATCATCTAGATCAGGACGGGTTTTCATCATATTGCTTAAGAACATCCAGCAACAACCTACATGATCAATATGAGGGAGCCCGCTTTCATCGTCAATATATTCACCCCTAAGGATAGCGAAAGAATGGCGAAGCAAAGCAGCAATAAGTCTAGAGTAACTAATACCGCCCCTCCAATTGTGAGCGGCATACTTTTTAGCCCCAAATTGTAATACCTCCGCCAAGCCGGCAAGCGCAACAGGATCAAGTAGGTCAAGAGGCAACTTATTAGAATCATATTTAACTCCTTCAGCCAATTTTAAATCCTCTCAGCTTCATATCTTCAATAAACTTATCTTGAACCATAGCACGTTCAGCTTCTGGAATACGTCCAAAATATCCAAGCATGATAGCAGCGCCCTTTCCATTAATCTTTCCATCCTTTGAATTATCTTCATAGATGTTACTAAGAACCACAGCTCGATTACGGATACGAAGAATCTTGTCTTCAATATCGTTGAATAAATTAAATCCTTGAAATGCGTTAGTCATTTAGTCCTTTGTTCTTTACGCTCAGCGTTTTCTTGTTTAGTTATTAATCTGTGGCACGGCTTACACAAGCATTCCAAACCGCTTTCCTCGCAGAATAGACGTTCGATGGTGGCGTCCCATGAATCGAACCCTGACGTGGGAATAACAGGGAGGATATGGTTGACCTCGACGTCTTTCGCAACAAATTCAAATCTACAGCTCGCACATACATAGTGTTTAGCAAGTCTGCCTGACTTTGGGTTAATTTTTTGTCCAACGCAAGCTCTACTAAGGACACGATACTTAGGGGGCCATCGTTGGCTAGTTGATCGAAGGCCTGATTTAACGAAGCTGTTGAATCTTGCTTCTGTCCATTCTCCATTATTGTATTTCCTTTCAGACACAAGGCAGCTCCCATAACACTGGGTTGCCCCATTCATCTAAATATCTAGTCATATGAAGGAGTCTTCCCTGTTCCAGAAGTTCCTCCTCTGCATCATCCCCATAGACCCCTCTGTAAGCCTCTAGGACACGTTTAAATGCGTCCTGAATACTCACACAGCCATCTAGGATGTTGAAGGCTTTAACAGGCCCTGTTTTGTTTCCAAGTCCGGGAATAGAGTCGACTGCGTCGCCCATGAGGCACTGGGCATAGAAGAACAATTCACCATATCCCTGAAGCTTTCTTCTGTCGGGTGACAACCAGATTTTTCCAAGTATGTCAGCCAACAGTGGCCCAAAGGAGGGTTGCAAATGATTCTCCCATCCGTAGTGCCATCCCGGCACAGCTCGCAAGTCCTTGTCTCTTGAACAGATGATTGAGATTGAGGGATTTGCTGTTTGAGCGATTGACATTTCATCGTCTGCCTCCATTCCTACAGAAAGTACACACTCTCTAGTGTTTTGGACATACGCTTTTAGATTGTAATAGTGGAAGGGTTTTAAGCTAGGACGTTCCTTGTAAGGACGCCTCTTTGCAATCTCATAACGAAAGTTGGTCTTTCCAGTGAGATACAGAACAGGAGGTTCTGTAGCTTCCACCATAGCACAGATGTTAGCAATTCTAGCATCTAAGCTTTCTGCTGCTCGATCAAATGGTGGAAATCCCATTTGGTTATCGTTTTTCCAAGCTGCTTCAACCGCGTATCCCGCTTCATAAATTAATACATCACCATCAATCAAAGGGCGCATAATTCATCCCTCCTAGTAATGGCTGATTCCAAATCGTTAAAACCTCCGTATCCTTTACCATTTAATCGAATGTAATATCTACCATCTCGTGAATCATATTTGATATGTTTATGTCCACTTCGGCAGTGTGAACGTACAGGTGTATTACTCGAATTTACTGATTTAGTAACATCTCGGAGATTACTAATACGATTGTCGTTTTTAATTTGATTTATATGATCAATGAAATTAGAGGGCCACTCACCATATACATATAACCAAGCCAAGCGATGTGCTTGATACTTTTGTCCGTCAATTGAAATAGTTACGTACCAATCAACAGGGTTGTATCCAACTTTAGCAGTGCAACCTTTTCTTAGGAAGACCCCGGTTAGGGGGTCATAGGTGACCAGCTCCTTTAATCGCCCTGATGTGAGATCAGTATGGATTATTGTCATCATCACTTACATCAAAGGGAGGACCATCTTCCTCTGCCTTGACAGGCTTCTTAGGTGCCTTATCTGGCTTCTTGGCAGGCTCTTCCTTCTTAAGAGCAGCTTCACCACCAATACGCTTCTGAAGAGGACTACCTTCGTAATTCAGATTACCCTTAATCTTGTCCTGAATCCACTTAGGAAACTTACCAAACACTTCCATGTCCGGATCTTCCAGATCAAAGAAAGCACTCTTGTTGACGAGAGGAGGGCAATTAGCAGCGTCACGAGGACGCATTGGAGCAATAGCACCTACGTTGTCAAACACCTTACCATCCTTACCTGTGTTGTTAACAATGGTGATGGTACACGGAGTGTCCAGAAGAGCAGGAAACTCACCATCATGTACGCCCCGAGGATCAAGAGCGTTATAGCGTTGTGTGCTCTTAGCTCTATCTGCTTTCAGATTGTGAAGAGGAATCTGTTCACTAATCCAACGAGGCTTGTCCAATTGCTCATTACCTTCCTCATCCAGCATGAAGGTGTCAACCAGTTCATACGTCAGACCAATTTCATGGAGAGGGGGCTTCTCTTCACCCTTGAAAGGACGTTGAGGCTGAAGACCGAAGTCTACCAGTTGAACCAGACGACCTGGATAATTACCCGGATCAAGATTCTTCTGAATTACACGAGGACCAGAATCACCACCACCTGCTTGTTTTGCATTCAATGCCATTACTAATTACTCCTTGTTAACAAAGCTAGTTTCAATATTACGAATACGACGCATGGGAATAACAATGTTACCACCATCACGCTTCGTAATACCCAACAGATCACCATTCACTTGATAACCTGCAATATCAAGGAAGGTTTGTTCATTTGGCTTAGCATCCTCATAATGCTCTACGCCTTGATAATTGTATTCATCATACTGGACAACCAGATTCTGAATCTTTTCCTTACCTTCGTTAATATCTACCACTTTACCTTTAGCCATAATATTTCCTTTAATGAATTGCATACCAATTTTTACCAATTGCCCCATTACCTTTGTGGGGACAACTAATCTTGAAAAACTCTGCAGCGTCTACAATACACTGCTCTGTAATAGATTTCACATCCTCAGCAATTTCCTTTCTACATTCTACTGTGGCCTCGTCATGGTAAAAACAGACAATTCCAAAATCTTTCCCATACTCATACTTGGCGCTAAGACGTTTCCACATCAGATTATATGCTGCCGTCATATGAATTGCTTCATCCGATTGCAACAAATAAACTAACACTTGGTGTTCAGAAGGAACAACAATAGGACGACCATCTAGACCAGTGATCTTTCCGTTATAGTATTCCATCCTACCAAACTTCGGATTGTATCTTTGCTTGGCAGTCTTTCTCCATTCCTTTTGGAGCTTCTCCATCAGAGCTCCTAAGGCTGGAAGTCCTTTAAGGAATTGCTCTTTCAAGCGTCTACCATCTGCACTATTACCTTTAACAATCTTACCCACCTTAGCATCACCAGCACCAAATAAGAATCCGTAGAAGAATGTCTTTGCTGCATCACGATTAGGCAATCCAGCAGCCCTCATGTTGACACTATGAATATCCGATCCGTCCTCTTTCTTTCCGTTAAGAACGTTATTCGTATACTCTGGATCATTCATGCGACCACACAACATTCTGATTTGGTTAGCATCTGAGTCAGTCCCTACTAGAACGTTCCCCTCAGCGCAAGTGAATATGGTACGCATTTGGTTGCCAAAGAAACTTCCTGCTTTGGGAATGTTGACAATGTTTCTGTGGGTGGCACGTCCTGTAACGGCAAGAGTATTAACGACACTTGGGATACGTCCGTCTTCTCTGATAAGATTAAACAGTCCCTCAATTGTTGAACGTCTGTGCCTGCACTGTACTCGCTTTGCAACCAACTTTCCAACTTTACCATCGATTCCCTCGAAAGGGTCGTCTTTAGAAAGTTTAGGAGATGTTCTTTCTCCAGCGTCATTGGTATTCCATTCTAATGGCTCCCATCCAAGGTTTAATAGAAAATCCTTTGTCTCGGCATTGGAGTTTAGATCAGTGGTCCGAAAGCTAATGCGGCTATAGCTGCCACAAACGGGACGATCGTGATGATCAAGATCACAAGAAGAAATCCATTCAAGAGTGTTTTTGGAATACTCCCCACTCTTGAGGAACGGTTTTCTGACATAGTTATATTCTCCATCTTTCTTTGTTTCTTCAATCTCCAATACTTTAGGAAGGTAAGGAGTGATCACCCTATCAATACGTTCCACCCATTTGGTGAGCTGACGTACACAGAAATGCATATGGTCTTGATTAACCAACCACCCATATGCTTCTTGCTTCTGAAGGTTTTCAAACAGCTTGAATGTCAGAAGAAAAGCATTCTTCCAATCCCCTCCTGCTGCTTCCTTCATAAGCTCGTTATACACCATGTCCTGAATCTCTACATCCTCAGAACAACGATGTAACATGTCTTCAGAGAAGTGCTCCCAATCATTATGCTCTGGCTTTCCACGTCCTACTCGCCACCCCCAAGCTTCAATACTATGAGGACCAATTGCTTTATTAGGGCAGTTGTGAGGGACTAATCGTTTAGGATTGAGAAGTCGTGACATAACAAGGGTATCTACTTTCTTGCCGTGATATACATACCCATGTAATTTTTCTAATAGAGGCCAATCATATCCAAATCCATTGTGTGCTTTTAATACATCATATGTATCCATCTTCTTAAGAGCATCTTTAATTTCATGAGGACGAAATTTAAATACCTCTCCAGTAATTGAATCTTTAATAACACAACAATGGATTACTGTTGCTTTATCTAAGAGATTATTAGCCTCCAGATCGAATGTAGCTATTTTAATGGCAACCCCCTAGCTTCTCGTATGTTATTGGCCCAAGTATCAATACGAACATTGCCAAGCTCGTAAGCTCCTTTATCTTCGTTTCGACACATGCACAATTCACCTTGGAGTTTATCTTTCCAATGAGGTTTCCACAATACCCACCACTCATCAAATGTTAGTTTGAACTCAATACCGCGTTGTTTAGCAGACTCCTTATGTGCTTTGAACTTCCCTTGAACCGTTGATCTCCTGATCCTTTGATTCTTCAAGACCGCTTCTTTAGATTTATCCGATGGAACATAACGAGACTGACGGATGACATTTCCGCATTTATTTGAGCAGTATATGGCATCCACTCGTTTGTTAACCACTTCCTGTCCACAATTAATACAATTCATACATCACCCGTTGCTATTCTCATTCTACTACATATTCATCAATATCAAACATACAATGATATGGTGCTTCAGTACGATAAATCAATCCTTCTTTGACAGAGGCAGCTTTATCGTATGAGTTGTAGACACCAACAATAATTGGATCAGACTCATAATCATTTGGGCATTCAAATAAAATGTACACTATTTGGTTCATTGTTGATACAGCTCCTGTAATTCATTTCTGAATCGTTGAATAATTTGATGACACTGAGCGTATGTGTATTTCGTAATCTCAGAAATATTCTTAGCTGTGTATTCTTGCTTAAAATACAAGGACAACACTTCTTGCTGCACTTCACTTTTGGTGTCGATTAGCGAGAATACATCTTTCATTACATGTCTGAGGTAAGCAGGACATTCATACCCTTCTTCCTCAACTTCAATCTCTACAGGACTATAGCCCTTCTCAGCGTTCTTATGTTCACGAAGACAATTGTTCAGGATGGTGCTGAACCACCTATTGAAATCCTCTCCATTGAAGCTACGATTGTAACGTAACGCTCTGTAATATGCTTCCTGCACTACATCTTCTGCTGCCTGAATAGTTCCAGCTCTCCAAGAGAACCTCTTCACTAGTTTGGCGAAGTTGTCGATGTAGTGCTGCTCAATCACTGGAACAGACATATATCTAGTTTCCTTCCTTTGTTCGACTACATTTCATTGAACAGTCCAGTCTTGTTGTCCCAGTACAGTCCAAATCTACCACTTTCACCAAACTCACGATCTTCCAACAGCACTAGGTGTCGGACGTTTCGTTCTTCTGCTTGGAGGTCTGGTGACCTGTTTCCTTCGAGTCCAAGCATAAGATTGCAGGACCTAGCCATAGCCCTACTGCCAGCAAACTGAGAAGAAAGAACATGCCCTCCGAGCTCATGTGGAGGTCCAGAATCAGGGTTACGCAAGTGGCAAAAGATAAAAATAACAACGTCCAAATCCAACGCCATAGCGGCAAGCTCTTGAGCAATCTCTTGCAAACGTGTATTAGCTGCACCTGATTCCATCCCGTTAGTTAAGTTGGTAATTGGGTCAATCATGATAGCCTTACATCCTTCCAGCGCTGCTGCCCGAATGTCTGCCTTCAATCCTTCCCACGTCAGATTCTGATACAAATTAAGCATGAACAGATGGTCTTTAATCATCTCTCCAGCTCTATCGTATGCTACTTCATCAAAGGGCTTGGTTGGATCGTGGAAGAACTTACCCTCGAATTTACCCGCAACAAGTTTATATGTTTTATTGTTGGCTTCTTCCGGTTTAATGAGGAAAACTTTCCAACCATGTTCCTTGATGAAATGGGCAGCCAGTGTATTAACGACCTCACTCTTGCCTTGCTTTTGACCGGCACCGATGTAAATCGTTTCCCCTGTACGTATGCCTCTAGTCGCCTCCGTAATGTGTTTCCAGGGCCAAGATACGCCGAACTTAGCTGGCTCTTTCGCTTTCTCATGGAGGTCATTTGCATTTACCAATCGTGTGTTTTTGGGCGCTGCAGAATTGAATTTAATGGCGCTATAGACGGCTTTAGAACGTCCACTAATCAACCCCTCGTTAGCATCCTTCACAGGAAGCGTAGCCACAATGACGTCAGGAATGAGCTTAGCCACTTCCTCAGCAGCTTTCCGTCCAGGTTCATCCTGATCAAAAACTAGAACAATCTCTTTGAAATACTTCTTAATCTGCGGAAGGCTTCGAGCCAAATCTCTAGCAGCACTCCCAGCGCCATGAGCAAGAGATACAACAGCAGGGTCATAGGCTTCATACTTGGTTCCCTTATCTGTATCCTTAATGATTTGATACAAGGCTACAGCATCTAGTTCCCCCTCAGTGATGTAAAGTTTTCTAGCGCCTGTCTCAATGGCTTGTTGCCATCCAAACAAATCACATTCCTTTAGATCACCAACACTCCACATTCTCTTACCATCGATTAAACGATTCTTGTAACCAACAAGAACACTGTCTTTTGTATAAGGATAGTGGTGGGTGGAAGGGGTGATGCCATCTGTCTCTGACACCCCAATCTTGACGCTGAATCGCTCCAAATACTCCTTCTTAAGCTTCCGTTCGGGCAATGAAACCGTTTTATATTCGGTAATTTCCCGAATCTCTTCGGCAATTTGTTCGGCACTCTTCTTAATACGTACAGGTTTATAATCCGCTGGTCTATCGTGGTACGGATTCGAGACGTACTCACCAGTTTTAAAATCGAAACCATCATACGTACCATCAGGTTTTAAGAATACTTGAACTGTGCCAATCTTTTCAACACAGACGCCTTTCTCCATTAGCCATCCTTCCCAATCAATTCCATGAGAACGTCATGGGGAATGCCAAAGGGCCATTCATCTTCTTCTCGTTCGTCATACATAAAATCGTCTTCTTCATATTCGTTGTCAGTCATACAATTTCCTTAAGTTCCAGCTCCACTACTTCTAGATCGTTCTTACTGCGTCCAACATCATGCATTTTTCGTTTAGGGTCAGCATCCCAATTAACCTTCTCAACCCATTTGAATACGCCCTTAGCCCATTCAACAATGATTTTCTCTGCTTTGGCACGAGATTCAATAAGACGAGGGACTGGCAGTTGGTTATCCACAATGTCATCATATAACCAATATGAATAACCTTTACCACTTTTATATTGCGGCATGAAAATTTGATGTTCCTTATGCCTAATAGCAAATACTTTCATCCAATTACTCCAGTCAGGCTCCACGCCTGTTCAATACGTGGAATATCCTTGATCTGAGTACGACGTACCTTCTCAGCAGTAGAGATAAACTTCATAAGAAAATCCATGTCCTCTTTACTAAAAGGAGACTGACGTCCATTGTAAACATGATTGAATTCAATGTCTGTGAGGATACGTCGAGCAGTGACAGGTTCCCAATCCTTAAGATCAATATCCATTTCAATCTCCTTTAACAGAATCGTTCATACGCTGTTTACACCCTTCAATCTTGTGATTTCTACCAATAGCATAAGCTTCTTTAACAAGCTCCTTCACTACTGATTCTGGGTACATAGGCTCCTTAGGCTCTTCAGCCACAGAAGCCTTGATACATCCAGTTAGACACATGATTAGGAGAAAAGTTCCGATGTATTTCATGATTAGCAACTCTGGTCACATGGTGCAGCACCACAGGTTTCACAGGATTTAGGAGAATAGTTGCAACCATAGGCTGCTTCTCCATCTTCATTGACCTCACCACCACACTCAGGGCATTCTTCACCCTTAACGACAGGTCCATTATCCCATCCATCACAGCACATTACATCACCTCCTTAAAAGCATTTACATACGCTTCCAAACACGTCCCCTCAATACCGGGAGCTGTGTTCACTTCAAAGACATAAACCTTCCCATCCTTCCCAAGAGCTACGTCTACAGCTCCAAAGTCTAGACCAAGCACTTCACATGCATCAACGGCAGCATGCTGAATGATAACGGGAACCACCACATCCTTATGAGCGAAGATGAATCCATTCGCATGATTACGAATCTTCCAATTCACATTCTCATCAGCAACAGCACGCTTACGAGCCTTACGCTGAAGGAAAATAGGCTTTCCTTGAAAGACATGTACACGATATTCTTGTTCTTGTTTAGCGTATTTGGTGTAGAGGGGGGCAATGTCTTCTAGGATTTCATCATAAGGTTCCAGTAAAGCAATACCTTTTCCACTATTACCTGTAAGCGTAGTTCTAGCAAACACTGTATGACCCTCAGCAAGCCACCTATTAGCCTCTACACGGGCCTCTGTCCACTCAGGAATACCTACATGGCCCTCTAGTGCTTTAAACGTTTTAAGCTTGTTATGAGCCGTTGCCACAGCATGAGGGGAATTGAGAGTGACAGGAGATTCAATGTTACGATGAATACCAGCACACCCCCAATTGATGAGAATGTCTGTTTCAAAAGGATTCCCCTCTCGCTTAAGCTGCTTAATACCAAGAGCTTCCTTGAGACGCTTAACACTGCCAGATTTGGCACTATACGGATAGATATGCATATTGTTCCTTAAACAGCCATATTAAAATCAACTATGTCATCATGAAAGATTACGTCTGCTTGTCGACCACGTAAACGTACAGCAGCATCTTCTTGTGCCTTACGAATAGCCACCATCAATCGAGCATTCTGAAGCTTAATAAGCTTGTCCTTCCACGAATTGAAATCATCCCCTGCTTCAATCTCGGGATAATCGAATGCATAGAATGCTCTAGGGATTTGTTTAGGAGCACGGACAGGGGCAACAGGAGCTTGAGGGATAGGAGGAGCCTTGGCCCAAATACGCTTAGGAGCTTCAGCTTCCTCCTCATCTTTTTTTGGTGCCTTCTCCCATGCCTTATAAGCGTAAGGAAGCTCCAACGTAAGAGAATAACTAGCTGATACAGAGCCCTCGAAATCACCACCAAGAAGCTTAGAATTCTTTACGCCAAACACCTTCTTAGCGAAGTCATTCGGGCCAAGCTTCAACATCTCTTCTTCCACCTCAATGACGTTCTTAACGCTCAAAGCATACTTACGAATACCATGAAGCATTTCAGTCCAAGGAACAATCACTCCTTCTTCCAACGTACCACGCATTGAACGGAATTCGATAGAGCCATACTTGCTAAGCGCTTCTAGGTTCATGGCTGCATATCGGTACGTATCTTTAGGAATACGAATAAGGCCAACACCACCCTTACGGAATAGCTGGGCAAGCAGATCGACATACGCCTCAGCATCCTGCATACGAAGGCAGAATCTATTAGCCTTACGCCCTTCTCCACAGAAGTCTACAAGCTTCTCCTCAAACAGGAGATAGATGTACACCATGCTCAAGATTTGGTCATACGTAAGTTCTTGAACATTCACATGAACGTGAGTGGAGGTGCGGAAGGAGAAATACACCTTAGCGTCCTTCTGAATCTCCACCAGCTCCTGAACAGCCTTACGAATGTCAGATTTGGCAATAGGCTGCTTGAACACCCATTCATGACGAGAATCGGGGAATCGGCCACGTAGGCTTCCATCATCCTCACTACGCCAATACTTACCACCATCAGCAACCTTCAGGCCCTTACCTTCAGCTTCAATCTCAATACCAAAGTCGCCCTTAATAGGCTTGTCAAGCCCGAGAAGCTCGAATAATTTTTTCACAGTTGTCTCCCAGAAGAAGGTGAAGATGTTCAAAGTCCTTAGACCAAATAATGTCGTCGATGGTGGCTCCGCCCTTCTTCAGATTTCCCACCACTTGCATCTTAAAGAATACCTTATGGTCACTCGTGATAGCGAACTGTCTATCGAATGCCATAGCTGAATTCTCATTATCCTTGACGAACTTAAGCGCATGTTCAAACGTAGGATAGTCACCAAGGATGGTATTAGCCAATTCCTTGACGAACATCTTTTGAATGCTACGTCCTGCCAACCCCTGATTCTCTGTAGTTCCACAGCCTCTCGGATATTGGAAATTAAGAGTGGCCTTACAGATTCCCACATTCATACGACGATATGGGACACGGGTTAGATACACCACAGCCTTGTGACAATTCACCATACCAAGACGGAAAGCTGGAGCAGAGAACGTCTTAAAGGAGAATTGTACATGTTCAGTCTTCTGCGTCTTCATATCCACAATACGAAGTGTCTTACCATCACAAGACGTCACATACACAGGGTTGTTCTTATACAGAACGATGGTGTTCTCATATTGCTGACGAATGTCACCCTCTTCGATATCCGCGTCAACCATAATAAAATTCTCCATGATGTTTGATTTTCATATCAGTTGATAAAGCAATAGCCTCATCCTCCGTTTTACAACTAGGGCCATATATCTTTTTACCACCAATTTGAATCAATGGCCGATATCTATTACGAACTTTATCATAATAGTAGCATTTACGATCAGGGCGATTAAATTGTTGTTCTGCCCTATTTGCTTCTCGTAAATTGTTCTGGGAGTTATTTGATTTATTCCCATCTTTGTGATCTAGACTTTCATCTGGCCACTTCTCGTAAAGATAGAACCATGCCAATCTATGAGCATAATACATCTTTCGATTGAAACAGATAAGAATATATCCGTCTTCTCTAAGAGAACCCGCTGGTTTAAAATTCTCACATCGTAAGCGCCAGTAGAATACACCACTCACAGAGTTATAGAAGAGGCGGTTTACCAACTCCTGATGTGTCATGCCAAACAAACCTCCAGCTTTTCAGCCTTGATAATCTTCCGTGCTTCTTTCACATTACTTTCGTTGATGATGGTCTGAATGTCACCATACTTCTCAAACAGGAAGATGTTGTTCATCGTAGCCTCAACACCACGCTTAGTGGCACGATACACCCAGGAAATGAGCTTCTCGTTCTCAAGCCAACGATTGGACAGAGTACGATATTCCACACCATAGGGCTTGTAACGGCAGGCACCAGCCTTGCCATACATCTCACGACGTTCTGTATCTTCGTCATATTCCAGACTTGCAAGACCAAGGAAGAAATCCATGTTCTTCACAATCATATTGCAACGTGCCATATGGGAAGGATCGCTAATGATTTCACCATTCGTCCAACCAATATGGACATGACCAGAGGCAGTGCGGAAAGAACGTTCACCATCAGGACGAGGGTTTGCAGCTTGAGTCCAAGCGTTATAGTCCGGATCACATCCCAATTCCTTGGCCTCATCAGGCTGGCTCTTCATGTATTCTGGATCGAAGTGAGCCACAGGAGTAGCCACCACTTCATAATCAGGAACCATCTTCTTCATGAAGCTCAACACTTCAGTGACATTGAAGACAAATTCCTTCTCGTCCTTAGCAGGATCGATGTTGAATTCAAGAGCCATGCCATCCACTTGGACAGCACCATAAGGAACCTTCTGAGGGTTCTTCTTGTCACCCTTAATCAGACCAAAGGCAGACAGGAAAGTCTTACCCTTCTTAACAAACACTTCGGGATCGCAACCAACAAGAATTTGAGACATGATGATTCCTTTCTATACTACGCCATATTAACAAAATCAGCCGCTGTGTCTACGCATTGATCACAGATGGCTTCACCACTCACCGCAAACTTATACTTACGCTCCGGATCAACATTGCCGTCACATAGGCCACATGCCGGATAATTAGTACGGAATTCCGAATAAGGAATATATCTACCACGATGGTCTTTAGCTTCGTCTTCTTTAGGTTCCTCTTCAACGATTTGTTTAACACTGCTGCTTCCCACCTTGTAGAAGAGGGGAAGACCAACACGCAGGTCTTTAATGTCAGCCGTGATAGCCTTCCCTACCAGCGTCTCGAAATTATCACTACGTGTCAGATATAGACGAACATCAATATGAGGCTCGTTCTCATCCTTCAATGAAAGATATGCTGCACCATTTTTGTCAATTTGCTTATAGAGGACGCGAAATGTAATGTTCTTTTTCAGAACATACCCCCTTTCCTTAGCTACAGCGGTTTGAACATTATCAGTAGCCGCCTTCGTAGTCGAACTCGTAGCCGTAGAGGCTGTGTTGTCCACTACTACCTGCAATGTTTTTTTTTGATCAGTAGCTTGCCACTTAGCTTGTTGTTGTGGAGCTACGTAAATGTAAGGAACAAACTTACTCTTAGCCATCTTCACCGTAGGCTTCTTGATCTTGCAATCCTTCTCGATGTGGAAGCTATAGTGCATGTCCTCAGAGGTACGATAGATTTCACCAGTCTTCACACCTTCCCTAGCCGTAGCCACTTCCAGCATCCAATCTTCAGACGCCCAATAGAGCTTCTGACCGTCAATGCTTTGAGTGATGTACATGGGACGTTCCTTATTACGAAGGAAGTTCAGCGTCTCTTCAATCTTGTCCCACCACACCAGAGCATAAGCACCATCCACCTTATCAAGGAAATCATCCAGACCTTCTTGTTCAATGTGGTAGAGAATGTTCTCACTGTCCACCTCGAATTGCGTATGGTCCAGGAACTTGTGCTTGTTACGGATGGTGCCATTGTGAACACCCACCAACGTATCAAGGTCGAAGGGATGGGCATTCTTACGAATAATCTTCCCTTGTGTAGCAAATCGATTGTGACCAATGATGACACGATTGAGACGATTGAAGGCAGTGCTCCAACCACGTCCATCAATCAATTCCCAAGGACCACCAACTTGCTTCACCACCTTCACATCACCAGTGTTACGCTGAACAGTGGCTAGACCAGTGGAATGTTCACCACGAAGAGAGTCAAGATGAAGGAGAGTTTTGACAATCTTGTCATCTTTAGCATCCAAATTACCTGCTGCTCCAATAATGCCACACAAAATATATTCTCCTTAAAGATTAATGTAATACTCAACAATAGCATTCTCAGCTTCATCTTCCAGACGTGCTGCACTATTGGCTTCCAGGATACGGAAATCCTTCTTCGTCTTAGCCACTACGTCAAAACCTACGTAGTCAATACCAAGAGCCTTAGCTGCCCTCAGACAATGCTCATCCATGGCCTCAAAACCCCTCTTAGGGCGGTTTTCAAAGAAGTGCCATACCTCACCCTCATGTTGACCTTCCACCTTCTCATAGCGGGCTACAACAGCTCCATTGAACACCATGATTCGATATTCAACATTGTGGAAAAAATACTCCGTAAACAATTGACCATGAGGAATGGGCTGACCACGATCAATCAGATGCATACCCTCAGCCTTACGGCCACCAGCATCCTCACGGACAACAATACATTCCCATTCCTTAGGAATATCTTGCTTACGCAATACATAAGGTACTGTGAAACAACCAGCTTCTTTAAGCAGATCAAATGTACGTGGCTTAGATACACATTGCTTAACAGCCAAGGACTTGTTGAATCGATGGCTGTGATTGGTTCCGGCAGACGAACCAAAGCTAAACACACTGTTGTACTCCACAAAGTTTTGTCTAGCACACTCGTTCATATCGAATACATCAGCATGAACACCATTATTCTTCAGTGCTTCAGCTAATGCCTTGCTGCTCTTTTGAGCAACGGAAGTGATGATAGCGACTTTCATTACGTTCTCCGATAGTTTGTGATCTTATTCACCAATTCCGTCTGAGATTCTAGATTTTCTTTAGGCAGGTGTTTAATATAACGAACCAGAAGCCTAATAGCTTCATCTTCTGAATCACACGCCAACCTAAGAATAGTAACATCCACCCAATACTTCTCAAAAGTCTGTGTATATTCCCAGTAATGAATGAGTTGATAATCAATGGATGAGATGCATGTAGTCTTCTTCGGACTATATACAAATACACCCCACTTGTCATTAGACAATTTCTCAATCTTGTACTGAGGCTTGACAACAATCACTTCTTTACGCTTCAACCACTTGAACATAATGTTCTCCTAAATTGTTTGGTGGGGCTGGGGGAAGTCGAATCCCCATGTCATAAGACGATTTGGTTTAAGCAAATTCTGTATACCAGTTCCAGCACAGCCCCTGTTTGGCGGACGCTGAAGGAATCGAACCCTCATTTACTGAATAGAAGTCAGTAGTATTGTCCTTTATACGAAGCGCCCTAATCCTTTAAATCATCTCCACAGCCTTAAGCTGTCCTGTTTCACCGTCGAAGGTGAATCTACAATTGTTCTTGTAATATCTATTTTCATTCCGTCCAAGAATCATGTCTCCTTCTAGCTTAATTGGACGTTCCATAACAACATCCGGCTTAGGCTCAGGCTTGATACGATATTCTTTATCAAGTCTCCAACTAGGAATATCAACATCCATCCATACATTTGTACTGTAACATACCTGAATCTCAGCACCATCAGCCCAAGCCTTAATGATAGCTGCATGTTTATGTGGCTTACACATTCTCATTCTCCAATACGTCTTTAAGAGTCCAAGCCTTCTCTTCTCCAACATCACCAACATCTGCGTCTGGATCGTTGATGGGAGTGAGCCAAGCATCAGGGCAAATAACGCCTGTCATGTCATCACAGATGATCAATTCACCAGTTTGAACACATGTGACACGCTTACCTTTAATAGGCTTTACATACCACGATTCCAATCCCGTGCTGTGATTACCACTTCGCCCTTGCACCTCGACTACACAATTCTGCCAATCCTGATTAGTTGCAGGAGGAACAACCCATGCCATACATGGCACCTTCTTGATACGCATTTAAGCCTCCACTTGTTCGTAAACAAAACGCTCCATGAGTCCCTTGAAATATTCCTTCATGGGATTGTAATGCTCACCAGCAAACTCAGGATGGGGCTGGAAGCACAGGCTCTTGGTATGAGGGTAGTACACCACCTCAATATCCTCCTTACTCACATCCTTATGGAAGATTTCGTGGTCGTACCATTCACGAGAGCCACCAAGGGTGCTAGAAGCCACGAGAAGGCCCTTTTTAGAGGGTTTCATCATTTGGTGATGGGTAGATGACACCAACACCGTTTCGCCTGTGTGGAGGTCTGTAATCTCGTGAGGGCCACAATGCTTCTCTACATGCTGGTACATCTCACCACCAGACATGACATTGAGGAATTGACCACCACGGCAGATGCCCACCATGGGAATACCACGTTCAAGGGCATCATCGAAGATCATCTGCTCTGCAGCATCACGACGAGGATCGTTGCCAGTTTCCTTGTGTGCCTTAGCCCGATAGAGATGAGGGGTGACGTCAGCACCACCAGTGAATACCACCAGATCAGAGCTTGCTACGTCAGTGACTAGCTCATGGCCCATAGACGTAAACAAACCATCGTAGCCAAAGCTACTGGAGACGATAAGAACCTTCATTTCATTTTCCTTTACGAACGTTGATGATAGCGCTCTCGATGTGCTGGAGACGCTTGAGGATGGAAGCATCAGTGAGGCTAATCTTTTGAGCAAACCCTTCACCGATAGTTTCCATTGGACCAACCTTATTGAGAACCGATTCGATGCTCTCCTTCACGTCATCTTGTCTCCCCCAATGACCAGCCCCGGCATACCAAGAACCATTAATCTTGTAGGATGCACCATCCCCAATAGCTCCAGGAAACTTTACCAAGCCATCCTTGAACACCTTGATGCACTTAGCGAAGTCCATGCTTCCACCAATAACGGCATGACCTCGATCACCAGCAAAGCTCCACTTATCGTTGATTAAGCTGTGATTGATGGCGAAGAAGAAGGAAGCATCCTCTGAGAACTTATTCTTACGAGCAAATTCCCATGCATTCAGGAAGCCATTGTGCTCTGTTGCCTGACGAATGGTAATAGCTCCGAATGCCACCATGGAAGAAGACTGATTGATGTTAGCCTTGATACCACGGGAATACGCTTCGCTTGCCTTCTTAGTGAGGAATGCTTCAGCGAAAGGAGAACGATTGAGGCAGTAGTTCACATACGATGCAAACACCTTCTTATCGTTGTTCTTGCTGAAATCATTATATTCATGGAGCTGCTTGGTGTAATACAGAGCAATCTCGATGGGCTTACGGTGCAGATAATTGAACGTAGCATGACACGGGGCGGTGCCATAAATTAGATCATCAGTGCCTGCTTTATGATAGCGAATGGCAAAAGAGCAGCAATTCTCTCCGTTAGCTGCCTTGATGAGTTTAGAGCGCAATGATGCTACACGCACCTTCTTAGGCTTAACAACCTTCTTCTTAGCAGGCTTCTTCACATGTTCTCCTTGCTTCACTACATCCAGATGAGAAATGGGCCAGTAGAAGTCACCAACGATAAGCCAAGGACGTCCCTCCCATCCAACTGGAGGGGCTGCTACAAACTGTTGACCAACAACTGCCCTCATACCCTCGTGCCATCCTGGCAATCCTACATCATTAGGAAACTCCCGAAGGGAGACAAGATCACCTGCCTTGGCTACAGGCTCCATCTCTTCCACCTTACGGAAGCGAGCAGGGAAGTGTCCAAAATCAAATCCCTCAACACGAACATATCCCCTCTCACCACCGTTTCCATCGATATGCTTGATGACATACTCTTGTCCCTTGATAAGACGTGCTCCCTTACCATCAACACACACAACTCTGTCACCAATCTTGAACTGATGATTGATATCCGCCTTCATAATCCTATTCCTTGTCGATAATGCCTACATTTTTCGATATAAGGTAGGCAGGTGTAAAAATCTGAAGCTACTGTACGGGGCGGCCTATCGAAGAAGCCGAGTAGCTACCCTTCACGAGAGTTCTCAAGTGAGAAGTGTGCTGAGGTAAATGCTAAGACACGTAGATTCCATCCATACTTACGGTATGTTGAATAATGGGACCTACGGGGGTTCTTACGTAAATAACTCAGTGAGAAGGTATATTAAGGATCAATTACCACCCTCCTTTATTCCTAGCATATTCTTGATGAATAGGAAGCCAGAAATCAGTACCTTGAGGGGTATTGGCCCACTGAATATTGTCATTCAGATTAGCAAATTCACTGTCCCATCTTGTATTCACACACTTACACAGATTGAACAACAGTTCTTCTGGACTAATGGAATGAATGTAAGGAGCTACATTCTTGAACAACTGAGTGTTCTTGACTACGTTAGGGGAAAGCATGATAGCGTCTTCTCTCCTTGGCATAGGGATTGGGTGAACATTACGTCCATCCATGTGATGTTCTTCTGGAACTACATGAGCTAGTACAAATCGATCAGCAAAGTATGAAGCTGGGTGTCCTACAATCTTCACATGATCTTTCCCACCAAATCGATGGGCACTAGCCACAATATACTCATCGCCATTACGCAAGAGACGCTTAGGACCAGCATCAATACATCTTACTCGATCACCAATTTGGAAAGGCATATCAAAACTCCCTCTTAGCTTCACGCTCTTGCTTACGGGCTACACGACGATTGTGCTTATGCTCTTGGTCTTTGATAGAGCGTACTCCCTCAACACTACGATAACCCTCGTAGCGACCATATACATCCTCAGGCTTGAACATACGTTCATCCTTACGCTTCACATTACGTACAGTACGGCTCACACTATTCTCCTTTAGAAAAGCCTTAAAGAGAAGAAACTGTTTCTAGTTTCCTCCCTTTAGTGTTTTACTTATACATACGCTCAAGCTTCTTAGCCTGACGTACACCGAAGTTCTTCACACGCCATTTCCACATGCTGTCCTGTTTCTCTTCGTTGATAACAGGACGTTGCTTCACCTTCTCAGGCTTAGCAGTCTCTTCTCCCTTGTAATGGAGCGTAGCTTGTGCCGACTGATAGCTGCCCTTCAGCCAAGCAAGATGAGCACGAAACCATGCTGCACCATCCCAGGTTTTGAAGGCTTCAATCAGGGTGTCGGTCTTTGATACACGTTGGATAGTCATTGTTGTTCCTCTGAGAGTTGAATGAGTTGATCGAGAATGAGGATGCCCTCAATACCTAGTGGTCGGATGTACTGGAAGTATCCAGGTTCTCGGTAAATACGGTGCCACACGTCACTTCCAGTCACACCATGACGTCGATAGAACTCACCGATAACCTTATTAAGCTCAGGCATTCTGCTTCTCCATAATGACAATACCCTCTGCCACCATCTTCTTGAACGTAGGCGTGGTGACATTGAGAGAGACAGCGGGCCGCTTGATGATCCCTGCCTTGGTGGCCAAGCTATTCATGATAGCGCCAGCAATGTGCTTGGCCTGCTCCACGTTAACAACACGCTTCACTTGAACGTTCTCGAAAGCGTTACGAATGGCAGTGTTGTAGGAAATGGTTTGCATGAGAATTCTCCGTTGATTCATGCGATAGTGCATGTGGAATGCCTCTATTACTAAAGGCATTCGGCATCCATTATTATCAACCTATATTAAATTATGATTATAGAAGCTGCATGATTGGCTCACCTCACGAAAGCCGTCTTAAGAATGTTAAGGATTGAAACACCACTATATCTTAGGCACGTTGCCTCAATAGTGGGGCTAGTTGATTAGCGTTGCATGCTGCCCGGCTTATGATAGCCGTCGTAATTGTCCGAAGCCTTGGCACCTGCCAACATACGGGCATGGTCACCGATACGGGCAGACAGCTGGTCACTTGCCTTACGATCCGGAGGGCCGGGATTAGCGACAGGATTCTTTACACGTTGGTCAGGACGACGCATTGCATTGCCTTGGACCCGAAGACGGATCATTGCAACATCGTGGGAGGTCAGATCGGATTGACGCATGATGATTCCTAAATTGATTGGTTAAGACATACGGACCTAAGGAGGATAGTTCCTCGCCACCCTTATCATTGATGTGGCCGTATGTTTCGGACAGTAAGCCCTCGTCAGTTAACCTTGTGCTTCTTCTTTCTTGACGTTGATGTTCACATCGTACATTTCACCCATGAGGGCAAGCACAGTGTCAAGCTCCACGCCACCCTTGAAGACAGCCATGAGCACATCCTTTTGAGTGAGGTTTTCTTTCTGCGCCTTCTTCACGAAAGCCTTGAAAGCGTCAGTCACTTGAGACAAATCGAATTGCTTCTTCTCAATCTCAATGTTGATTTCGGCCCACGTCCAAATATTGTTATGCGGGTCAGACAGGAATTCCTTCGCAGCCTTGACAGCCTCATCCCAGCGCTTCTTGCTCTTACCCTTGAAGAGTTTCGTTGCATCATCAATGACAAATCCCGAGAACGTCTCGAAATACTTGACAGCCACCTTACGATTGACCGGCGTCAGCACTTGCAGCAAACGATTGACAATACCCACATCGCTAGTCTCAATACTGTATTCCAGCACAGTGCGAGACAGGCCACGCAGCTCACGCTTGGTGGTGGTTTCAGAAATGCACAGAGCCTCGATAGAGACAGCGAATTGCGCCAGGAATGCTTCACGATTGAACATTATGTTCTCCTTTAAATGATGGTAAGACTAACACAAAATGGGCTAATCCTGCCCCGTATGCACTGATACACAATGCATACAGAATGGATTACTTAGGCACTAATGCCATAGCTCTGAACTCTTCCTGATATGCCCTCATAACAGGATTGTCCATAAGCTTTGGATGTGTGAGGATACGTACTTTGATAACATGGTTACGCATCCATGGTTGAGACATATCAAGCTTCATGATAGCGCTTATTTAAGTAAGAGGACGACAGCTTGTTCAGCCGTATATCCTCTGTTCTTGAGATACAAGGCAGCCATCCGAAGGCCACATTGTTTGATGAGACGCTTGTGTTTGGGAATGTACACGTTAGCTCCTTAGGTTATTCACATGCTCTGTCACAGCATGCTGATAACCATACTGCCTAGCAATCAGTGAACGAATCTACTGTGCATCATTGGCAGGTTAGGTTACAGATTATGAATTGTTAAAGGACTAATTGATATCGGGGATAATTACATGTGAACGTGTACGATGACTGTTCACTCTTTCACGCCCAAACATAATGTATGTCACACTCACTAGTCATCCTTATTAATCATCGGGCAAGGCACAGCCATTCACATCAGGGAGTTTTACTATGATGTGTTTAGCCTGCGGTATACACCGAGACGCTTAAGGGTAGAGCTAGTGCATACATGATGCATTGACGCTAACCGATATCAATTGTTAAGGAACGTGGCTTGTAAGGCCTAGACAAGGCATGATAGCGCTTGTCTGTGTGTTCGTAGGAAACTGCGAACAGTTTCATTATGCACATGCTTTATTGTGTTTGTCAAGCAGAATCAGAATCCTCACAACGTAAGGACATTCCGTTAGACTGGGGCCTAAGCCTTAAGACAGTATCGTCGGGCTAAGCTAGCCTCACGGCTAGACAACTTCGGGTGCTTTAGGTTAGGACACATTGCCTAACGCTAGCGCTCTACCACGTCGCGATACATACAACTAACATGCACATTGTTAACGAACAGTGTGTCAAAGGACGATGCCTAAGACTTGCCCCGAGTATGCACCAAACATGCAAGCATGTCAAGCGCCTTGAGGGGCTAGGTCAGTACGATCACTAACCATGAATCGAACTGTACACGAACCAACATACAAGTGTATAAGGACAAACCCTAATGTATGTATATACAGCCTGCCTTTCCATTCGTATGTTTCTATATGCATGCCGTAGGCGTTATATAGATAGAGACGTGTCCTGCGGACACAGGTTATAAGGACTAAACGTAATGTACATGCGGCTTGCCGCGTTGTTATGGTTATAAGAGGAGGCTATATACATGGATGAACATAAGGACGGTAGTGTGTTATACCCACCTGGATATATGACTAGGCAATGATTTACAAGTCTACTATGCACATATAAATAGTGTATGCCCATATATTTGACATGCCGATAGGCGGTATAGGGGTGTGGGGGTAGGTAGGTACATGTGCATTACACCCCTTATATTTCTCCAAGAAATTTTTACAATTGGAAAGAGCATTATGGTCATACATAGGCTTCTCCTTTCATTACGATAATATAAATAGAAAGAAAATTGATGGCTAAAATTGTCCTCAACCCAGTAACGAATGGAAACACTCTTTCCACGATTAATGCTAATTTTGATAAGCTGGAAGCTGAGCTACAGAATAAAGTGTTGTATAGGGATAATCCTCCTGAAGAAACTAACACAGTACGTAATGATCTTGACCTAGATGGTAATGATGTATTCAATGTAGGAACATTAGCTACTAGTGAACTTCTAATTGATGGTGTTCCAGTGAATGGAGAAGATATTGCTTCCATTCCTCAGTTACGCCAAGATGTTAATGTTCTACAGATTGAGATGGATGCTGCTCAGCTTGACATTATCAACAATGCCATTCTTGAAGCTAATAACCATAGAGCGTCGTTAAGAACCACTGGTGCTCCCATCAACCCTATTCCTTCTGTATCAGATAGGGCCAATAAATATTTAGTATTTGATAATGATGGACAGCCTATTTCTTCGTTTGGAACAGGAACAGACTTAGGACTAAGAAGTGATTTAGCGTTTACGAATGGAAGCGCCCTTGTTGGTTTTCTTCAGTCTGGTGCTAGTTCAGTAGTCACCACTACACAAGAGAAGCTTAGACAATACGTTAGTGTTCTGGATAAGATGTCTCCATCTCAAATTGCTGATGCTAGATCAGGCACTCCTGTCCTAGATCATTCCTCAGCATTCCAAAAAGCTGGAGATGAGAATGGAACATTTAGTGTTCCCGGAGCTCCTTATGTATTCAATGTTAACACGCCTATTGTTTATAATACAGCAGTTAAAATGATTGGGTTGGGTGTTAAGGGGTATGTGAATATTAAAACTAGTATTCAGAATGAACCAGTGTTCCTATCTGCTAATGGTAATTTTGAAGTGGATGGTGTTGGTTTTGAAGGAGATGGTACATTTAATATTCTCACTCCTAATTCCATTCCATTCTGTTTCCTGAAAGTTACGTCAGAGAAGAAGAATTTCATTGTGCGTAATTGTACAATGGTAAATTTCAGAACATTTGGTGTGGATTGTAGAGGTGTGGAAGATGTTCTCTTTGAGAATAATCTAGGAATTGGTGGCCCTGCTTCTTTTGTCGATGGTAATCTTCACGTATTCATCTCTG
>RCUK01000301.1_pt1 | contig 52850 bp, 32 predicted proteins | sample 2166381 | NCBI WGS metagenome assembly RCUK01 (sample SAMN09932809, study PRJNA488358) | compost metagenome | isolation source: compost soil in an enriched community | place: Germany: Experimental Botanical Garden | reverse complement strand
CGATCAGCAGCTCTTCCTTGATGTACTTGATGAACTTCCAGATGCTGAAGCCGTGAAAGCGCGCAATGAGCCCCAGCACCACGAAGATGAACAGCAGGCAGGTCAGGTAGAAGGTGCCCATGAGCTTGCCCAGCGACAGCAGGCTGCCCAGCCCGTACTTGCCGATGGTGAAGGCCATGGCGCCGAAGGCGCCGATGGGCGCGAGCTTCATGATGTAGTTGACGATCACGAACAGCACGTGCGAGCCCTTCTCGATCACGTCGAACACCAGCGTGCCGCGCCCGCCGAAACGGTGCAGCGCAAAGCCGAACAGCACCGCGATCAGGAGCACCTGCAGGATCTCGCCCTTGGCGAAGGCGTCGACCACGGTGGAGGGAATCACGTTGAGCAAAAAGTCGACCGTGCCGGTCATCTTGCCGGGGCCGGTGTAGGCCGCGATGGCCTTGGTGTCGAGCGTGGACGCGTCGATGTTCATGCCCGCGCCGGGCTTGAGCAGGTTCACCAGCACGAGGCCGACCACCAGCGCGATGCTGCTCACGATCTCGAAGTACAAGAGCGCCAGCCCGCCGGTCTTGCCGACCTTCTTCATGTCTTCCATGCCGGCGATGCCGACCACCACCGTGCAGAAGATGATCGGCGCGATGATCATCTTGATGAGCTTGATGAAGCCGTCGCCCAAGGGCTTCATCGACTCACCGAGCGAGGGGTAGAAGTACCCCAGCAGCACGCCGACGATCACCGCGGTGATCACCTGCACGTACAGGGAACGGTAAAGGGGGAGCTTCCTGGGTACTGTGCTTGTTGTATGTGCCATGACTGCCTCCTGAAAAGATGAAGGAAAACGCAGAAGAAAGGGTTCGTGCCGGGTTGCTTTCGATGGTTGAAGTCGTGTGTCCTGTGGGTGTGGTTCCGGCCCAAATGAAAAAACCCGCCGAAGCGGGTTTTTGTTTTCAGGGCGTGGCGCGCATGCTCAGTGCATGTGGAGGCCGCCGTTGACCGAGAAGTCGGCCCCGGTGCTGTAGCCGCCTTCGTCGGTGGCGAGCCACGCGATGATGGAAGCGATTTCGCTCGGCTCGCCCAGGCGCTTGACCGGGATCGTGGCCACGATCTTGTCGAGCACTTCCTGGCGGATGGCCTTGACCATGTCGGTGCCGATGTAGCCCGGGCTCACCGTGTTCACGGTGACGCCCTTGTTGGCCAGCTCCTGCGCCAGCGCCATCGTGAAGCCGTGCATGCCGGCCTTGGCCGCCGAGTAGTTGGTCTGGCCGGCCTGGCCCTTGGCGCCGTTGACCGAGCTGATGTTGATGATGCGGCCCCAGCCCTTTTCGACCATGTCGCCCACCACCTGCTTGGTGACGTTGAACATGCTGTTGAGGTTGGTTTCGATCACCGCGCTCCAGTCCTCGGGGGTCATCTTGAGGAACATGCGGTCCCGCGTGATGCCGGCGTTGTTGACGAGCACGTCAATCGCCCCGTGGGCCGCCTTGGCGGCGGAGAAGGCTTCGACGGTGGATTGCCAGTCGCCGACATTGCCGACCGACGCGTGGAACTCGAAGCCTTCGGCTTTCTGTTCGGCCAGCCACTTGGCGTAGTCCCGCGTGGGGCCGCAACCTGCGACCACGGTGAACCCGTCCTTGTACAGACGCTGGCAGATGGCTGTTCCGATGCCACCCATGCCTCCGGTGACATATGCAACTTTCTTGCTCATGAGATTTCCTTGATTGAAGCTAGCAAAAAGCCTGAACGGCCGCCTTCACTCTAGCCATTTTCAGGCCACACAACTCTGAGGGAGAACACTGAGCCAAGCTTGCAACCAGCTGTCACGGACATCACCTCGGCGGCACTCTATATGCTTGCGGCTTCGCGCCCGTGACACGGCCCCTGCCGGCCACCCCACCAGGAGTTCGCACGCATGAATTTCGCAATCGTCGTCTTCCCCGAGGTCGAGGAGCTCGATTTCGTCGGTCCCTGGGAAATGCTCACCATGTGGAGCAAGCTGGCCGGCGGCCCCGCGAACTGCCTCGTGGTGGCGCAAACGCACGGCCCGGTCGTCTGCGCCAAGGGGCTGTCGATCAACCCGCATGTCTCGTTTGCCGACTGCCCGCCGCTCGATTTCGTGCTCGTGCCCGGCGGCATGGGCACGCGGCGCGAGGTCGACAACCCCGCCATGGTGCAGTTCCTGGCCGCGCAGGCGCCCGGCTGCAAGGCGCTGCTGTCGGTGTGCACCGGCGCCTTCGTGCTGCATGCGGCCGGCCTGCTCTCGGGCCGCACCGCGACCACGCACTGGGGATCGCTCGACCGCCTGCGCGCGCTCGGCGACGTGAAGGTGGTGGAGCAGCGCTTCGTGCAGGACGGCCATGTCTGGACCTCGGCCGGCGTCTCGGCGGGCACCGACCTGATGCTGGCCTTCATCGCCCATGTGGCGGGCGAGGAAGCCGCGGCCAAGGTGCAGCTGCAGGCCGAGTACTACCCGGCCGACACGGTGTACGGCCACACCTCGAGCCATGAGCGCGCGCCGTCGTATGTGCGGCGGCCGGGCTCGCGCGCGGGCCTCGCCTGACAGTTCGTTCATCCGTTCACGCGTTCCCTTGATCGATCGAACGGTCGGTCATTTCTTCTTTCTTACTTCTTTCGACCTCCATGTCCACGCCCGACCTCACCGACCTCGAACCGCTTTCCGTGCTCGCCGCCCGCGTGGGGGCGACGCTGCGCGAGCGGCGCCAGACGGTGGCGGTGGCCGAATCGTCGGCCGGCGGCCTGGTCTCGGCCGCCCTGCTCGCGCTGCCGGGCGCCTCGGCCTACTTCCTGGGCGGCGCGGTCATCTACTCGCGCCGCGCCGGCAAGGCCCTGCTCGGCCTCACGCCCGAGGACATGGGCGACATGCGCGGCGAGACCGAGCCCTATGCGCGCTTCATCTCGGGCCGCATCCGTGATGCCCATCGTTCGAAGTGGGGCATCTGCGAGAGCGGCGCGGCGGGACCGTCGGGCAGCCCGTACGGCGACGCGCCGGGGCATGTCTGCATCGCCGTGACCGGCGCGGACGGCCTCGTGGTCAGCCGCACGATCGAGACCGGCGCGACCGACCGGCCATGGAACATGGATGTGTTCGCGCGGCTGTTGCTGAAGTTGTTCGAGGAGACCTTGCTGGCGAACGGCGACGCATGACCGAGACCGTGATTTCGACCGCCTCCGAAGAGGAGGTCCGCTCCGGCGTCCTGGGCCGCAGGTTGCGCGAGTTCAACTACGGCTTCGTCGGCGAGTACCCCGATACGCAACCCGTGTGGCTGAACGCGAAGGATGCGCAGGGCCGCCTGATGGGCGGGCTGCGCGGCTTCGTGTTCCTCGAATGGCTGCGCATCGACGTGCTGTTCGTCGAGGAGGAAGCCCGGGGCACCGGCCTGGGCCGCCGCCTGCTCGCGGAGGCGGAAGCGCGCGGCAAGGCGCTGGGCGCCGGGAATGCCGCGCTCGAAACCTTCGAGTGGCAGGCGCGAGGCTTCTACCTGAAGCAGGGCTACGAAGAGTTCGCGCGCATCGACAACTACGCGCGCGGCAACTACCTCGCCTACATGAAGAAGAAGCTCTGAGCCCAGGGCATTGCGGCCCCGACCCCGAACCTCCTCTCAAGCTGTCGCGCTCAATCCGCCTGCACCCCCGCAGCCCGGATCACCTTCCCCCACTTCTCGATCTCCGCCGCCAGGTGGCTGCGCAGCGCCTCGGGCGTGACCTTGTCCATCGGCACGGCCTCGGTGCTCAGCTCGGCGAAGCGCTTCTTCACGTTGTCGTCCTGCAGCGCGGCGCGCAGGGCCACGTTGAGCTTCTCGATCACCGCCGGCGGCGTGCCCTTGGGCGCATACACGCCGTGCCACACCTTCACGTCGAAGCCCTTGAGGCCCTGCTCGTCGAGCGTGGGGATGTCGGGCATGCTCGACAGGCGCTTGGGCGTGGTCACGCCGAACACCTTCACGCGCTGGCCGTCCTTGATGACGGGCGCGGTCTGCGTGGTCTGGTCGCACAGCAGGTCGACCTGCCCGCCCATGAGGTCGTTGAGCGCCGGGCCTGCGCCCTTGTAGGGCACGGTCGTGAGCTGCACGCCGATCTGGTGCGCGAAGAGCATGCCGCACAGCTGCGAGACGGCGCCGATGCCGGCGTTGGCAAGCGAGACCTTGTCCTTGTTGGCCTTCACGTAGGCCAGCAGCTCCTTGAAGTTGTTGGCCGGGAAGTCCTTGCGCGACAGCAGGGTCATCGGCACGTCCATGACCTGGCCGACGTACTCGAAGTCCTTCAGCGGGTCGTAGTTGAGCTTCTTGTACAGCGCCGGCGCGGTGGCCATGCCCATGTGGTGGATGAGGATGGTGTAGCCGTTGGGCGCGGCCTTGGCCACGCGGGTCGGCGCGATGGTGCCGCCCGCGCCCACGGTGTTCTCGACCACCACGGTCTGCCCCAGCGACTTGCCCATGGGCACGGCGAGCATGCGCGCCACCACGTCGGTGGGGCCGCCGGCCGAGTACGGCACGACCATCACGATGGGCTTGTCGGGCCACGCGGCCTGCGCGGCGGCGGGCGATGCGGCGGCGAGCAGGCAGGCGCCCGCCGATGCGGCGATGAGGGCTTTCAGTTTCCAGGTCTTCGTTGCGTTCACTTCTTTGTCTCCTTTTGGTTTGTCTGTGGATCAGTGCGTCACGGATGAATCGCCCGGGCCGTGAGATGCGGCCAGCGCCAGCCAGCGCTCGGCCAGCCGCACCACGGGCCCGTCGACCATGCGGCCGTCGAGGCTCACGACGCCGCCGCCGGCCGCGCGCACGGCCTCGGTGACGCGGTGCGCCCAGGCCACCTCGTCGGCCGTGGGCCCGAGCGCGGCCTGCACGGGCGCGACCTGCTCGGGATGGATGCACAGCTTGGCGCCGAAGCCGCCGCGCCGGGCGCGCGCGGTGTCGGCGGCGAGCCGCTGCGCGTCGCGCCAGTCGGGCGACACGCCGTCGATGGGCGTGGCCAGCCCGGCGCGGCGCGAGGCCAGCACGAGCGCGAGGCGCACGGGCACCAGCTCGGCCTCGTCGGCGGCGCAGGCCATGCCGAGGTCGGCCTGGAAATCGAGGTGGCCGAAGGCCAGCCGCAGCACCTGCGGCGCACCCGCGATGGCATCGAGCGCCGCGAGCCCCGCGGCCGATTCGATGAGCGGCACCAGCACGGCCTTCGGTCCGGCCGTGGCGGCCAGCCGATGCAGTTCGTCGGCGTGCTCGGCCTTGGGCAGCACGATGCCGGCGATGAGGCCCTCGGCGATCCAGCCGGCCGCGCGCGCGCAGTCGTCGTCATGCCACGGCGTGCCGCTGGCGTTCACGCGCACCAGAAGTCGCCCTCGCCCTTCGGCGGGCAGCGCCGCCAGCGAGGCGCCGAGCGCATCGCGCGACTCGGCCTTGCGCGCGGGCGCCACGGCGTCTTCGAGGTCGATGATCACGCCGCCCGCGCCCGTCGCCAGTGCGCGCGCATGGCGCTCGGGCCGGTCGGCCGGCACGAAGAGAAAGGCGCGCGCCAGGGCGAGCGCGGCGTTCGCGGGCCCGCTCATACCGCGCCGGCCGCGCGCAGCGCTGCAATCGCGTCGTCGCCGCGGCCCAGGCTGCGCAGGATGGCGTCGGTGTGCTGGCCGACCGCGGGCACCGGGTCCATGCGGTAGTCGAACGCGCTCTGGCGACCGGCCGGCAGCAGCGCCGGGATGTCGCCGGCCGGCGAACCCACCTGGCGCCAGCGCTCGCGCGCCTGCAGCTGCGGGTGCGCCCACAGCCCGGCCATGTCGTTCATGCGCGCATTGGCGATCTGCGCGGTGTCGAGCCGTTCGAGCACCTGCGCCGCGCTGAGCGCGCCGAAGGTGTCGACGATGAGCGTGCGCAGCGCCTCGCGGTGTTCGTTGCGCCGCGCGTTGCTGTCGAAGCGCGGGTCGCTCGCGAGCTCGGGGCGCAGCAGCACCTTGTCGCAGAAGGCGCGCCACTCGCGCTCGTTCTGCAGGCCCAGCATCACGGTGCCGCCGTCGCCGGCGGGGAACGGGCCGTAGGGATAGATGGTGGCGTGCGAGGCGGCGCTGCGCGGCGGCGGCGGCGCGCCGTCGTAGGCGTAGTACATCGGGTAGCCCATCCACTCGGCGAGCGATTCGAGCATCGACACGTCGATGTGCGAGCCCTTGCCCGTCTTGCCGCGCTGCATCAGCGCCGCGAGGATGCCGGTGTAGGCGTACATGCCCGCCGCGATGTCGGCGATGGAGTTGCCCGACTTGCACGGGTCGTCGGGCGTGCCCGTCACCGAGAGAAAACCGGCCTCGCTCTGAATGAGCAGGTCGTAGGCCTTCTTGTCGCGGTACGGCCCGTCTTCGCCGTAGCCCGAGATGTCGCAGACGATGAGCGCGGGGTGCTTCTCCTGCAGCACCTGCGCGCCCAGGCCCATGCGCGCGGCGGCGCCGGGCGCGAGGTTCTGCACCAGCACGTCGGCGCCGGCCACCAGCTCCTGCAGCACGGCGAGCGCGGCGGGTTGCTTCAGGTCGAGCGTGAGGCTTTCCTTCGAGCGGTTGACCCACACGAAGTGCGAGGCCTCGCCGTTCACGCGCTCGTCGTAGGCGCGCGCAAAGTCGCCGCCGCCGGGGCGCTCGACCTTGATGACGCGCGCGCCGAGGTCGGCGAGCTGGCGGGTGCAGAACGGCGCCGCGATGGCGTGCTCGAGCGAGATGACGGTGATGCCGTCCAGGGGTCTGGTCATGGGCTTCTTCTTTCTTTCCTTGCGTCAGGCGAGCACGGCCGTGGCCTGCATCGTGAGCCAGCCGTCGGCGTCTTCGCCCCACAGGCTGAAGGTCTTGCCGTCGGTGCTGCCTTCGGCGGGCTTGCCGTGCACGCGGAACGGCGCGATGTCGAAGGTCGGGCGCACGGCGCGGAACTCGAAGCGCGCGAGCTGCGCATCGGCCGGCGCGTTGCGGCGCAGCAGGTCGACCAGCAGCGTCGCGATCAGCGGCCCGTGCACGATGAGGCCCGGGTAGCCCTCGACCTGCGTCACGTAGCGGCGGTCGTAGTGGATGCGGTGGCCGTTGAAGGTCAGCGCCGAGTAGCGGAACAGCAGCACGTCGTCGGGCACGAGGTCGCGGCTGAAGGTGGCGTCCTTCGGTGCGGGCGTGGGCGGCGGCGTGGCTTCGCCCGGTGCGGCGGCGGCGCGGTAGACGATGTCGTGCTCTTCGGTCAGCGCGAGCCCGCGCGCGTTGCGCACTTCATGGCGCACCAGCACGAACACCAGCTCGCCCGTGCGGCCGGCCTTGTGCGTGACCGAGGCGATGGTCGACGTGCGCTCGACCGCATCGCCCACCTGCAGCGGATTGCCCGGTTCCCAGGTCAGCCGGCCGCCGGCCCACATGCGGCGCGGCAGCGGCACGGGCGGCAGGAAGCCGCCGCGCTTCGCATGGCCGTCTTCGCCGATCTCCGACTGGCGGTGGTGCGGCAGGAAGTAGAGCCAGTGCCACAGCGCAGGCAGGCGCGTGCCCGCCTCGGGCAGCGGGTCGTCGCGGTCGAGCGTGGCGGACAGGCCGCGCACGGGCGCGGCCGTGAGGTCGTCGCGCAGCGTTTCGGTGCGGCCCTGCCAGGCCTGCAGGCGCGCGAGGGCTTCGGCGTCGATCAGGGGAGAAGTCATGTCGTGTGTGTCGGGAAGAAGGATGAGTGGCGAGGTCAGTCGACCGCGGCGCCCGAGGCCTTGACGATGCGCGCCCACTTGGCGAGGTCGGCATGCAGCAGCGCCGAGAACTGCTCGGGCGAGGTCGGCGCGGCGATCTCGACGCCCTGCTGGTCGAGCTTGTCGCGCAGGTCCTTGGCCGCGAGCGCCTTGCGCGTGGCGTCCTGCAGGGTGGCGAGCACGTCGGCCGGCACGCCCGCGGGGGCGAACAGGCCGATCCACAGCGTGCCGTTGTAGCCCGGCACCTGCTCGGCGATGGCGGGCACGTCGGGCAGCACGGGCGAGCGCTTCTCGCCGCTCACGGCCAGCGCGCGCAGCTTGCCGGCCTTGATGTGCGCCAGCGCCGAAGGCAGGCTCGCGAACACGATCGGCAGTTGCCCGCCCAGCACGTCGTTGAGCGCGGGCGCCACGCCCTTGTACGGCACGTGCTGCATCGAGATGCCGCCCATGCTGTTGAGCATTTCGCCCAGCAGGTGGTTGAGCGTGCCGTTGCCGGCCGAGGCGTACTGGTAGCTGGCGCCCTTCTCGCGCGCCAGCTTCAGGAATTCGGCGAAGTTCTTCGCGGGGAACGACGGGTTCACCAGCAGCACGTTGGGCACGGCGCCGATCAGGCCGACGGGCTTGAAGTCTTTCTCGGGGTCGAAGCCCGGGTTCTTGTACAGCGCGGGGTTGATGGCCTGGCTGCTGCTGATCGTCATGAGCAGCGTGTAGCCGTCCTTCGGGCCCTTGGCGACCAGCTGCGTGCCGATGTTGCCGCCCGCGCCGGGGCGGTTGTCGACCACCACGCTGGCGTTGTTCAGCACCTCGCCGAGCTTCTGGCCGACGAGGCGGCCGACGATGTCGTTGGTGCCGCCCGCGGCCTGGGGCACGACGAGCGTGATGGGGCGCGAGGGGTAGGTCTGGGCGGTGGCCGGGTTGGCGGCCAGCAAGGTGGTGGCGGCGAGGCCGAAGGCGATCAGCGCCTTGGCGCGAAGCCGCAAGGCGGGGGTGGTGTCGTGTGTCTCCATGGCCGCATGGTCTTCTGCCCGCCCCGCCGGCGCAATCTGCGATTTCGGAAGCCAGGCTTCTGAAATTCCGAAGGCTTGACTACCATCGCCCCATGCTCTTCGACCTCACCGACCTGCGCCTGTTCGTGGCCACGGCCGAACTCGGCAACCTCACGCGGGCGGCCGAGCGCCAGCACCTGTCGCTGGCCGCGGCCAGCGCGCGCATCAAGGCGCTCGAGACCCAGGCCGGCCTGCAGCTGCTGCAGCGCGAGGCCCGCGGCGTGCGCCTGCTGCCGCCGGGCGAAGCCTTCCTGCACCACGCCCGGCTGGTGCTGCACCAGGCCGACCAGCTGCGCGCCGACCTGCTCGAGTACGGCGGCGGCCTGCGCGGCCACCTGCGCGTGTTCGCCAACACCACGGCGGTGACCGATTTCCTGCCCGAGATCCTGCCCGGCTTCCTGGCCGCCAACCCGCGCATCAACGTCGACCTTCAGGAAAAACCGAATGCTCAGATCCCGCGCGGCGTGCGCGACGGGCGCGCCGACATCGGCATCGTCGCGGGCCAGATGGACACGCTGGGCCTGGACACCATCCACTTCAGCACCGACCGGCTGGTGCTCGTCACCTCGCGCCAGCACCGCTTTGCGCGGCGCCGCCGCATCTCGTTCGCCGAGACGCTCGACGAAGACGCCATCGGCATGCAGCAGGGCAGCACGCTGCAGGCCTTCCTGGGGCAGATCACCGACCACCTGGGCAAGCGCCAGAAGCTGCGCATCCAGCTCGGCAGCTTCGACGCCATGTGCCGGATGATCGGCAGCGGCGTGGGCATCGGCGTGGTGCCGGAGTCGGCCGCGCGGCGCAACCAGGAGAGCATGGGGCTCGCGCTGGTCGAGCTCAGCGACCCGTGGTGCGTGCGCGAGCGCTACCTGCTCGTGCGCGACCGCGCCGCCCTGCCCGTGTACGCCCAGGCGCTGGTCGAGACCTTGTGCAAGCACTACGCCGACGCGCAGGCCGAAACCGGCTGACGGCCCGATTCCCGGCCAAAAACAGGCACTTGCAGGCGGCTTGTGAGAAACCCGATGTCTTCCCCATTTTCTGTGCACAACTTTGGGGGTAAGTCAGGGGCAGCGTTGTAAAGCGATTGCAAGTCGTTGTTTTATAAAGGGAATAGTTAGTCTGCTTAAAAATTTTGCAGTGCACAAGTCAGGCCGCCTAGGGGCCTGAAAATCGCTCGAAAACAGGAAAGTCAAGCGAAAAAACAGGGGGTTGCCTGTGCTAGGCCGCCCTTTGAAACCAACGACTTGCCGCCGGTTGTGAAGAAGTCCGCTGCAATCCCCACTTTCTGTGGGCAACTTTGGGGGTAACTCGGGTGGAGCTTTGTAAAACGAATGCAAGTTGTTGTTTTACAAGGGGATTCCACACTTTGCTCAATTTTTGAGCGGTGAACAAGAGCGTCAGCCAGTCGGGTGACCGTCGCCCAAATGAATCCAAAGGTTCTCAGCACGCCGAATCGGGTCGATGCGAGGCGCGAAAGAGGGCCGCTACAGTCGCCCTGACATGCTCGAAGCCCTCAGCTCCCCCTGGTCCTGCCTCGGCGCCGTTGCCGGGCTGCTGATCGCCCTGGGGGTTCACTGGCTGGCACCGGCGGACATCGACACGGTGCACGCCGGCGCGTGGCTGGTGGGCATCGGCTGGCTCGCGGGCCTGGCCTGGGACCTCGTGGACTCGGACCGGTCGACGTAATCCGCAGGCGAAACCCGCAAACAGCGCGCACAAAAAAGGGAGGGGAGGCATCGGCCCTTGCGAGCCCCTGCCTCCCCTCCCCGTACCGGTTCACCCGGTGATCAGGCTCAGCGCTCGATCGTCAGCGCCACGCCCATGCCGCCGCCGATGCACAGCGAGGCGATGCCCTTCTTGGCGTTCTGGCGTTGCATTTCGTGCAGCAGCGTCACCAGGATGCGGCAGCCCGACGCGCCGATGGGGTGGCCGATGGCGATGGCGCCGCCGTTCACGTTCACCTTGTTCACGTCCCAGCCCATTTCGCGGTTCACGGCGCAGGCCTGTGCGGCGAAGGCTTCGTTGATCTCGAGCAGGTCGAGGTCGGCGGCCTTCCAGCCGGCGCGCTGCAGCGCCTTCTGCGACGCCGGCACGGGGCCCATGCCCATGATGGTCGGGTCCAGGCCGGCGGTGGCGTAGCTGGCGATGCGGCCCAGCGGCTTCAGGCCCAGGGCGGCGGCCTTCTTGGCCGTCATGACCATCACGGCGGCGGCGCCGTCGTTCAGGCCCGAGGCATTGCCCGCGGTCACGCCGCCGGCCTTGTCGAAGGCGGGGCGCAGGCCGGCCAGCACTTCGGCGTTGGTCTTGCGGTTGATGAACTCGTCCTGGTTGAAGACGATGGGGTCGCCCTTCTTCTGCGGAATGCTCACGCCGACGATCTCGTCCTTGAACTTGCCGGCGTCCTGCGCGGCAGCAGCCTTGGTCTGGCTGGCCAGGGCCAGTTCGTCCTGCGAGGCGCGGTCGATGTTGTACTTCTTGGCCACGTTCTCGGCCGTGATGCCCATGTGGTACTGGTTGTACACGTCCCACAGGCCGTCGACGATCATGGTGTCGACCAGCTTCCAGTCGCCCATGCGCTGGCCGTTGCGCGAGTTGGGCAGCACGTGCGGCGCCATGCTCATGTTTTCCTGGCCGCCGGCGATCACGATTTCGCTGTCGCCCGTGGCCACGGCCTGCGCCGCCAGCATCACGGCCTTCAGGCCCGAGCCGCACACGGCGTTGATGGTGAGCGCCGGCGTTTCCTTGGTGCCGCCGCCCTTGAGCCAGGCCTGGCGCGCGGGGTTCTGGCCGGCGCCGGCCGCGAGCACCTGGCCCATGATGGCCTCGCCCACCTGGTCGGCCGTGAGGTTGGCGCGCGCGATCACTTCCTTGATCACGAGGGCGCCCAGCTCGGTGGCGGGAATGCCGGCGAGCGAGCCGCCGAATTTGCCGACCGCCGTACGCGCAGCCGAAACGATGACGATGTCTTCCATGAGGTTCTCTCCGTTGAGGTGATTTGAAATCGGTTGCGATCTTGCGGGAGCTGGCGCCCGTTCAGGCCTTGGCCTTCACGTAGCGTCCCGGCGCCGGTTCGATGGCCTTGTAGGCCTTGCCGTTGCCGTAGCCCTTGGGCGCGGGGATCTGCTTGCCCGCGTGGCCCTTGAGCCATTGTGCCCAGTCGGTCCACCAGCTGCCCGGCTGCTCCTGCGCGCCGGCCAGCCATTCGGGCTGGGTCTTGGGAAACTTGCCGTCCTCGCGCAGCCAGTGGCTGCGCTTGTTCTTGGCGGGCGGGTTGATCACGCCGGCGATGTGGCCCGAGGCGCCCATCACGAAGCGCTTCTTGCCCGTGAGCAGTTGCGTGGAGGTGTAGGCGCCGCCGATGGGCACGATGTGGTCTTCGCGCGAGCCGTAGATGTAGGCCGGGATGTCGATCTTGCCCAGGTCGACCTTCTCGCCGCAGACGGTGAGCGCATTCGGCTTGGCCAGCTTGTTCTCGTGGTACGTGTTGCGCAGGTACCAGGCGTAGAACGGGCCCGGCAGGTTGGTGGCGTCGCTGTTCCAGTACAGCAGGTCGAAGGCCGGCGGCGTCTCGCCCTTGAGGTAGTTGCCGACCACGTAGTTCCACACCAGGTCGTTCGGGCGCAGGAAGCTGAAGGTCGAGGCCAGGTCGCCGCCGGGCAGCAGGCCGCCCTTGCCCAGCTGCATCTCGCGGTACTGCACCATGGGCTCGTCCACGAAGATGTCCAGGATGCCGGTGTCGCTGAAGTCGAGGAAGGTGGTCAGCAGCGTGACCGACGCGGCCGGCTTCTCGCCGCGCGCCGCGAGCACGGCCAGCGCGGTGCTCAGGATGGTGCCGCCCACGCAGAAGCCCAGCGTGTTGATCTGCTTGCTGCCGCTGATCTCCTGCACCGTGTGGATCGCCTTGATGGCGGCGTTCTCGATGTAGTCGTCCCAGGTGGCCTGGGCCAGCGACTCGTCGGGGTTGCGCCAGCTCACCACGAACACGCGGTGGCCCTGCTCGTTCGCATAGCGGATGAGCGAGTTGTCGGGCTGCAGGTCGAGGATGTAGAACTTGTTGATGCACGGCGGCACCAGCAGGAACGGCCGCTCGTACACCTTGGCGGTGAGCGGCTTGTATTCGAGCAGCTGGAAATAGTCGTTCTCGAACACCACGGCGCCTTCGGTGGTGGCCACGTTGCGCCCCACTTCGAAGGCGCTCTCGTCGGTCATGCTGACGTGGCCCTGCTTCATGTCGTGCAGCAGGTTCTGGATGCCCTTGGCGATGCTCTCGCCCTGCGTGTCGATGGCTTTCTTCTGCGCCTCGGCATTGAAGGCGAGCGAGTTGCTGGGCGAGGCCGCGGCCATCCACTGCTCGACCGCGAAGCGCAGGCGCGCCTTGGTCTTGTCGTCGGCGTCGATGGCCTCGGCCATGCGCATCATGGTGCGGCCGTTGAGCAGGTACACGGCGGCCGAGAAGGCGGCCATCGGGTTGCTGCCCCAGGCCTCGGCGGCAAAGCGCTTGTCGCCCTCGGGCCGGGCACCGAAGCCGCGGCGCCACAGGTCGGTGGCGTCGCTCAGGTACTGCTGCTGGATGGACTGGAGCTGCTCGGGATCGATGGAGAACTTGGGCAGCTCGGGCATGGCGGCTGCGCCCGGGAATTGCGCCATTTGTGGCAATTGCCATAGCGGCGTGCCGCCGACGTCGAAAGCGGCGGAACCACCTGGGCCCCCAGCTTTCTGGAAAGCCTCCATGGCCTGGGTCCAGCCCTGCGTGAGGGCTTTTTGAAAGGGCGCGAACGCATCGGCCCCCGTGTCTTGTTGCTTCATCATGTCTCCTGGCCGTGGCCTGGGTCGATACGAACGGATGGCTTGCGTGTTTTGAGTATGCTGCATTCGCAAGGCACTCACAACGCCGCGCTTTCACTAATCCCTTGAAACAAAACGTCTGCGCCTGTGTTCATCCATTTGATCGTGATCGGCTGGCTCTATGTGGCCGTGATGATGGCGGTGGCCGAGGCCACCAACACCACGGGCACGGTGCTGGGCGCCATCTTCACATTTCTTCTTTACGGCCTCGCGCCGGTGGCGCTGGTGATCTACCTGATGGCCACGCCGGCACGCCGGCGGGCGATCAAGGAACGCGAGGCACAGGCCCAGGAAGCCGCGCGTCGCGCCGCCGCGGAGGCTGCGGCTTCAGACCTTCCAGACCAGCGCGGCGAAGCGCCCGCTGACGCCGTCGCGCCGGTGCGAAAAGAACCGTGACGGCTGCGCGACGGTGCACCACGCATCGCCGCTGTCGTTGCCGTGAAGCGACGCGACACCCGCCGCACGCAGCCGCTGCCGCGCCAGCGCAGGCAGGTCGGCCAGCCACTTGCCTTCGGCCGCCGCGGGCGTGAAGCACGACGCCGCCTCGGGCGACTGCGCCTCGAAGGCGGCCTTGACCTCCGCCCCCACCTCGAAGGCCTTCGGGCCGATGCAGGGGCCGAGCCAGGCCATGAGGCGCGGCGCGCCTTCATCCTGCGCGAAGGCGCGCACGGTCTGCTCGAGCACGCCGCCGGCCAGCCCGCGCCAGCCCGCATGCGCGGCGGCCACGCGGTGGCCGCGTTCGTCGGTGAAGAGCACGGGCAGGCAGTCGGCCACCATGACCGTGCAGGCGCGCGCGGAGGTCGTGGCGGTGCAGGCATCGGCGACGGTGCCGTCGTGCACGGCCTCGTCGAGCGACACGAGCCCCGTGCCATGCACCTGCTGCAGGAACACCGGCCGCGTGCCGATCGCCTGCTGCAGCCGCCGGCGGTTCTCGGCGACGTGCGCGGCATCGTCGGCCACGTGGTCGCCGAGGTTCAGGCTCTCATAGCGCCCGGTCGACACCCCGCCGTCGCGCGTGGTGCACAGCGCGCGCACGTTCGGCGGCGCGGGCCACTCGGGCACCAGCCATTGCGGATTCATCGCGACGTGCCGGCTCAGGGTTCCGCGTCGGGCGACTGCGAGGGCTGCGCGCGCTGGAAGGCGTCGAGCTTCATGCAGGCGTCGAAGGCGGCCATGGTGCGCGGCAGGCCGCTGAAGTCGCAGTCGAAGCGGCGGCCGTTGAAGATCTGCGGCACGAGGCAGCAGTCGGCGATGGTGGGCGTGTCGCCCCAGCAGTAGGTGCCGCCCGGGTGCTGCGCGAGCTGGCGCTCGAACGACAGCAGGCCGTCGCGCACCCAGTGGCGGTACCAGGTGTTCTTGGCTTCGTCGTCGACCTTCAGTTCCTTCACGAGGTACTTGAGCACGCGCAGGTTGTTCAGCGGATGGATCTCGCAGGCGATCGACTGCGCCAGCGCGCGCACGTGGGCGCGGCCCACCGGGTCGCTGGGCAGCAGCGCCGGCTCGGGGTGCGTTTCGTCCAGGTACTCGATGATGGCCATCGACTGCGAGAAGCGCTCGCCCTCGTCCTCGAGCAGCGGCACGAGCATGTCGGCCGAGATCGCCGAGTACGGGCCGGTGCGGTGTTCGCCGCGCGCGATGTGCACGGGCACGTAGTCGTAGTCCAGGCCCTTGAGGTTCAGGGCGATGCGGACACGGAACGAGGCGGAGGAGCGGAAATAGTTATGCAGCTTCATGATTTCTCGAGGATAGCGCCCTCTCAGGAGCGTGGTGTGGCCGGCAATGCGCAGCGGAAATCGCGCAGCCGGGCTTCGGGGTTGTCTTGCTGCCACGCATCGAGCAGGCCGCGCGCCGCGGCTTCTTCGCGCGCGGCGATGCCCAGGTGCCACGGCCCTTCGGCCGCGGGCGGTTCACCGGGCGCGTGGTTGTGCTGGTCGTCGGGGCGGCCTTCGGAGCAGGCCTTGCACAGCACCTGCATGCTGCTGGTCCAGTTCTCGGCGCTGAGGCCCGCTTCCTCGAAGCGGCGCACCAGCGCATCGATCGCCTCGGCCTGCACCTCTTCGACGAAGACTTCGTAGGTCGCATGGTCCGACGGCGCGATCAGCGCGAGCGCGTCGAACACCGGCACCTCGCGCTCGCCGCGGCGGCGGTAGCCGTTGGCGGCGCCGTCGTGCAGCACCAGGTCGCCGTAGCGGTGGCCGCTGGCGGGCGTCGGCACGTTGCGCAGGATGGCGCGCGCCGGGTCGATGCGGTCGGCCCAGACCACCTCGCTGGCCTCGTCGCCGTGCACGCGGATGGGCGTGAGGCCGACGAAATAGTCGACCGGCCCTTCACCGTCCGGGATGCCGATGCCGTACTGGCGCCATGCGCGCCGCGCCGTGGGCCAGTCGCCCAGCGCGGTGGCCGCGATGCCCAGGTTCCACAGCGCGCCTTCGTTGCCCGGCTCGCACTGCACGGCGCGGGCGTTGGCCTGCAACGACGCGGCCCAGTCGCCGCGGTACTTGTGGATGAGCCCGGCGTTGTACCAGGGCGCCGACCAGTACGGATGGATGGCGCTGGCCTGCGCATAGGCGGCCAGGGCGCCGTCCTGGTCGCCGGCCTCGTCGCGTTCGCGGCCGAGTTCGTTGAAGGCGGTGGCCTTGCCGGCTTTGCCGAGTCGGATGGGCATGGTGGAGCGAGGGAGAAAAGAGATCGGGGAAACGCGCAGAAGCGCCTATTGTGGGCCGCCGCAAAATCCCGAGTCCGGCGTGCCGGCAAGCCCGTGCCGCCTCTGGCACACTGCCGGTCTCCCCTCCCGCTTCGCTGAAAAAGGACACCTTCCCATGGCTTCCGAGTTTGTTTTCGCCCCGCCGGCCACCGTTTCGGTGCCGGTGGCCGGTCAGCCCGCACGCTTCCCGGTGCACCGCATCTACTGCGTGGGCCGCAACTACGAAGATCACGCCAAGGAAATGGGTTTCACCGGCCGCGAGCCGCCCTTCTTCTTCATGAAGCCGGCCGATGCGCTGGTGACGGTCGATGCGGGCCAGACCGGCACCATGGCCTACCCCACGCTCACGAAGAACCTGCACCACGAGATCGAGCTCGTGGTGGCCATCGGCACCGGCGGCAAGAACATCAAAGCGGCCGACGCCCACAAGCACATCTACGGCTACGCCGTGGGCCTGGACATGACGCGCCGCGACCTGCAGAACGACATGAAGAAGCAGGGCCGCCCCTGGGACATCGGCAAGAGCTTCGAGCAGAGCGCGCCCATCGGCCCGATCGTGCCCGTGGCGCAGGCCGGCAACGCCGAGCAGGCCGAGATCTCGCTGCAGGTGAACGGCGAAGACCGCCAGCGCAGCACCGTGAGCAAGCTGATCTGGAACGTGGCCGAGACCATCGAGCACCTGTCGGCGGCCTGGGAGCTGCAGCCCGGCGACCTGATCTTCACGGGCACGCCCGAAGGCGTCGCGGCCGTGGTGGCCGGCGACACGCTGGTGGGCCAGGTCGCGGGCCTGCCCGCGCTGACCGTCAAGATCGTCTGACGCCCGCGCGGTCCCGCTTCATGCTCCTTCGCGTACCCATCAAGCATTGCAAGAACTGCGGCACGGCGGTGGTCTACCGCGTGCCGGACGACGGCGACACCAAGCAGCGCGCGGTGTGCCCGGCCTGCCACACGATCCATTACGAGAACCCGCTGAACGTGGTGGGCACCATCCCCGTGCTGGGCGACAAGGTGCTGCTGTGCAAGCGCAACATCGAGCCGCGCTGGGGCAAGTGGACGCTGCCCGCGGGCTTCATGGAGCTCGAGGAAACCACCGCCGAGGGCGCGGCCCGCGAGACCGACGAGGAGGCCGGCGCGAACTTCGAGATCGAGGGCCTGTTCGCCGTGATCAGCGTGGTGCGCGTGGGCCAGGTCCACATGTTCTACCGCGCCCGCCTGCTCGACGACCGCTTCGACCCGGGCCACGAGACGATCGAGGCGCGCCTGTTCACCGAGGACGAGATTCCCTGGGACGAGATCGCCTTTCGCACCGTGCGCCAGGCGCTCGAACATTACTTCGAAGACCGCAAGCGCGGCAGCTTCGACCGCGTCCACGAACTCAGCATCGTTTGAAAAATTTCCCCATGCTCAAGACCCTGCGCGCCACCCTCCTCTGTGGCGCCAGCCTCGGCTTCGCACTCGCGGCTTCGGCGGCCAAGGCCGACACGGTCGGCGAGGTCGACACCGCCTTCAAGCTCATCGGCCCGGACCACAAGATCGTGGTCGAGGCCTACGACGACCCCAAGGTCAGCGGCGTCACCTGCTATGTCTCGCGCGCGCGAACCGGCGGCATCGCCGGCGCCTTCGGCGTGGCCGAGGACAAGGCCGAGGCCTCCATCGCCTGCCGCCAGGTCGGCCCGGTGAGCATCACGCAGCCGCTGCCCAAGCGCGAAGAGGTCTACAGCGAACGCCTGTCGGTGCTCTTCAAGCGCCTGCGCGTGGTGCGCATGGTCGATCCCAAGCGCAACACGCTGGTCTACCTGACCTACTCCGACCTGCTGATCGACGGCTCGCCCAAGAACAGCGTGACGGCCGTGCCGGTCGATCGCGGCACGCCGATTCCGCTCAAGTGAAGGGGCTGCTGAAGGGCTCGGCGATGCGAGTTTGCTAGCATCGTCCGAGCGGCCGACACCGAGATGTCGGCCTTCGACGGAACCCTCCGCAACGAATCCGTTCCAACAGCGTCATGCACCTTCAGACTTTTGTTTTCCGAACCGCCGCCACGCTGCTCGTGGCCGGGGGCATTGCCGCCTGCACCACGCCCGGCCCCACGCCGCCGCAGCAGCCTGTTCCAGGCGCCACGCCGCCGCCACCGCGCCAGGCGCTCTTCATCCGCCCTGCCGCCGGCACCACCGTGGGCCGCTTCGACGGCGTGCGCAACAAGGGCCTGGACATCGCGGGCAACCTGGGCGACCCCATCGTGGCCTCGGCCGACGGCCGCGTGGTGTACGTGGGCGGCGAGCTGCGCTCCTACGGCAACATGGTCATCGTGAAACACAACGAAACCTTCCTCACGGCCTACGCCCACGCGAAGACCATCCTCGTGAAGGAAGGCGCCGTGGTGCGCCAGGGCCAGAAGATCGCCGAAATGGGCAACAGCGAATCCGACCGCGTGAAGCTGCATTTCGAGATCCGCAAGAACGGCACCGCCGTCGATCCCGAGCCGTACCTCAACGGCCGTTTGCAGCAGTAAACGTAAAAGCCGTTACAGCAGGCTTTCGGGCACCAGGGGCGCCAGCAGCTCCAGCCGCCAGCGGGCCCAGAAATGGGTCTCGGGCTCGGTGTGCAGGATGGTGTCCGCCCCGTCGCCCGACGCCGGGTTCACCCACTCGATGCCGCCGCGCGGCCCCAGCTGCAGCTGGTAGGCGCCGTCCAGCCGCATGAAACCGATCAGGCTGGTCAGCTGCTGCGCGATCTGCGGGCTGAAGATGAACAGGCCGATCTCGGTGTTGTGCAGCGCCGAGCGCGGGTCGAAGTTCATCGAGCCGACGAACACCACCTGCCCGTCGATCACGGCCGACTTGCCGTGCAGCCGCCCGCTGGCCGAGCCGTAGATGCCGAAGCGCTTCGTCTGCTCCACGCGCTTGGGGCTCAGCTCGTACAGCTCCACGCCCAGGCGCAGCATCTGCGCGCGGTAGCGCCGGTAGCCGATGTGCACCAGCGACTCGTCGGTGGCCGCCAGCGAGTTGGTGACGATGGTGTAGCCCACGCCGTTGCCGCGCACGATCTGCATCGTCTCCATGCCGCCCCGCCCGGGGATCAGGTACGGCGTGGTCAGCAGCACCCCGTGCTGCGCGCCGCGCAGGTAGCGCTGCACGTTGTAGAGCACGCTGTCGGCGGCCTGGTCGGCCGGCAGCCCGCGCCCTTCGTCGGTGGGCGCCAGCGCCTTGGCGGGCGCGTCGGCGTAGGCCTCGGCGCGGGCCCAGCTCAACGCGAGCTTGCCGGCGTTCAGGTCTTTCGCGAGCGGGTTGTGGCCCAGCAGGTCGGTCGATTCGGGCTCTTCGGGGTGCAGCGTCTCGGGCCCCGTGGTGAGCCGGTCGAAGCGCTCGCGCAGCGCCTGCGCCGACTCGCTGCCGCGCGGCACCAGCGACTCGATGGGATAGACGTATTGGCTGTTCCAGTACATGTCGAACAGCGACGACAGCCGGGGCACCACGGCGCCGGCCACCAGCGTGTCGATGTCGATGAAGTTGGAGCCGCCGTCGCGCAGGAAGTACTCGTTGGCGATGTTGCGCCCGCCCATGACCGCCATCGTGTTGTCGACCACGAACAGCTTGTTGTGCATGCGGCGGTGCACGCGGTCGAAGTCCAGGATCGACCAGGCCCAGCGCGTGCCGAAGCGCGAACGCCCGGCCGGGAACGGGTTGAACAGGCGCACCTCGACGTTCGGGTGCGAGGCAAAGCTGGTGAACAGCGGATCGGCGCCCGCCGTGTACAGGTCGTCCACCAGCAGGCGCACGCGCACGCCGCGGTCGGCCGCGTCGCGCAGCGTGCGCAGCAGGTAGCGGCCGGTCTCGTCGTTCTGCACGAGGTAGTACTGCACGTCGATGGAGCGCTGCGCGCGGCGCGCCAGTTCGATGCGGGCATGCAGCGAGAACTGCGGCATCGGCAGCAGGCGAAAGCCGCTGAGCGGCTCGCCCGGCGGCGCGGCGGCACGCACGAGCCGGCCCAGCGCGGTGTCCGCGCCGTCGGTGATGGCACTCGAGGGCTTGCGCACCACCTCGGTCGGCAGGCCGGCGCAACCGGCGAGCACGAGCATCGCCAGGCTGCACAGCAGCCAGGCGAACCACCGGGCGCGCGGCACGTCAGCCCGGGGGGACAGGTTGCGCATGAACGACAGAAAAGAGGGAGGGCAAGGGCACGGGAGCGAAGGAGAAAAAACGCCGCTGCCGCGCGGCGCGGTGCACGACCGCGCCCACGGGTGGCGGTTTCTACCACGCGCGGCGCGAGCGCGCAGCCAATGCCTTCGTCAGTGCGCGCGCTCGGACCACTGCCGCACGAAGTGCTCCGCGCGCACGTTCGCGCGCGCCACGGCCGAGTCCCACGACAGCTGCTGGGTGATGACCAGCGCGCAGCGCGGAATGCCGTCCAGGCTCAGCGCCGCGATGCCGGCGTAGGTGCCCTTCGGGGTGCGCGTGAGTTCGAACCATCCCGTCCAGCCACCTGGCACGTGAAGGTCGAGTCGGGCGGAGTCCATGATGAATTCATCATAGGCCTTTAGTTTTCATTTGCAAACATTGCATACAAAAGCAACGGCTCAGGCATGCATGTCCGAGCGGCGACCGGTCGGCAGGCGCTGCAGCGCCTGGCGCAGCGTGGAGTCCACCCGCCGCAGCGACAGCCCGTGCCGCACCGCCACCTCGTGCCGCGTCAGCTCGTGCACGCGCAAGGCCACGAAGATGTCCTGATGGCGGTGCGGCAGCCCCTGCATCGCGCGTTCGACCGCCTTCAGGTCGGAGCGCGCCTCGGCGATCAGCTCGGGCCCCGGTGCGTGATCGGCCACCTGGGCCAGCGTGTCGTCCGCCTCGCCGGCGTACTGCCAGGGACGCTCGGCGCGCAGGCGGTCCATCGCGGCATTGCAGGCCACGCGGAAGATGTAGGCCACGGGGTTGTGCAAGGCATCCGTGAAGGCGGCCTCGGCCAGGCGCAGCCAGGCGTCGTGCAGGCTTTCGGTGGCGGCGTCGGCACACCCCAGGTGCAGCGACAGCCGCCGGTGCAACTGCGCGTAGTGCGCCACCAGCAGTTGCTGGACGTCCGGCGGCGCAGGGGCGGTCCCCGCGGCATCGCCGCGGGGCAGCAGGCAGGCGTGCGACATGGTGCGTCGCCGCCTAGCGGCCGCGCGGCAGGCCGCGCCGTTCGGGCTCGTTCAGGCGCGTCAGCTGCGCGTCGGTGAGCGCACCGTGCCCCACCATCTGGACGAAGCCCGACGGGTCGTAGCTCGCCTGCTCCGCCGGCCTGCGCCGCACCTCGGGGGCCTCGGGCGCGCCGGACGCGGGCTCGTTGCCGAAGCCCAGCACGCGCACCGAGAACACCGACGGCAGGCTCTGGCGCGCCGCCGCGCGTTCGCGCTGCATCACGTCCTGCGCCGCCGCCGTGGCCTGCGAGGCCGCGGCGCTGGCGTTGGTCAGGGCACCGACATTCACCGACGCCACCACCGGCAGCCCCGTGCTCTTGCCCTGCACCGCCATGTTGTCGGCGTTCACGATCTGCAGCGCCGCCAGGTTCACGTTGCCCGACACGCGGATGCCCGCCTCGCCCGCGTCGATGGTGCCCAGCGGCGCGATCAGGTCGATGTCGCCGGCCGGCACCTCCGGAATCGGGTTCAGCGTGGCAATGCCCGCGCCCGTGCTCGGCACGTCCGACGACAGCACCACGTTGCCCCAGCGGTCGTACACGCGCTTGGGCGGCGTGTAGACCACCGTCGTCTTCGAGCCGCGACCGGCGTTGATGTCGCCCTCGGCCGACCAGCCCAGCACGCTGCCGCCGAAGGTGGTCATGATCCGGCTCTGGCCCAGCAGGATGCTGCCCAGCGCGTACAGAGAAATGTCGCCCGCACCCTGCGTGATGACGCCCGGAATCAGCGTGCCCACGGCCTGGGGCGCCGCGCCCTCGATGCCGAACACCTGGCGTCCGCCCGGCGTGAGCAGCGCGATGTCGCCGCCGAACAGCGTGTTGATGCCGGCCGCGCCGAACATCGTGATGTCGCCCCTGTAGCTCGTTCCCGGGAACAGCGACGCGATGGCGTTGCGCCCGCGCAGGTAGCTGCCGTAGCGCACGCCGGCCTCGTCGTTGTATTCGCGGCCGCCCTCCTTCAGTTCCGCGAAGTACACGCCGCGCAGGTAGCTGCGCTGCTGTTCCGGCGGCAGTGCGTTGAAGAAGGCGAGCGCCTCCTGTGCGCCGCCCTTGCCGCTGTAGCCCTGCGAGGCTTCGAGCCAGTTCACCAGGTACAGCTGGCTCGCCTGCCGGTAGTCGTTGGCGAGCACGCGGCGCGGCGTGCCGGTGTCCGCGTCGAGGCGGGCTTGCCGCTGCGCCATCCAGGCCGCCGCGCCGTTGTCGTCGCCGCTGTAGCCATGCTCGGCGCGCAGCCAGTCGCCCAGCGTGAGCTGGCGGTTGTAGTTCTTCACCACCTTGCCGGCCTGGTCGGCCAGCGGCTGGCCGCTCTGCATCAGGTGGGCCGGGTCGAGGTAGCGCTGCGCGAAGCCCGCGTAGTCGGGCCCGTGGGCGCCCACGCCGGCCAACATCGCGATGCCCGCACCGGGCCGGCTGTCGCCCGGCACCACCGCGCCGAGGCTGCTGACCGAGGCCCTGTTCTCCATGCGGATGTCGCGCCCGGCCGTGATCTCCAGCGTGCCGGGGCCGGCCACGTTGAAGGTGCTGAACAGGATGTCGCGGCCCGCCGAGACCACCGAGATGTCGCCCGGCCTTGCGTGCGCGAACAGGTTGCCGCTGCTCTCGAAGTAGGTCTGCGCCACGCCGCTCGAAGCCTCGGTCTGCCCGACGGGCGTGCCGCTCGCGACGATGTCGCGCCCGGCCCGCATCCACACCGGCTGCGCGCCCTCGTACCAGGTCTGGCCGGCACGCGTCGCATCGTCAGGCCCGAAGCGCAGGATGCGCCCGCTGCTCACGCCGACCAGGTCGCCGTGCACGGCGTAGAACCGCGCCGGCTGCGTGCCCACCGCTTCACCCGACACCGTGTTGGGGCCGAAGGCGAACAGCGGACGCACGCCGCCGCCGGCCAGGTTGTTGCCACCCGACAGGTTGCCTAGCACCGTGCCGTCGCTGGCGGTGCCCTGGAACGCCGGACGCCGCGGCGTCGCCAGCGCAGAGGCCGCCGCGCCCGACTGGCTCACGGTGTTGCCTCCCGCATAGATCGAGTCGCTGGCCAGGAACTCCAGCATGCCGTGGGCCGAGGGCGCCAGCACCAGCGGCGTGCCCGTGCCGGTGTTGTCGAAGGTCGCCGCGTCGCCATAGAACAGGCTGCCGCTGGCGGCCACCGCACTCAGGATCGAGGGGTACACGAAGGCCGAGTCGGTCACGGGTACGCCCGCGCCACCCGTCACCGGCACCAGGTTGCCGCCTGCGCCGAAGAGGCGGATGGCCGTGTGCGGCGTCCACAGGGTGAACCAACTCTGGCCCTGTCCTGCCAGGCCGTTGGCGCTGAACGGCGTGGCGTTGGCGAGGTCCACGCGCGTCGGATCGATCACGCCCTTGACCACCAGGTCGCCACGCGTGGCGAGCGTGTAGTTCGCATCGCCCGGCGCCAGCACGATGCCGCCTTGCGCCATGCCGCGGGTCGCGGTGTAGGGGTCATAGGCGCGGGTCTCGCGCGGCGACTGCGTCCGTTCGGTGAGGCCGTAGACCAGGGGCAGGCTGCCGAGGGTGCCGGCCTGCAGCTGCACGTCGCCCCGAAGGTTGACGATGGCCCCGTTGAGCCCGGCGTCGGAGTCGCCACCGGCACCCTCGACGTAGGGCGTGTGGAGCGGATTGAAGGCGCCTCCCACGCGCACGAGCACGTCGCCACCGCCCGTCAGGCTCAGGCTGCCGTCGGCCAGCACACGGCCGGTGCCGCCCACCGCCAGCACCAGGCCCTGGCTGCGCCGGCTGTCGGCGTACGAATCTGTCTTGGCGCCGCGCCGTCCCTGCAGGCCCGCGTTGCCGCCCACGTCCACGCGCAGGTCGCCGCCGCCCAGCGTGCCGAAGCCGGTGAAGCCGAGCAACTTGTCGGCCGCCCCGGTCGTGCCGACATAGGAGCCGAAGTTGATCCACCACGCCGTGGGCTGGTCCTGCGCGCCGCCGAAGCTGTCGCCCGTGCCCTGGCGCCACAGCCAGTTGCCGATGGCGCCGCTGCTGAAGCCCTTGTCGGCGGGGTTTGGCCGCCCCGCACCGCTGCCCCCGGCGACCAGCATCATGTCGCCGGTCAGGTCGCCGCCGGCCTTCAGCGTCAGGTTGCCGCCGGAGGCGGGGTACCAGGCGCGTGCCAGGTTCTGCGTGCCGCCATCGACGAACTTCTCGTAGCCACCGCTCGCGTCGTTGAGCACCGTGCCCTTGGCGCCCACCGCGCGCGGCAGGTTGTAGGGGTCGCCGGCCCGCGTGGCCTGCGACGAGGCGCCGGCGGTGTACACGCCGAACAGCGAATCCATGCGCAGGTTGCCGGCGGCCAGCAGGTCGAGATCGGCCGCGCCGGTGCGCACCACGCTGAAGCGCGTGCTGCCCGGCAGGTAGCTGTACTCCGGGGCGGCGATGACGCAATAGCTGGGAAGGTCCACGCAAAGCTCCGGGTACTGGATGTCCGCGAAATCGATGGGCTTGCCAGCCATGCTCTCGTCGCCCACGAAGTTGATGGACCCTTCCACGCTCCACAACTCGCCGCCGGGCTTCAGCTTGCCGAACATCCCGTAGTGGCTGTCCGCCAGCCGCAGGTTGCCCCGGCCCGCCGCCGGATGCACCTGCACGATGCGGTTGTCCGCCGCGTTCAGGTCTGCACCCGCGGCCAGCCGCACCGACCACGACTGCGAACCTTCGGGCAGCATCGCCGCCGCGGCCCACAGCCTGCCGGCGCCGTCCGGGCGCAGGTTCACCGAAGTCACCCCGCCGGGCAGCTTGATGTTGGTCGCGGCCGGGAGCAGCGCGCCCAGCGGCAGCGTGAGGGCGCCGTTGAGCACGAACTTCTTGCCGTCGCCGGGCAGCGGCACGCCCTTGGGCCACACCACGCCCGACAGCGTGGCCGCCGACGGCAGGCGCATGCCGGCCCCCAGCCGCGTGCCCACCGGCAGCGTCACGTTGGCGCCGCTCACGATGCTGCCCGCCGCGAACAGCAGCGCGCCCGCGGCGTTGCGCACGTCGGCGCTCAGCACCGTGCCCACCTTCAGTTCGAGCGCCTTGGCCAGCACGCTGGCCACCGGCATCAGTTGCCCGGCCACGAAGAGCGTCGACTTGATCGGCAGGTCGTAGTTGAGCGTGCCGGCGCCCCCCTCGAAGGTCGTGCCGTCGGCCAGCACCACGCCGCCGCGCGGCAGCACGGTGTCGCCGCGCAGCAGGTTGACGCCCGGCAGCAGCAGCCAGCCGCCGTCGTCCGGCGTGGCGGGCGGCGGCGCGAAGCCGTCGTTGAGGCTGCCGAAGATGTCGAGGTTGCCGCCCGCGCGAAGGGCCAGCGAGCCCACCTCGCCCGAGCCGTACACGCCGGTCTTTGGTGTGTGCGGGTTGGCGCTCGCATAGCGGTAGCCCGACAGGTCGATGTCGCCCTGCACCACCAGGTCGCCGTCGGGTGTCTTGCTGACGACCTCCACGCCGGGGCGCAGGTGGAAGGCGTCGGCATAGCGCGCGTTGTTCAGGCCCGAGAGCTTGCCGTTCATCAGCGCGCCGTTGGCCAGCGCGTGGTCGATGAAGGCCGTGCTCTGCAGGTGCTTGGCGTCGAGGTACGCCTGGTCGATGACCTGGTAAGGCCGGCCGGTGGCCGCGGCGTCGGTGCCGAAGCGTGCATCGTCGTAGCGCCACATGCCGTTCACGGCGATGGAGCGCGCGCCCTCGATGGCGAGGGTGCCGCTGGCATCGATGCGGATGTCGCCGACGGTCTCGCCGGTGCGGCCCGCGTTGAGCTCCAGCGTGCCGCGCGCCCGACCGTCGTTCTGGCCCGGTTCGCCGCCCACCCGGGCGTCGGTGCCGTGGCGCAGGTCGATGCGCGAACCCGAGGCCAGCGTGAGCTGCCCGTCGTTCGACGTGAGTTCGACCATCGCGCGGTTCGGCGAATCGATGATCTGGCCGTGGCTGTCCACGCGCAGCGTGCGGCCGTGCGCGTCGAGCACGGCGCTGCCGGCCAGCGTGAGGTTGTTCTTTGCGGCCAGGCTGATGCGGCCCACGCGCTCGCCGCTCGCGTCGATGGTGCCGGTCACGGTAAGGCTGCCGTCGTCGAGCGACACGTTCACCTCGCCGGCCTTCAGGCCGTCGCCGATGGCGAGGTCGCCCTGACGCAGCTGGAAGCTGCGCGCGCCAAACACACCGCCGTCGTTCAGCCGCTGGTTGAGCGCCGCGAATTCGGCATCGCCGAGCTGCCGCGCGCGCACGTCCACGCTGCCCGCCGCGAACGGCACCCGCGTGCCGCCCGCGTCGTAGTGGCCGCTGCTCGCGCCGAGGATGCGGCCCTGCAGGTCGACCGTGCCGGCGGCATCGTCGAGCGCCATCGCCTTCAGCGTGCCGGCGCGGTTGTTCTGCGCCGAGATGTCGATCACCGAACCCGCCGCCTGCCGCAGGTTGCCGTGCAGGCTTTCGAGCACCACGTCGCCGCCGGCGCTGTACCTGCTCAGGTCGTTGAACACCACCTCGCGGCCCGACAGGTCGAGCACCGCGCGGTCGGTCAGCACGAGGTCGCGTTCGGCGCTCAGCGTGAGCTTGCCGCTGGGCAGCGCCACGGCGGTGTCCAGCGTCACGTCGCGTCCGCGCAGGCTCAGCTCGGCGCCCAGCGCCGCATCGCCGGTGGCCGCCGCCGGCGCACCGGCCGGTGCGGCCACGCGCAGCGTGCCGCCCGCCGTGATGCGGTTCACCGAGCCCGCCTCGCCCGTCAGCAGCGGCGCCACGATGCTCAGGTTGCCGCCGCTGTACGCGTAGCCCTTGCCCGCTTCGTACGCGCCCTGCGACTGGTAGACCGAGAGGCTGCCCTTGTGGTTGGCGCTCACGCGCTCGGAGGCCTTGAGGTTCACGTCGGCAAAGCCCAGCACCAGGCGACCCGCGTCTTCCAGGCCGCTCGGCTGGCTGTGGGGGCCGTAGCCGAACTCGATGTGCTCGGCCTCGATGTTCAGCGTGCCGCTGCCGGTGCCCGCGCCGTCGCGCACCACGGCGGAAGGCGCCGTGGTCGCGCCCTGCCACACCAGGCGGCCGGTGCGGATGGTGGCCACGTCGCCCGCGCCGCCCTGGCCGTAGATGGCGGGCGTGGCCAGCACCAGCTGCGCCATCGTCGCCTTGCCGGTGGCGGGGTCGATGGTGTCCAGCGCCGCGGTGCCGAAGAAGTTGACGCCGCCGCTGGCGCTCAGTTCCAGCGTTTCGAGCGCGGGCGCGCCGTACTGCCGGTCGCCGCGCAGCAGGCGGTCGAGCAGGGCCTGGCTCATGGCCAGTCCCGGCGGCAGCGTGTGGTTCTGCGCGGCGGCGGCCAGCGCGGCGCTGTCGCCCACGTTGATGCCGCGCACCGCCAGCGTGAGGTGGCGCGTGCCGTAGCGCACCGCCTCGTTCATCTCGAAGCGGTCGGGTGTCACCATGGCGATGGTGCCTTCGGAATACAGCTCGGTCTGCCCGCTGCACGACGCGCTGGCACACACGCCGATCTGCAGGCTGCGGTTGTCCGACGTGGCCTGGGTCTGCGGCACCGGCAGCGTGCTCACCCGGCCGTTGGAGACCATCAGCATCTGGCCGGTCGCGGCGTAGACGAAGCCGTCGCCGGCATCGTAGGCGGCCTTGCCACGGCCCAGGGTGTGGATGCGCGCGCCCTGCTCGACCACCACGCCGAGCGGCGTGCCCTCAGTCGCGCCCACCGCGGCCAGGAACACCTCGGGTGCGGACAGCACCGCCCCCTGGCGAAGCACCACGCTCTGCCCGCCGTCGCCGGTCTGGATGACGTTGCCGCTCTGCCCGTAGTCGGCGCCCTGCAACCCGCCGATGACCAGGCGCGACGCGCCCATGCCACTGAGCGCGCCCGCATCGAGCGTGACGCCCTGGAAACCCGCCGTCGCCGGCGCGCCGGCCGCGACGATCTCGAGACCGAGCTGCTCCTCGCTGCTCGTGGCCACCACGGAACCGCCCCGCCCGCCCTCGCCCACCTGGAAGCGCGCCGTGCCGTCGAAGCGCAAGGCCTCGGCGCCCGCGCCGGGCGCGAGCTTCAGGTGCAGGTTGCGCGCGTCCGCCGGCAGCATGGCGCGCGGCACGCCCACGCGCAGCGCGTCGGCGCGCACGAAGTCGCCGTAGCCCATCTCGTTGTATTGCGAGTAGCTGCGCAGCACCTCGCCCGAAGTCACGATCGCCTGACGGAACAGCGTGTCGCCGATGCCGGTGCGGCCCACGCCCAGCTGCGCGGCCGTGAGCCACGAGCCGTTGCGCATCGCCAGCGTGCCGGTGGGCGCGCCCAGGCCGGCCGCGCCGTTCAGCTCCACGCGGAAGGCGCCTTGCTGCAGCGCATAGGTCGAGGGCATCAGCGTGTAGGTGCCCGCGGGCAGGCCCGGCACGCCGGCGCCGATGGTGATGTGCTGACCCACGAGCGGATCGACCGCGCCCTTCTCCGCGCCGGTGGGTGCCACTGCCGGCTGCACGCCGGGCACGATGGCATACACGGGGTTGGTCGCGAGCCCCGGCAGCGTGAAGCCGCCGCGGGCGCCGACCTGCATCAGCGGGCTGAAGCGCGCGTCGGTCGAGCCGCCGCGTCCGCTCACGAAGCCCGCGCCCCTGAGGTTGCCGCCGCCCGACAGGTCGAGCGTGGCGCCTTCCTGGCCTTGCACGCTGGCCCCCATGAACGTGAGGCCGATCGTCTGGTTGCGCTTGTAGGTGTCGCCCGCGCCCACGCCGGTGAGCTTGACCTGCTTGCCGTCGTACAGGTAGTTGATGCCGTCGACCGTGCCGCCATAGGGCATGTCCAGCCCCTCGCCGCTCACCGACGTGAGGCTGCCGGGCAGCAGCCTGACCTGCGTGGTGAGCGCATCGCCGAGCGTCAGCTGCCCGAGCGGCACCCGCACCACGCCGCCCTGCTCGATGACGCCGGCGCGCAGCGACAGGTCACCGAAGGCCGAGTACGGCACCTGCGGGGTCGCGCCCGTGCCCTCGATGCGCAGCACCGTGTCGGGCCGGTAGGTGCCGTCCGGCGCCAGGCCCGCGGACACGAGCGCCACCACGCCCGTGGCCGGGTAGATCTGCGCGGCGCGCAGGGTCAGGCTGCCGGGCACGACCAGGCTCGTGGAAACGCCGACGTCCTGCCGGCCTTGCAGAAAGCGCAGGTCGCCCGTGCTGGCCAGCGTGACATGGCCGAAGGCGGCCAGGTCGACCGTGGGCGACTCGCTCGCGCTGTCGAGCACGGGGACCTTGCCATTGACGCCGAAGCCCATGCCGTCGCGGATGTCGATCAGGTCGCCGGCCACATCGAGGCGGGCGCCGGACGGCACGCGCACCACACCGCCTTCGGCGACGGGCGCCCTCAGGACTTCACGCGTGAACGACGGCATCGCGCCGGCCAGCCGCACGTGCGCGGCCGACAGTGCCACGTGCGCGTCGTCGGGCGCGTTCGTGCCGAGCGCGAGGCCGCCCGCGTAGATCTGCAGGCCCTGCCGCATGCGCAGGTCAACGCCGTCTTCGAAGGCGAGCGTGGAGCCGGCAAACAGCGAGAGGGTGTCGAAGCCGCCGCGCCGGACCGTGTCGGTGCCCAGCCGGGCCTGGCCGTAGGCGAGCGCACCGTCGTCGACGCCGGCCTGCAGGGTGTCGGGCGCGAGCGGTGCGCCTTGTTCCACACCCAGCACCAGCACGCGGTGCCGGCGCACGCGGTCTTCCGCCTGCTGCAGCGGGTCCAGGTGCAGGCGCAGGCCCGGCGTGCCGAGCACCACGGCCAGCGTGCCGCCGGCCGCGCGCTCGCCGCCCGCGACGGCGCGCAGGGTGCCGTCCAGCTGCAGCCCGTTGTACGACGCGAGCGAGATGCTGCCGCCGTTGCTGGCGACATCGGTGGCGCCCATTCCGGGCACGTCGAGCACCGCGTGCGTGCCCGAGGCATCGAGCAGCGCGCCCGGGCGCACGACGACGAAGTTCTGCGACGCGGTGGCCTTGCTTCCCACCGGATCGATCTCGCCGCCGACCACGATGCTGCCGCCGTCGCGCACCAGGCCGTAGCGCTTGCCGGTGGTGTCGGTGGCGGTGGCCGCGTGCGCCGACGCATCGAGCACCGCCTGCCCACCGATCCAGATCGAGCGGGCATGGGCCGTTGCATTGGCAATGTCGGCCTCGAGGTCGGTGATGTCCACCGTCTTCAGCACGATGCGCCCGCCGTTCGCGCGCAGCGTGCCGTCCACCGTGAGCTGGCCGGCGCTGCGCACCTCGATGGCCTGGCCCGGGTCGACGTGGATCGCGGCGCCCTTGCCCACCACGGCCTGCACCGTCGGCAGTTCCTGGGCGAGCGTGGTCGTCGTGCCGGCCTGCAGCGACAGGCTCGCGCCCTTGCGCTGCGTGAGCACGGCTCGGGTGGCGTCTTCCTGGTAGAGCGGCGGCGTCCACACCTCGAGCGCGTCGGCCGGACGGCTGCCGGTGGCGACGTCCTGCGCGTGGGCGCCGAAGCGGTACACCGGCATCGTCACGTCGATCCGCGAACCGTCGGCCACCGTGAGGCCATGGTTGCCGATGAGCGCATAGCGGCTGAAGCCCTTGTCGAAGAAGCCGGCGTCGAGCATCAGCGTGTCGGCCTGCGCCGTGCCCGAGGTGTCGCCGATGGCGACGCGCATCGTCTGCACGGTCAGCGTGCCGCCGCCGTCCACGCCGTGGCCGCGCAGCACCGCGCCGTCGAGCGCGACATGGCCACTGCCCGTGTTGAAGCCGTCCGCCTCGAGCGTGACGCTGCCGCCCTTGCCGCCTTGCTGTTTGGCCTTCGACAACAGCGCCGCGCCCGACGACACGTCGATGACGCTGCCGGTGCCCAGCACCACGTCGCCGGTGCTGCGCACGGACACGCTGCCGCCGTTGCGGTAGGCCACGCCGCCCGCGTCGGCCGGGTTCGTCAGCAGATGGGTCCACAGGCCGCGGGTGTCGAGCGTTGCGCCGCCTGCGAGCACCACCGAGGTCGTGCCGCCGTCGGGCGCGGTGAGCGTGCTCGTGTCCTTCAGGTAGTTGAGGCTGACCTGTTCGAGCACGTTGCCCAGCTGGATGCCGCCGCCGCGCGCGACGAGGTCGGCGTTGACCTTCACGTTCGGGCTGTACAGCACGAGGTGGCCGCCGTCGCCGACCTGCAGCGCCTTGTCGACCGCGATGCTGTCGGTGGCCGCGATGCGCACCGCGCCCAGGCCAAAGCCGCTGAGCTGCGCCGCATCGAGCACCAGCGTGTCGCGGCGCTCCGCGGGCAACACCGTCGCGAGGTCGAGCCCCGCCGCAATGCCTTCGGCCGTGTCGCCGAGCACCACGTTCTTGATGCCCGCAGCATCGAGCCGCCGGTGGATCGCACCGGCCGTCTTGTCGTAGTAGGCGTCGTAGCGGCCCACGACGAGCTGCCCGCGCTGCGCCACCGCGCCGGTCGACTGCTGGTAGCCATCGAGCCCGGCCTGCCGCGCCTGCGTCTGGCGCTCGCCCTGGAAGGTCTCGCCGACGATCGCGCCTTCGAGCACCGCGGCCTGGGTGCCGACGATGAGCAGGCCGGCATCGCGGCCCACGGTGTAGCCGCTTTCCAGCCGCGTCTGCGGGCCGATCAGCGGGTTGTAGAAGAAGCCCGTCGTCTTCTTGCCCCAGCGCGCGTGCTCGTCTTCGAAGCCCTTGTAGACGCCCGTGTAGCGCAGGTCGCCCGGCGCCTTCGACACTTCGTAGAGCCGCCCGTCCGCGCCCTTGAGCCAGCTCTGGTTGAGCTTGCCCGTGAGCACGTCGAGCGTGCCGCCCGAGATGTTGATGCTCGCGCCGCGCTGCGTGACGAGTTCGCCGCCGCTGAAGCCCACCACGCCGCCCTGCGCCATCCACTCGCCCACGCCGTGCGCCTGCGTGCCGAGGTAGCCGCCCACCTCGAGCAGGCCGCCGCCGGTGTACCAGCGTTCGCCCTGGTAGCCGCCGGTGCCGCCGGGCACGAAGACCAGCGAGCGCCGGTCGATCCACAGGTCGTTGTTGTTGAGGTTCTTGCTGTCGCGGTTGAGCGGCGCATCGCGCTGCTCGTTGCCCTGCACGTTGATCTTGATGTTGTTGGATTCCATCGCGAGCTTCACGCCCACCGCGCCCGACACGTCGATGCGCGCACCCTCGCGCACGAGGCTGCGCTGCTTCGCGTCGACCACCACCTGGCCGCCGGTGGCCAGCGTGAGCGAGCCGGCCTGGAACTCGACCGTGCCGCCGCTGGCGACTTCGACGCGCGACAGGTCGCGGCGGTCGTTGCCCGCCAGCACGATGCTGCCGGTGCCCAGCTGGACCGCCGGCGCCATGAGCCCGGCGCGCTGGCTGTCGAGCGCGGTCGCGCCGCCGGTGTCGAGCACGATGGCCGTGGTGCTGCCTTCGCCGAACCGGACCTGGCCCGTGGCGCCGGTCGCGTTCAGGTGCACCGTGCCGCGTGTGTTGACCGAGGTGCTGGACAGGATGACGCCGCCCTGCACCACTTCGCGCCCGGCCAGCGTGACGTCGCCGGTGGTCGCCTGGATCAGCCCGGTGTTGCGCACCGTGCCCGCCGGGCTGTTCGTGTCCAGCGTCACCGCGACTTCGTTGCCGCGCGTGGTCGAGCCCAGGTTGCCGTCGGTGCCCACGCCCTTGCGGATGGTGAAGTGGTCGCCCGCCGCCAGCAGCGTCTGCCCGCCGGGCGTGGCGATCTCGCCGGCGTTGTGCACCTCGGCGCCCAGCAGCAGCACATAGCCGCCGCCCTGCGTGGCCGAAGCGGGTGCGGGCGTGGAAAGCCTGGCACCGGCCTGCACCTCGACGCGGCCTTGCGCGTTTTTGAAGTTGGGCGTGTTGCCGTTGGCGTACACGCCGTGGGCCTGGAACTGCGCGTCGTCGATCTGCGCCGCCGCGGCCACGAGGTTGCGCGTGTCGACCTGGCTGCTGCCGCTGAACACGATGCCGTTGCGGTTGGCGACCATCACCGTGCCGTCGGCCTTGATCTGCCCCTGGATCTGCGAAGGCCGCGCCTGCGGGTCGTTCACCTTGTTGAGCACCGCCCAGTCCTTGCGCTGCGCGAAGGCCACGGTGGTGTTGCGCCCGACGTTGAAGGTCTCCCAGTTCAGGATCGCCTTGTCGGCCGTCTGCTCGACGGTGACGACCGTGCGGCCGTCGACCTGCCGCTGCGAATCACCGGTCAGTGCGCGCGCATTCGACCAACCCGCGGTCAGCGAATTCGTGTCGACCTTCAGGCCGCCTTCGGCCAGGCCGTCGGGCACCGAGGGGTCGTTCTGCGCGGCGCGCCGCGCGGCCGCCTGTGCCGCCTGCTGCGCCGCGATGCCGCGCGCCGCCAGGTTCAGGTTGCCGATCGACTGCTGCAGCTGCTCGCTGGCGCGCTGCTGCTGCGCGAGCGGACTCGTGAGGTTCGCCGCCGGCAGCCCGTTGGGCATCAGGCCGGTGGCCGTGGCCGTGGCCTGCGCCGCGCCCTTGGCGTTGAACCAGGTCGGGCTGAAGGCGCGCTGCGCATGGGCCGGCGCGGCGGCGGCTCCGGCGGCCAGTGCCAGCGCCATGGCCTGTGCCAGCGGCGAAATCCGGAAGCTCCTCGCCTGCACGGCAGCGCCCTGGCGGCGGCTGCGGTGTCCCTCGTGTGTGTTCATCTGACGCCCAGTAAAGAATGAAATGCACCGGCACGGAATCCGTGCCCCTTACTGGACAGACCGACAGACGCAAACAAAACCGCTAAGTTTCTGGACCAATCCTGAGTGCACGCGAGGGCCAATCAGGCTGTCACATTCATCAGCTAAGCAGCAGCACGCCGCCCGGCAGCGCACGCGCCTCGAGGTCGTACGAGCGCTGGATCTGCACCAGCACCGTGTCGAGCGAAGCGATGGCGAAACGCCCGCTGACTTCGCGCCCGGCCAGGCGCTGCGCCAGCAACACCACGCGGCCCGGCCGGTAGCGGTTGATCTCCTCGATCACGTGCGCCAGCGGCGTCTGCCGGAACACCAGCACGCCGCTGCGCCAGGCCGAGGCCTCGCGGGTGGCCACAGCCGCCACCGGCCCGAGCGAACCCGCGTCGTACAGCACCTGCTCGCCGGCCTGCAGGTCGCGCGTGCCCCTCGCGTGCGTGACGCGCACGCGCCCTTCGAGGCAGGTCACGCAGCCCCGGCCCGCGAGGTAGCGCACCTCGAAGCGGCCGGCCTGCGCCTCGCTGCGGGCCGCGCCCGCCACCACACCGAAGGGCTGCGGCCCGGCCACCAGGTCGAGGGCCGCCTCGCCCGCGATCAGGTCGATGCCGACGACGCGGCCCTCGACGCTGCGGCGCTGCACGCTGGTCTGCGTGTTGAGCACCAGGTCGACGCCCTCGGCCACCTGCACCGCGCGCTGCTCGCCGGTGGCCGTGCGGTAGTCGGCGCTCCATTCGCCGAGCGACGGCCACAGGCCCAGCGGCGGAGAGACCACCGCCACGCCCGCGGCGCCGGCCGCGCCCACCGCCGCGCCGAGGAACGCGCGGCGCGCGGCCACCGGCCGCGCCGACAGGATGGGAGGTCGCTGGACCTCGGCCGGCATGCCGCCGATGGCCGGGTCGAGCGCTTGCCACAGTCGTCGGGCCTGCGCCAGCGCGGGCTGGTGCAGCGGGTTGCCGTCGCGCCAGCGGCGAAAGCCCTCGACGTCGTGCTGCGTGGCCGCGCCGGACGACAGCCGGCGCAGCCAGGCCTGCGCTTCGCGCAAGGCCTGGGCGTGTGCATCGGGCGGGGTCATCGGGGCTTCAACCCGTGCGCGCTGAAAGATGTCGCATACCCATGAGACGGCTCTCGACGCGGTGAACCGCACTTTATTTTTCATGCGGCTCCTTCGCGTCGGGTGCGCGGTCCGCGCGGCCCATGCGGGCGGCGATGTGGTCATGCGCCTCCTTGAGTTCCTTCTCCACCGTGCGCAGCGAGATGCCCAGCCGCGCCGCCACCTCGCGCTGCGGCAGGTGCTGCCAGCGCACCATCACCAGCACCTGCCGGCGCCGTGGCGGCAGGCGCTCGATGAGCGCGCGCAGCGTGGCCAGCTCCGCGCGGTCCTGCGCGATCTGCGCGGGCCCCGGCGCGGGGTCGGGCGTTTCGTCGAGCAGCGCCTCGATCTCGTCGGACGTGGCCAGGCGCCCCTGCTTCGCGACCTGGTCGTAGGCCAGGTTGACGGCCACGCGCAGCAGGTAGGCGGCGGGGTCGTTCACGCCGTCGATGTCGTCGCGGCTTTCCAGGCGCAGCCAGGTGTCCTGCAGCGCGTCGCCGGCGCGCTCGGCATTGCCCAGCCGCCGCGCAAGCCGCTGCTTGAGCTCGTCGTAGCGCGCGACCAGGAAGTCGCGCAACGCGGGCAGCGCGTTCTCGGGCATGGCGGTGGCGTCAGTGCCGCACCGGGCACTCGAGCCCGGGCGTCTGCGAGCGCGGCAGGATCAGCATCGTGAGCGGCTGCGCCATGTCCGGCGGCGGCGCGCGGTCGATGCGCAGCTGCCGCAGCGTGTCGAGGATGGCGTCGTCGCGCGCGCGCTCGCCGCTGGTGTGCAGCAGGAAGGCATGGGCGATGCGGCCGGTGCCGTCGATCACGAAACGCATCGCCGCGCGGTAGCCGCCCGGTGCTGCGCGCGGGTGGGCGCACAGGGCTTCCCAGACGCGGGTCTGCACCAGCCCGTCGTAGCCGCGGTGCGCGGTGGCGGGCGCGGCCTGCACCGCATCAGCCGGGCGTGCCGGCGCGGGCACAGCCGGCGCGAGCCGGAGCACGAAGGCGGTCGTGGCCCCCACGCCGGCGTCGTCGGCGACCAGGCCCGTGCCCGCGAGCAGCGCATCGAGGGCGGCCTGCGCATCGAACAGGCCGTGCACGGGCGCGGCTTGGCGTCCGGCCACGCGTTCGGCATCGAAGAACACGGGCAGCCCGGTCGCGCGGCCGTACTGCTCCAGCGCGGCGGCCAGCGGCTGGGCCGCGATGTCGAAGGCGATGCGCGCGGCCTGCGGCCGAAGCGGCGCCGCGTCGGACTGCGCGCGGGCGCTCATCCACGGCCCGGTCATGCAGGCGACCAGCGCGATGCCGGCCAGGGAGACGAGAGGAAAGGAAGGAGGTGCATGCCGCATGAGTTCGATACGCCCGGCGAAAGCCACGGCCCGGGGGGCATGTCGAAGCGGATGCTAGGTTCGCTGCATGACGTTCGGATGACTTGGCCGGTCAGCGCGAGGCCTTCTCAGCACTTCGGCGACCCGGCCTGCGCGCAGATCGGCACGAAGATCCGCGCCCCCGCGCGCTGCACCAGCAACGCCGCCGTGCCGTCGGCCCCCTCCAGCGCCTGGGCCAGGGCTTCGGCGCTGTCGATCGGCTGGCCGTTGAGCGCCAGGATGACGTCGCCCGGCTGCACGCCCGCGCGCGACGCCGCCACGTTCACGCGCTGCACCAGCAGCCCGCCCTCCACGCGCAGGAACTGCCGCTCGGCCGGCGCCAGCGGGCGCACCGCGAAGCCCAGGCGCGAAGGCACCGAGGCCGCTGCCGCCGCATCGCCCTGCAGGCGCGGCGTGTCGTAGCCCTCCACCTTCACCTCGACCACGTGCTCGGCGCGGTCGCGCCACACCATGAGGCGCGCGCGCTGCCCCGGCACCTGCTCGGCGATGAAGCCCAGCGCGTCGGCCGCCTGCACCACCTCGCGGCCCTGCACCGACAGGATCACGTCGCCGGTCTTCAGCCCGCCCCGCGCCGCCGCGCCGCGCGGCTCCACGTCGGTGACCAGCGCGCCGGCCGGGCGCGGCAGGCGGAAGGTGTCGGCCAGCGCCTGCCCCACCTCCTGCACGGACACGCCGATGCGCCCGCGCGTGACGGTGCCGGTGGCCAGCAGCTGGTCCTTGATGCGCATGGCGGCGTCGATGGGAATGGCGAACGACAGCCCCTGGTAGCCGCCGCTGCGGCTGTAGATGCGCGAGTTGATGCCGATCACCTCGCCGCGCAGGTTGAACAGCGGCCCGCCCGAGTTGCCGGGGTTGATCGGCACGTCGGTCTGCAGGAACTGCATCGACTCCGCGCCCGGCAGCAGCCGCCCCTTGGCGCTGACGATGCCGGCCGTCACCGAGTTGCCGAAGCCGTAGGGCGAGCCGATGGCCGCCACGCCGTCGCCGGGCTCCACGTCCGCCGGGTCGCCGATGCGCACCGTGGGCAAGCCGGTCGCGTCGATCTTCAGCAAGGCCACGTCGGCCAGTGCGTCGAGGCCGATGAGCCGCGCCCGGAACTCGCGCCGGTCGGGCAGCTTCACGCGGATCTGCGTGCCGTGCGCGACGACGTGCGCGTTGGTGAGGATGAGCCCGTCGGCGCTCACGAGGAAGCCGCTGCCCAGGCTGCTTTCGTCGGCCTCGGCCGGCGGCGCGCGCAGCAGCCAGCGGTCGCTGAAGCGGCGCGCCGGCACCGACGGCCGCTCCACGCCGATGTGGACCACGGCCGGCCCGAAGGCCTTCACCAGCGCTGCGAGCCCCGGCACGGGCCAGGGCATGGCGGCGTGCAGCGGTATTACAGCCGCAAGGCCCAGCAGCGCCACGCAAAGGCGCCGCGATCGGTCAGGTGCGCGCGACAAAGCTCAGCGTGAGTTGCAGCACCATCGGCTGGCGCATGTCGCGCGGCGGCGGCTCGGCCAGCGGCTGCGCGGTGAGCAGCGCGCGCAGGTCGGTGTCGGCCTGCGCATCGCCCAGCGAATCGAAGGCCACGCGCTCGACCTTGCCGCTGCCCGCGACCCACACGCGCACCACCACCGGCGCGGGCGGCACGGGCTGGCCTTCCTTCAGCATGCGCTCCTGCATCCACGTGTGCAGGCGCACCACGGTGTCGCTGGCCGGGTCGCTGAGCGACGACTGCAGCTGGTTGCTGGCGAGGTTGGCGTAGCTGATCCAGTGCTGCGGCACCTGCGGCTGGGCCTGCGCCGATGCGGCCAGGGGCGCGGCGGCGGCGGACAGCCCGAGGCCGAGCCCGCCGAGCGCCAGGCGCAGGCGGCGCCAGCCGCGGATCTTGCCGGAAGAAGAGGTCATGGGAGTTCCAATGAAAAGTCGAAGAAGGACGCTCAGCCGCACAGCACGCCGACCGACAGGGTCGAGGCCCGCGCGGCGGGCGACTGCTGGGGGCCGAGCTGCGGTTCGCGGCTTTGCGTGTAGGCGATGCCGTGGGCGTCCAGGAAGTCGCGCAGGCGCGCCGCCGGCACCGCGCGCACCCGCGTCACGCCGCCCGCCACGCCCGCGGCCGAGGCCGCGCGGCTGAGCACCATGCCCGACGCATGCGGCGCGGCGGCGACACGCTCGACCACCACGCCGAGCAGCAGGCCGTCGGCGCCCAGCACCGCGCTGCCGCTGGCGCCGGGTTGCACGCCCGACAGCAGCTGCAGGCCTTCCACGCCGGGCACGGTCATGGCGTTGCTGAGCAACGCCGCGCGATCGGGCATGCGCTGCAGCACCGCGTAGGCCTCGGTGAACACGCCCACGCTGCCCGGGGCCGGCGTGCGCGCGTCCGCCGCGAGCGTGGCGTGCAGGTACGGCGTGAGGGTGGTGCGCAGCACCGCGACGTCGAGCTCGGCGCTCTCGGCGATCACCCGGGCCTGCGCCACCTGCGCGTCCTTGAGGGCGAACAGCGAACGGCAGTCCGCCACCGCATGGCGCGCGGTCAGCACGTCGCCGGCGGCGTTGAGGAACACGCCGCTGGCATTGGCCTCGGGCGGCGTGCCATGCGCCGCGCCGGCCAGGGCGGCGAACGCCGTGGCCAGCAGGAACGACGCCCACGGGCGCGGGCGGGGGCCGGCAGAAGACAACAGCAGAGGGGGCATCGGACAGTCACGAAAGCTCTGAGACAAAGACGGAACTGCGCGCCCCGGAATGTCGTTTGTCACAAAAATTTCATCTGCCGCCCTTCCCTCTCACTGCCCCAGCAGACGCCGCTCCTGCGCCGTGAGCTTCGTCTTCTGCGCATCGCCCAGCGGCCCGCGCCCCAGCACCTGCACCGGGCTGTGCGCGTCGTAGCCCACCGGGCGCGCCGCGGCGCGGCCCGCATCGGCCGGCGCGGCGGCGCCGTCGGCGGCCTCGTTGCCGAAGCCCAGCACGCGCACCGAGAACACCGACGGCAGCGCCTGGCGCGCCGCCGCGCGTTCGCGCTGCATCGCCTCCTGCGCCGCGCCCACGGCCTGCGAGGCCGCCGCGCTGGCGTTGGTGAGCGCGCCCACGTTCACCGAGGCCACCACCGGCAGGCCGGCCGACTCGCCCTTGACCTGGATGTTGGCCGCGTTCACCACCTGCAGGGCCGCGAGGTTCACGTTGCCCGACACGCGGATGCCCGCCTCGCCCGCGTCGATGGTGCCCAGCGGCGCGATCAGGTCCATGTCGCCCGCCGGCACTTCGGCGATGGGCGCCAAGGTGGCCAGGCCGGCGCCCGAGCTGGGCACCTGCGACGACAGCTTCACGTTGCCGATGTTGTCGTACACGCGCTTGGGCGGCGTGTAGACCAGCGTGGTCTTGGAACCCCGGCCCGCGTTGATGTCGCCCTGCTCCGACCAGGCCAGCACGTCGCCGCCGAAGGTGGTCATCACGCGCGACAGGCCCAGCAGCAGGCTGCCTTCGCTGAACAGCTGGATGTGGCCCATGCCCTGCGTGATCACGCCCGCGCTGCCCGGCGGCACCGCGCCCTGCACGCCCACCACGATCTGCCCGCCCGGCGCCATCATCTGGATGTCGCCGCCGAAGTCGGTGTGCACGCCCGAGGGGCCGTACAGGATGATGTCGCCGGTGCGCACGATCTCCTGGCCCGCCGCGTCGAGGTCGGGGAACAGCGTGGCGATCATGCCGCGCCCGCGCAGGTAGCTGCCGTAGCGCGGGCCGTCCACGTCGTTGTACTCGCGGCCCCCGGCACGCAGCTCGGCGAAGTACACGCCGCGCAGGAACACGCGCTGCTGCTCGGGCGCCAGCGCCTTGAAGTACGCGAGCGCGCTGCCCGGGTCCTTCACGTCGGCGCTGGTGGCGACGAAGCCGTAGCGTTCCTTGAGCCATGCGGCCAGCTCGGCGTCGTAGGTCTTCACCACGCGGCCCGGCTGGCTCGCCAGCGACTGGCCGGGGCCCGACTCGGCGCGCTTCGCGGGGTCGAGGTAGCGGTCGGCGATGGCCGAGAAGTCCGGCCCGCCCACGCCCATCGGGCCCATGCCGGCCATCATCGCGATGCTTGCGCCGGGGCGCGTGTCGCCCTCGGCCAGCGCACCACGGCTCACCACGCTGGCGCGGTCGTCCTGCGTGATGTGGCGGCCGGCCGACACCTCCAGCGTGCCGGGGCCCGCCACCTGCAGGTTCGCGTACAGGATGTCGCGCCCGGCCTGCACCAGCGACACGTCGCGCGGGTCGTTGTTCACGATCAGCGCCTCGGTGCCGACGATGTCGCGCCCGGCGCGGATGCGCGCCGGCGCGGCCGAGCGGTACCAGGTCTCGGGCGCGGGTTCGCCGCTGGCCTGCACCTTGCGCGCCGTGCCGCTGGCCAGGCCCAGGATGTCGCCGCGCACGGCGTAGAACAGCGAGGGCGGCGCATCGGCTGCGTGCAGCGCGCGGGGGCCCAGCGTGTCCGGTCCGAAGGCGAACAGAGGGTGGTTGTCGACCACCCCGTAGTTCGGCACGCCGGGCGATCCGACCATCGAGCCCTCCGGGCTGGTGTTGTAGACCACCGGCTGCTGGCGCGAGTTGTAGCCCACGAAGGCGGGCGCCCAGGGCGTGGGCAGCGGCGTGACCGCGCCCGACATCCCCACCGGATAGCCGCCGCCGAACAACGAATTGCCCGCCAGGAACTCGAGCGCGCCCGAGGGCGACGGCGCGAGCACCAGCGCACGGCCGGGCGCCTCCTTGGCCGGCGTGGCCGAGAAGCCGTAGTACAGGCTGCCCGAGGCCGCCGTCGCGCGCAGGATCGACGGGTAGACCGTGACGTTGTCGCTCATGTTGATGCTGCCCAGGTACCGGCCGGCGGCCTCCCGGTTCGCCAGGTCGGTGCCGGGCGTGAGGTTGCCGCCCGCGCTGAACAGGTTGATCGCGGTGCGATCGGTCCACAGCGTGAACCAGCCCTGGCCGATGCCGTACTCGGTGCCGCCGAACTTGAATGCCGAGCTGTTCGGCACCCGCGCGCGGCCCGCGTCGGCCACGCTGGTGAGCACCAGGTCGCCCGGCGTGTCCAGGTACATCGCCGAATCGCCCGGCACGAGCACGATGCCGGCATTGCCGACGCCGATGGTCGGGGTGAAGGGGTCGATGGGGCGCGTGTCCTTCACATCGCCCTCCTGGCCCGGCAGCGAGAACGCGTACTTGCGGTAGCGCACCTCGACGCCGCCGATGGCGGAGGCCGACACGGTGGCCGCGCCGCGCAGGTTGACCAGGGCGCCGTTGAGGTCCTGGTACTGCGTATTGGTGCCAGAGCTGCCGTACTGCGCCGCGGCCAGGTTCGGATTGACCACGCCGCCGATGCGCAGCTGCAGGTCGCCGCCGCCGGTGAGCGTCAGTTGCCCGTTCGCGTCGACGCGGCCCGTGCTGCCGACCGCCGCCACGATGGCCTCGCTGCGCTGCCAGACCTGGCCGTTGCCCAGCCGCGTGGTGAGGCCCGCGTCGCCGCCCGCGCGCAGCGTGAGGTTGCCGCCGCCCAGCGTGCCCATGCCGGTGAAGCCCACCAGGAAGGGCTCGGGGCTGCTGTCGGTGCTGACCTGCGCACCGGCCGGCAGTGCGTAGGTGCCGAAGTTGATCCACCACGACGTCGCGATGCGGTCGCTGCCGGCCAGGGCCGTGCCCGAGCCCTGGCGCCACAGCCAGCTGCCCACCGCGGCGCTCGGCGCCTGTCCGCGCTCGCCCCCGAAATGACCCCAGACGTCGCCGACGACGTTGCCGCCCACCGTGATGTCGAGGTTGCCGCCCTGCTCGGGGTACCAGGCCTGGTAGGCCGCGAGCGCGGCGCTGTAGTCCGCCGTCTGCGGGCCGATCACCGAGCCGCCGACGGCCTTGCCGCGTGCGAGGTTGAAGGGGTCGAGGCCGTTGGCGTCGAGCAGCGGCGCCGAGCGCGTGCCGGCCGTGTAGACGCCGAACGGCGACTCCATGACGAAGTTGCCGGCCGCCGCCAGGCCCAGGTCGCCCGTGCCGGTGCGCAGCACGCTGAACATCGGCGACAGCGGCGTGTACTTGGTGACGTCCTTGACGGGGTTGATGACCGTCGTGCAGATGCCCGGCCCCCACTCGCAGATCGTGACGTATTCGGGCAGCACCGGCGTGCCCTCGACGAAGCTCGGGTCCCAGTCGTCGCCGTTGGGGCCCCAGAAGTAGGAAAGGCGCGCCGGGTCGACCACGCAGGTGCCCTCACCGCCCCAGTCGCAGTAGCCCGCCTCGAAATCCAGCGGGTCCATCGGCGTTCCCTCGTCGTGGCCCCACATGGGCCCGTTCGGACCCCACAGGAAGCCGCTGCCGCCCGGCGTGAGCTTGACGTTGTACATCGCGTGGCTGTCGGCCAGGATGAGCGCGCCGTGCTTGGCCGGGTCGACCGCGCGGCGGTCGGCCGAGTCCAGGTCGGCGCCGGCCGTGAGCTGCAGGCTCCAGCTCGTCGCGCCCTGCCCCAGCATCGGCGCCACGGCCCAGTTGCGGCCCTGCACGCCGTCGACTTCGGGCCGCAGGTTGACGGCCGCGTCGTTCGGCAGCTGCACATCGGTCAGCGACGGAATCACCGCACCGCGCGCCAGCGCGATGGTGCCGTCGGCCTTCATCGCGACCGGCAGGCGCACGCCCTTGGGCCACACCATCGCCTGCACGCTGGCCTCGGCGCGCAGCGCGGTGCCCGCGCCCAGCTTCATGCCGCTGTCCAGCACCACGGCCTCGCCCAGCACCGTGCCGGCCTTCAGGCGCACGCTGCCGTCGGCGTTGTAGACGTTGGCGCGCAGCACCGTGCCGGCGGGCAGCGTGTAGGCCGCGCCCAGCGTCACGGTCACGGGCAGCACCGTGCCAACCGGCAGCACCATGGCTTCGGCGGGCACGTCGTAGTTCAGCAGCGCGTCCTTCGGGAACACGGTGCCCTTGTCGAGCACCACGCCGTCGATCGGCACGACGATGTCGCCGCCGTCGGGCGTGAACGGCGTGCCGAACTTCGTGCGCTGCTCGGTGAGGTACCAGCCCTTGTCGTCGGGCGTGGCCGGCGGCGGCGCGAAGCCGTCGTTGATGCTGCCGTACACGTTGAGGTTGCCGCCCGCGCGGATCACCAGCACGCCGGGCTCGCCGAAGCCGCGCCGCGCCGGGTCGTTGCGGTTCGCACCCGGACCGTAGCGGTAGCCCGAGAGGTCGATGTCGCCGACCACGCTGAGGTCGCCCTCGCCGGTGCTGCTGACGATCTCCACGCCGGGGCGCAGGTGGTAGCTGCCCAGGCCCGCCAGGCGCGCCGACAGCGAGGTGTTGGCCAGCGCCTTGTCGATGAAGGCGCTGCTGTGGCCGTCGATCTCGTCGAGGTACTTCTGCGTGATGAGCTGCGGCACGTGGCCCGTGACGTCGGGCGCGCTCGCCAGCGGTGCGTCGCTGTAGGTGCGGAAGGCGTTGACCGCGATGCTCTTCGCGCCCTGGATGGTGGGCGTGCCGGTGACATTCACCGCCACGTCGTTGTCGCCGCGCCGCGGCGCGTTCAGCGCGAGCGTGCCGCGCAATGCGCCGTCGTTGCCCTGCGCCGCGCTCACGGCCGTGCCCGCGCGCAGGTCGATGGCCGCGCCGCCGCCCAGCGTCAGCGTGCCGTGCGTGCTCGTGAGGTCGACGATGGCGCGGTTCGGGCTGTCGATGATCTTGCCGTAGCTGTCCACGCGCAGGCCGGTGGCGTGCGCGTCGAGCGTGCCGTTCACCGTGAGGTCGCCCTTGGCGGCGAGGCGGATCGCGCCCACCTGGAAGCCGCTGGCGTCGATGCGGCCGTTCACCGTGAGGCTGCCGCCGTCGAGCGTGACCTCGACCACGCGCGCCTTCACTTCGTCGCCGATGGCGAGGTCGCCCTGCTTGATCTGGAAGCGCCGCGCGCCCGTCACGCCGCCTTCGTTCAGGCGCGTGTTCAGGCCCGCGAAGTCGGCCACGGTCTGGCCGCGCACGCTGATCTCGGCCGCGTCGTAGGGCACGATGGTGCCGCCCGCGTCGTACGTGCCGCTCGCGGTGCCGAGGATGCGTCCGCCCAGGTCGATGCGGCCCGCGCCGGCGCCCAGCGCCGTCGCCTGCAGCGTGCCGCCGCGGTTGTGCGTGGCCGACAGGTCGATCACCGAACCCGCCGCCTGCGCGATGTTGCCGGCCGTGCTCGTCACCTCCAGGTCGCCGCCGCGGCTGTAGCGCGTCTGCTCGAAGAACTTCACGGCGCGGCCCGCGAGGTCGATGCGCGAATTGGCGCCCAGCGTCACGTCGCCGCTGGCCGTGAGCTGCAGCTTGCCCGAGGGCAGGCCGACCGTGCCGTCGATGGTGATGTTGCGGCCGGTGAGCGCCAGCTGCGCGCCCAGCGCCGCATCGCCGGCCGGCTGCGCGCCCGCCGGAGCGCTCACCACGATGTCGCCGCCCGCCGTGATGCGGTTGTTCGAGCCGGCCTCGCCGGTGAGCAGCGGGGTGCGCAGGTTCAGCTGGCCGCCCGTGTGGTCGTAGCCCTTGCCCGTCACGTACGCGCCCTGCTGGTGGTACACGCCCAGCGTGCCCTTGCCGTTGGCGGTGATGCGCTCGCTCGCGTTCAGGTTGACCGTGCCGAAGCCCAGCGCGAGCCGGTCCGCCGAGTAGCCCGCGTCGGGTTGCGTGTGGGGCGCGTGGCCCAGCACGATGCGCGCGGCCGACACGTCGAGCGTGCCGTGGCCCAGCAGGCTGCCGATGGCGCCGCCCGGTGCGTTCCCACCGGGAAAGATCTCGTCGTTGCCGGGCGGGCGCGGCGTGAGGCCGGTCCAGATGAATTCGCCGGTCGTGATCTTCGCGGTGTCGCCCGCGCCGCCGTAGCCGTAGATGGCGGGCGTGCCCAGCACCAGCCGCTCGATGGACGACACGCCGGTGGCGGGGTCGAGCGTGTCCAGCGACACCGCGCCGTAGATGTTCACCGACTCGCGCGCGTTCAGCACCAGCGTCTCGACCGCGGGCACGCCTTCGCCCTTGTTGCCGGCCAGCAGGTTCGCCAGGATGACCTGGTTCATCGACAGGCCCGACGGCAGCTGGCCGTTGGCCGCCGCCTGCTGCAGCGCCGCGTCGCTGCCCAGGTTGACCGAGGACACGGCCAGCAGCAGGTTCTTCGCGCCGTAGCGCACGTTGTCGGCCATCGTGAACGAGCGGTTGGTGGCCACGGCCAGCGTGCCCTCGCCGTACAGCGTGGTGTGGCCGGTGCAGGCGCCGCTGGGGCACGCGCCGATCTGGACCGTGGCGGGTATCCCCCCGGCGACGGGCGGCAGCAGGTTGATCCAGCCGTTCGACAGGCCCAGCACCCCGCCCAGGCCCGCCGAGAACACCACGCCGTCGGTGGAATCGTAGGCCGGCGCACCGGCGCCCAGCGTGTTCAGCGACGCGCCCTGCTCCACCTGGATGCCGTCGCCGTAGCCGCCGGCCACGAGGAAGATTTCGGCGCCGCGCAAGGTCGCGCCGCTGCGCACGACGACATGGCCAGTGTTCGACTTGAAGGTCGCGTAGTTGTCGGCATACGGCAGATCGATCTGGCCACCCAGGATCATCCGTGGCGCGCCGAAGGCGTTGAGCTGGTCGGCCTGCAGCGACGCGCCCGTGAACCCGGCCGTGCGCTGCGCACCCGGTGCCGTCACCTCGATGGCGATGCCCTTCGCCGACAGCGTGCCGCCGAAGCCCGCGCTGCCGGCCGCCGGATTGAACAGCGCCGTGCCGTCGAACTGCAGCATCGACACGCCGTCCTTCGGCTTGGAATAGAAGTAGTCCAGCAGCAGGTTGCGGGCGTCGGCCGCGATCTCGCCGCGCACGCCGCCGCGGCGTGCCGCGTCGGCCACCACGAAGGCGTCGTAGCCCATCTCGTTGTAGCTGGCGTGCTGCTTCACCAGCGCCGCCGGCGTGACGACCAGCTGGCTGGCCAGCGACGACTTCACCGCCGTGTTCGCCACGCCGAGGTAGCCGCTCGCCACGTACGAGCCGTAGCCGGCCGGCAGCGGCGTCGCGGGCAGCGCGCTTTGCGCCCCCACTTCCACGCGGAAGGCACCGGGCAGCAGCGCGTAGGTCGAAGGCAGCAGCGTGTAGGTGCCGGCCTTGAGCCCGCCCACGTCGTGATCGAGCGTGACCTGCCGGCCGATGGCCGGCTCGCCCGCGCCGGCGTCGGGCGACACCGGCGCGTAGCCGCCCTGGAAGCCCGGCACGATGGCGTACACGCCGTTGCCCGCCTTGCTGAAGGTGTTGGCCGGGTTGGCATTGGCCAGCGGCGTGCGCAGCACGTCCACCGAACCGCCGCGACCGCTCACGAAGCCCGCGCCCGTGAGCTCGCCGCCGCCCGACAGGTCGAGCAGCGCGCCCTGGTGCCCGACCACGCTGTCGCCCGTGAGCAGGATGCCGCTGCTGCCGATGGCGCGCTTGTCGATGGGCGCGCCGGCCACGCTGTAGCCGATGCCGTCGGTCGTGCCGCCGTAGGGCATGAGCAGGCCGGCGCCGCTGACCGAGGTGATGCTGCCCGGCAGCAGGTCGACCACGGTGGCGCGCGCCTCGAAGGTGCTGCGCCCGTCCTGCCCCACGATGAGGTTGCCCAGCGGCGCGCGCACGATGCCGCCCTGGCGCACCGTGCCGCCGCCGAGCGCCAGGGTGCCGAATGCCGACTGCGGCATCGCCACGTCGCCTTCGACCTGGCGGCGGATGTCCAGCACGCGGCCCTCGTCGTAGCCCGCGCGGATCTGCGCGTTGGCGCCGGTGGCGGGGTAGATCTGCGCGGCGGTGAGCGTGAGGTCGCCCAGCGTCGCCAGCTCGGTCGTGGTCGCGCCGAGCAGGCCGAGCGTGGGCGTGCCGCCCAGCAGGCGCAGGTCGCCGCGGCTGGTCATGCTCACGGTGTCGAAGCCGCGGCGGTCCACCACCTGCGCGGGGCCGGTCTTCATGGCGATCTCGCCGTGCGCGCCGAAGCCCACGCGGTCGCGGATGTCGATCAGGTCGGCCTCGGCCGTGAAGGTGGCCTCGCTCGCGCGGGTCGATGCGCCGTGGCGCCAGGTGGTGGTGTAGATCACCTCGTTGTCCTGCTTGGGCGCACCGGTCACGCCGGCCAGCCGCAGGTAGGACGAGGCGAGCCGCACGCTCGAATCGGTGGCCGCGCTGTCGGCCAGCGCGAAGCTGCCGGCGTACAGGCGCAGGCTCTGCGCGGTCGTGAGGTCGACGTGGCCGTCGAAGCTCAGCAGGCCGTTGACCAGCAGCGAGAGGTTGCCGAAGCCGCCGTCCCGCACCTGGTCCGCGCTCAGGCGCCCCTTGCCGTAGGCCAGCGCCGCATCGGCATGGCCCGGCTTGAGGGTGGCCGGCAATCCGCTGGGCTGCTGCGCCTGCGAGATCACCAGCTCGCGCGCCTGCCGCACGGCGTCGTCGACGGTGTAGATCTTCGAGAACACCGGCGCTTCGAGCGCCACCGCGAGCGTGCCGCCCGCCGCATTCGCGCCGCCCGCGTGGGCGCGCAGCGTGCCGTCCAGGTACAGGCTGTGCGCCGACTTGAGCACGATGCTGCCGCCGTCGCTGGCCACGTCGAGCTCGCGCCACAGGCCACCGGCCGCCGGCACGTCGATGCGCGCATGGCTGCCCGAGGCATCGAGCAGCGCGCCGGGGCGGATGACGATCGCGAGGTCGGGTGCGTTGGCCGCGCCCTTGGCTTCCCAGTCGAGCGCGCCGCCGATGGAGATGGTGCCGCCGTTGCGCACCGTGCCGTAGCGGCGGCCGTCGTCGTCGATGCCGGTCTGCGCGCGCGCCGCCACGTCGAGCACCGCGCCCTCGCCGATCCACACCGAGCGGTTGTGCGGCTGCAGCGACGTGCTCAGCGGCGAGTTGAAGGCCGGCGCCTCGATGTCGATGGCGATGCGCCCGCCCCAGGCGTTGAGCCGGCCATCGACCACGAAGCTGCTCAGGCCGCCGCCGAGCAGCTGGATCGAGCGGCCCGGATCGACCGTCACCACCGCGCCCGCGCCGATGGCGAGGTTGCCGCCTTCGGTGATGCGGCGCTGCGAACGCAGCACGAGGTCGGCGCCCTGGCGCTGCACGGCCTGGCGGTTCACCGTGTCCTGCTGCAGCAGCGGCGGCGTCCACAGTTGCAATGCGATGCCGCCTTCATGGTTGGCACCGGCCCCGGGGGCGATGCGGTAGACCGGCATGAGCACGTCGAGCTGCGCGCCCGGCGCGACCGTGAGGCCCGCGTGGCCGTTGAAGTCGTAGGTGGAAAAGCCCGACTGCAGGCGCGACGCGTCGAGCACGAGCTGCGTCGCATCCGACAGCGCCGGGTCGGGACCGATGAGCAGCGCGTGGCCCGTTTCGATCTTCAGCGTGCCGCCGCCGTTCACGCCGTGGCCGCGGATCTCGCCGCCGAGCGACAGGCGCCCCTTCGCATCGGTGGGCGACGCGGCCGAGTCGGCCACCAGCGTCACGTTGCCGCCCTTGCCGCCCTTCTGCTTGCCCTTGGCCAGCAGCGCCGCGCCCGACGACACGTCGATCAGGCTGCCCTGCCCGATCGTCACGCCGTGCGTCGATTCGAGGCGCACCGTGCCGCCGTCGATGACCGCGAGCGTGGCCGAGTCTTCAGGCGCCGTGCCGATGTCGACGCGGCGTCCGCGCAGGTCGAGCGTGACGCCGTCGCGCACGGTGAGCGACGAATCGGCGTCCTTCGCCAGCACGCGCGGCTGGGCGCCCGCCACCGGCGACGTGAAGACATTGCCGGCTTCCAGCGCGCCGCCGCGCACCGTGACGTCGGCGCCGATGTCGATGAACGCGCCGAGCAGGGCCATGCGTCCGCCGTCGGCCAGCGTGAGCGCCTTCTCGACGTTGATGCTGCCGCGCGTGCCGATGTCCAGCACCGACAGGCGCTGCGCATTCAGGTGCGCCGCGTCGAGCCACAGCGTGCCGATGCGCTCGTCGGCCAGTGCGTCGGCCGCGGCCATCTGCTGCGTGACCGGTGCCACGTCGCCGAAGCGCACGTCGGTGTCGAACAGGTCGATGCGGCCCAGCGCGCCGTAGCGCCCCACCGCCAGCACGCCGCCGCGCGCCACCGCGCTCTGCGACTGGCGGTAGCCGTCGTCCAGCGCGGCGTCGCGGGCGCGCGTCTGCTGCGCGCCGTTGAACACCTCGGCCACGATGTCGCCTTCGAGCACCGCCGTGGGCGCGCTCACCACCAGCCGGCCGGCGTCGCGCCCGACGGTGTAGCCGTTCTCCAGCTTGCGCTGCGGCCCGATCAGCGGGTTGTAGAAATAGTCGGTGTTCGCCTTGCCCCAGCGCACGTGCTCGGCCTCGAAGCCCTTGTAGACGCCGTCGTACAGCAGGTCCGACGGCGCGCTGTTCAGGTTGTACAGCCGCCCGTCGCTGCCCTTGAGCCAGGTCTGGTAGATCTTGCCGGTCTGCACGTTGAGCGAACCGCCCGACAGGTTGACCTTCGAGCCCGCCTGCGTGACCACCTCGCTGCCGCCCAGCACCACGGTGCCGCCCTGCGCGGCCCATTCGCCGATGCCGTGCCCCTGGTTGCCCAGGTAGCCGCCGACCTCCAGCAGGCCGCCCGCCGCGTACCAGCGCTCGCCCTCGTAGCCGCCCACGCCGGGCGCCACGCGCACGAGCTTGCGCCGGTCGATCCACACGTCGTTGTTGAACAGCTTGCCGCTCTCGCGGTTGCGCGGGGCGTCGCGCATCTCGTTGCCCTGCACGTTGACCTTGACGTTGTTCGATTCCATCGTCACGTTCACGCCCACCGCGCCCGACACATCGAGGCGCGCCTTGTCGGCCACGAAGCTGCGGCGCGTGGCGCTGGCCGCGATCTGCCCGCCGGTGGCCAGCGTGAGCGACTCGCCCTCGAAGCGGATGTCGCCGCCCGAGACGATCTCGATGCGCGACTGGTCGCGCCGGTCCGACAGCCGCGAGAGGTTGTCGAAGAGCGCGGGCGGCACGAGCGCGCGCGCGGCGTCCTGCGCGGCCGATTCCTTGATGAGCGCGTCGCGCTGGCTGTCGAGCGCGCTGGCCTTGCCGTCGTCCTCGATCAGCACGGCCGTGACCGCGCCCTTGCCGACGGCCACGTTGCCGCGCGTGTCGGCGGCCGAGTTCAGCAGGTGCACCGTGCCGCGCACGGCGACGGTGGAGGTGGCCAGCGCCACGCCGTCCTGGCGCACGTCGCGGCCGGCCAGCGTGATGTCGCCTTCGCGCGCCACGATGAGGCCGGTGTTGCGCACCGTGCCCGCCGTGCTGTCGGCCGCGAACTGCGGCGCGATCTCGTTGCCGCGCGTGGTCGAGAAGGCATTGGCCTCGGTGCCCATGCCCTTGCGGATCACGAAGCTGTCGCCCGCCGCGAGCTGCGCCTGGCCCTTGCGCGCGGCGATCTCGCCGGCGTTGGCCACCTCCTTGCCCAGCAGCAGCACGTAGCCGCCGCCCTGCGTGACGGAGCCGGGCTCCTTGGTGGTCAGCCGTGCGCCGGCCTGCACCTCGACCTTGCCCTGGTCTTCCTTGCGCGTGGTGAAGCTCGGCGCGGTGTCGTTCGAGTAGATGCCGCGCGCCTTGAACTGGTCGTCGCCGATGTGCGCGGCCGCCGCCACCAGGTTGCGCGTGTCGGTCTGGCTGGTGCCGCTGAACACGATGCCGTTGCGGTTGGCGATGAGCACCGTGCCGTCGGCCTTGATCTGGCCCTGGATCTGCGAAGGCCGCGCCTTCGGGTCGTTCACGCGGTTGAGCACGGCCCAGTCGGCCTGCTGCTTGAAATCGACCGTGGTGTTGCGCCCGACGTTGAAGGTCTCCCAGTTCAGGATGGCCTTGTCGCCGGTCTGCTCCACGGTGACGACGGTGCGGCCGTCGACCTGCTTCTGCGAATCGCGGTTGAGCGCGCGGGCGTTGAGCCAGCCGGCGCTGAGCGAATTCGTGTCGACCTTCAGGCCGCCCTCGGCCAGGCCGTCGGGCACCGAGGGCTCGTTCAGCGCGGCGGCGCGTGCGGCGGCCTGCGCGGCCTGCTGCGCGGCGATCGCCTGCGCCGCGAGGCCCAGGTTGCCGAGCGACTGGCGCAGCTGCTCGTTGGCCTTCTGCTGCTGCGCCAGCGGGTTCGTCAGCATCGAGGCCGGCGTGCCGTTGGGCAGGTAGCCCGTCGCGGCGGCCGTGCCCTGCGTCACGTTCTTCTGCGCCATCCACGCGGCGCTGAAGGCGCGCTGCGCCTGTGCATTGCCCGCCAGGCCCGCCATGGCCAGCGCGAGGGCGGCGGCGTGCGCGACCGGCGCGCGGCGGAATGTCTTGTTGCTCATGTCATACCCCAGAGAAAAACCGTTCTGGAGAAGAGACCGGGCTCACCGGATGCGACCGACACGCGCGCTGCAAAAGTTCGGGAGAATTTGCGAACGAAGACGACGCGCCGCTTTTTTCACAGCCGCGTCACACAGCGCGGCTAGCCGAGCAGCACGATGCCGGCGGGCAGCGACGTGAGCTTCGCGCCGTAGCTCACGGCGATCAGCGTCTCGACATGCGGCAGCTCGTCCAGCCGCAGCCGCGCCTGCACCTTGCGGCGGCCGAGTTCGGCGCGCGTGACGATGAGGCGGCCCGGCCGGTAGCGGTTGATCTCGTCGACCACGGCCGCCAGCGGCGTGTCGTCGAACACCAGCACGCGCTCGCGCCAGGCGGCCACCGCCGCGAGGTCGGGCGCGCGCGCCACCTCGGCCTCGCGCCGGCCGCCGTAGCGGATCTGCTGCGCCTCGCCCGCCACCAGCACGCGCTCGCCGTCGCGCAGCTCGACCGAGCCCGCGAAGCAGGTCACGCACACCTCGCCGCCGGTGGCGCGCACGTTGAAGCGGCTGGCCGACGCGGCCACGAGGCGCGCGCCGCCCACCGTCATGGTGAAGGGCGCGCGGCGCGCCGCGTCGAGCTGCACCTGCGCCTCGCCGCCGAGCATGTCGAGCACGGGCGGCTCGCCCTCGGCGCCGCGCGCGAGGTTGAGGCTGGTCTGCGTGTTCATCTCGACCACCGCCGCCGCATCGGCCAGCACCACGCGGCGCTGCTCGCCGGTGCCGGTGCGGTAGTCGGCCGTCATGTCGGACAGCGCGGGCCACAGGCCGGCCGGCGGGCGCACCACCACGAAGGCGGCGGCACCGGCCGCGAGCGCGGCGCCGAGGAACTGCCGGCGGCCGAACATCGGCGGGCGCGACACGGCGATGGCCGCGCGCGGCGGTGTGTCCATCGCGGGCATGCGCCGCGCCACCGCTTCGGCGGCGGGCCGGGTCAGGTCCCACAGGCGCGTCGCTTCGGCCATGGCCTGCGCGTGCTGCGGGCTGCGGGCGCACCAGCGGCGGAAATCCT
>RCUK01000300.1_pt1 | contig 53005 bp, 46 predicted proteins | sample 2166381 | NCBI WGS metagenome assembly RCUK01 (sample SAMN09932809, study PRJNA488358) | compost metagenome | isolation source: compost soil in an enriched community | place: Germany: Experimental Botanical Garden | reverse complement strand
AACAGAAACTTGAAACAAAAACTATTCCGGCTTATGATTCGCTTTATCGAAGTTTCTTGATTTTTTAGGATATTTATCGTAGCTCATGTCGCTTGGATTTTCAATAACAGACTTTATCGTAATCCAATCGCCAACATTAAATTTTGTCTGCACCATTTTGTAGTCTAAGAGATATTCGCCACAGAAATAATTATTGTTTTCATCTTTTTCGATAATACCGGTAAAAACTCCTTTTTGCGGCATTTTTTGTTCTGAATCTATAGACATGATTTTTTGTTTTGAATTAAAGGGCAAAGGTAAGCAATTTAGGTTTGTTTTAGGGAGTTCGCTGTAATCTGAGTATATTTGCACATGCAGAAAAATTTTAAGCCACATCCTAATTCTTTTAAAAATACCTTTTGTGCTTTTAATGAAGTACTTCCAGATGCTATTAAGGGTCTGAAAAAGCAATTTGAAAGTAAGGCGGGAAGCACTTATTATTATACTGAAGGCGGCATGTACCGCGTTTCTAATCATTGGGGAAGATTAGCCAATAGTAAATGGCGTTTGATTGCGCGTGATCCGGAAACAGAATCAAAAACTAAAATAGGTTTTGCAAAATGGACAGAATTTTATCCTGATAATGCCACCGATAAACTGTATTATATAGAAGCTGATTTCGAAAACAATCTTGCAAATTACCAGCATAAGAATAATCCAGAATATGACGGAAAAGCAGTTTTAAGAACAAGTTCTGAAACCACGAAAAGATTAAAACAGATTAGAAACCTGCAGCAGCTGACCAATTGGGCAAAACATTTTGATTATGACGATATTGATGATTTAAGAAGACAAATCATCAACGAATTGATTTTTACGGAGAAAACTTTAGAACAAATTAAAAGAGAAGTGTAATGGGACGTAATAACGAAAGAAATATCAAAAAACACAACGATAAATTGCACAAAGCCCAGGCAAAAGCCAAACAAGCAGAAATTGCACGTAAAGAAAAATTAAAAGAAATCGTTAAGAAATTCAACGAAAGTAAAGAGTAAATATAAGTTGCCACGAATTTCACGAATTAGCACGAATTTTATTTAAAATCTGTGTTCAATGCAAATTAAAAATTAGTGAAAATTGGTGTAATTCGTGGCAAAAAACAAAACACAAAACCATATGAATTCAAAATTCGAAACACTAAAAGCAAACGTACAGGAAATCATTGATTTGATTGCTGCAAAAAATGATAGAGAAGCCAATAATAAATTGCTGGAAGTCAGCGAAACATTAGACGAAATGATTGATTTTGCTGAAGAAGACGAAGAAGTGAGAGAAATCACGCGTTATCAAGTTTTGTTAAATCAGCTTCATGTAAAAATTAATGGAGAAGAACCAGTCGATGGAGAGTAAAAAATGTTTCTGCGACACAGGGTTGCTTTTTGAAAATTGCTGTGGATTATATTTGAATAACAATCAAAAAGCACCTTCAGCATTAGCTTTAATGCGTTCCAGATATTCAGCTTATGCAACTCATAATGCCGATTATTTAATGGAGACAACTTATGTTTCTGAAAGAAAATACTATTCAAAGCCTGAAATTTTAAGATGGGCAGTTTCTAATAAATGGCAAAAATTGGAGATTTTGAGTTTTACTGAAAACACAGTTGAATTCAAAGCTTACTTTTTAGATTCAGATAATAAACCTCAAATGCATTACGAATTCTCTACTTTTAAATTCGAAAATGATGCTTGGTATTATGTAGACGGAAAGTTTGAATAATTATTATATCTAACACTGTTAGCTGTGGATTTTGGTTAAATATTTTAACTAAAAATTAATAAACGATTCGTTTTTCATAATTCCAAAAAGATGTAATTTTAGATTTATGAAAAACGAATTTAAAAAAGGCTTTTATTTTAAGACTTACGAAGCTCCTTTTCAGTCTCAGTTTGACAAACTTTTTACGATTTTTAAAGAGTTGATCACCCATACTTCGGGTGATTTTGATGAAGCAATAAACTGGCTTCGGGAACTGGACAAAGAATACAAACTTACCGATGAGAATTATACTATTGACGATTTTATCGAAGACCTTAAGAAAAAAGGATATATAAAAGATGAAGTAAAAGGCGATGGAAGTTCCGGTTTTGGTATTACTGCAAAAACAGAAAGAGCGATCAGACAGCAAGCTTTAGATCAGATTTTTGGAAATTTGAAAAAATCTGGAAGCGGTAATCATAAAACAAAATATGCAGGAAGCGGCGATGAGCACACAGGAGAATTCCGCGAGTATAATTTTGGCGATAGCTTAGAAAGAATTTCTTTGACAGAAAGCCTTCGAAATGCTCAAGTTAATAATGGTGTCGAAAGTTTTATGCTGACTGAAAATGATTTGGTTGTAGAAGATGCACAATACAAAGCACAAATGAGCACGGTTCTAATGATTGATATCAGCCATAGTATGATTTTGTATGGCGAAGATCGAATAACTCCTGCAAAAAAAGTGGCTATGGCGTTGGCAGAATTAATTACAACAAGATACCCAAAAGATACATTAGATATTTTGGTTTTCGGGAATGATGCCTGGACAATTCCGATTAAGGATTTGCCTTATTTGCAAGTTGGACCTTATCATACCAATACAGTTGCGGGTTTGCAATTGGCAATGGATATTTTGCGTAGAAAACGAAATACCAACAAACAAATTTTCATGATTACCGACGGAAAGCCAAGTTGCGTTCGCGAACGTGATGGTTCTTATTATATGAATAGTAACGGTTTGGATGAATATATTGTCGATAAATGTTACACTCAGGCGCAGCAGGCAAGAAAGCTTCATATCCCAATTACGACTTTTATGATTGCTCGAGATCCTTATTTGCAGCGATTTGTGAATCAGTTTACGGAAGCTAATCAAGGAAAAGCATTTTATACCGGAATCAAAGGTCTTGGCGAAATGATTTTTGAGGACTATGAAGCGAATAGGAAGAAGAGGATTAAATAAGTTGATAAGGTTCTGAGATTCTAAGTTTCTAAGTTTCTGAGATGCTAAGATACTAAGGTTTCTTTGCGTCTGAATATACGATCTGTATTTAGTTCGTATATCGTAGAGACGCACCGCAGTGCGTCTAACACACGGCAATGACACAATATATTGTCATAAGAAAATAAATAAACAATCTATATTTCAACACAATGGAAATAAATACTATAAAGACATTAGGTCAATTAAAAGCCACTGGATATAAAACTACAAGCATAAAGGATGAATTGCGCAATAATCTTCGTGAGAAAATCAAATCGGGGAAACCTGTTTTTGAAGGTGTTCACGGATTTGAAAATACGGTAATTCCAGAATTGGAACGCGCTATTTTATCTCGCCATAATATTAATTTATTGGGACTTCGCGGACAGGCAAAAACGCGTTTGGCGCGTAAAATGGTCGAATTATTGGATGAATACATTCCGTTTGTGGAAGGTTCCGAAATTAATGATGACCCGTTAACCCCAATTTCTCGTTTTGCAAAAGATTTAATCGCAGAGAAAGGAGACGAAACACCAATTTCTTGGTTGCACAGAAGCGAACGATTCTTCGAAAAACTGGCAACTCCAGACGTAACGGTTGCCGATTTAATTGGAGATGTCGATCCTATAAAAGCGGCAAATTTAAAATTGTCTTATGCAGACGACCGCGTAATTCACTTCGGAATGATTCCGAGAGCGAATCGCTGTATTTTTGTAATCAACGAATTGCCAGATTTACAAGCTAGAATTCAAGTAGCTTTATTCAATATTTTGCAAGAAGGTGATATTCAGATTAGAGGTTTTAAATTGAGAATGCCTTTAGATATGCAATTCGTTTTCACCGCAAATCCTGAAGATTATACCAATAGAGGAAGCATTGTTACGCCTTTAAAAGATAGAATTGGTTCTCAGATTTTGACGCATTATCCAGAAAGTATTGAAATTGCAAGAACGATTACAGAACAAGAATCTAAATTAGATCAAAACCAGACCGATGTTGTGTATGTTCCAAGTTTGGCTAGAGACATTTTAGAACAGATAAGCTTCGAAGCGCGAGAAAGCGAATATATTGATAATAAAAGTGGAGTTAGTGCCAGAATGAGCATTACGGCATTCGAAAATCTAATTAGTACAGCAGAACGTCGCGCGTTAATTTCTGGTGTAGATAAAACAACTTTGCGCTTATCTGATTTTGTCGGAATTATTCCAGCGATTACAGGAAAAGTAGAATTGGTTTACGAAGGAGAGCAGGAGGGAGCCGATGTTGTGGCTGAAAGCTTGATTGGTTCTGCAATTAGAACTTTATTCCCTGAATATTTTCCTAAAATCGAAAAACTAGAAAAACCTGATGAAAAAACACCATATTCTGATATTGTAGAATGGTTTTTCGCCGAAAGCGGTTTCGAATTATTAGATGATGCTTCAGACGCAGCATACAAAAGTATTTTAGATGAAGTAGCGCCATTAGATGATTTACTAAAAAAATACCAGCCTCAAACACCAAAAGAGGATGAGTACTTTTTGAAAGAATTCGTTTTATGGGGATTGGTTGAATATAAAAAACTAAGTAAAGATCGTTTTGCAAAAGGCAATCAGTTTAGAGATATTTACGGAAGTTACATCAGTAAATTCTAAGAAAGAATACAAATAAAATTTAATCTGGTCTAGCTGGTTTTTTAAAACCGGCTGGACTTTTTTATTTTACAATAGTTACTTTTACAATCCAAAAATAAATTTATGTTATTCCTTATATTAAGTATTCTTTGCAGTGTGATTGTGGGTGTTATTTTCAAAATTTCTAGAAAATATAATGCTAATCCGTCACAAATTATTTCGTTTAATTATATCGCTGCAATTGCGCTCTTAATTACATCGCTGCAATTGCGCTCTGTTACTTTACTTTTACACCAGATCTAAATGCGTTAGATAATAATGCGCCATTAGAAATCTACACTTCTGTTGGAGTTTTACTTCCGATTTTATTTCTGTTTCTAGCACTTTCGATAAAATATATGGGAATTGCAAAAACAGATGCAGCGCAAAGATTATCATTGTTTATTCCGATTTTGGCGGCTTGGCTGTTATTTAATGAAGGATTTAATAGTTATAAAGTTATTGGAGTTCTCGTTGGTTTTGCTGCACTTTTATTCATCTTAAAAAAACCATCAGATAATGCGGAAAACAAATGGATTTATCCGGCAACAGTTTTACTTGGTTTTGGAATTATTGATATTCTTTTTAAGAAAATTGCCTTATATACTGTTGTTCCTTATACAACATCTTTATTTTTTGTTTTTCTAATTGCTTTTGCTGTTTCTATTTTAATAGTGTTGTATAAACTGTTTATAGCAAAAGAAGATTTTGTTTTAAAAAGTATTCCTTTCGGAATATTGGTCGGCGTTTTCAACTTCGGAAATATATTATTCTACTTAAAAGCGCACAAAGCATTTGCAGAAAATCCATCAACTGTTTTTGCGGGAATGAATATGGGTGTAATTATTTTAGGAACCCTTATTGGCGCTTTTTTCTTCAAAGAAAAGCTTTCCAAAATCAATATTTTAGGTTTGTTTTTGGCTCTTATAGCAGTTGTTTTCATATTTTTATCACAATTACAGTAATTTTTTTAGTTCATAAACCTTTAATTTACAGTTGTTTTTGTAAGTAAATTAAAAATTGTCTAAATTAACTCTACTAATTCTATAGAATTTATAAATATATTTTTGTAGCTTTGTCTCAACAATGAAAAACTATAGTCAAAATATAAAAACGTTTTTTCCATGCAGCTTTGCGATGTGCTGTATGATGAATCACGTTTTGAAATGGCGTTAATAGAGAAAGTACTTGTTAGTTATTTTTTTTTTAGCCTTTCATTGCACCATGAAAGGCTTTTTTTTGAATCGTTAAAAAATCTAGATATGAGAACCAACAGAAATATGAAAATTTTGATGCGCCGCTGCCTGATAAAGATTCCGTGTTGCAACTAATGACAGCATAAAATAGATAAGATCTTCAGAGAGAAGATTGATAAACATAAAAAGATAACCCAAACCTAAAAACTATATATTATGAGTTCAGAAATTATAAAACACAATCCGTTTCAATCTATGATTGATCGTTTTAATATCGCTGCAGATATTTTGAATTTAGATGATTCTATCAGACAAAAATTGCAGCGCCCAGAAAAACAAATCACAGTAAATTTTTCTATCACTTTAGATAACGGTAACGTTCAAAACTTTGAAGGATACCGCGTAATTCACAACACGGCTTTAGGACCTTCAAAAGGCGGAATTCGTTATGATACTGCTGTAAATTTGGATGAAGTAAAAGCACTTGCCGCCTGGATGACCTGGAAATCTGCTGTAACTGGAATTCCGTTTGGTGGAGCAAAAGGCGGCATTATTTGTGATCCGAGAAATCATTCTAAAACAGAATTAGAAAAAATTACAAGAGCATATACTAAAGCTTTAGCTGATATTTTCGGACCAGAGAAAGATGTTCCTGCGCCAGACATGGGAACGGGTCCAGATGAAATGGGCTGGTTAATGGATGAATTTTCGTTATTGCACGGAAGACCAATTCATGCTGTTGTAACCGGAAAGCATCTTCATTCGGGAGGATCATTGGGTAGAGTAGAAGCCACGGGAAGAGGAGTAAGTATTATTACACTTTTGGCGCTTGAGAAATTAAAAATAAGACCTGCAAGAGCTACTGCGGCCATTCAAGGATTTGGAAATGTCGGATTGCATTCTGCTTTATTCCTGCATGAAAAAGGAGTAAAAATTGTAGCAGTAAGCGATGTTTCGGAAGCATTTTATAATCCGAACGGAATTAATATTCCAGAATTGATTTTGTATTATAATTTGAATAACAAAACCATAAAAGGCTATCCAAATTCGGTTGCAATAAAACATGAAGATTTATTGCTTTTGGATGTCGATGTGTTGATTCCTGCTGCGAAAGAAGATGTTATTACACAGAAAAATGCTGGTGACATTCAGGCCAGAATTATTGTTGAAGGTGCCAATGGACCAGTTTCTTCAGATGCAGATCAGATTCTGCATGATAAAAATATATTAGTTGTTCCTGATATTTTGGCCAATGCGGGCGGTGTTACCGTTTCTTATTTCGAATGGCTTCAGAATTCGCTTTTAGAGTCTTGGAGAATCAGCCAGATTAATAAACGTCTGGAAGATATTTTAGAAAAAGGTTTTGATACTGTTTTTAGAGTGGCAGTAAAACACAGTGTAACGCCTCGTATTGCAGCTTATATTATTGCTTTGAAAAAAGTAGCCGAAACACAGTCGGTTAAAGAAGTGGCGTTGGAAGCTCCTTTGTTTAAGCAAAATTAAATCAGGTTTACTTCGTAAAAGATCATTTTCGTTGATTGCGTTTTTTGTCTGCTAAAAACGCAATTGATGGAAGTGTCTTTTTCGTTTGAACTATTAAAAGAGAAGAGAATTATTAAACACATAGAAACATAGTATTTGCAAGCCTGTAAAAAGGCGTTTCATTAAATAACAATACACATAGCTATGTTTTAAAGCTTGCTTTTTTGTAATCTCAAGCAGAAGCAATACAAATCGATGTTTCTAGGTGTTAAAATTAAATTACTCAATACAGAATTTTTAGAATCGAAAAGTATCATACTAAATGAAAAATATCAATTTTCTAGCCTTTGCCATGCCGGCCTTTTTTCTTTTTTTGTTTTTGGAATATAAGCTTGCTCAACGCAGAAAAAAGTCTGAAATTTTTAACTATGAAAGTTCCGTCTCCAATATCTCAATCGGGATTGCAGAACGTTTGATTAACTTATTTGTTGCGGCCAGCTTTTATCAGTTGTATTATTTGATTTATGACGATTACAGAATATTTGATATTCCAAGTAATGTCTTAGTCTGGTTTGCCTTAATTCTCGCTACTGATTTTGTCTGGTATTGGTACCATAGATTAGGTCATGAAGTCAATTTTTTCTGGGCTGCCCATATTGTTCATCATCATAGTGAAGAATTTAATTTTACCGCCGCAGCCAGAATTACTACTTTTCAAGCCATAATTAGAACTGGATTTTGGTGCGTTTTGCCATTTATTGGTTTTCATCCAAGTATGGTCATCACGATGCTTATTGTTCATGGCGCTTATTCTTTCTTTACGCATACACAGCTTATCGGAAAAATAAAATGGCTGGAATATGTTTTTGTAACGCCTTCTGTCCACGGAGTGCATCATGCTTCTGACGAAAAATATTTGGATAAAAATTATGGCGATATGTTCACTTTCTGGGATCGCCTTTTTGGAACTTTCCAAACTGAAGAAGAAAAACCAAAATACGGATTGACACATCCGCTGAAAAGCTATAGTTTCTTGTGGCAGCATTTTCATTATTACTTCGAAATTTACGAATTATGGAAACGCTCCAGCGGATTCAAAGCGAGATGGAAAGCTGTTTTTGGAAGTCCAGCCGATATGGATCAGGATATTCGCCCAATTTTAGAAAAGCGTTTTCTGCAAGATAAAGCAGCGCCAAACCAAAGACTTCGATTTAAAAATTACCTTTATATACAATTAGGAATCTGCACGCTTATTTTAACTGTTTTTACGTATTATTTTGATTATTTAGAATTGTATGATAAAGTGTTTGTACTGTCTTTAGTAATTATTACTTTAATCAATTGTGGAGCTTTGTTAGAACAGCGTAAATGGATTTATTATCTTGAATATGCTCGTCTAGCCATGATTTCGACTTATTTTCTATATGAAGAAGATTTAATCGCGTTTTTCTTTGTTCCGATTGCTGTTATGATTTTTGCAGAGCAATTGTTTTCGCTAAGTAAGATTTATCAAAATACAATTTTGCAATTGGAATCAGTGGAATAATTTTTTTAGCCACGAATTCACGAATTATTTTTTATTATCTATTCGTGTAATTGGTCCGCATAAATTTCACGTATCATTTTAAATAAAAATTCGTAAATTCGTGGCGTTTTTTCCTGCAAGGTTTTCAAAACCTTGTAGGTATTGAATGTTTTTAAGATGGGTTATAATAAATATTATAAGACCTACAAGGTTTTGAAAACCTTGCAGGAGCACAAAATTAAATCGTCTTAATTTCCATAATCTTCTGTTCAAAAGTATCTTTAAAATCAGATTTACTTTTAATTCTGGTTTTGTAGGTATAAATTGTAGCTACAGAAAGTTCTAAGAATTCTGCCATTTGACTGCTGTCTTGAATTCCTAATCTGTACAAGGCAAAAATTCGTAATTCAGTATTCAGCAGTTCTCCTTTTTTGACAATACATTTATGATCGTTTGGAAACAATTTATTGAAATCGGTTACAAATGTTGGAAATAATTTCAAGAAGATTTCGTCAAACTGATGAAACAGATTCTCGCGTTCTTCTTTCACATTATAGCGCTTTAAGCTCGCAATAACTTCATCTGTTTTCTTCGTGATGATTTTATGCAATGTACTTTTCTGAATATGATCTATTTTATTAATGAAAGCCGAAGTTGCTTTGATAAAATAGGTAATATATTCTTCTTTAATTGCATTGGCTTCGCTCAAACTCACATTCATTTCCTGCAATTGCAAATAAGATTCGGCCATGATTTTTCTTGCTTTATTCTTTTCTTTTAATTGTTTGAAAATGATGCCAAGGAAAACGAAAATGATAACCGTTAAGATCGTTAAGAGAATGATAATCTTCTCCAGTTTATCATTCTTATCTTTTACATTATTGAGCTGTGCTTTTTCTATAATGGGCAAAATCGACGAAATCTCAATTTTTCGATGCCTTGCATTATAAAATGTGGCATCATCCATTGCTATGTTGATATACTCGTTTGCTTTATCCAAATAACCCATTTTAAAAAGTTCATTGGCTAAATTTCTAAGCGCAACGGTTTCTTTCGTAGCATTTTTAACATCGGCAATGGCAGCGAGAGCCAGATATTGAATGGCTTTTTTGGTATAACCTCTTTCAGAATAAATATAACCAAGACTCGAAGTAGCGATTCCGTAATAGTCTGGAGGCAGATTGTAGTTGTTTATCCAATAACTAAATGCAAATTCGGCGCCACGCCAGTCCTGCTGTTTCAGGCGTTTCAAACTTTCTGCAGCCCAATATTCATTGGTATTGGTTCCGATTAATTCTAGAGCTTTCTTTAAGAAATGATTTCCCTGCTGCACATAATGAATATTAAAACGCTGATCACTGCTATAATCGGCCAAATCATAATAAGCACGTGCTTTGATGCTATAGTACTCAAATTTATTTTTGATATCTAATTTGCTTTCATCAACCACATTTAAAGTATCAATTGCTTCTTTAAAAAGTCCAGAAGAAAGGAGAACGAAACCTTCTTTTATTCTACTTTTGGCCAAATGTTTTGGATTTTTTAAAATTTTAGCTTTGATTTTTGCTTCATCTAAATAATAATAAGCTGAATCATATTTAAAAGATTTGTATTCATCAAACAATGACATATAGCAATTGTACAATTCTTCATTATTCTGACTAAGGGTAAACTTTGATATGTTTTTCTTTAAAGATTGAATTTTTCGATATTTCTGGTTCAGGTAAACCTCTTTTTTTAAGAGCACCTGATCTAATTCTTCTAAATAAGGATTTGTCTCTTTCGCAGTAAGAGAAAAACCGCCCAAGAAGAAAAACAGCATCAATATTCTTTGCATGATTTGTTTGGTTTAGGGAAAAAGGATGGTTGATAGATATAGTTAGTTAATTCGTTTTAAAATTAAGAATAAGTTTGAGATTAAGCTAAACCTGTTTTTCTAGAATCTTGTAAAACGTTTAATAACATTGCTTTAGAAGGGTATTTTCTGACTGAAAATAAGCTGTAAATGTTAAAAACAGATAATTTGTTTGCAATTATACAATAAAAACAAGTTATATATAAGCATAGTGAAAAAAATATGGTAATTATTTTTCATATTGTCATTTTTACCATTTGAAAACACCTGTTTTTTATCTCAACAGCATCTTGATTTTTCATTTAGATGTAAAATTGTAAAATACTGACAATTAGTCGATTATGTTTTTAATTGTTTGAATTTTATCTTGATTTTTCTCAGATTTTTTTTTTAGGATTTATTTAACGTCTAGTTTCGCTGTATCCTTTTGAAGGGGATAACAAACTAACGAAAACCAAAAATTTATGAAATGTAAAAGTCTTTATTGGCTAGCTTTTATGATGTGTTTTTTTGCAATCGGATGCGATAACACAGATGACGGAAGCTACGTAGAACCGATTACCCTATATGAAAAAGTAAACGGAAATTGGGGATTAACAAATCTGAAAATGGTTGATGAAGTTGCGAAAGCAAATAATATCGAACCAAACGAAGAAAACTTGAGTACTTATTTTAACTACGAAGATTTTAAAATCAAATTTAACGTAGATGAAAAAAACAATCCAACAAGTTATGAAGTAACTGGAAATGTCCCTCCGTTATTTGCTCCTAAAGGATATTGGACATTGAGCTCAGATTTTCAGCAGACCAACGGCATTGGAACAAAAATCTACTTGTACAGCGATGCGCAAAAAACGCAAAAAACAGATGAATTGATACTGGCTTCGGTTCCAGGTAAAAACAAAGAAATGCAGATTCAATTGGTGCATTCTTCTGACGGTGTTGCTTTCGTGTCTTATGTATTTAAATTAAATGCTATTAATTAAAAGTAATATGAAATCGCCATGATTCCAAATAGTTTGTAGAAATAAAGAATGGCGATAACATATTCCGCTAAAAAACAAATATAAAATTCGTATGAAAAAGTTTATATATACAATTTTACTTGCCTTGTTGATGGCTCCTAATTTTATTCAGGCACAAGAAGCCGCTGGAGCTGTAGGGCCAATATCATCATTTCCTGTTGTTTATAAATATGATGAAAAAGTTACGTGGTACTTTGATATGTCGGCATCGACATTTGCAGAAACTGAAGATTTATACATCTGGATCTGGTCTCCATCTGAACCAGATGCAGGAAACTGGGAAAACTCATCAGATTTTGCAAAACTGAAATATGAAGGAAATAAAATCTGGAGTTTTACTTTGACTCCAACTACTTATTTTTCTAAGACTTCAGAGGAAATAGCGGCAAGTGCAGGATTCTGGTTTCGTTTGAAAAATAAAAACGGATCTAAACAAAGTGATGTTGGCAATGTGCCTTATACTGATTTTTCATCTTTCTATACTTCAGGTGAATTATTTAGATCATATCCATCAAAACCATTGATCGATAAACCGGTAAGTATTGTGTTTAATGCAAATCTTAATCCTGCATTTGCTGGCACTCCGAGTGTACATATGCATGGTGGTTTGAATGATTGGGCTATTCAGCAAATGTATGAAGCTGCAAAACCAGAAATTGCCGAAAAAACAAAATTGAAAGATTTAGGCAATGGTTTTTATAAAATGGATTTTGTTCCTAAACAATACTTCAATGCTCCAGACGATTTTGTAATGGAAAAGATAAATTTCCTGATGGTAGCAGAGAATTGGACAGCAAATTCTGGCGATCAGGTTATTTATGCAGGAGAATTTGTTCCGCCACCGCCCCCAAGTTTTGCTTTTTTTCCATCGCAAATCAGTCAAAAAGATTTTCTTGGAATGTCAAGAAAAAATAACGAGGCAGGTGTAAACAAATTAATTTACACGATTACAGCTGGACCAAAAACAATTTCTGGTGAGTTTACTGGAGGAACTGCAGAAATTAAAGGTTTTGTCAATTTAGTTTCGGAGCTAAAAGGAGTTCCAAGTTTAACTGAAATCCATGTTTTGGTAAAAGACAATAAAGACAAAACGATTTCGGATACGACGATTCCGCTTAAAACTTTAGATAAATAATCACTATTAAATTAAAACACCAATTCTAATGAATAGTAAAAATACAAAAAGCGTCCTGCATCAAATGTGGACTGCTAAAGGAGCGGTATTGATGATTTTTATGCTTTTTCTTTCTGCCAGCACTTTCGCGCAGACGAAAAAACAAATCTCAGGAACCGTTTATGACAATACAGGTACAGTATTGCCGGGAGCTTCTATCATTGAAGTAGGAACAAAAAACGGAACTACAACAGATTTTGATGGTAAATTTAGCCTTCAGGTAGCCGTAGGAGGTGCAATCGAAGTTTCGTTTATAGGATCGACAACACAAAAAATCCAAATTACTGGAAGTACTTCTAATGTTGAGGTGCGTCTGCAAAATGATGGATATACTTTAGCAGAAGTTCAGGTAGTTTCTGTAGGTTACGGAAAAGTAAAAAAATCAGATTTAACTGGAGCAATTTCGACAGTTGGAGCAGATGATTTAGTAAAAGGAACTATTTCTTCTACAGAGCAGGTTTTGCAAGGAAAAGTAGCGGGATTGAATATTATTCGTCCTTCTGGAGATCCAGCGGCAGGTTCTACAATCCGTCTTCGTGGAGGAACTTCTTTAACAGCTAGCAACAGCCCGTTAATTGTGGTGGATGGAATTGCTGGGGTTGATATTAATGTGGTTCAGCCTTCAGACATTAAATCGGTTGACGTTCTTAAAGATGCTTCGGCAACTGCAATTTACGGTTCTCGTGGAGCAAACGGGGTAATCATAATTACAACAAAATCGGGAACAAAAGGCGTTTCTGTAGTGTACAACGGTCAAACGGGTATAGGTTATGTAAATAACAATTTAGATCTTCTTTCAGCAAATCAGTGGAGAGGATATGTGCGCCAGAATCAACTTGCAGATGCAGTAGATTACGGTGCAAATACCAACTGGCAAAAAGCAATCGAACAAACAGCAATTTCTCAGTCTCATACTTTAAGCATCAATTCTGGAAAAGCTGATAGCGGTTTTAGAACTTCTCTTTCTTACTTAAACAATGAAGGAGTTATTAAAAAATCTGGATTAGAAAGATTAAGCGGAAATGTTAGCGCTTATCAATTTCTTGGAGATAACAAAGAAGTAAAATTTGATATGGGATTGTTTGCAAACATTGACAAATGGCACCCAATCGATTACAGAATTTTTGAAAGAGCTTACAACTTAAACCCAACAATTCCTGTTTATGATGCCAATGGAGACTTTAGTGTTGTAACAGGAAACCTTTACCAAAATCCAGTTGAGATTTTAACCAACAGAACTTTTGATAACGAAAGACACCGACTTTTAGGCTATTTTAAAACAGATGTAAAATTCTTAAAAGACTTTACTGCCACTGCAAATATTTCGTTAGAGCATAATGCTGTAAAAGGAGGAACTTACAAACCATCTTATGCCGTTATGGAAGGGCAGACTGAAGGCGGTTTTGCACAAAGAACTTATGCAGAATATACCAATGCGCAAGGGGAACTTTATGTGAACTATAGCAAAATTATAGACAAGCACAATATTAGCGCTTTGGCTGGTTATTCTTATCTTGAGAATATCTACGAAGGTTTTGGCGCGCAAAGAGGCGGATTTGTAACAGATGCTTTTAGCTACAATAATTTAGGAGCTGGTTACAACTATCGTTTAAGCGATGTGTATTCATACAAAGGAAAATCAAATTTAGTTTCTTTTTACGCTCGTGCTAACTACGGTTACGATGGCAAATATTTATTGACTGCAACTGTAAGACGTGACGGATCTAGCCGTTTTGGAGAAAATAATAAATGGGGAACTTTCCCATCTGCTTCTGCTGCGTGGAGAGTTTCTAATGAAGAATTTATGGAATCTTCAAAAGGATGGCTAGACAACTTAAAATTAAGAGTAGGTTGGGGGATTACAGGAAACCAAGACGGAATTGGTGAGTACAAATCGCTTTCTATCTTAGGAGTTGGAAATGACAGTTATTATGATCCAGTTACAAAAACTTGGAGTTTGGCTTATTCTCCAAAACAAAACCCAAATCCTGATTTGAAATGGGAATCTACAGAACAAATTAACATTGGTTTCGACTTTGGTCTATTCAATAGAATTACAGGATCTTTTGAATGGTATTCTAAAACAACAAAAGATTTATTGTACACTTACGAAGTGCCTCAACCGCCATATTTAGTGGGAACAATGCTGGCAAACGTTGGAGAAATGTCAAATAAAGGGGTAGAGTTAACTTTGAATGCTGACATTATAAGAGGAGATAAATTCAATTGGAATGCTAATTTAACTCTTGGACATAACGTTCAGAAAATTGAAAAACTTTCTAACCCAACTTATAAAACAGATGTTATCTACAGCGGATCTCTCCATGGTTTAGCTGGTATGTCTGGACAGTATTCTCAAATTATTGCCGAAGGATATCCTGTTGGAACTTTCTGGGGATTCAAAAACGCAGGTTTAGATCCTAACGGAAAAATACAGTATTACAATGCGGCTGGACAAGTAGTTGACGAAAGCGCTTTGGTTGATGCAGACAAAACAGATCTAGGAAACATTCAGCCAGATTTGACTTTAGGCATCGGAATGAATTTTACTTACGGAAATTTTGATCTTGGATTTTCAGGCTACGGAATGTTTGGACAAAAAGCTTTGAACGCAACAAACATGATGCTTAACGATCCAACTAGATTGCCAGCTTATAATGTGCCAGATTCTTTCTTAAGCAGCGGCATTACTTCTGCGCCTAAGTATTCTGATTACTGGATCGAAGATGCTTCTTTCTTTAGACTTCAGACATTAACTTTTGGTTACACTTTACCATTAAAATACAAAAAATCTAAAGTTAGAATGTATGTAATGGGCGAAAACTTATTTGTAATTACAGGTTACAAAGGTGTAGATCCAGAGATTGGTTTAAATGCTCAGGACGGAATTGGCCAGACTGGAGTAATGGATCAAACTGGTTTGGCAGCTCCTGGAATTGACAGATACAACAATTATCCTCGACCAACTACTATTTCTGTTGGATTAAATTTTACGCTGAATAACTAAGCGAATTGATAACCAAAAAATATTAACAATGAAAATCAAAATAACAGCAGCAATACTTTTAAGCATGCTTTTTACGGTATCTTGTACTGATTTGGACGAGCAGCTGTATGATCAGGTAGAAGATGGAAATTTCGGAAATACAACCAAAGAAGTTGATGCGCTGGTAGGCGGGGCTTATTCTTCTTTAAGAGGATTCTCCGATGCAATCTCTAATAATTTTCCAACTTGCGAATATGTTTTCTTTTTGAATGAAGTAGTTTCAGACGAAGCTACAATTCCGACAAGAGGTACAAACTGGTACGATGGAGGACAATACCAAGATGCGCAAAAACATACTTGGAAATCAGATAATAGAATGATTCTTTCGGCTTGGCGTTACAACTATACCGGAATCGCTAAAATTAACGCAATTATCTATCAAATCAATAAATCATCTCTAAGCGATAAATCGAAAGAACCGATTTTTGCTGAATTAAAAGCGCTTAGAGCCTATTACTATTACAATCTTTTAGATTTATTCGGAAATGTGCCGATTGTAACCAATTTTGAAGACACAGATCTTCCGACAAATTCAACAAGAAAACAAGTGTATGATTTTGTTGAAAAAGAACTGACAGACGCTATTCCGTTTTTGAATCCAAATGTGGTGTATTCTAAGATGACTAGAAATGTTGCCTATTCTATTTTGGCTAGATTGTATCTTAATTCAGAAGCGTTTATCGGTCAGCCACGTTGGCAAGATTGCATCAATATGTGCCAAAAGGTTACAGGATACAGCTTGACACCAGACTTCTTCGCCAATTTCGTGACAGAAAATCAAACTTCGACAGAAATTATTTTTGCGATTCCTTATGATTCAAAAGCAGGAACAGTTGGAAACTACATGAACTCAATGTCTTGCCATTACAGTCAAAATCTAGCTATTTCGGCAATTCCAAACAATTATCCTTGGAGTGCAAACGGACTGTGCGCGCAGCCAGGAGTTTATTCTTCTTTTGCAGATACAGATAAGAGAAAAAAATGTATGCTAGAAGGTGATCAGATCAATCTTGCAACAGGAAGTGTAATTATTATGAGTAACGGAGAGCCTCTTACTTATACAGAGAACCTGACAAGTCTTGAAGATGCAAAAGAGAATGAAGGTGTTCGTTTGCATAAATACGAAATGAAAGCAGGAGAACAATGGGAACGTGATCACGACTTTGTTTTAATTCGCTACTCAGAAATCTTAATGATGCAGGCAGAATGTTACGTTCGTTTAGGTTCGCCAGATTTAGCAAGACCATTTGTACAGCAAGTAGCATCTCGTGCAGGTGAAGAATTGCCAACAACAATTGATCTTAAATTTATTGATCAAGAGTTATTGAAAGAATTCACCTTTGAAGGAAGAAGAAGAACAGACAACATTCGTTTTGGAACATTCTTCGAGCCTTGGTGGTCAAAAGGCACAACGGAAAAATACAGAGCAATTTTTCCAATTCCGAGTACCGTTTTAACTACCAATAAAAACCTAAAACAAAATCCTGGGTATCCAAATTAGGTTACTAGAATGTCAGTCTTCCATGTTGGTTAGTCGTGGAAGGCTGACATGTTTTTAAGTTTTTTAGTAACAGATTCTAAAGATTAGAAACTGAATTAGAGGATTAAAAAAAGATTTTGTTTCACGCAGATTCTGCAGATTAAAGCAGATTTGATTTTAAATGTAAAAAAATAATCTGCGCATATCTGCTTAAATCTTTTTAAATCTGCGTGAAATAAATTTATCACAATAAAATCCTTTTTAATCTTTTAATCTGTGGCAAAATATAAAAATAACAAACAGTACATCAATATGAAAAGATATATCACATCGTTGGTTTTTGGTTTGATGAGTATTGCGATGGCTGCCGGTTGCAGCAGCGATGACAAAGGTTCAGACAAACCAGTAGAACCAGAAAAAACAAACCCTGTTGCGATTGAGAAAACCAACAGCACCAAAATTTATATGCATTATATGCCGTGGTTTGAAACCAACGAAAGCAGTGCCGATAAAAAATGGGGATATCACTGGACAATGGCAAACAAAAATCCGAATAACGTAGGAGCAAACGGCCGAAGAGAAATTGCATCGTACTATTATCCCCTGATTGGACCTTATCACTCAGGCGATAAAAATGTGATTGAAAATCATTTATTGTTGATGAAATATTCAGGAATTGATGGAATTCTGATTGATTGGTACGGCACTTATGATGTGAACGATTATAGAATGGTCAAAGAAAACACAGATCAGCTTATTGAAATGCTTGACAAAGTAGGTTTAGAATATGCCATTGTATACGAAGATCGATTCTTGACCAATGTTGTCAATGCAGGAAAAGCAATTTCGGTAACCGGTGCGGCAAAAACAGATTTGGCTTATGTAGAAAAGAATTATTTTTCTGATGCGAATTATATCAAGATTAATGGTAAACCGCTGTTAATGAATTTTGGACCAATTGTTCTAAAGACCCCAGCAGAATGGACAAATGTCTTTAATACCTTGACCACAAAACCGACTTTCCTAACACTTTGGGATCATTCGTCAATGGCAGGAGAAAATGCTTCTGGTGAATATGCATGGGTATATAAAGACAACAGTTATCTAACGAATTTTTATACCAATACAAAACCAAAATTGGGTGTGGCAATGGGAAGTGCTTATCCGGGTTTTAAAGACTTTTATGCCGCAGGCGGTGGTGGTGCTGCGATTGGATGGACGATCGAACATAATAACGGAGCAACATTGGATGAAACTCTTGCTTTAGCCAAAAATGCCAATGTAAATTACCTGCAGCTAATTACATGGAATGATTTCGGAGAAGGTACTATGATCGAACCAACAGTAGAATTTGGATATTCTTTTATCGAAAAAATAAAAACTTTCTCTGGTGTAAAAAATACAGAAAGCGTCTTTCCAGATATCAGCAAATTGTATGATTTACGCGTACAGAAAAAAGGAAATGTCGAAATCCAGAAAAAACTCGACCAAGCGTTTAATTATTTTGTTTCGATGCAGCCAGCAAAAGCAAAACAAATAATAAGCGAAATAAAATAGAGCTGTAATTAATACCATTTAAATAATGAAAAACAGAAAATATAGATACTGTCTTGTGGCTTTCGCATCAATGCTGGTTATGGCCTGCAGTACTAAAAAAACGTATAAAATCAGTTCTCCAGAAAAAGTCTCCGAACTAACTTTTGAATTAACTCCTTCAGGACAGCCTCAATATAGTTTTTCTTCGAACGGAAAATCGGTTATTGAGCCTTCACTTATGGGATTTGAGTTTCAAGGTTTAGCTAAAATGACAGATGGCTTTGAAGTCGTTTCTACAGAAGAAAAATCGGCAGATGAAACTTGGGAACAGCCTTGGGGCGAATTCAAAAAAGTAAGAGATCATCATAACGAACTGATTGTTCACTTAAAAGAAGCAAAAGGCGAGGAGCGTTTGGTTGATATCATTTTTAGAGTTTTTGATGATGGTGTCGGATTTCGTTACGAATTCCCGAAACAGCCGCATTTAGGAAAAGTCAAAATCTCTAATGAAGTAACACAATTTACTTTTAAAGATAATAACGAAGTTTGGTGGATTCCAGTTCACCGCGAAAATAGTTATTACGAAAGTGAATATCGCAAAACGTTAATGAGTAAAACAGATACTATTAATACGCCTGCAACTTTTGAAACCAAAGATAAATTGTACGTAGCCATTCACGAAGCCAACCTGACAGATTTTGCCTCAATGACACTTTTAAAAACTACAGACAAACAGTATAAAAGTGATTTGGTGCCTTGGGCAGATGGTGTAAAAGTATATGCAGAAACACCTTTTAAAACACCTTGGAGAACTATTGTTGTCGGTGAGAATCCAGGACAAGTAGCAACTTCAACCATTATGTTAAACCTAAATGAGCCTTCAAAAATTGAAGACTTATCGTGGATTACTCCTTCAAAATATATTGGAATCTGGTGGGGAATGCATTTGGAAAAATACACTTGGGGACAAGGTCCAAAACATGGTGCGACAACCAAAAACACAAAAGAATATATTGATTTTGCTGCGAAAAATGGTTTTGACGGAGTTTTGGTAGAAGGTTGGAACGAAGGCTGGGATGGAGACTGGACAGCAGACGGTTCTGCATTTAGTTTTGTAAAAGCCTATCCAGATTTTAATTTGGAAGAAATTACCAAATATGCGGCTGTAAAAAATGTTCGTTTAATAGGGCATCATGAAACGGCTGGAGCAACCAAAAATTATGAGAGCCAATTGGAAGATGCTTTTAAACTGTATCAGAAAATGGGAGTAAACTCAGTAAAAACAGGTTACGTAAATAAATATTTGGATAAAAAAGAATGGCATGATAGCCAGTACGGGGCGCGTCATTACAGAAAAGTGATCGAAACGGCTGCTAAATATCATATCATGATTGACAACCACGAACCAATGAAAGGAACGGGGTTACAGCGTACGTATCCAAACTTTATGTCACAAGAAGGCGGACGCGGACAAGAATATAATGCATGGTCTGTAGATGGAGGAAATACACCAGAGCATTTAACAACTCTGCCTTTTACAAGAATGCTTTCTGGACCTTTTGATTACACACCTGGAAACTTCAATTTTGATTACAAAACACCTTCTGGCGCAAAAGTGCAGACCACTTTGGCAAATCAATTGGCATTGTATGTTATTATTTTCAGTCCGTTGCAAATGGCATCTGATTTACCTGAAAATTACGAAGGCAAACCAGAATTTCAGTTTGTAAAAGATGTGCCTTGCACTTGGTCTGACACTAAAGTTTTAGATTCTAAAATTGGAGAATACACTACAATTGCCCGTAAAGATTGGGAGGAGAAAAACTGGTATTTAGGTTCTATTACAAACAAAAATGCAAGAGACTTAAAAGTAGCTTTATCATTTTTAGATAAGGATAAAGAGTACGAAGCAGAAATCTATGCAGATGGAGAAGGAGCAAATTATAAAACCAATCCGTATCCAGTTGCAATCTCTAAACAGAAAGTAAACAGCAAAACCATTTTAAACATCAAATTGGCAGCTGGTGGAGGAACAGCGGTAAAATTTTCTCCAATAGAAAATAAATAAATATTAGTTAAGTTTTATTTTGAGTTAAGTTAAGTAAGTTTAAGTTTGGTAATAAACCCGATAGCTGGAGAGTTATCGGGTTTATTTTTTTGTTTCAAGTTTCAGGTGTCAAGTTGGAGAAGCTTGAGTATAGTTTTAACGCAGAGAGCGCAAAGATTTTTCGCAAAGTTCGCAATGTCTTATTTCAAAGTTTCGCGAACTTTGTATTTAAAATATACTTAAAATTTATTTTTAAGACCCTAAAGTTTTTTAGCTAAACAAAATATTCTCGCAAAGACGCGAAGTCGCAAAGTATATATAAAAGACTTTGCAAATTCGCGTCTTTGCGAGATTAAAATTTTATCAAAAAGCTTTGCGAACTTTGCGGTTAAAAAAAACTCAGTTCCTTAGAATCTTAGCACCTTAGAACCTTATTTAGTGACCTTAACATGTTTGCCGAAAGTGTAGACCGCTGTAATCGTTGGCCCATTATATCCCCATTTTAAGAAACCGTTTAATCGGTCTTGAACAGTATCGATTCTAAAGTTTAATCCAGTATAACCTGCAGTAAGGCTAAAGTTATTAGCCACATTATATAAAACCGATAAATTGTAGCTTATGATTCGGCCATCGGTTTCATCAATTTTTACGGCAAGATAATTTACGTTGGCATACAAACCCCATCGTTTTCCAAGAACAAATTCTCCCCAAATTCCAACATCTGGCAGTGGAGCAGTAAAGTCAAAACTATCGCGATATTCTACACTTTGTGTGTTGGCCTCTAATTTTAGTCCTAAGTCTGCAAAAAGGACATGTGCACCTACTAATAGACCAGCCTGGTATTTAGGTTTAGATAAAATAGCATAGCCATATGCAATTCTAGCAATCTGTACATTAAAAGTACCTCGAACTCTTCCATCTATTGGATAAGTATGATCCCCAAAGTTTATATCTCTTTGCAATGTTTTTGTTGCGGTTCTGTCTAGTACAAAATATTCAAAGCCTAAACGTGATCTTTTGGATATACGCCAATCAAATGTACCTAAAAATGATGCGGTTGATTTAGAAAATCCTAAATCATTTTCAAGGTCAATTTCAGTTCCTACATTTCCGTTATTGCCTTCCACTTTAACTACAGTATTATTTACAGGAAAAAAACCACCTGCAGAAACTTTAAATTTTCTGTTATGCCAAGGCAGATCCTCTACAGTATTATCTTGAAAGTCTTCAGTTTCAATTTTTAGAGTTGTTGTTAAGTCTTCGTCTTTTGTGGTTTCAGCAACAGTTTGAGCATTTAGCGGAATCCAAAGGAGCATCATTACCAAAAAAATAAATAATTGTTTCATCAGAGTTAGTTTTTAGGTTTTTATTAGGTAATATTTAACAATTAAAGTTAGTAAAAATAATCGTTCATTTTTGTTTTTATACCTGAATTATTTTTAGAAATAAGTTGTTTGTCAATAAAATAGGTTTTTTTGAAAATAACAATAGTTGACATGTCACTCTTTTTTTGTAAATTTGCGCTATGGAAATTAAACATACCGATAAAGAGAATTTTTCAAATTTTTGGAAAGAAGAAATATCAGATAGTTTCTTCTTTCAGATTCACCGTATCAAACGAGCAATTTTCAGGCGTACAAATGCATTAATGAATGAAGCCGGAATCACACTACAGCTAGAACAGTTGCCATTACTCATGATTTTACATCATAAAAGCCTTTCGCAGAGAGAATTGTCAGACAAAACAATGCGAGACAAATCGTCTATTTTGAGAAGTATTTCGGCACTGGAAAAAAAGAATCTTGTTGAGGTGATGAAAGATAAAACGGATAAACGAAAAAACATTGTTAGTCTTACAAACGAAGGGATTATTTTGGCTAAAAGCATTCGTTCTCTCATGAAAAGAGCCGAAGAAGAAGTGATGTCTGTATTTTCTCCGAAAGAAAGAATAGAAGCTTTGAATGCAGTTAGATCGTATGCAGACAAGTTAGAAACGCTTTAATTTTTTTTGACTTTTAAAAGTTGATATGTCAACTTATTTTTTTAATAATTATTTGAATTAAATGAAAAAAAACGAATTGTTAGAAGGGCCAATCCTTTCTTCATTATTAAAATTAGCGGTCCCAATTATGATTGCTAATCTTTTGCAAGCCGCATATCAGTTGGTAGATGCTTTTTGGGTAGGGCGCTTGGGCGGAGATGCTGTTGCGGCAGTTTCAATAAGCACGCCTGTCATATTTTTAACCATAGCGTTAGGAACTGGTTTGGCGATAGCGGGTTCTATTTTAATTGCACAATATTTTGGAGCAGGAAACCAGAAAATGGTAAATCACGTGGCAGCACAAACTTTATCTATGGTGATTATAGTTTCCGTTTTCTTATCGATTATAGGCTATATATTAAGTCCGTATTTTTTGTATCTGTTGAAGGTAGAGCCTGCAGTTTATGTTGATGCTTTAGGTTTTATGAGAGTGGCGTTTGTCGGTTTGGTTTTTAGTTTCGGATTTATGATTTTCCAATCGATTATGCGTGGTGTTGGGCGTGTAACGTTGCCAGTTTATATAGTTTTAGGAACTGTTATTTTGAATTTTGCGCTAGATCCACTGTTTATTTATGGATGGAATTTTATTCCGGCAATGGGAGTAAAAGGTGCTGCTTTGGCGACTTTATCGACACAGTTTCTGGCGATTATAATTGGATTTGCGATTTTGTTTAGAGGGAAACACGGAATTCATCTTCGCATTGCCGATTTTAAACCTGATTATAAACATATCAAAAGAGCTTTCGAAATTGGTTTTCCATCTTCAATTGAGCAATCCATGCGTGCTTTGGGAATGATGGCGATTACGTTTTTGATTGTGCGTTTCGGAACTTTAACAGTAGCTTCTTATGGTGCAGGTTCCAATTTGATTCAGCTAATTTTAATTCCAGCTTTAGGTTTGTCAATGGCGATTGCCACTCTTGTTGGGCAAAATATTGGAGCTGGAAATGTAGACCGCGCAGCTGAAATTTCAAAACTAGGAGCATATCTAGGCTTTGGGTTATTAACTGGTCTCGGAATTATTGCTTTTATTTTTGCTCCGCATTTAATTGCTTTTTTTGTTCCAAACGATCAAGCGGTTATTGAAGGAGGAACAGAATTACTCAGAATTACTTGTCTTTCTTGGGGATTTTTGGGTTTACAGCTTTGTCTAACAGGTGTTTTTCGTGCTGTGGGAAACACAAAATTGCCTATGATCCTGACTTTGGTTTCGCAATGGGTAATACAGTTTCCGCTGGCTTTTATTTTGTCGCATAATACCTCGTTAGGAAAAATTGGAATCTGGTGGGCTTTTCCGATTTCTTCTGTTGTAACGGCTTTAATCACTGTTGCAGTTTATGCAAAAGGCGATTGGAAAAAAGAAAGACTTACAGGAAAAACAAATAAATTGATCGATAAGGTTGAAAGTGAAATTGTGAAGGAAGGGTTTGATATTTCGAAATAAAGGGGCTAAGGTTCTGAGATACTAAGGTTCTAAGTTTTTTTTCTAGCAGAATCAAATTCTGTTATACTGTAGAGATGCACTGCAGTGCATCTAACCAAAGATTGGCAGATTACGAATATCCTGTATTTTAGACGCACTACAGTGCATCTCTGCGGAGATTCTTTGTCGATTGGGTTTATTAAATGGCCAAATGTTTCGGAAACTTGTTTTGAAATCGTGATTGCGTGAGGGATGGGAATAAGTTGCCGAAGCAGCATGGACAGCCCGACAGCATTATAAAAAAAGGGCGAATATGCGTTGCTATTATTTGCCCTTTTTTTATAATGGTGGCACGCCCAGATTATTTTACTTTTTGATTTTCTAAATATTTTATTTCTAAAAAAGATGCTAAAAAGAAACTAGTTTCTAAGAAATAGCTAGCGATGTTTGTTTAAAATAAGTGAAATACCTTTTTTAAGCACTTTAAATATATGTTTCTATGTGTTTATAGTAATTTCACCCAATGGTTTTTTATAATTAATTATTGATTTTCACATTGACATTGCTAAACTCTATGATAATCTGCTTTCCAGTGTACGATTGCTTTTTTGATAGCATTACCGGTTAAGTTGTTTTTTAAAACGTCTTCAATGAGAGGGATCAATTCGTTGTCTGGTGCAAATCGTAATGCAAATATTTGATCGTCTGTAAGCTTGTATTCAAATTCTTCGAATCTTTTGCCTGTTAGTGTAAAATAACGGTATCGTATTTCTAATCGTACAATTCTATTTTGCAACGTTAGTGCATAATGCTGGCGCAACATATAGGCCAGTGCAAAAAGAAATATAAAAGCCACGCTAATAAATGCCCATATTAAATGATCTTCTGTTGTAATGCTTAAATAAATGCTTGCAATTAAGAATAAAATTAAAACAGGATAATATACAAAATGGTGTGGAGTGTAAAATCGTATATGATTATAATATGTCTGGATTTTCATGTTTTTATCTTTAAATGGTAGCCTATAAAAACAAAACTACTCTATATTTCTATAGAGTAGCTTTTTCCCAAAAATAAACTAACATAACCAATGTTCTCTTTATAGACTAAACTTTTTACAGTTTGCTTTGTAAATTTTAATAAGAAGAAAGCCTTTTCTTTTCGCTAATCAAATTTTCTGTGTGGCTTAATTTTCTTTGATGTAAAATTAGATCAAGAGCAGTTGCTTTTTGTTATACTTTAAACGGAAAAAGTTACATGATTCCAATATTTGCATTTTAATTATATAAAACAGTGGACTTTATAATAAGGTTTTAATAATGCTCCATTCATTTAATTTATCTCGGAAAGTCTTGCCAGCATTGGCAGGACTTGTTGAGGGTAGTGTAAATGTCTTGTATTCTTTTTTTAGGTGAACATATTTTTTAAAAAATGCTGCTGCTTTTTGTCCGTTAAAAAGAATGCTTTCAATTTGAGTGTGTGTTTCTAAGAAAATTTCAAAATCATTTGCAATTTCATTTTTTATGGCACTGTCCAGGCTTCCAACACGTTCGCAAAATTGTAAGACATCCCAGAGTGCGATGCTGTTTTTAATTAGTAAGCTTTTTCGTATTTCGTAATCGTTAGAAAATTCTTCTCCAAGGATCTGAAACATAAATTTCCAAAAGTTATTCTGATTATGTCCATAATATTGATTGAGTTCTAAAGACTTTGTTCCAGGCATTGTGCCTAGAATAAGAATTTTAGAGTTGGAAGAACTGATAGGGGCAAACGAAAAACTTTTCATATTATACAGGAAATAAGCGGTTATTAATGATAAAATAGGCATTTATAAGGAATTATAAAACAAAACCAAAAAATTATATAACATTTTTGGTTGGTCTTTGAACGAACTTTGACTTTCAGATTTCTAGAAATAATCTGTTTAGCAAATTATAATTTTAAATCCGGCGAACCATGAAAATAGTTACTATAAATACAGAAAAAACTCAAAATATATTTGACGAACTTCAAACTAGTTTTGGTGGAAAGGTGACTTTTGATTTAGACGAATATACACTCGAAGTAGAAAATAGCTTTGCAGAAGGCTCTATCGTAGGGGCGTCTTTTGCAGATAATATCTCATACGTTCAGTTTGATATGACATTTTCTGCAGATGTCAGATTAGATATTCTAAATGTAAAATCTTCACCGATTTATTTTGCTTATTGTTCTAAAGGAAATCTTTCTCATAGTTTTGGATTAAAAGGAGAGGAACGTAAACTAAAAACGTTTCAGACTGCCATTGTAACATCAAAAAACAATGAGGATAATGTTTTATTTTTTGAAAAAGGAAAAAAAACAAAACTGACTTTAATTATTGTCGGAACTCAGGTCGATGCTGCTGGTCAGATACATTCTTTAAACCAGCAAGTAAAAGATACTTTTTTTGAAAATAATCAAGCATCAGATTTCTTTTATATCGGATCTTATAATTTGCAGATTGCAGAGAAAATCGAACAGCTTAATTCGATTACGCAAACAGGAATTGTTAGGAATTTATTGAAAGAAGGCATCATGCGAATTATTCTCGCAATGGAAATTCAGCAGCATTCAGACGATTTGCATGCTTTTGCAAACGAAGCAAACGGATTGACTTTAAGAGAACTGGAAGAAGTAAAAGATCTTTCTGAATTTATAAAATCAAATCCAGAAGAGGCTTTTTCAATTAAATCTTTGAGTAAAAAATCAGGTCTTTCTCCAAACAAGCTTCAGGAGGGATTCAAAATGATTCACAATCGCACAGTCAACGATTACATCACTCACATGAGAGTGCTTAAAGCAGAAATTCTAATTAGAACATCGGACCTAAATATTTCAGAAATTGTGTATTGCATCGGTTTTACCAGCAGAAGCTATTTCTCTAAAATTTTCAAACAAAAATTCAACTGCAGCCCGAAAGAGTATAAGTTTAATTTGAATTCTTTAGCTATTACAGCGTGATAAAGGTTCTGAGATACTAAGATTCTAAGGTTCTAAGTTTTGTCGTTAGCTATAAAGCATGATATATAAAGTAAAATCCTCAGGTATTGAAGAATTCAAAACCTGAGGATTTTGTTATTTACTTAAAGTAAAAACTTAGAATCTTAGCATCTTAGCATCTTAGCATCTCAGAACCTTAGCACCTTTCTCTAACGCCCAAAGCGATAATAGTCTAAATCTGTATTCTTTTTATTATTAAGAGAATCCAAGATCGAATTCATTCCAAGTACGCTAAAGGTAATTCCGTTTCCACCGAAACCTAAAATGTAGTGCTCATTTTTTTTCGGATTTGGTTTTCCAAAGTAGGGAAGACCGTCTTTGGTTTCTCCAAAAGTGCCTGCCCAGGAATAATCAATTTTAAAATCTAAGTCTGGAAATCTTTTAAAGAATTGTTTTAAAAGATACGTTTCTTTTTTAGGAAGCAATTTATCTCGTTTCGCTGCGTCTTTAAAATCTTCATCTCCGCCACCCATTATAATGCGATTATCATCTGTAGTGCGAATGTAATGATAAGGTGATGCGGTGTCCCAAAATATCGTATTTTTAAAATTTTCAGGAAGATCAGAGTGACTTTCTGAAGCAATCACAAAAGTGCTTTTTAAATCGACTACTTTTTCTTTTAGTGTTTCTGTGCTTTCGTAACCTGTGCAATGTATAATATGATCGGCTGTGATAACGTGTTTGGAGTCTGTAGTGGCAATAATTTTACCTTTTTGATGCTGAATAGAAGCTATATTGGTTCGGTCAAAAATCTGCATTCCTTTTTCGTGGCAATGAAATAAAAGATCGCTTGCCAGTTTAAACGGATCCATTACAGCAGCTGTTTTAGATTCTATTCCTGCAATAGCATTCAATCCCATCTTTTGCAATTCTGATCTGCCCAACCAGCTAATCTCAAAGGCATGTTGTTTTCTAGTTTTAAACTCGTTTTTTAGATAAGGGACATCTTTTTTTAGAGTAGTAAAATAAACGCTTTTTTTGAATTCGAAACCACATTCACAACCTATTTCATCGATAATGTTACGGAGGTCAAAAATGGCTTTTTTTCCGTTTTGATAACTGTCTATAGCGCATTTGGCACCACGAAGTTTGATGAGCTGATGTAAAGGAATATCAATTTCATATTGCAATAAAGCGGTGCTTCCCGAAGTGCTTCCGCCACAGACATCACGACGGTCGACAAGAACAATTTTTTTTCCTTCGTTTAATAATTTATAAGCCGTTAAAGCTCCTGTTATGCCTCCACCAATAATTAAAATGTCAGTGTGGATATCAGAATCTATTGAAGGGTAGCTTTGTTTTATGGCATTTTTTAAAGGCCAATAGGTTTCAGTAGAGCTCAATTTCATTTTTTGGTTATTTTTTAGAGGTGTTTTTGGTTATTTTTTGTTGCTATCTGGTTTACTTTTTTTACTTTTTTGATTATGAAGTTTGTTTGTGAAAAATTTTGAATGTAAGGCTTTTATGTTTAATTATTTTTTTACCAACAGGCTTAAATAGATGATAATATTTTTGAATAATGATCATTTCTTCTTCAGTCATATTTTCAATGTCAACAAGACTGTTGCTATACTGTTCATTTGATGCCACGAGCTCATGTAGCTTTAACTGAATGGCAAGTGAATCTTTGTTTTGTGCTTTTTGAATTAAAAAGATCATCAAAAAAGTAATAATGGCTGTACCAGTATTAATTACCAATTGCCAAGTTTCGAAATAATCAAAAATGAAACCCGAAACAGCCCAGACCGCAACAATAACAAAGGCGCCATTAAAAACTGAAGTATTTCCTGGAGCTTTTGAAACTTTTGTGGCAAACTTTTCGAACGCATTACCTTTATGCTGAGATTTAGACTTCATCACTATTTTGTTTTGCGTTGGCTAACTTTTTCTTTTCTAATTACTTTATTGTTTTTTTCATCATAAACAGCAGGATTAATTTCTTGTCCCGTTTTACTGAATATTTTAATTTTTGGAGCTTCATGCGTTCCTGTAATTACAATCGGAAAACCAATAATTCCGAAGAGCGGAAGACCTAAACGCATTCTAAGATCCAAAAGTCCGTCAAAGCTTGTAGTTCCTTTAATCGTCGGTCTAAAACTGGCTACACTAAAGGTAAATGGCTCAATTCTTATAAGATTTTTATCTATAGTCGATTTGATTTCAATTCCTTTCATGTCAGGATTGTTCAAACCGTTTTGTCCTGTTTTAGAGCTAATTCCATCAAAAAGTTTCAGTCCTTTAATTTTTACATCACGTAAATTAATAGTTCCTCCGCCTTGCATAGATTCATAAATAGGTCCCATATTTCCGTCCAGATCTCCTTTTACTTTATAATCAACAGAGATTATTCCGTGTGCTTTTTCAGCAGCTGATACCATGTCATGGAACATCGGAATTTCTTTGTAAGCTCTCTGAACATCAAAGTCTTTTGCCGTAAAATGAGCATCAAAATGTGCAGAGGTCGGAGACTCATCTTTATACAATGCATTAACCCCTAAAACACAGTCAATTATATTAAAGGTAATGTTTTCTAAGTAAAATCCTTCTTTTTTTATTCCTATTTTTCCGTTTAATTTGTTAAATATCAATTTATTGTACTCTATTTTGTCTGCATTTGCATTTAAATAGATATTTAAATTTTTCGGAATAATAACCACACCACTCATTTTCGGATGATCTTCTTTGGCATATTCAACTTCAATGTTTCGGTCTTTGTTTTCGCCTTCTTCAAGAGCCATAAATTCATCCACATTAATCAGTTTTGATTTTAAGTTGAAATTACCGCTGAGAGTTCCTTTTGATTCTAAAAAATAATTAATCGTATTGAGAAGATAGCCATTGATATCAAAATCTGATTTTCCGTAAGAAGCATTGAATTTTTCAAACCACATTTTCTCATTCTGAAAACGAAAATTGCCCTGTTTGATAAAGAAAGCTTTCGGAAACAATTCAGAAGTTGCTTTTATGTTTTTTAGGAGCAATGTTCCTCTGTTATCTAGTTTATCGTACTGACCAGTTGTGGCGTAACTTTGTTTTCCTTTTAAGGAAAGATCAGCTTTGGCGTAGCCCGTTAAATCTAGACCTTTCTGAGAGAAAACCTGATAGATTCTGCCTACATTCAATTCTCCTTTAATTTTGGCATTATAAGCCAAATCGCTAAAATCGGATAATGTGGCATTGATATAAACTGGATTTCCTTCAAAAACAAAAGAAAAAGGCGCCACGGCAACAATCAAATCCTGATAAGTTCCAGCTTTATTAAGCATATTGGCTACAAAAGTGATATTGGTAATAGGATTGGGATAATATTTTGTTTTAAGCCAGCCGTTTCGCAAAGAAATGCCTCCAATCGTTTTAGGAAATAATTTTTTAGTGGTGCTAAAAACGCCTCGAGCCTTAATATCGGTTTTTAGAATTCCTTTCAAATCCATATTTTCCAATCCTAAAGCAGCATCAACAACAGCAAGGTCTAAAGCACCTTTTACATTTGCATTAAGATTCATTTCGCTTAAACCTTTGCTGTGCAGATAGGCATTAAAATAATCTTTTTCGCCCACTTTAAATTTTAAGGTTCTCAAATTAACCAGCAATTGTTCGGTATCCAAAGAAGGGAGCATGGCATTCAGATCCATTTGAAAATCGGTCAAAGGGACTGGCGCATTTTTATAATTTACCGAACCTTCATTAATTTTTAAATTGAAAGCCAAGTTTGGTTTTTGTTTTTTCTGAACATTATAATCACCTTTAAAGCTGAGCAATAAATCGCTTCTTCCTGAAATTTCTGTTCTTTCTAGCCATGTTAAATATTCTGGTGGCATTACAGATAACAGATCTTTTACGGTTGTATTTTCTGAAGCCGCTTTAATATTGATTTTATAACCATCTTTTAAAATGGTAAAAAGACCAGTAAACTTTAAAGGCAGTTTATTGATGTGAAGCTCATTTTTCTGAAGAATAAATGAAAGGGCATGTGTATTGATTCTGGTAATTAAATCGGCACTAACTTTTTTCTTTCTTAAGTAGCCAGTTCGATCATAATAGAAATCCAGTTCATCAATTTTAGCATCGGTTGCTAGGTCAAAAATATCTTCGCTCAGATTTCCTTTTCCGATATAATTAAAGCCTTTTGCATCAACTAGAATCTTTGCCGATCGGTCGTTATATTTTACGTGGCAGTTTTGTAAATCGATGCGTTCCAATCGTATTGCTGTTCCTTCTTCTGGAGCATTAGGATCTTCTTTTTTATCTCTTTCTTCGGGTGATACATAAATGTTATAATTGGCCTGACCTTTTTCGTTGACCATTACATTTATTAAAGCATCAGAAACATAAAGTTTATTGATTTTAACTTCGCTATCAAAAAGCAACTTTTTGATATCAATTCCAAATGCAACCTGATCGGCTCTTAATAAAGTATCATTGCTGAAAGGTTTAGAACCGGTTAAAGACAAATCATCTAGGGAAACAGTCAATGATGGAAAATGTGTGAAGAACGAAAGTTTAGATTTTGTAAATTCCAATTTGGTATCTAGACGTTCGTTGGCAATTTTCTTTACTTCCGATGCAATTTTTCCAGGAAAAAGCAACGGAATAATAAATAATAAAAACAAAATCACAGCAATCGCAATTCCACTAATTTTTAAAACTTTTAAGGCGGTATGTTTGTATGGACTAGGCATATAATTTTAATTATGAGTTATGAAACATACGCTCAGGGAAAACGTAAAATGAGAATGAGAATTTGGAATTTTCGTTACTTTTTGTCGCTTTCAACTTTTTTGGCTTCTTCCTGCTTTTGTTTTTCTTCTTTTTCTTTTTGTTCTTTCTCTTTTTGTTCTTTCTCTTTTTGTTCTTTCTCTTTAGCTGCTTTTTCTTGCTGTTCTTGTTTTTCTTCTTGCTTTTCTTTTTTAGCTTCTTCTTGTTTCTCTTTTTTTTCTTCTGCTTTTTTCTCTTTTTTCTTGAAGTAACCTCTAAAAAGGAAATTGCTTTTTGCGGCTTCCATATTTTCGCTAAAACCTTTTGTTCCAGTTTCTAGATTAGAAAGCGTATTCGAAACGCTGTTGGCCATTTTATCATCTTTAACCAATCTTGCTAAAGCTCCGTTTCCGTTGTTCATGCTGTGGCTGAAAATGGCAATTTCGTCTGAAATCACGCCAATATTATCGACGCTTTTCTTAACGCTTTTCATAATATCGTGCATTTCAATTCCGTCAACAGAAGCGATTTGACCGTTGTCTTCAATCTCTTTTTTGGATTTGGCACCTGGCGAAATAGTGAGCACTTTGTCGCCCATTAAACCGTCTGAACCAATACTGGCTGTGGCATCGGTTTTAATGAATTTTCGAACTTCTTCTTTCATAACCAAAACAACCCTTACAGTTGAGTCGTTTTTCAACTGAATTTGTTCTACGGTTCCAACATTAATTCCGGAGAAACGAACATTGTTTCCGACTTCTAAACCGCTTACCGTTTTAAACTGAGAACTAATATGAAAGGTAGAACCAAAAAGATTCTGCTGTTTACCAATAAAATATACAGCCATTATAAAAAGTAGTAAACCTATCGTTACAAACATTCCTAATTTCCAAGTAGATCCAGATTCCTTTTCCATGATTTCTATTATTTATTTTGCTTTATTCAAAAAATGAGCGTACCCATTCGTCTTCGTCTTTTTCTAATTCTTCGTATGTTCCTTCGGCGTGAATTGCACCATCTTTTAAAACTACAATTCGATCGGCAGTCAATTTTGCGCAAGCCATATCGTGGGTAATAATGATCGAAGAGGTTTTTTGTTTGTGTTTAATGTCCAGAATCAATTCGCTGATTTCTCTAGAAGTTATGGTGTCCAAACCCGTTGTGGGTTCATCATACAGAATAATTTCAGGTTTTAGGATTAGCGTGCGGGCAAGACCAATTCTTTTTCTCATTCCGCCCGAAAGTTCAGAAGGCATTTTGTCAATTGCATCGGCAAGCCCTACATTTTCTAATGCTTCCATTACCTCATTTTCGACTTCGTCAGCGCTTAAATCCCGTTGGTGTTTGGTCAAGGTAAAAGCGAGATTTTCTCTAACGGACATCGAATCGTAAAGCGCTCCGCTTTGGAACAAAAATCCAATTCGGACTCTAATTTCATTTAGCTCGCTTTTTGAGATATTAAGAACGTTTTGATCAAAAACTTTAATTTCGCCTTTGTCTGGTTCAATCAACCCAACGATACATTTTATGGTAACTGATTTTCCAGAGCCTGAACGCCCTAAAACCACTAAATCTTCGCCTTTATTCAAAGTAAGATTTACGCCTTTTAAAACGGCATTATCTTTTCCAAAAGTTTTGTGCAGATCTTTAATCTCGATAATCGGAGTTTTATCTTTCTCTTTTGGTTTTGGTTCTTTATGTAGTTTTTCGTTCATCATTTTAAAAGAATAAATCGGTTATTTGAACAGCAACCATATCAATTATGAAGATGCTTAAAGACGCTGTAACCACTGCAGAATTTGCCGCTCGGCCTACACTTTCTGTTCCGTTAGAAGCATTAAAACCTTTGTAACAGCCAATAATCCCGATAAAAAAACCAAAGAAAAAAGTTTTAAGAGTGGCCGGTAGCAGATCTAAATACTCTAGGGATTGAACGATCTGAGTTAAAAACCTGTAAAAATTGACATCTCCATGGATGTTAATACCTACATAGCCGCCAATAATCCCGATAGCATCTGCAAAAAATACCAAAATTGGAACCATCAAAGTGCAGGCTAGAACTCTAGTCACGACCAAATAGTTGTATGGATTTATAGCTGAAACTTCCATAGCATCAATCTGTTCGGTTACTTTCATTGATCCTAATTCGGCACCAATTCCAGAGGAAATTTTTCCTGCACAAATCAAAGCCGTAATAACAGGAGCAATTTCTCTAATTAGCGAAAGCGCCACCATTCCTGGCAACCAAGATTCGGCTCCAAATTTTACCAACGTAGGACGCGACTGCAACGTAAGCACCAAGCCCATAATAAAACCTGTAATAGCAACCAAAGGGAGAGATTTATATCCTATAACATAACATTGTTTCAGAAATTCTCTCGTCTCATAAGGTGGAACAAAAACCTCCTTAAAAAACCTTTTGGCAAATATTGTGGTTTCTCCTATTTCGGCGAATGTATTTTTAATAGCAACGATCAAAATGTTCTGATTTTAAGGTGAATGATATAAAGTGAAAATCAGTTATTTAACTGTTTTTTCAAATCATTAAATGATATAGGAAAGTTAGCTCAATACTTGTTAAAATGTTTTACAGAACTTTTACTTGCCCTTATATAATTTTCATAAAATCACAATAATTAAAACCTATTTGCGTTACCTGGGGGCAAATTTCAACAGAAGTGTTAATGTTTATAATTTGTAGGATTTTTATATTATTAATTAGGTGTTATTGTATATATTAGCTTAAAAAGTAATAATAATCTTATTTTATTATAGGTTACTTTTTCTTATGTAATATAATATGAGCGAGAGAAAAGTAAAATTTGAATCTAACTTTAGTTTAGATTTCGATGCAGCAGATCAAAAAAGAGTCTATGGTTTTGTATATGAGAATCTTGAAAACGATGTTTTAAGAACTCAGTTGTTTTATGAGATAGAAATTGTTCTTACGGATTTTGGAGGTTATTACGCATTTGAAATAGATAGAAAGGAAATCTATATAAATAATCAAACAAACTACTCGCAAATAGAGAAAATTGCTAATACAGCATCAGAGGCTTTTTTTCCAATTAGAGTAAAACTAAAACGTGATGGTCAGATTGATCAAATTCTTAATCTAAATGAAATTGCAAAACGATGGTTCATTAGACGCAAAAAACTTTTAGAATACTATAAAGGAGAAAAAGCAGAAAAAATAATTTCTAAAATAGACGAATTATTTTTGAATGATAGTATTTTGCAGGAATCAATTACTCAAAATTGGTTTTTTCATCTTTTTTTCAAACCTCTTTATATAAGTTATTCAGAAAAACATTCAACTAAACATATCTGGAAATCTCCAATCTTTGGAAATCAGTATATAGAATATGGTGTTGTACAGCGTGTACAGGAAGATTATTCTGATGATAACAAAATAATTATAAATGTTGATGGAATTTCTATTGACGAAAGAACTATTGACGAAATATTATTAGGTTATAGTTTTTCAAAGTCAAAATTTTTAGAAACAGAAGCGGCCTTTATTGAATCGAAGCTAAATGTAGCTTATAAATTGTATGAAAATGATCGAAGCATTTCTTCGGTAAGAGGAACTTTTGATACAAAAATAGATGAAAAAACAAATCAAAGAATTGAGATTGAAATTTATCATTTAACCGAAAAATCTTCAGATAAACCCGAGAGCGACGAAAAAAAGAGAGTATTTCAACAAATGTATGAGTCATGGCAAACTGCCGAAGATGAAGATATAATCGACCTTTCAAAACCAAAATGGTATGTCCCTAGTTCCCCACAGTACAATATACCAAAATCGACTAACGAAAAAATTGAGCTTTTTGTTGGAGTAGGAGATGATATAAAAGCAAATCAAAGTTTTTGGGATTGGGTAAAATCTATTTTTACAAAGAAAAGATAAGTCAAACTTAAAATTTAAACTTATGAGCGAGAAACATTATGTAGTACAGGGAGCGGTTTGTCAATGCAAATTTAGCGTTGCACCAGAAACGGATATTCTGCTGCTAAAAACACATTCGAAGCATTATGCTAATGATAGTGCAGCAAAGGACAAGCTTATTGCCACTGACAAAGAAATTGGACAGACAATGAAGAAAAATACCTTTAGTAAGTGCAAAAAACAACCTAGAGGTAATGATTTTGAGATTTGTTTAGTAGACATAACTAAATGGTCTGGTGTTCATGAAAAAATTATTTACTCAAACAATGGCAAAGCGCTGCTTGAAGATAGTAAAGCTACTTGTAAGAAAGGCACGCCTGATTGTATTTCGATTATAAATCACGGGCAAACTGTAGAATTGACCGAGAAAAATATTAAAAACAGTTCACCAAAAATACTGGCTGAAATTCTTCCCGGAGTGAATTTTAGTGATTTAGAAGATGAGTCATTGCAAATTAATAATACACAAAATGAGTAAAACATTACACATAACGCCTAAAGAACCGTTGGCAAAAGGTCAAAAATGGAATGCTAAAACAGGACATTTGGTACTTGCTAATGCAAAAACATTTACTGTGGAAATTATTAAAACGGATGCACTTCACAAAGATGCACCAAAAAAACTACCGCCGTTTAATAGACAAACTCAGGAAGAAGTTTGGCAAATAAAAGATTATGATAGTAGATATTGGGCTGTACAGGCACATAACCAGAGAGATAAGGATGAGGAAAAGTACAATAAAGAAAAAGAAGCCTATAATAAAAAACTTAAAGAGGAACTAAATAATTTAAGCTGGTGCTGGGAAATTGTTGGTAAAGGTATGGCAGGGAGAAAAATTTCTCACAATAAATCATTTTCAAAAGGACTGCCAGCTGATTTTTGCAAACAAATAAAGTTTCCTAAATTATTAGAGGGCGGCGCTCCAGCTTGGTTAGAAGTTTTTACAGAAAAAGATCCCGCTACAGGACAATTGCCTCACGGAATGTTTGTAAGTGCAATAGGAACGCCTAAAGTTATAGCAGCGGAATGGCGTGATTATACAGGAAAATGTATTACTGAAGAAATTGCTTTTGGCTCTACTGTTTACTTGCATATCTATACAGAAGCTTTATATGGACAGAATTTAGAAATACAATTGCGAGATACAAAACTGGTAAATGCAGATTTAATTCCGACACCGAGTGATGAAGATGGTGACCCTATACAAAAGCTTGATGCAAAACCATTAACAAAATTTACTCGCGAAGTAAAAACACATCAATACAATGCTTTGACTAAACCGCCTGCTGGTTCTATTACAGATGCGTTGGTAACAGACAAAGAAAAAGGGCAATTTTCGGTTTCTAATGTACAAAAATGTGTATTTCCTATTTTTATCGAACACGCATGGCAATTGCAAGGCGCTGGATTTCTAGATAGTGGACAAATATTATTGATTAACCCGATAGTATTTCATACTAAAATAGAAAACCACAAAAAAGATTTGAATGACTGTGTACTTAAAGTTTCTAGAAACGGAATATTAATGCAAGGTGAATTAAAAGGTAATAACCCATTGGTGTTAAGTAATGATGAAAAAACTGGCGCACCAGAAGACCAAAAGAAAATTGATTTTACGTTTGGAATTTTTATTGATGGAACACTGAACAATATGTACAATACTATTGCGAGGCAAACTTGGGAAGAAGATCAAATTAGGAAAAAGCATTCTAATCTTTCGCCGGAAGACCAGCAAAAACAGGTTGAGAATCCAGAAGAACACTTAAAAGTAGCGGCTTCAAGCCAAGCTCAAATAGGAAAAACAAAAGACAGTAAATATAAATATTCAGACGACAATAGTTTTGAAAACGACTTAAGTAATCCAGCAATCATTTTTAAAAATTATTTAGATGATTCCACAAATAAATCACATCCAGTATTTAAAATTTATACGGAAGGAATGGGAACAAATACTTTAAATGATGATGAAAAAAAAGCTGATACTGGAATTTTGCCTCTTGAAAATTATGAAAAAGACGATCTGATGGAAGGACCTGGATTTGGGAAAGGAAATGCAGGAATAAGAGACCGTGTAGAAAGAGCCGTAAAATTGATGGCAGATAAAATTATTGCAATGAACCAGAATGAGGTGGGCACAATTACTGTCGATGTTTTTGGTTTTAGCCGAGGCGCTGCTTCAGCCCGTTGTTTTGTCCACGAGATAACGAGACACGAGATAACGAGACAATCTTATATGGCGACAACCTATTTTAATAAAGGGAAAAGATACTTAAAAGATGCGAATGGCCACGAGGTAAGTAACGATTATAGTGATAAAAAACTCCCTAGTAATGGAAGATTAGGATATCACCTGACAAAGAAGAATATCGTTTTTGATCGATTAATCATTCGATTTGCAGGTTTGTACGATACAGTGCCCCATCATGGTTTTGTACAATCGAACGATGTTAACGATTTGGGACTTAACTCGATCAGCAAAGCCAAATATACGGTACACATGGTGGCGGCAGATGAGCATCGTGCCAATTTTGACTTGGTAGATATTTCGTGTATTACAGGAAAAAAAGGAGGTGGCAAAACGGATCGAGGAATCGAACTTTATTTGCCAGGCGTGCATTGCGATGTTGGAGGCAGTTATGTGGAAGGCAGAAGCGAGGTCAATGGACGAGTACTCGTGACTAAATCAATGTTTGGCGATGAACTTGAAAAAGAAAAGGAACGTCTTATTACCGAAGGATGGTTTAAACCAAAAGAACTAACCATTCATTGGGATAATGCCCAACGCACGGTTATAAATGGTGTAGCACGTGTGCTATCATCCAATAGAGAAGCCATAAGCAATCAGTATAGTTATATTCCACTGCATTTAATGGTTAAATTTTGTTTGGAGAAAGAAGTACCGATATCTTCCAAGGGGGTTATGAATGACTATAAGTTCAAAAATACAAAATTCTCAGATTTTTCTTTTTTAGAAACAGTAGAGACCCGATTAGAAGAATATGCTTTTCATGATGGTCAGCCTTTTGTTTATGAAACGATACCTATGCAAACTATTGTTTACAGTACTGATGACCATACTGCCCTAGCTATAGAAGAAGAGAGACGAAAAAAAGAAGAAGACAGCCATAATGCTGTATTGAAAAAATTACGTCATGAGTATCTGCATTGGAATGCAGTTTATGGAGAAGGAGTAACAAACACTTTAGTACAGCCCAATAAACCCAATTTTGAAGAGGGTAAACGAAAAAGAAATGTAAAAGGATAATGTAAATGAAGATACTAAAACAACTGTTAGGATTAGGAATAATAGTATTGCTATCCTGTAATAATTCAAATAAAAAAAACATGGAAAACAAAGATAGTTTTAATTGGGGATCTACCATAACGGCTCCTCATAAATATCCCATCGAAATTCATAGAGGTTATCTGGCCAATGATAAGGAAATGATTACGGCTTACATCAATACAGGAATAAGCACAGGCGATTGGGGATTTGGCAATAATGCTTATGCAGGAGGAAAGACAATTCCAACAAATTTATCGCTTACATGGATAAGTTATGCGGACAAAAAATTCTATAAAATAGAAGCAAAATTGCCACATGACAAAATTGCCACCCTTTTTAAGGAAGGTTACAAAGACAAAGACATGTCTCATATTACGTACAATGATATTACAGTTGGGTTAGCTCCAGGAGGATTTGTGGTGGTATGGCTTACGGGAAAAAATCGCAGTATCGAAATAGCACATTATCAAGCGGTAGAAACTTTTGTAGGAGTAAACGAATTTTGTAGAAATCCTGATGAATTCACTCAACAAGAATTTTATGAAGATCGTTTTAATGATTATTTGCCACAAGAAACTAAAGACTATATCAAAAAGAACGGCGTTCCTGTAAATTTATGGAAAGAGTTTAGAACCAAATACAATTACCGTTTTAATATTCATTTTTACAAAGCAGACAAAGAAAGTTTTGATAGGGAATCAGAATATGTAAATGGCGAAAAAGAAATAATAAGAGTTGAAGATCTTGGTGTTTACCAAAATGAAGCTTTACCCGCTTATTGCAGGTTTTGGTTTAGCCAGTATAATGCAAAAGCAGAGTTTGATGGTGAAGAAGTATTAAATGCCTTTAAAAAACTTACAGCTGCTCATCCTGACAAGAATATCGAAATAGAAGCTAAAGTAGCTTTTATGTATAAAACGACAACTTTTACTGTAAGATGTGAAGGAGATGAAATTCCGCTAGAGAAAACGGTTGTTAGAATGTGGAAGAATTAATTCAAACAGAAATAAAAAATGAAAAGATTACAAATTATTTTATTACTAGTTATTACATCAATATGTAACGCACAACAAAAGCAAAAACTAATTCCTAAAATACATGGAGGAATAAGTAACGTAGCTAATGATGAAGAGGATGAGCAGGTTAATTATGATATCAATAGAATATTTAAAATAGATGAAGTTGATATAAAACCTGATTATCCCTGTGGTTTAGAAACTTTCTATATTTTTTTTAGTGAAAATTTCAAAAAGCCCTGCGTGGCAAAATTAGAAGGGAAAATTTATCTTTGTTTTATAATAGAAAAAGATGGATATATAACAGATCCTAAAGTTTTAAGAGACATTGGGTATGGAACAGGATTAGAAGCAATTCGTGTTTTGAATCTGTCTCAAAAATGGATTCCAGCAGAGAGAAATGGACAGAAAGTTAGATCAATATATAACTTAACAATTACCATTGAATAATTAAATAGAAAAAGAATTATCATAATTTTCATTTTTATAATGCATCGTTTAAAACTGCAATGATTTCTTTCAAGTTATTTACTCTTTAAATATAGGATTTCTTTAAATAAAGAAATCCTGTTAATATAATAGGTCTAGTAATTCAGTAGTTTAAACTTTTACCATTCCTACATTCCAAATCAAAACCAATAATCAATAAAAAAAATGAAAAACTTTATTTATACAATAGTCTTGCTTATTTCAAGCTTTACAAAAATTAATGCCCAATTTGTAGGATATTATTCTTTAAAAGATGGAGGAGTAGATATTCAAAGTTCTACCTTATTTGTTTTAGAGGATCACACATTTGTTATATTTTCCCCTGGTGGAAATCCAATTGAAGGAAAATGGAGCGATGAATCGAAAGACAAAATCAAATTGGAAAGACAGATAGAAAATCAGTCTATTTTTAGTGTATATGCAATTACAGATATAGGAAATCAAGGTGATATTCAATTTAGTCCTTTAGAACAGCTTAATCTTTATGTCAGTTTTTCTCAAAATGAAATTAAAGAAATTGCTTATCAGCCTTTATTTGATGAAGATTGGAGTTGTATTGATCGTAATTTTCAAAAAAAAATTCCGAATAAATCAAATTTAATGAGGCTGGTTTCTCCCAGCGAAGGAGTAGATTTTTCTAAAGATGTTAAATATCCGGTTGCTTCAGACGTTTACACCTATAATTTGTTAGAAAAACATTCAAATTATAGGGTTTTCATTGATCCAAATGCAAAAGTTAATTTCCAGTTTGAAATTCAAAAACAAAATGAGGATTATATAATTAATCGCATCGACGGATATAATCCTTTTATATGTGAGAGAAATGAATTAACTGAAAAGATGTTGATAAATATTAAAAATGCTTTAATTCCTTGGCAAATTTTAGATCTCGAAAACAAAGGTGTTAAAGTAAAAAAAATAAATCCTTTTCAAGTAGAAAAATTGGAAGTAAATAAACCAACCGGTAAACCTTTATTTATTTCTAAATGCGAATAACAAAAAATCCCTTTCATTAAGAAAGGGATTTTCAGGGTTTAAAAGTGAAGTATTTGGTTAGCTTCAATTTCTTTTCTTATAAATTTATGGCAATACCGCTTCGAGATTTCATTAACGGAATAACGCGTGATTGCGATAAAGCTAATTTTTCCATTAGCAGTCTTGCTGTTAAATAGCAAACAGTCGATTCTGCACCTTGATTTAGGTTTACATTATGTTTTTCAAGTCCGTCATAACCGCCACCACTTACAGGATTGTACATAATTTGGTTCAAATGATTTTTGCCTAAAAACCAGTTGAATGCAGCTTTCATTTTCTTTTTATATTCTGGAGTTTTAAAGGCATTATAAAATGCATTTAAAGTTTGAATAGTGTACGTAACATCAATAGGCTGTTCGCCATATTGATCTGGTTCTGAGCCTTTATGATGCCAGCTTTGGTTTGAAATAGCTTTAAAGTTTCCGTCAACAAACGTTTTAGAAATTAAGAAATCTAAGGAATCCAGCGCCACTTTTTTATAAACTGGTTTATTGGTAATTAAGTAAGCATAGAGCATTGATTCTGGAAGAATACCATTTCCGTAAGTCAGATAATTTTCAAACCATTGCCAGTCTTCTGTTGCAGTATCTTCATAATTAGCAAGTAGTTTTGCATTTAGTTTATTAATGATCGCTGCGACATACAAATTCGGAATGGTAGAATGGTATAAATACAAACCTTTTGTGGCAAAACCAATTGAACGTGGCGACTGAATAGTTTCTGTCCATTTTAAGGAATTCAATAAACATCTCGTCGCTTTTTTGGTAATCGCTTCTGGAAGAATATCTGACATTGAAACTACAGTTCCTAATGCCCAAATGGCTCTAGCATTGGAATCTTCTAAATTTACCTCGGCATTTTGCTCAATATGTTCGCGGTTTTCTTGATCGACATAATTGATAAAATCTCCTTTTGGCTTTTGGCATCTCTGAATAAAATCTAAATAGATTAAAATATACGCCAAATCATCTTTGTCTTGAGTCAGTTTATAATGCATGCAGAACGCAATTAAAGCTCTTGCATTATCATCTAAAGTATAACCTGATTCTAAATCTGGAATAGAAATTTTGCTGAACTGAATAATTCCTATTTCGGTTGTTAGTTTTTTGATATGTTTTAATTGGATAGGAGGATAGCTATATTTAATTTCGGATGGATTTTTAATTAGTTTTTGATAGGTATTCATTTGTGTGATTCCTACGTTTTCCCATGAAGTAGCTCTCATTTTGGTAAATGAACTAATTGCCATTTCGTGTCTTAAATTTTCATCTTCGATCAATTTGATCGCAGCGGCTGCAAATTGGTTTGAATCTCCAATATCACACAGAATCCCAGAATCTGCAGTTAGCACTTCTCTAGTATGCGGAATTTTTGAAGCTACAATTGGACATGCGCAACTCATGGCATACGCAAAAGTGCCACTTACCGCTTGATTCGGATCTTTTGAGGTAAACATATAAATGTCTGTTGCTTTTAGATATTCTAAAAGTTCTTCTGTATCTAAATATTTATTGACAAAATGAACATTATCTTGAAGATTTAGTTCTTTTACCAGACTTTGCAATTTGTCGCGATAAGCATCAACACCATCTTTTATTAAATTTGGATGTGTTTTGCCAATAATCAGATATAAAGCATTTGGCGCTTTTTCGATAATTTTTGGCAAAGCTTGTAAGCCCGTTTCTATGTTTTTACCTTCGCCCAAAAGTCCGAAAGTTGAAAGTACTAATCTGTCTTGAATATTTAATTTTTCTTTTGCCTGTTCTGGAGTTTCATATATTACAATGTGTGTTCCGTGAGGTACGCAAGTAATTATTTCTTCATTGATGCCGTAGTCGTTAGTTAGAATTTCTTTAGATTTATTAGTCATTACAAAAACCGAATTGCTATAGCTTAGCAGCAGTCGTACAAACGTTCTCAATTCGTCATTCGGATTCGGAATCACGCTGTGAAAAGTATAGGTGACAGGGGCTTTAATAACATTTAGAAAATCTAAAAGATGGTCTCCGTAATTTCCTGAAAACAAACCAAATTCATGCTGGATGTGAACTAGTTTTACAGTTTCATCCTGATTAATTTCCTCAGCAACTTTAGCATATTCTTCTCTATTTTTTGTGTTTAAAGTAAATGCCTGTGTTGGCTCTTCAATGGGCTCTGTAACCAGTTCGCATATTTCGCATTTTATAGATTTACCATAAACATCTGTAATTCCTTTGATAGTGTCTTGCGTATAAGTTGCTATGCCACATTGCGTAGGCGGAAAAGTAGATAAAAAAACGATTTTTGATTTATTTGATATTGTTTTCATGAGAATTCTTTTTTAGCTCGGTTAATAACTCGTTCAAGTTCAAAGATGCCACCGCAATCTTATCATCGGCAGCGCCATAATAAATATATAGTTGGCCGTCAAAAAAGGCAGTTCTTGTTAGAAAAACCATATAATTGACATAGCCATGTCTTTCCTAGTAAGTATGAATTTTATTTAAAATTACTTTGAGATAAAAGCGAGGATTAATTCAATCCATTAAAAAATTAACTCAAAAGCATAAACATGGTAATTCTGTAAGGCTGTCAAATAATAGTGAAAGGGGCGTGTAGTCTAGTTTTTTTGATGTGCAAAGGTTCAAAGAAGCAAAGGTTCAAGATATTCTAAATAAAACCGTTATAACTTTGTTACTTTGTCACTTTATTCTCAATACCATTTTGCATAATATTTTCGTGTTATAAAAGCTATCGGAATTCCGACACAGCAGATTACAATCAATATGGAAAGCAAAAGCGGAAAATCTAGTTTTTTTTCAGGTAGGACAGGAAATACAATCGGCAGAACTACAAGATTCATTATAACCCATATAAAGAAACCATAGGATACTCCCGAGAGTAAAGTGTTTATTTTGAAAAATGGGATGTAGGGAAAAATTTTAAAATAAAACCAAGCAAAAATAAATGCAATTAAGAAATGAAGTCCCAAACCTGCAAAAGTCATTTCTGCTCCTCCCGTATATGCTTCTTTTTTAAAAATTCCGCTAGCAATAGACTGCAAAATTTTTTCGGCTGTTGTTTTATGGAGTATTCCTGCATAAATTAAAATAGCGGCAGTAATGTCTAATGTTCCCGCAACTAAACCAGATGAAACAATGGTCTTAACTTTTGATCTCATAAAATTAATTTTGAGTTAAATTGATCTATTGTTTTTTAATATGTTCGTAAATCGATTTTAGCTGATGAGTATGTCTCTGCGTATGTACAATAGCAAAATGAAGCCATTCGTAAATCGTGAAATTTTCAAATCCAGGTATTTTAGCTTCCAGACAAGTAAGCGTTAAATCGTAAGTTTCTGCTGCTTCATATAAATCATTTTGTATTTTCTTGACAGAAGCCAGCAAAGTGCCTTTTTCATAATCAATAGCAGGAGGTTTTATGTTTTCGGGTGATTGGTATTTGGTAGTATAATCTAAAAAGATCGAGTCAAGTCCTTTTACATTTTCGTCGGGTTCTCTAGTGGTTTTTTCGGTTTTTCCGGCAAATAGCATGGTAAGACCTGAACAAGCTAGAACAATATGCTGCACAGTTTGTCCAGCGGTCCAGCTTCCTTCAAATGGGACAGTATTGATTTCTTCTTCTGAAAAAGAGGAAATTAACTCGCCTAATTTACTGTAGGTTTCCAGTATGGTATTTTGAATAGCGCCCTTCATTTTTTTTAATTTTAAAAATTGAAAACTCGATAGCAGATGTTTACCGATTGGTTAACGAAAACCTCAGTATATTATCTGGCGAAATTAAATTTATAGAATTAGGGGAAATGATACTCCTTCAAATATACAATAAAAAATATTAAAAAGCTATAAGTCAGGTATTTGAGAAGTGTTAATTTTTAAGGAAGCGCTTCGCAGAAATAACCGTGCGAATTTAAAACGGCAATAATTTTTGTATTCGAAATGGAGGGGGCATGAATACGAAGAATTTTGTCACAATCTTCTAAATCGAAGTTGATCGAGCTGTTTGGAAAATGCTCAAGAAGCTTCTCAATGATAACTTGACATTGAGATTCTTCCTGAACATTTGTTTTAAAAACTTCAATAATCATAAAGTTTTGATTTTTAGAGCGCTATGTTTTTATAACGCTGTATTCTATGATATGTTACATATGATACAATTAAAACTGCAAAAACAATTAAAGGAAAGAAAGATTGAAAACCAATTCCGTCAACCGCAAAATGACTTATTGAGGCAAATATAAAATCGAATGCAAATCCGGCATAAGCCCATTCTTTGATTCGTCCAGGGACTTGCGGAATAATTAAGGCTAAAACTCCAAGAATTTTGAACACGACCAATGCATTTCCAAAATACTCAGGATAACCCAAGTGTCTGATTCCTTCTTTTGCTAATTCGGTCTGTGAAGTTAAAGCTGGCATAACGCCTTCAAATAGAAAAATAAGAATAGTAGTAGTCCAAAAAATAATTTTTGTTGTCTTCATTGGGTATTTGTTTTTAAATAGTTATTAGTTAATGTATTACAAATGTACTGTTCTTATTTTTTCATGAAATACCTATTTATGACTATTTTAGGGGCATTTTGGACAAGATTTTGATTTTAGATTTTAGATTTTAGAATATAGAATATAGAAAATAGATATTAGATTGTAAATAGTTCTCGCAATCCCGATAGTTATCGGGATTGCGAGAGAATTAATTACCTGATTAATTGGAATTTGGATTTTAAAATTTGGAATTTAACCCAGTTGGTAATTCGTAATCGTAAACAAATCCTCAAAACCTAATCTTGTGTAAATGCCTTTTCCTAAAGCCGAAGCTTGCAGTTGCGCATACTCACAATCGGCATCAATGGCTTCGTTGATGGCAAATTTCATGATTTCTTCGGCGTAACCTCTTTTGCGCATTTCTGGAATAACACCGACACCGTGAATTCCCATTATGTTTTCTGTTTGAAAAAGTGCCAGTGTTCCTATAGGTTTTTCTTCAAAATGAACCAGAAAGTATTTTACATTCTCATAATTCTGTACCACGGTTTCTTTACTTATGACATAATTAAAAGACAATGGATAAATGTCTGTCCAAGTTTTGGCATCTACTTCATTTAAAACTCGTTTAAAAGTTAGGATGTTTTGAGTCGTGAATTTTTCATCAAGTTTCAAAGCCATAGCAGCAAGCTGATTGCGAATTGAAAACCCGTTTTTCTCGAAGATTTCATTTGAATTGCTTCCAAAAATATCCCAATACGGAACCACCAAACCCGGATTTTTTTTAATGGTTTCCTGAATCTGCTGAAGATCTTTTTCTTCAATATCTTCTCTAAACCATAATCTATTTGGCCAGCCTGCATTTTTTATTTGAGAAAATTCTAAAAAATCATTTTGATGGTAGGAAAGGAGAGGTGTTGCTGCGGTTTTCCAAAGAGTTGTCAGATTGTCAATATTGTCTTTGATAAGATTTATATGGTTCATTTTTATGACTAGTTTTAATTATAAAGCAAATATAAATCTGGTCTTTTAGAAAAACCTTTACATATGTTGATTTACAAATCTTTTTCCAGACTTTTTCTGATTCTGCTTAACTGTGTTGGTGTAATTCCCAAATGCGAAGCAATATGCAATAATGGAACACGATCGGCGATTGTCGGATGCGTCTCAAGAAGATTAAGATATCTTTCTGTTGCATTTTGCATTACTAGCGCCACTTCCCTTTGTTCTTTTTCGATAATCCAGTTTTTTTCCAAGTATGCAATGTAGAAGTTTTTAAGATCATCATTTTCGGTAATCAACTGTATGTATTTTTTGTAATTAAGTTGGATTAAAATACAGTCTTCTAACGCTTCGATGGTAAAGTCGGAAGGAGTTTGCAGCATTGATGAAACTTTAGAGCATGCAAGCCTGTTTTCGAAAAAAAGGTTTTTGTTATAGAAATTTCCTTGCTCATCGGTAATAAAAGTTCGTAAAATTCCTTTAGCAATAAAATACATATTTTTGCAGATCTCCCCATTTTCTAGTAGTATTTCTCCTTTTTTGATAGTCTGAAAATCTGTCAAGCCTTCAATCAATTTCCATGACTGTTCAGAGATAGGAGCGTAACTTTCGAAATATAATTTTAGATTGTTGAGGTATATTTCTGGATTGAAAGTCATAGATTGGTTTTGTTTTGCCACAATCCCAATGGTTATCGGGACAAAGACACAAAGTTTATTGCCACGAATTTCACGAATTTTCACGAATTATTTTTATAATTATTTCAAGAAAGAAAAGAAATTAGTGAAAATTCGTGAGATTCGTGGCAAACAAAAAAACTATGAGCCTAAGCGGCTTCGAAGCAAAAAACTAAAAACCGCCAAAAAACTCAAGGCTTTTAGCGGTTTTAAATTGTAATTATTTGTATCGTTTTTGAGCTTAATCAGCATAATGATAAATGCTTCTTTTAACGGTATTATCTATTTTTTCTAGCGTTACTTCGGTTACACCGCCCGCATAGTTCATCGTAATCGCTACTTTGTCTTTACTGATTTCATAATCAATAGAGATTAATCCTTCTTTGTTTACTTCAATAGATTTTTTTTCAGTTGGAAGAGTAGTTAAATAATATTCTGATTCATCTACTTCTTTGTTTTTTATGATATTTAAATAAACCTGATTTAGATCAGTATCTTTTAGAATACATTCTCTCCCAGACCCCATTTCTACTTCTATATCCTTGCAATCTCCTTCTTCTAGATTCTCTTCTTTTATTTCTTCTTTGGCTACAGCAACAGTATCAGCCGGAGATTTTGTTGATTCCAATTCTTGTTGAGAATTGTTTTGTTTGCAATTTGTAAATAGTAAAGCTAAAAGTGCTAAACATGCTATTTTCTTCATTAGTTTAAATTTGTTAATTGTTATTGTGGCGTAAAGGCTTATAAACATTCAGTTTTCTTGTTCAAAAGTAAGAAAAATAAGTTTTATTTTGTCTTTTCGACGAAGGAGAATTTACATTAGATATTTGGGATGCTCAGAAGGACAAGAAGTGAGAATAAATCTGCTTAATTTATAAAATCTGCGTGCGACAAAAAACTCAGCGCTTTAGCTAGATAAAAAAAAACTTCGTGGCTTAGTGTCTTCGTGGCAAATTTAAGAAAAATAAAAAACGCCATGAAACCTAAGTTCCACAGCGTTTTCATCTCAAAAAATAAATAATTAACGGGTAATGTAACAGGTATTATTTCCAGCCTCCGCCCAAAGCGCGGTACAAATCTGTATTAGCTGTAAGTTGTTGTCTTTTGATATCGGCAAGTTCCAATTCGCTTTGCAATAAATTTGCCTGTGCCGTTAAAACTTCAAGATATTCTGCCATACCATTTTTGAATAACAAGTTGGCATTTTTAATTGCTTGTTGCAATGTTTTTACTTTTTCTTTTAAGAAAGTTTCCTGCTGCTGTAATTTCTCCACTTTAACCAAAGCATCCGAAACTTCGCTTACGGCAACCAAAACCGATTGTCTAAAGCTTAAAACAGCTTTTTCTCTTTCCGCGACAGCGATATTATATTGCGTTTTAAGTCTTTTGTTGTTCAAAAGCGGTTGTGTTAAACCTCCTGCAACAGTTCCGAACAAAGAAGCTGGAATGTTGAACCAATTGCTGGTTTCAAAAGAGTTTACACCGCCTTGAGCCGTAATTCGGAGCGCTGGGTATAAATCTGCTTTTGTGATTCCTACGTTTGCGTTGGCAACTTTAAGAGCCAATTCGGCACTTTTTACATCAGGTCTTCTGCTTACTAATGAAGACGGAATTCCGATTGCGTTATTGTTTTTAACTTCGATAGCACTTAAACGAATTGTTCTTTCTTTAGAATCAGGAAACGAACCTGTTAAAACACTCAAAGCGTTTTCTTGAATTGCAATGTTTTGTTCCAATAACGGAATCAATTGTGCTGAGTTTAATTTCTGTGCTTCCGATTGTTGAATCGCCAAAGTGGTTACCTGACCCGCATCATATTTTAATTTGATAATATTGGTTGTACTATCATTTAAACGAAGATTTTGTCTGGCAATATCCAATTGCGCATCCAGCATCAAAAGATTATAATATCCTCTAGAAACATTAGCGACAATATTGGTCTGCAATGCTTTTTTTACTTCTTCAGATTGAAGATATCCTGCGTAAGCCCCTTTCTTTTGGTTTCTGATCTTTCCCCAAATATCAGCCTCCCAAGAAAGAGAAGCTCCAGCAGAATAGTCGTCAATATGTTTGGCACCAATGGCCTGATTTAAGTTCAATCCCGTAAAACTATTGTCCGACGGATTGCTAGTACTTGCGTTTACAAATAAGTTAACCTGAGGCACATTTCCCCATTTTGACTGTGTAAAACGGTATTGAGCAATTTCGATGTTCTTTTCGGCAATCTGTAAATCGTTGTTTCTCGCAACGGCGCTGTCAATTAATTTGATAACATCTTTTTCTGTAAAGAAATTTTTCCACTCCACATCGGCAATACTGGTTGTATCACTCGAAACCGATGCATTCCTGAAATTCTCAGGAAATGCATCTTTTGGGGTTTCAATATCCTTTGAGACTTTACAGGATATTAAAGTCGTGATCAGAATGGCGAAGGTCACGATTTTGGTTATATGATTTTTCATTGTTTTTTTATTAAAATTCCTTTAACCCTATTAGGTGTAATTTTTTGAAACACATAGAAACATTCCCGATAGCTATCGGGATTGTAGATTTAAAAAGGCGTTTCACTTGCTTAAATACACATAGTTCTATGTGTGGAAACTAGTTTTTTCTAATCTCTTTTTTCACACAATCCCGATAGCTATCGGGACTATGTTTCTATGTGTTTATTTTTTTCTCAACAGATTATATCTCTGTACAAGTATCTTTTCTAGTTTCTAGATCTCTTGAGATTCTGTACGATATATATCCGATGCCAAATATGATGGCGACAAGAATGGTTGTGATATAGTTTTCCATTTATTATTTTTCTTCGTTATGAATTACAGCAATTGGTTTCCCGCTCACTTTTTCTTGTAAATGCTGGAAGATGATGAATAAAACAGGAATGATAAACAAACCTAGAATTACTCCTGAAAGCATACCTCCAGCTGCCCCAATACTGATGGAGTGGTTACCTTGTGCTGATGGACCTTTGGCACTCATCATGGGCACTAAACCTACCACAAAAGCAAGAGACGTCATGATAATTGGTCGCAAACGTAATTTTGCTGCCATGATAGAAGCTGCTACTAAACCTTGTCCAGATCTTCTTCGCTGTGCCGCAAACTCCACAATCAAGATGGCGTTTTTGGCGAGAAGCCCGATCAGCATGACAAGAGCAACTTGTACGTAAATATTGTTTTCAATTCCAGTTAAACCAATAGCAACGAATACTCCAAAAATACCTGCAGGAATTGATAAAATAACCGCTAGAGGAAGGATATAACTCTCATACTGTGCAGCAAGTAGGAAATAAATGAATATCAAACACAGTAAGAAAATTGTAGCCGATTGACCTCCTGACGAAATCTCCTCACGAGTTTGGCCCGAGAATTCAAACCCGTAACCTGCAGGCAATTGTTGTTTTGCTACTTCTTCAATGGCTTTAATGGCATCTCCCGAACTAAATCCTGGTTTCGGAATGGCATTAATAGAAATTGAGTTAAATAAATTATATCTAGAAGCGGTTTCTGAACCATAAATACGAGTCAGCTTAACTAAAGTATTTATTGGCACCATTTCGCCTGTTTTGTTTTTTACAAAAACTCTGTCAATTGCGGTTGGATCGGCTCTGTCTTCGATATCGGCCTGAACAACCACACGGTAGTATTTACCAAATCTGTTGAAATCAGATGCCTGCGCGCTACCAAAATAAGCCTGCATGGTTTGCAGAATGTCTTTTACATTTACGCCCAATTGATTTGCTTTTTCGTCGTTAACTTCCAATTGCAATTGAGGATAATCAGCTTTGAAAGAAGTAAAAGCAACTGCAATTTCCGGACGTTTCATTAATTCGCCGATAAAGTTTTGAGAAATGCCACTGAATTTATCGAGTTTTCCTCCCGTTTTATCTTGCAGCACTAAATCTAAAGCCTCAACGTTACTAAATCCAGGAACAGTTGGGAAACTGAATACGAAGAAACTTCCGCCTGAAATCTCTCCCAGTTTACCACGAACCTGATTCATGATTTCGTCAATATTTTTTACTTCGCCTCGTTCTTCGTTTGGTTTAAGCAATACGAAAACTACTGCAGATGATGGACTTGTAGAGTTGGTCAATAAGTTGAAACCTGAAATCGCTGTAACGAATCTTGAAGCGTCTAATGCTTTTAAAGTATTCTCAGCTTCAGTCATTACTTTTTGAGTTCCGTCCAATGATGTTCCAGATGGCGTATTTACTGCAATCGCAATAAATCCTTGATCTTCTGTTGGAATAAACCCTGCTGGAGTTGTTTTTACCATCACTACAGTTGCTAAAGTGATTAAAGCCAAACCTCCTAAACTCAGCCATTTTCTTCTGATTAAGAATTTAAGTCCGCCAACGTAACGATTTGTCAACGATTCAAAACTGCTGTTGAAAGCGGTAAAGAATTTCTCTTTAAATCCTTTTTTCTCATGAGGTGCATCGTGACCGTGTGCTCCATGATTATCTTTTAAGAATAATGCCGCAAGCGCCGGACTCAATGTTAAGGCATTTACAGCCGAAATTACAATTGCAATTGCCATTGTAAAGGCAAACTGACGATAGAAAACTCCTGTTGAGCCTTCCATAAAACCAACCGGCAGGAATACAGCAGCCATTACCAGCGTAATCGAGATAATAGCACCCGTTATTTCGTGCATTGCTTCATGGGTTGCGATTTTTGGAGACAAACGTTTGTGCTCCATTTTCGCATGCACCGCTTCGACTACCACAATGGCATCATCGACCACAATACCAATCGCCAGAATTAATGCGAAAAGCGTTAAAAGGTTGATCGAAAATCCGAATAACTGCATGAAGAAGAACGTTCCTAAAATTGCTACAGGTACAGCAAT